>ERZ778021.2990-NODE-2990-length-13367-cov-6.258113_pt1 | contig 13367 bp, 10 predicted proteins | sample MGYA00375751_ERZ778021 | MGnify/ENA primary metagenome ERZ778021 (study PRJEB29350, sample SAMN05389814) | bioreactor metagenome | isolation source: Thiocyanate stock bioreactor | place: South Africa: University of Cape Town | collected 2013-08-29 ... | reverse complement strand
GTCCCCCTCATCTGACCGCTTCGCGGTCTGTCTTCCCCCGCGAGGGGGGAAGACGCCGGACGCCAAATTCCAAAGGCACACCCTGCCCGGTCGCCCCACCCCCGATCCACCGGAATCTCCGGGATCGAGAGCTATACCCAGTCAGGGGGCCAGCCGGTCGACCCACGCCGCCTCGGCGCGGTCCAGCCGCGCGACGCATTCCTCGGGGGTCTCCGCCCGCGCGAGGACCGTCAGGACCGGCTCGCCGGCCTCGATGACCGCGCCGGGATGCGGGACGTCGGCGAAGTCCGGCGTCAGGAAATCGTCCTCGATCGACGGCGGCGCGATCTCCGGGAACGTCAGCCGGCGCCCCGCGTAGATCACCCGCTTGCCGACGGCCTCGCCGCCGCGGATCTCCTCCGCCTCGACCTCGCGATCGACGCACGCGCGGACGTGATCGCGCATCAGCGGACGTCGCGAGGCGTATTCGAACAGCTCGACGGACGCCGTGTAGCGCGGGTTGACCTCCACGACCCACGGCCGGCCGTCGGCCAGGACGAAGTCGACCCCGAGCAGGCCGACGAGCGCGAAGCGGCGGGCGAGCGCCGCGCCGACGCGGCGGACCTCCGCGCGGGCCGCGTCCGGGACGGGCCACGGCGCGACGCCGCCGCGGTAGAGGAACGGTGCCCCGGGGACGCCCGGGAATTGCCGCGCCACGCCGACGAGCCGCGAATCGCCGCCGGCCGCCACGAACAGCGCGGAGAACGTCGGCCCTTCGACGAACTCCTGGAGGTGCGTCGGCGGGACGCCCCCGGCGTCGCGGGCCCATCGCACGCCCAGGCCGCCGGCCGTCGCGACCGACTTGGCGAGCCAGCGGCCCGTCGTCGGCGCGCCCTCGGCGACGCGGCGGAGGCGTGGCGTCGGCAGCCCCTCGGCGATCAGCGCGTCGGTGACGACCCAGGGGTCGCGGGCCCGGCGCAGGACGTCGGGGTCGTTTCCGAGCAGGGGGGCGGCGCTCGCGAGCCGCCCGACGAGGTCGGGCCGCGCCTCCATCGATCCCGTGTAGAGCCAGGCGTCGCACGCGGGCGGGTCGAACGGGCCGTCGGGGTCGAGGCGGGCGACCGGGCAGCGGGCGGCGAGGTCGGCGTCGGCGAACAGGTCCAGGCAGCGGGGACGGAGCCCGGCGCGGAGCGCCGAGAAGGCCGCGGCCCGCGTGCTGGCTCCGACGATCAGGACGTTCATGGGCGGGAATCAAGACGGCCCCGCGCCGAGGGGCTCGGGGCGGGGCCGGGCGATCGGGTCGCGACCTCGGTCAGTCGACCTTGGTGATCTTCTCGGTCGGGGTCAGGACGAGCTTGCCGTCCTTCTCCTCGCAGGTGCCGACGACCTTCACCTTGACCGGCTTGTCCTTCTTGGCCGTGCAGATGCCCAGGCCGCCGTGGGCGTCCTTGAAGAAGTCGTTCTTCTCCAGGTAGTAGGTCTTCTTGGCGCCGTCCTTCTCGACGATGACGACGTTCTGGCACTCCTTGGTCTCGCCGAGGGCGCACTTGCCGCAGACGCCGCCGCCCTCGATGGTGACCTTCTTGCCGTCGTCGGCCAGGGCGGCACCCAGGCCCATGGTGAGCACGCCGCAGACCGCCAGCGTCAGGAGCTTGTGCATCATTCTCTCCGTCGTAGGGGGATCGTTGCAGCGGGCCCGGGGCGGACGCCCCCCCGCTCGACAAGTATTCAACCAGCTTGCGAGGCGCGAGACAACGGGGTTTCGCCCGGCCCCGACGATCTTCGGGGGGTTGCCCGCCGCGGGGGGGCCGTCTATCATGCGGGTCTCGATCGCGCGCCGGCCCTTCGCGGCGCGGATCCGGACGCGCGCGGCCGGGCCCGGAGCGGCTCCCGCGCGGGCGTTTCAGAACGAATCCAGGAATCCAGGGAGAGCGAACGCGATGGCCAGCGACATCCTCATGAACATCGGCGAGGCCCTCGTCGGCGAAGGCAACGAGATCGCCCACATCGACCTGCTGATCGGCAAGAAGGACGGCCCGGTGGGCGTCGCCTTCGCCAACGCGTTGGCCAACCAGTCGCACGGCCACACCAACCTGCTGGCGGTCCTCACGCCCAACCTGCTCGCCAAGCCGGCCACGGTGATGATCACCAAGGTCACGATCAAGGGGATGAAGCAGGCCGTGCAGATGTTCGGCCCGGCCCAGTCCGCCGTGGCCAAGGCCGTCGCCGACAGCGTGGGCGAGGGCGTCATCCCCGCCTCCGCGGCCGAAGACCTGGTCATCGTCTGCGGCGTGTTCATCCACCCCGAGGCTGAGGACAACGCCAAGATCCTCAAGTTCAACTACGAGGCGACCAAGCTCGCCATCGCCAACGCGATGAAGAACGAGCCCAAGATCGCCGAGATCACCGCCAAGAAGGACTCGGTCGAGCACCCGTTCGCCAAGTGACCGACGCGGTCCGGGAGGCCGAATCGCGGCCTCTCCGACGCCTTTCCCCCTGGCGGGGGAAGGCAGACCCCGCAGGGGTCGGATGAGGGGGACGACCAGCACGAGCCCTGTTGGATATCGAGGGCCCGCCCGATCGGCCGTTATGAGATTTGACGGCCGCCTGGCGCGTCATCCCCCTCATCCGGCCCTCCGGGCCACCTTCCCCCGCCAGGGGGGAAGGGCGTCGTTTCGGATCCGTCCGCGCCCAGCCGGGACGGACTCCGACCCATCCGCAACGCCTCCCATCACGCCACCGCGCCGAGGTCGTCATGGCCGATGACAAGGCAACGATCCTGATCCAGATGGACGTCGACCCCCAGCCCAGCGTGTTCGACGCGGTGGTCGCGGTCGACGCCAAGGTCGACCACCTGTTCCGCCACGGCGACGTCACGCCCGAGAACGTGCAGGACCTCGTCTACGGGGCCCTCTTCACCCGGGGGCCGTCCGACCTCCGCCGCACGGCGCTGTTCGTCGGCGGCTCGGACGTGGCGAAGGCCGAGGCCGTGCTCGCGAAGGTGAGGTCGACCTTCTTCGGGCCCTTCCGGGTCTCGGTCCTGTTCGACGCCAACGGCTCCAACACCACGGCCGCGGCGGCCGTGCTGGCCGCGACGTCCAGCCTGGGCGGCTCGCTCGCCGGCGCGAAGGCGGCCGTGCTCGCGGCGACGGGGCCCGTCGGCCAGCGGGTGGCGCGGCTGCTCGGCCGCGGCGGGGCGACCGTCGCCGTCGGCTCGCGCGACCTGGCCCGCGCCGGCAAGCTGGCCGAGCGCCTGGGCGAGGCCACCCCGCCACGACCCGCGCCGCGCTCGAAGGGGCGACGCTGGTCGTCGCCGCGGGCGCCGGCGGCGTCCAGCTCCTCCCGGCCGCGACCTGGCGGGCGCTATCGGCCCTCCGCGTGGTCGTCGACCTCAACGCCGTCCCCCCGTCGGGGGTCGAGGGGGTCGAGGCCGGCGACCAGGGGGTCGACCGCGACGGTGTCAAGGCGTGGGGCGCGCTGGGCGTCGGCGGCCTCAAGATGAAGATCCACAAGCGGGCCGTCCGGGCCCTCTTCGAGTCCAACGACCGCGTCCTCGACGCGGAGGAAGTCCTGGAACTCGGCCGCGACCTCGTCGGCTGAGGCGCGGCCGGTCGCGGCCGTCAGGGCTTCTTCTCGGGCTCGGCGGGCGGCTCGGCGTGGATCTCTTCTTCCTTCTCCAGCACGCCCGTGACCTGGCCGGCGTCGTTGACGGCGGTGGCCCAGATGAAGTCGGGGCCCCCCTCGTCGAGGATGCGGAGCCGGCCGTCCTCGTAGACGAAGGCGCGGGGGCCGGGGAGCTGGCCGTGGGGGCCGTCGACCTGGCCGACCACGACGCCGGCGTTGTTGACGGCCGTGGCCTGGGCGTGGACGAAGCCGGGGGGCGGGCTCAGCACCTCCACGCCCCGGCCCGGCGTCCAGACGACGGCCTTGTACGCGCCGTCGCCCTCGTTGCGGAAGCCGACGACCCGTCCCGCGTCGTTGACGGCGCGGGGGACGATGTAGTTCTCGGGCCCGTCGAGCGATTCCGACTTCCACTCGCCCGGCGCGGCCTCGGTCCAGAGCGTGGGCTTCCCCTTGCGGACGGCGGCCAGGCGCTTGCCGTCGGGGCTGATGGCCAGGACGTTCGAACCGAGCTGGTCGCCGTCGGGGACGATCACCGCCTTCCAGCCGTCGCCGTCGGGCTCCCAGACCACGGCGCGGAGGCGGTAATCGCCGACGCCGATCCCGGCGATGCGGCGACCGTCGCGCGAGACCCCGGTCGCGAACGAGGCCCCGTCGGGCTCGGGCGCGCCCAGGCCGCGGATCCCCTCGTCGGCCGTCCAGACGAACGCCTGGTTGCGCAGGTAGACGTACGCCTGCGGCGGTGCCGGCTTGCTGGCGCGGCCGACGACGACGCCGTCGTCGCTGACGCCGGCCGGGAACGTGGCGGTGTAGGTCTTCAGCAGCGGGAGGCGGACGATCTCGGCCCCCCGGGAGAGGAACGGGGCCTCGTACAGGATGTTCGGGTCGCCGTTCTCCGGCTCCCAGTGGAAGCCGACGACGTCCCCCTTGCCGTTGATGGCGACGGCGTTGAGGCCCTCGGCCATCGGCGCGACCACGGCGTACTTCTTCGCGGCCGGCGGCCCCTGCGCGACGGCGGCCCCGACGAAGGCCCAGGCGGCGACGGCCGGCGCGACGGCGATGCGGATCGGGATCATGCGGTGTTCCTCCGGACCGAGGATACAACGCCGGACCGGGCCCCGGGAAGCGAGCGGGGGGCGAAGGGTGTGCCTTTGGATTTCGGCGATCGGCGTCCGACGTCTTCCCCCCTCGCGGGGGAAGACAGACCGCGAAGCGGTCCGATGAGGGGGACGACGAGCACGGCGGCCGTCGGGATTCGACGGCCGCCCGACCGGGCCGGCGCGAGATCCGACGGTCATCTGGCACGTCCTCCCCCTCATCCGGCCCTTCGGGCCACCTTCCCCCGCGAGGGGGGAAGGCCGTCAGGATGGCCCCCGCGACTCCAACGCGATTCGCCGAAATCCAAAGGCACGCCCGGGGGCGATTCGCGGGGCCCGCGGGCTCACTCGCGGTCGCGGCCCACGCCGGTGACCGTGGGGAGGATCCGGGGCCGCGCCTGGGGCGCGGCCATGGTGCCGCCGACGTCGATCTGGAACAGCTCGGCGCCGGCCTCGCGCATCATCCGGGAGAACAGGGGGAGGTTGTAGCGGTTGCGGCCGTAGGCCACGTCGAAGGTCAGGTCGATCTTGTCGAACGGGTCGCGCGCGTTCTTGTTCTTGCGGCCCCGGTCGCTTAGGTTCAGGCTGACGGCGTCGCCGGTGAGCTTGAACTCCTCGAAGAACGTGGTGCCGTTGACGATCTTGAAGGCGACGTCGGCCGAGTCGAACATCGCCTTGCCGCGGCTGCGGATCACGTTGGGCGCCAGGATCTTGTTCAGGCCCTTGACCACCGAGAGGACGAAGGGGAGCTCGCCGATGTCGCCGTCGACGACGTGGGCCTCGCCGCGGCCCTGGACCTGGCGCACGTCGCCCCCCTGGCCTTCGAACTGGACGTCGGCGTTGACCAGGCCGCGGTACGACTGCCGGCCGGGGAGGGTCATGGCGTATTTCTGGAGGTCGGCCCCGGTGATCCGCACGGCCCCGCTGTAGCGGGGGGACTCGGCCAGGGTGAGCCAGCCCTCGCCGTAGGCCTCGCCCCCCAGGAGCTTCCCCTTCACGCTGGCCAGCGAGGCCCGGCCGTCCTTGATCACCAGCGGGCCCTGGACGTCCGCCAGCGGGATCCCGGCGACCTTCACGCTCGCGACGTCCAGCAGGCCGTGGACCTCCAGCGAGCGGCCGTCGGACCGGCCCCAGACGTCCTTGAACTTGCCGTTGACGTGCTCCAGCGGGATCCCGGCCATCAGCTTGTTGTCCAGGAAGTAGACCCGCGTCTTCTCCCAGGCGCACCAGGCGGGCTCGCCGGGGTCGCCGCTCCAGCCGATCTCCAGGTCGCCCGAGGCCGTGAACGGCTTGCCGTCGTCCAGGCGGAGGGCGAACTGGGCCATCAGCTGCGGCATGATGCGCCGGAGGTTGGCGCTGAGCAGCAGGTTGCGGACCTGCAGGTCGGAGACCTCCAGGGCGAACCGGCCGCTGTCCTCGACCCGGACGCTCCCCGCGCGGAACTCGACGGGGGCGCCGTGGAAGGTGAACTTGACGTCGCTCATGCCGACCGTGCCGTCGACGAACCGGAACGTCCCCAGGGCGTCCTGCATGCGCAGCTCGATCGTCGAGCCGGGCTCGACGCCGGGGCCCGGGGACCTGGGGATCACCAGGCGGACCTGGGAGCCGGGCAGGGGGGTGATGGCGACGACGACATGGTCGGGCTTGTGGGCCTCGACGGCGATGACGGCGTCGACGTTGCAGGAGCCGTCGGGGTTGACGACGTCCCAGGACTTTCGCCAGGCCGGCTGGAGGGCGTTGCGCAGCTCCTGGCTGAACGACAGGCCGCGGGCGGCGATGTTCAGGTCGATCTTCAGGGGCGGCTCGTTATTGGGGAGGTCGGGGCCTACGAGCCGCTCGACCCGGCCGGAGCCGGTGATGACGGCCTGGCCGTTGCGGCCGGTCATGTTCTCGAAGATCCAGTGGTCGGGGTGCAGCTCCAGCCGGCCGCCGAGCCGTCGGATGGGGAACGGCAGGCCCTCCCAGGTGATCTCGCAGCGGTCGGGGTCGAGGTCGGCCGTGGCGTGGACCGCCAGCAGGCCCTCGGGCTTGAGGACGCCGAACTTCGAGCCCGGGGGCATGGACGGGCCGGCGAGCGGCCGGCGGAGGATCCGGGCGTGGGCCTCGCCCGCGCCCGCCGGCTTGAACCTGTCGACCCAGCGGCGGACGTCCGGCTGGAGGGCGTCGAGGAACGCCGCGTCGATCGGCAGCGACTCGGCGTCCATCCACAGGTCGACGATCGCGTCCGGGCCGGGGTCGTCCACCGTGCCGTGCAGCCGCGCCGGGCGGTCGCCGATCGGGCCGCGGACGTCGACGGCCAGCCGACGGCCTTGCAGGTCGAGCGTCCCGGTGAGGTTCTTGAGCTGGTATTTGAAGTGGCGGTAGAGGGCCGAGACGTCCTTGAGCCGGACCGACGCCGAGGCGGCGACCGGGCCGCCGGCCTCGCGGGAGAGGTCGGCCTTCAGGTCGACGCGCCCCTGGGGCTTGAAGACGTCCCACAGCTCCAGGAACTGGGGCGGGGTCTTCTGCTTCAGGCGGTCGTCCAGGTCCAGGTCGTCGGCCTCGACGTGGATCGCCAGCGGGCCGGCCTCCGGGTCGCTCGCGTCGATCCGCCCCGAGGCCCGGACGCGGGTCGATCCGTTGGAGCCCTCGGCGTGGTCGATCGTCAGGGTCCGGCCGTCGAAGCCGACGCGCGCGGAGAGGTCGTCGATCGGGAAGGGGAGGTGGGGGCATCGGCACGAGCCGCCCCGGAGCTGGACCTTCAGGTCGTAGGCGAGCTGCGCCCCCGGGGCGGCGGCCGGGCGGAGGGCCAGCGAGGCCAGATCGACGTCGACGTCGCCGGACTTCAGGGCCAGGGCGTCGAAGGCGTCGCCCGCCTCGGGGGGGAGGCGGCGGCGGAGGGTGTCGGAGATGGTCAGGTCGACGAGCCGCCCCTCCAGGTCGACGTCGCCGGTGTCGGGGTCGAGGACCCCCTTCAGGTCGACGTGGTCGAACAGGTCGCCGCGGGCCGAGCCCTCGAAGCGGAAGCGGCCGTCCTCGGTCGGCCGGATCTTCAGCGTCACGTCGCGCAGGATGGCCGCGGCGGCCTGGCCGTCGGCCTCGGGGCGCGGGGGGGCCGCGGCGGCGTCGGGGTCGGCGACCAGCTCGATCGTCCCGTTGACGACGTCCACCGGCGGCGGGTTCTCGATGGGCGTCCGCGGCCAGGGCCGGGCCGGCAGGTCGGCCAGGTTCCAGCCGCCGTCCTTCTGGCGGACCAGCCGCAGCGTCGGCCGGCTGACCACCACGTCGCTGACCTCACGCTTCCCCTCCAGGAGCTTCCACGGGTCGAAGTGCAGCTCCAGCCAGAGGATCGAGGCCGAGCGGAACGGCCTGCCGTCGACGACCTGGGTCGCCGTGACGTTGCGGAGCGTCGCCTTGCCCCGCAGCGGCCGGAAGTCGACACGGCCGAACTCGAACTCGGCGCGCGGGAAGAACGTCCTCAGGCTCGCCTGGAGCATGCGGGCCACGGTGTCGCCGTCGGTGACGAAGGCGTAGGCGAACCAGGCCGCGGCGGCCGTCAGGATCAGGCCGAAGGCCGCCGACCAGAGCAGGAATTTCGCCAGCCTCCGCCATCGCATGCGCACGCCTCCTCGCCCGTTCAGGCCGCCGTCCGGGTGCGGGGACGGGCGGCCCGGAGCAGGCCGACCGCGGCCAGCGCCGTCGCCGGGACCTCGCCGGGCGTCCGATACCGCATCGAGCTGGCGAACGCCGCATGGATCATGCCGAAGTAGAGGATCGGCCCGGCCAGCAAGGCCCAGGCGCGGGCGTCGCCGCGGAGCGTCCACAGGCCCAGGGCCGTGAGCGCCAGCAGGGGCGTCATGACCAGGCCCGCGGCGACCGTCAGCCACGCCGACCGCACGCCGTCGGCGTTCGGCCAGGGGCTCCAGTAGCGGCCCAGCTTCGCCAGGGCGAGGCTCGCGGCGCGGCCGGGGTTCTCGCGGGCGAACGCGATCGCGCGGGCCTTCAGCCGCTCGTCTTGGTCGCGCTCGTCCAGCGGCCAGACGTCGGGATCGGCCAGGAACCGCATGTCGCTGGCGCCGGTCGCCCGGGGGTTGAGGCCGTCGTACAGGCTGGCGCCCATCCAGAGGGCCGTCGGCACGAACGCGCCGTAGACCCTCGCGTTGCGGATCCACCACGGCGCCATCACGGCCGCGAACGCCGCCGCCGTCAGCACCGCCCCGACGATCCCCGGCCGCATCGCGCGGCGCGTCGCCAGCCGATGCGCGCCCCACGCCGCGACGGCCATCGGGAAGAACAGCAGGCACGACGGTCGGACCAGCACCGCGGCCCCCGCCGCGGCCCCCGCCGCCAGCGCCGGAGCGACCGCCCCGCGGGCGTCGTCGCGATCCCAAAGCGCGGCCATCGCCCACAGGTAGGCCAGCAGCAGCGGGACGAAGAGGGCCTCCGACAGCAGCAGGGCCGACATGACGATGAAGTACGGATGCACCGCCGCGATCGCCGCGGCGATCCGCGCCTCGCGCCGCCGGTCGGGCCCGAGCGTCGCCAGGGCCAGCCGGTAGACGAGCCACACGCACGCCGCCCCCAACGCCGCCTGCACCAGGCGGGCGCCCAGGGGGTTGTCCCCCAGCACGGCGCGGCAGGCGGCGAGGAACAGCGGGTAGCCCGGCGTGCGGAGGGCGAAGTGGGGGATGTCGCCCCATTCGACGATCTGGAAGACCTCGCCGTCGCGGATCGTCTGGGCGAGCTTCCAGTAGTATTCCGCGTCCGGGAGCAGGCAGACGTGGCCGTCGCCGGCGCGGTCCACGCGCCATTGGACGAGGTCGGCGGCGAGGACGCGGAGCAGCAGCCCCGCCTCGATCGCCAGGGCCAGCGGCCGGCTCGGCGCCAGCCCGCGCCACGGGGAGCCCGGCGATCGCGGCATGTCCGGCCCTCCCTCGCGACGTGGACCGGCCCCCGCCCCACGCGGGGCCGGCCGAATTCGGCGCGAATCCTATGGCAATCCGCGGGGGGCGTCAACTTCATCCGGGGCGGGGAGGCCCCGGGCCTTCGGACGCCGAAATGGGGCGACGCCCGGCCGCCGGGGATGGACGGCGACGGGCGTCGAGATTGGGGTCGGGTCGATCGTCCCGGGCCGGCTGGATCAGCGGCGGCGGGCCTTCTTGCCGCGCGGGGCTTCGGAGGAGAGGGCGAACTCGAAGGCGTTGTCGGCCCCCGGCTTGACCTCGGCGACCAACTCGGTCCGGACGTTGTAGCGCTCGGGGACGAGGTCGCGCTCCTCGTCGAGCGTGGCGCCGGGGACGTCGGGGTTGGGGATCTTCTTGCCGGTGGGCTCGACGGCGATGATCTCCACCTGATAGCGGCCGGCCGCCGGGCCGGTCGAGCCGTCGGCCTGGAAGACGCCGTCGTGGACCTCGGCCACGGCGGCCGTCGCGCCGTCGAGCGGGACGAACGTGACCTTGCCCGTCGGCAGCGGCTTGCCGTCGAGCGAGACCTTGCCCGCGACGGCATGCCGCTCGGGCCCCGGGTCCCCGCAGCCGACGAGGCCGCAGGCGGCCCCGAGGGATGCGACGAAGGCCAGGGCGCGGAGGCGGGACGGTTCGTGACGCGAGGTCGTATTGAGCATCAGTAGGAATCCGAGCTGAGGACCTCGCCGCCGGCCCGGCTGCTCAGGGCCTTCCAGGAGGCGAGCGAGATCGAGTCCTTGATGAACCGGACGGAGCCGTCGCCCAGCAGCACGTTCACGCCGCCGGGGTGCCGGCTCCGCGACGACAGGTAGTGGGTCCCCGGCGTCCCCGTCTTCCGGGTGCAGGGGGCCTTGCGCGGGTCGGTCTGCTCGCCGCAGACCCCGTAGTCCGGGACCTGGCTGTTCGGGGCGTTGCGGGCGTTGATGTGATACGACGTCGACAGGTCGGTCCAGATCCGCCCGCGACGATCGACGACCGTCGACGCCGCACCCGGCGGGGCGGGGAGCTGGAGCACCTCGGCCATCAGGAACGTGTTGCTCGTCCCGTCGACCAGCTCCGCCAGCGACGCCCCGTAGTTGATGGCGAACGGCGCGGGGAGCCCGGGGTCGCCGAACGTGTTCTGGCCCCAGTTGATCCCGTAGCTCCCCTTCACGTCCGAGTTCCCGCCGTTGTCGCTGATGAACAACACCTTCTGATCCGACGGGCAGTCGAAGACGGCCAGCCGCGTCAGCCGGGATGTGTCGTTCTGGTTCGTCTGGAACGAGAGGTCGTAGTTGAAGGCGTTCACCACGTTTCCCAGCTCCACGAACGGCAGGAGCGACGTGACGAACGGCTGGCGATAGTCCTTCGAGGGCGTGATCGCGACCGTGATCGAGCCCGGCGCGAACCGGCCGTGGACGTCGTGATAGCTGTGCAGCGCCAGCCCCAGCTGCTTCATGTTGTTGGTGCACTGGATCCGCCGCGCCGCCTCGCGGGCCGACTGCACGGCCGGCAGCAGCAGCGCGATCAGGACCGCGATGATCGCGATCACCACCAGCAGCTCGATCAGCGTGAAGCCGCCACGATCCGTCGTCCCGCCCTGATTCCGCTCGCGATTCACGATTCCTACCCCTTCCCCGTTTCCGCCGCCCGGCGGGGGCGATCTCCTCGCCCGCCCGACCGGACGGCCCGCCCTCTCTTTTCCAGAGTCAGGCCGCCCCTCCCCGCAATGAGGGGCACCACGCCTCAGATGTTTGTCTTCTCTATCGACTTTGTCAACATGGGAATTCACCTTAATCTAGAGATTTAGTATGAAATACTCGCCGCCGGGGAGGTGAGCGTCAGAGCGCATCCGAGCTGATGACCTCGCCGCCGGCCCGGCTGCTCAGGGCCTTCCATGTCGGGATGGAGATGGAGTCCTTGATGAACCGGACGGAGCCGTCGCCCAGCAGCACGTTCACGCCGCCGGGGTGCCGGCTCCGCGAGGCGATGAAGTGGTTCGGGCCGTCGCCGGTGTTGCGGTTGCACGGGGCCTTGCGGGGGTCGGTGGCGTGCCAGCACGCGCCGTAGTCGGGGATCTGGGTGTTCGGGCCGTTGCGGGTCGTCACCTGGTGGGAGGACGGCTGATCGCTCCAGACCCGGCCGCGGCGGTCGATGGTCTCGACGGGTTGGCCGGTCGGGTGCGGGAGCTGGATCAGCTCGGCCATGAGGAAGGTGTTGCTGGTGCCGTCGGTGATCTCCGCCAGCGAGGCCCCGTAGTTCAGCGAGAAGGGCGCGGGGAGGACCTGGTCGCCGTAGGTGTTCTGGCCCCAGTTGACCCCGTAGCTCCCCTTCACGTCGGTCACGCTGCCGCCGTTGTTCGTGAAGACGACCTTCTGGTCGGACGGGCAGTCGAAGACGTTCACCCGCGACGATCGCGTCGTCTCGTTGGCGTCGTGCTGGAACGACAGGTTGAAGTTGAAGCTCGCCGTGAGGTTGCCCTGCTCCAGGAACGGCAGCAGCGACGTGATGAACGGCTGGCGATACGCCGTCGGGTTGGAGACCTGGATCGACCCCGGCGCGAACCGGCCGTGGACGTCGTGATAGTTGTGCAGCGACAGCCCCAGCTGCTTCACGTTGTTGATGCACTGGGCCCGCCGCGCCGCCTCGCGGGCCGACTGCACGGCCGGCAGCAGGAGGGCGATGAGGACCGCGATGATCGCGATCACCACCAGCAACTCAATCAGCGTGAAACCTCGCCTCGCCTTCATCCGATCGCCCACGTCCGTCATCGCTCGCCTCCGAGTTCTGGGTCGTCTCGCCACCTATCCAGTGGATCACGGCGGGAATATCGTCTTTTCCTACAGGGTTTGTCAACATCAAATTCCCTACAGTGTTGACCGACTTAGTATGTGACGGGTATCTTGGCCCTCGATACGCCACCCGAGCCCGGCGACGGGGTTGGATGTGGGGCGACGCGTCGGCGGGGCGCGTCGGGGACCGAGGATCGGGAAGACGCTTTTCTGAGGGCGCGATGGATCGATCGAGCAAGCGGGACGGCGGGCGGCGGGCGTGGGTGCGAGGGGCGACCTGGGCCGCGCTGGCCTGGGCGACGACCTGCGCGGCGTCGTGGGGGGCGGACGGGAAGCGGCCGAACATCGTCGTCCTGATCACGGACGACATGGGGTACGCGGACCTGGGCTATCACGGCAACCAGGACTTCCCGACGCCGAACATCGACGCCCTGGCGGCGAGCGGGGTGCGGTTCACGGACGGCTACGTCTCGGGCCTGTATTGCAGCCCGACCCGGGCCGGGTTCCTGACGGGCCGCTATCAGCAGCGGTTCGGGCACGAGTGGAACCCCTCGGGCGCGCCGGGGGTCGGCCTGCCGACGTCGGAGACGACGATCGCCGACCGGCTGAAGGCGGCCGGGTATGCGACGGGCCTGGTGGGGAAGTGGCACCAGGGGGCCGACGCCGACCACCACCCGCTGAAGCGGGGGTTCGACGAGTTCTTCGGGTTCCTCGGCGGCGCGCACACCTACTTCGCCGAGAAGACCGAGAACATCTACCGGGGGACGGAGGTCGTCCACGAGAAGGCGTACCTGACCGACGCCTTCGCCCGCGAGGCCGCGGCGTTCATCGACCGTCGCAAGGGCAAGCCGGAGCCGTTCTTCCTGGAGGTGGCCTTCAACGCCGTCCACACGCCGATGGACGCGACCGACGAGCGGCTGGCGAAGTTCTCGGCGATCGCCGACCCCGCCCCCCGC
>ERZ778021.2986-NODE-2986-length-13413-cov-5.160578_pt1 | contig 13413 bp, 10 predicted proteins | sample MGYA00375751_ERZ778021 | MGnify/ENA primary metagenome ERZ778021 (study PRJEB29350, sample SAMN05389814) | bioreactor metagenome | isolation source: Thiocyanate stock bioreactor | place: South Africa: University of Cape Town | collected 2013-08-29 ... | reverse complement strand
AAACCCCGCCATATAGGCGGGTTTTCGGCCCATCAACCTGGGAGCCTCGTGGAGGCGTGGCGTCATCTCCCGGCAAGCGCACGGGACTTGCGCGCTTCCTGCCTGAAGGCTCGCGTCCTGGGCCGCACCGCCCGCGAATCGCGCCGTCCCCGGCACATGGGCCGAGCTCGCACTTAGCCACGCTATGTGTTGCTAAGTGCGAACTCGCCGGGAGCGGCGACGAGGCCGCGGGTGCGGAGGACGGGCATCAGGCCCTCGCCGACCTTGTAGGCCTCCTCCAGGTGGGGGTAGCCGGAGAAGATGAACTCGTCGATGCCGAGGTCGTGGTACTCGGCGATCCGGTCGGCGACTTCCTCGTGCGAGCCGACCAGCGCGGTGCCGGCGCCGCCGCGCACGAGGCCGATCCCGGCCCAGAGGTTGGGCGCCACCTCGAGCTGGTCGGTCCGGCCCCCGTGCAGCTCGGTCATCCGCCGCTGGCCCTCCGATTCGGAGACCCGCTGGATCGACTGGGCCTTCGCGATCTGCTCGTCGGAGAGGCCGGCGAGCATCCGGTCGGCCACCGCCCAGGCCTCCGCGGCAGTGTCGCGCGTGATCACGTGGAGGCGGATGCCGAATCCGAGCTCGCGCCCCTCGCGGTCGGCGGCCTCGCGCACCGCGTCGAGCTTCGCCGCCACCGCGGCGGGCGGCTCGCCCCAGGTGAGGAAGACGTCAGCCCTTCGGGCCGCCACCTCGATCGCGGCGGCGGACGACCCGCCGAGGTACACGGTCGGCCAGGCGGGCGGGTCGAGCAGACGCGCCCCCTCGATCTCGTACCACTCGCCGGAGTAGTCGACCTCCTCCCCGCTCCACAGCTCCCGCACGATCGCCAGGAACTCGTCGGCGCGCGCGTAGCGCGAGTCCTTGCCGATCGTGTCGCCGTAGCGGTGCTGCTCGACCTGGTCCCCGCCGACCACCACGTTCAGCAGCAGCCGGTCGCCCGACACCCGCTGGTAGGTGGCCGCCGCCTGCGCCGCCAGGGTCGGCGACTGGAGGCCGGGACGGAAGGCCACCAGGTACTTGAAGGTGCGCGTGTGCTGGGTCAGCGCCGCGGTGATCACCCAGGCCTCCTCGCACCAGGAGCTGGTCGGGGTGAGCGCCGCCTCGAAGCCCATCGCCTCGGCGGCGCGGGCCACCTGCGACATGTAGCCGAGGTCGGCGTGGCGCTCGCTGGTCGAGGTCGCGTCGATCCGCGCCCCGTGCGCCCCGACCGCGTTGCCGAGGCTGAGGTCGGTGCGCGAGTCGCCGTTGGTCGGCAGGAACCAGTGCATCTTGATCGGCATCGGTGCCTCTTCTCCTCTCAGGCGACCGCGGGCGCGCCGAGGCGCTCGCGTCGCGTCCTGCCGCCGGGATGGGACTCCGGCAGCCGTGCCTCGGCACCGCCGTCGGCGAGCTTTTCGCGCAGCGTCCCCTCGCTGTAGGAACTCTGCATCAAGCCGCGCCGCTGCAGCTCGGGGACGGCGCCGTCGACGAAGTCGCGGAAGGTGCCGGGGGTCGTGTAGTAGGGCATGTTGATGCCGCCGACGCCGACCTCGAGCCAGCTCTCCAGCTCGTCGGCGATCTGCTCCGGCGTGCCGACGATCCGGTTCATCGCCCGGTTCGCCAGCAGGTCGCCGAAGGTCCAGGTCTGGTCGGGCGCGGAGTCGATCATGCTGCGCGCGATCCCCTGCGTGTTGTAGTCGTCGAGCTCCCCGATCGGCGTGTCGAGGTCGATCCCGGCGAGGTCGACGCCCATGCCGCCGCCGGTGTGGGCGGCGTAGCCGCGGGCGCTCGCGGTGCCGTCTAGGTCGGCCGCCTTCGCCAGCGCATCGGCCTCGGTGCCGCCGACGATGATCGACATGCCGAGGAAGAAGACGATGTTCTCCGGCTCGCGGCCGACCGCCGCGGCGCGCCCGCGGATGTCCTCGATCACCAGCCGGGCGGCGTCGTGGGTCGAGGCGATGATGAAGATCGCCTCCGCATTGCGGGCGGCGAAGTCCCGCCCCCACTCCGAGGTCCCGGCCTGGAAGAGGACCGGCGTGCGCTGCGGCGAGGGCTCGGCGAGGTGCGGCCCGGGGACGTCGGGGAAGAACTCGCCGCGGTGGTCGATGTCGTGGATCTTCGCCGGGTCGGCGTAGACGCCGCGCTCAAGGTCGCGGACCACCGCGTCCTCCTCCCAACTCCCCTCGAGCAGCTTGTAGATCACCTGCATGTACTCCTCGGCGCGCCGGTAGCGCTCCTCGTGCGAGGGCAGCCCGCCGTAGCCGAGGTTGCGCGCCGCGTCCGGCAGGTAGGAGGTGACGATGTTCCAGCCGACCCGCCCCTTGGTCAGGTGGTCGAGGGTGGAGAGCCGGCGGGCGAAGTTGAACGGGTGCTCCTGGAGGATCGACTGGGTGAAGGCGAAGCCGAGGTTCTCGGTCGCCAGGGCCATCGCCGGGATCAGCAGCGAGGGGTCGTTGACCGGCGTCTGCAGGCCCTCCTCGACCGCCGCGTCACGGCTGCCGCCGTAGCTGGCGTAGGTGCCGACCACGTCGGCGAGGAAGAGCGCGTCGAACTTCCCCCGCTCGAGGATCTGGGCGAGCTCGACCCAGGCGTCGAGGTCAGTGTAGTCGAGCTGGCGCGTGTCGGGGCGCACCCACTGGCCGTGGTGGATGTGGGAGACGCAGTTCATCGAGAAGGCGTTGAAGCGAAGGCGGGGCATCGGGTGGGGGTCCTCTCTAGATCAGTGGGTTCTCGGGGCCGGGGACGACGCCGTCGAGCACGTAGCGGCCGAGGTGCACGTGCTTCCAGCGGGTGGCGTCGTGGAGGGTGTGGGTGCGGGCGTTGCGCCAGTGGCGGTCGAGGCCGTAGCGGGCGTCGGCGGCGGAGGAGCCGAGCACGTCGAGCGCCTGCGAGGAGACCTCGAGCGCCGCCTCTGCACCCGCGGCGCGGGCCTCGGCGACGCCGATCCGGGCGAGGTCGACGTGCTCGGGGGTCGGGTCGGCGGCGGCCGCGTCGAGCCGGCGGGCGGAGACCGAGAGCAGCGCCTCGGCGGCGCGCACCGTGACCTGCAGGCGGCCGAAGAGGGCGATCACGCCGGGCTCGTCGGCGGGCCGCTCGACCCCGGCCTCGAACCAGGTGCGGGCGTGCGCGTTCAGGTGTCGGGCGGCCTCCTCCAGCGCGCCGCGGGCGATGCCGACGTCGACCGCCGCGTGGAGGACCTGGCCGAAGGCGGAGAAGGTGTCGGCGGGCCTGCGGTGCGGGAAGCTGAGCACCCACTCGGGCCGCACCTCGATGTCGTCGAGGACGGTGGTGCCGGAGATCGTCGCCCGCTGGCCGAAGGCGCTCCAGTCCTGGTCGATCGTCAGCCCCGGCGTGTCGCGGGGCAGGTAGACGAAGCAGCGCGCCTCGTCCTCGGCGCGGGTCTCGTCGCGGGCCAGCACCGGCACCCACTGCGCCGTCAGCGCCCCGGTCGAGTAGTACTTGCGCCCGTCGAGGCGCAGGCCGCGGTCGGTCCCCCGCAACGTCGTCTGCGTGTCCAGCGGGTGCTTGCCGCCGCGCTCCGACCAGGCGTTGCCGAAGCGCGCCCCGCGCACCACCTCGCCGAGCAGCAGCTCCTTCTGGGCGACGTCGCCGTAGCGGACCAGCGCGTCGACCAGCATGAAGTGGTTCTGCGGGATCTGGCCGATCGCCGGGTCGGCGGCGGAGATGATCCGCATCGCCTCGACCACCGTCGCCGCCCCCGCCCCGGCGCCGCCGCGCTCGACCGGCACGGTCAGCGCCAGCAGGCCGGTGCGGCCCAGGGACTCCAGCTCGGGCGTAGGCACCCGCCGCTTGGCATCGCGCTCGACCGCGCCCGGGGCGATCTCGGCGGCGTAGGCACGCGCCGCCTCCAGCGCCGCGGCCGGCGTGGCCAGCCGCGGCACCGGGGTCGCCGCCGGGGGTTTCACCGTGGTGCTCAAAAGAACCAGTTCGGCGGCAGCGGCGTGCCGTTGATCGCCTCGTCGCCGAGCGCCTGCGCCTTGTGCAGGAGCGGGTTGTGGGTGGACAGGGTGCGGACGTTCCGCCAGTGGCGGTCGAGGTTGCGCTCCCGCTTGGTCGCCGAGGCGCCGCCGAGGTCGAAGATCCGCGCCGTCGCCGCCAGGGCGATCCGGTCGACGGCTACCTTCGCCTGCGCCGCCTCCCGCGCCGCCTGCTCGGCCAGCTCCGGGTCGGCCAGACCGTCGACCACCGAGTCGGCCTCGGCGTCCTGGGCCTCGGCCGCGCGCAGCACGATCGCCTCGGTGGCGTAGGCGGCGCTCACCATCTCGCCGACCGCCTCCTGCAGCAGCGGGTCCTCGGCGGGCTCGGCGGCGGCGTGGGCGAAGGGCCGGCCGGCGCGGCTGCGGACCAGCGCGATCGCGTCGTTCGCGGCGTTGCGGGTAGCCCCCGCGATCACCGCGGTGATGTAGAGCTGCAGCACGCCGAAGCGCTTGCCCGGGCCGTCGATCGGCTCGCGCAGCAGCACCTCCTCGGGCTCGACCAAGACGTCCTCGAGCCGCGTCGTGCCGGTCCCGGTGAGGCTCTGGCCGAGCCCGTCCCAGTCGTCCTCCAGGGTCACCCCCGGGCGCTCGGCGGGAACGACGACGCTGACCACCTCGCCCTCCTCGTCGAGCGCGATGTAGAGGAGCTCGTCGGCGTAGAGGCTGCCGGTCGAGTAGTACTTGACGCCGTTCAGGCGGAGGACGCCGTCGGCGTCGCGGACCAGCTTCGTGCTCCAGTCTTCGGCCCCGACCTTGTGGTTGCCGAGCTCGGTCGCGGCGCCCGCCACGAACGTCCCCTCGGCCGCCCGCCGCAGCCAGCGGTCGCGCTGCTCGGCGTCGGTGGCCCGCAGCGTCTGCTCGACGAAGGCGAAGTGCGAGCGCAGGATGTGGGCGACGTTGGAGTCGACGGAGGCCAACGCCATGATCAGCCGGAACGTCTCCCGCAGCGTCGTCCCGGCACCGCCGTAGGACTGCGGCACCCGCAGGGCGCCGAAGCGGAAGTCCCGCAGCAGGTCGATCTGCTCGTAGGGGGCGATCCGGTCGCGCTCGCGGACGGCGGACTCGGCACCGATCTCGGCCAGCAGCCCGGCCAGCTCGGGGGAGCCGGGCGCGAGCAGCGCGGCGGGGTCGGCACGGTCGACGGGGGGTGAGATGCTCATGCGGGTGCTCCTGCGGTGTCGCGGCGGTGTCGGGCCGCCTGGTGGGTGTCGGGAAGCCGGGAGCCGCGGCCGAAGAACTTGTCGCGCAGCGTCCCCTCCTCGTAGGAGGTGCGGTAGCGGCCGCGCCGCTGCAGCTCGGGGACGACCAGGTCGACGAAGTCGACGTAGCTCTCCTGGGTGACTACGTGGTTCAGGTTGAGCCCGTCGGCACCGGTGGTGTCGATCCAGTCTTCGATCTGGTCGGCGACCGAGGCGGGGTCACCGGTCGCGTTCGGACCGTCGGCGCCGAAGCCGAGGCCCTCGACGAAGTCGCGGACCGTCCACTTGCCGCCGCCGAAGGTCTCGGCGGTCGACTGCATCGCCTCGTTGGGGACGTGGCGCAGCGGCTCGTCCAGCTCGTAGGGCGAGAGGTCGTACCCGAGCCAGCCGGACCAGAGGACGAGCGTCCCCTCCGGGTCGATCAGCGAGCGGTAGTAGTCGCGCTTCTCCTGCGCCTCCGACTCGGTCGGGGCGACGATCGTCGAGAAGCTGGAGAACACCCGGATGTCGTGCGGGTCGCGCCCGGCATCGACCAGCCTGCCGCGCAGGTCGTCGACGTTGCCGCGCATGATCTCCGCCCGCGGCGCGCCCATGAAGACCGCCTCCGCGTGCTCGGCGGCGAACGTCTTGCCGCGATTCGATTGCCCCGCCTGGTAGAGCAGCGGCGTCCGCTGCGGCGAGGGCTCGGAGAGGTGGATCCCGGGAACCTTGAAGAACTCGCCCTCGTGGCCGATCGGGTGGACCTTCGCCGGGTCGGTGTAGACGTTGCGCTCGACGTCGACCACGACCGCGTCGTCCTCCCAGGACCCCTCCCAGAGCTTGTAGAGGACCTCCATGTACTCGTCCGCCATGTCGTAGCGGTTGTCGTGGCGGACCTGGCCGTTCATGCCGATGTTGCGGGCGCCGCTCTCCAGGTAGGAGGTGACGATGTTCCAGCCGACCCGGCCCTTGGTCAGGTGGTCGAGCGTCGACATCCGGCGGGCGAACGTGTACGGGTGCTCGAACGAGGTCGAGGCGGTGATCCCGAAGCCGAGGTGCTCGGTGACCGCGGCCATCGCCGGGACCACCAGCGAGGGATCGTTCACCGGCACCTGGGCGCCGCCCCGCAGGGCGCCGTCGTTGGAGCCGGCGAAGACGTCGTAGACGCCCAGCACGTCGGCGATGAAGATGCCGTCCATGAGGCCCCGCTCGCAGGTGCGGGCGAGGTCGGTCCAGTAGCCGAGGTCCTTGTACTCGGAGGCGCGACTGCCTTTGGCCCGCCAGGTGCCCGCGACCAGGTGGGTCGGGCAGTTCATGTCGAACGCGTTGACGCCGATCTGCTTGCGGGTGTCCTTCGGGGAGCTCACGCGACCACCGCCTTGGCCACCGGCTGCGCTCGCTCCAGCCGCGGCAGCGCCGCGAAGAGCTGCCGCGTGTACTCGTCCTTCGGCGCGTGGAAGATGTCCTCCGCGGTCCCCGTCTCCACCACCTTGCCGTCCTTCATCACCATCACCCGGTCGGAGACGTGGTGGATCACGCCGAGGTCGTGGGAGATGAAGAGGTAGGCGATGTTCAACTCCGACTGGAGGTCGGCGAGCAGGTCCAGCACCTGGGCCTGGATCGAGACGTCGAGGGCCGAGACCGGCTCGTCGCAGACGATCAGTTCCGGCTGCGGGGCGAGCGCTCGGGCGATCGCGACGCGCTGGCGCTGGCCGCCGGAGAGCTGCAGCGGCCGGCGCTCCAGCAGGCCCTCGTCGATGCCGACGTGGCCGAGCAGCTCGCGCACCCGGCCGAGCCGGGCCTCCTTGCCCTTGTAGTCGGCCTCGTCGATCGCGTCGTCGACGATCCGCCGCACCGTCCAGCGTGGGTCGAAGGAGCTGAGCGGGTCCTGGTAGACGACCGAGACCCGGCGCCGGCGCTGGCGCCGGTCCTTCTCCTTCAGCGTCGTCCACGGCTTGCCGCGCAGGGTGACGTTGCCGCTGTCCGGGTCGACCAGGGCGAGCACGATCCGCGCCGTCGTCGTCTTGCCGGAGCCCGACTCGCCGACGATCCCGAGGGTCTCCCCCGGGCGGATCTCCAGCGAGACGTGGTCGACCGCGGTGCGGCTCTTGCCGTCGGGGCCGCGGTAGGCCTTGACCAGGTTCTCGGCGGTGATGATCGGGGCGCGCGAGGCGACCAGGTTCGGCACCCGCGGGTTGCCGGCCGGGATGTAGGCGCCGGCCACGCGCGGGGCGAGGCGGGTGCCCTTCGAGTGCTCGGAGGGGATCGCGTCGAGCAGCGCCCGGGTGTAGGCGTGCTGGGGCGAGTAGAGGATCTGCTCGGCCGGGCCCTGCTCGACGATCTCACCCTGGTTCATCACCGCGACGTCGTCGGCGAGGCGGGAGACGACGGCGAGGTCGTGGCTGATCAGGATCAGGCCGCGGCCACGCTCCTTGGTCGCCTCGAGCAGCGCCAGGATCTGCGCCTGGACGGTGACGTCGAGCGCCGTCGTCGGCTCGTCGGCGATCAAGAGCGGCGGGTCGAGGGCGATCGCCGAGGCGATCAGCGCCCGCTGGCGGAGGCCGCCGGAGAGCTCGTGCGGCAGCTGCCGCGCCCGCAGCTCCGGCTCCGGCACGCCGGCCTCGGTCAGCAGCTCGATCACCTTCTGCTTACGATCTCCCTTCCAGTCGTGGATCCGCAGCGGCTCGGCGATCTCCTTGCCGACCTTGCGCAGCGGGTCGAGCGAGACCAGCGCGTCCTGGAGGACGAAGCCGATCTCCGCCCCGCGCAGCGCCCGCCAGCGGCGACCGCTGAGGCCGAGCAGCGACTGGCCGTTCAGCTCCATCAGGTCGGCGGAGACGTGCGAGCGCTCCCCGGTCAACCCGACCAGGGTGCGCGCGGTGACCGTCTTGCCGGAGCCGGACTCGCCGACGATCGCCAGGCACCGGCCCGCCTCGACCGCGAAGGAGGAGCCGCGGACCACCTCGTTGACATGGCCGCGGGGGCCGAACCCGACCTTCAGGTTCTCGACCGCGAGCAGCGGGGCGTCGGGCTTGGCCGACTGGATATCCGACATCAGTACGTCTCTCCTTCGATCCGTCGTTGCAGGTAGCGGCCGATGCAGCTGGCGGCCAGGGTGGTGGCGACGATCGCCGCCCCCGGGAAGAGCTCCAGCCACCAGGCGGTCTGGATGTAGTCCTTGCCGGCGTCGAGCATCGCGCCCCACTCCGGCGCCGGCGGGGCGACGCCGAGGCCGAGGAAGCTGAGCGCCGAGGCCCAGACGATCGACTGGCCGACCCCGAGCGTCGCCAGCACCACGAGGGGCCGGAACGCGTTGGGGAGGATGTTCTTGAACAGCGTCCGGGACGGTGGATGCCCTAACGCCCGCGAGGCGATCACGTAGTCGGCGCCTTTCACCTGCAGCACCTGGGCGCGGATCATCCGCGCGTAGCCGGGCGAGGAGGCGATGCCGACGGCGAGGATCTGGGTCGAGACCCCGGAGCCGAAGATCGCCACCAGGAAGAGGGCGAAGAGGAGGATCGGGAACGAGAAGAGGACCTCCAGCAGGCGGTTGATCCCGTTGTCCACCCACTTGCCGCCGATCCCGGCGGCGACGCCCAGGAGCGCGGCGATGCCGAGCCCGACGGCGGTCGCGCCGAGGCCGATCAGGATCGACTCGCGGGCGCCATAGATCACCCGCGTGTAGACGCTGCGGCCCGACTGGTCGGTGCCGAAGGGGAATTCGAGCGAGGGCGCCTGGAGGCTGTGCCCGAGGTTCACCTGCAGCGGATCGCCTTTGGTCAGGAGCGACGGGGCGATCGCCGCGATCAGCAGGAGCGCCACGAACACGAACGCCAGGAGGACGACCGGCCGCAGCCCGCGGACGCGGGCGACGACGCCGCCGCGGGCGGGTGCTCCCCCGCCGGGGAGCGGCAGGCCGCCGACCGTCGGATCGATTGCCGTTGCCATCACGCCACCGCCTTCTGGGTGCGAAGTCGCGGATCGACGAGGACGTAGAGCAGGTCGACCATCAGGTTGACCAGCACGTAGATCAGCGCCACCAGCATCGTGATCCCGACCACCACCGGCAGGTCCTGGTTGGACACCGCCTGGACCAGCACGTTGCCGAGCCCGGGCCTCGAGTAGATGACTTCGACCAGGACGGCGCCGGAGATCGTCGCCCCGATCGCCCAGCCGGTCAGGGTGATCCCCGGCAGCAGGGCGTGGCGGAGCACGTGCTTGCGGCGCACTTCGCCCTCGCTGGCGCCGCGGGTCCGGGCCGAGATCGCGAACGGCTGTTTCAGCCCGCGCTCGAATTCGTCCCGGGTCACCTGGCCGAGGAAGCCGGCCAGCGGCAGCGCCAGGGTGAGCGACGGTAAGAACAGCGCGTCGAGCGAGGTGCCCCCGGTCACCGGGAACCAGCCGAGTTCGAAGGAGAAGACGACGAGGAGCACGAGCCCCAGCCAGTACGGCGGCACCCCGGCGAAGAACGCCTCGAAGCCGGAGCCCAACGACGATCGCGCCCTCCCCTTCCCCGCCGTCCACAAGGTGACGGGAACGGAGATGAGCCAGGCGAGGATGGTGGAGACGAAGACCAACACCAAGGTCGGGCCCACCTGTTCCTTGATCAAGGAGGTGACCGGCTGCTTGTACTGGTAGGAGGTGCCGAGGTCACCGGTCGCGAGGTCGCCGATGAAGGAGCCGTAGCGCTGCAGGATCGGGTCGTTGAGGCCGTACTTCTCTTCGGTCACTTCGATCTGGTGCTGGGTCGGCCGGGCGCCGGAGCCGCCGAGGATGGCGATCGCCTTGTTGCCCGGGGACAGTTCCTGCATCACGAAGCAGAGGGTCGCCGCGGCCCAGAGGACGAGGATCGCGCCGAGAAGCTTGTTGACGACGGTGCGCCAGGGGACCCGGCGCCGGGGGGGCGCCTCGAGCGCCCCCCCATGAGTTATCGACGGCGTGGTGGCCATGGTCAGCTTTCCAACCACGCGTCGGAGAACACCGGCTCACCCTCGGAGGGCTCGATCCAGACGCCCTTCAGCGATTTGCTGATGCCCAGGAGAGACTGCTCCGGGTACGTCGGCACCCAGTAGGCGTTCTCGGCGATGATCTGCTGCGCCTTCGCGTACAGCGTTTTCTGCTTGTCGCGGTCCGTCGTCGCAGCCGCCGCGAGCAGCGTCTGGTCGAGTTCCGGATTTTTGATTTTCGACATGTTCGCGAAGAGCTGGTTGTACGTTTCTTCGGAACTGACGATGTACATGCACATCGGCGTCGGGCAGTTCCAGTACGTCGGCTCGGCGTCGAAGTCGGCCGGGACGTTGGCCTCTTCGAGGTACTTCGCCTGCGGCTGCGGCACCAGGGTCACGTCGAACCCGGCTTCTTTTGCCGCCGCCTGGATGTTCTGGTACAGGGTCAGCTCGGCCGGGGGCGTTTCGCCGGGGCCGGTGCTGTAGATCCATTTCACCGTGAGCGGCTTGCCGTCCTTTTCGCGGACGCCGTTCGCACCCTTCTTCCAGCCCGCTTCGTCAAGCAATTTTTCCGCTTTGGCGAGGTTGTGCGGGTAGAGGTTCGCGTACTTGCTGGTGTAGAACGGCGTGCCCGAACTGACCGCGCTGGTCGCCACCGGGTAAGCACCCTGGTAGGCGCTTTCCACCGCCGCCGGGGCGTTGGCCGCGTAGTTGAACGCCTGGCGGACCTTGATGTCGTTGAACGGCGGTTCTGAGTCGTCGAGGACGATGTAGTGACCGATCCCGGCGTGGGTGAACTGCTGGACTTCGATGTCGGGGTCGGACTGGGCGGCGGCGAAGTCCTCCGGCGGGATGCTGAAGATCGCCTGCACTTCACCGCTCTTCAGCGCCTGCCAGCGCACCGAAGGATCGGGGAGGAACCGCCAGGTGATCCCTTCCAGGTAGGCCGGGCCCTGGTTGTTGGCGTCGGCCGGCGGCGAGTTGTAGTTGTCGTTGCGGACCAGGTCGATCTGCTGGCCTTTTTTCCAGTCCTTGAGGATGAACGGACCGGTGCCGACCGGGGAGACGCAGTTCTCTTTGATCCCGCGCGCCATCGCCTTCGGCGACTCCATGCCGAAGAAGGCCTGGCCGAGGACGTCGAGCAACGGCGAGTAAGGCCGTTTGAGGTCGATCTCGACGGTGTATTTGTCGATCGCCTTGGCGCCTTTCCAGATCGGGTCGAGGTAGACCAGGTCGGTCGACGATTCGGTTTCCGGATCGAGGATCTGCTTGAAGTTGGCGACCACCGCGTCGGCGTCGAAGTCGGTGCCGTCGGTGAACTTCACACCTTTCTTCAGGTGGAAGGTGTAGGTGAGGCCGTCCTTCGAGATGTCCCAGGAGGTGGCGAGCCAGGGGACCACGGTGCCGTCCGGTTGCATCGAGACGAGCGAGTCGAGGTACTGGCGCGACACGTAGGTCTGCGGCATGTCGCCGAAGTTGTGGGGGTCGAGGCAGGTCGGTTCACGGTCGGTCCCGTAGACGAGGGTGCCGCCCTTTACCGGGGTGCCTTCGACTTTCTTGGCACCGGCACCGACGCCGACCACCGAGGTGGTGTCGGCGGCCGCGGCGGTGGACTTGCTGCCGCCGCATGCGCTCAGGACGGCCGTGAGGGCCGCGAGCGCGGCGAAGGCGGCGAGCGCCGTGAGACGCGTTTTGAGGCTTGATTTCATCTTTCTTGGATCTCCTGGGTCCAGGTGTCAGTTGACGGAGTTGACGGTCTGTGGGTCGAGCCGGGAGGTGAACTTGGTGCGGTCGCGCGGGCCGTCGCCGCCGAGGAGGACGAGGCCGAGCAGGCAGGGCGCGGCGAGGACCGCGACGCCGGCGCCGTTGCCGAGAGCCCCGGCGACGGCACCGCAGAAGAGGGAGCCGGCGCCGAGCCCGAAGCTCCAGGCGACGACCCCGAAGGCGAAGACTTCGGCCGGCGGGCGGCCGAGCTGCTCGGCGCGATCGGAGAGGACGGCGGTGCCGAGCGGCCACAGCACGGCGATCACGGCGCCGTTCAGGGCGACCGCCAGCGTCGTCACCGGGATCGAGCCGGCGAAGCCGATCACGAAGAGCAGCGGGATCGCGGCGCCGAAGGCGAGGCGGATCGGCAGAGTGCGGCCGACGCGATCGGAGAAAGCGCCGGCGGTCGGCGACATCAGCACCTCGCCGATCGCCGAGAGGACGAAGGCGACGGCGATCACCACCACTCCGGCGCCAAGGTCGGCGAGCCGCAGCGGGGCGATCGTCGAGACCGCGCCGAGCACGGCGCCGCAGATCAAGATCACGCCCGCAGGGCGCAGCAGGTCCTCGGTGAAGAAGGAGCGCAGGCGGGCGGTGGCGGCGCTGACCTGGTGCTCGCCCCGCGCCTCGCCGACGGCGTAGAGCGCCAACGCGAGGACGAAGCCGAGGCCCCCGAGCGCGATCAGCGTCGCCGGGATCCCGATCAGGGTGCTGAGCGCGGCGAAGGCAGGGCCGCTGAGCGAGCCCGCCCCGGCCGCGGCGCCGGCGAGGCCGAGGGCGGCACCGCGGCGCTCGGGGGCGACGACGCCCTGCAGGCGGGCGAGCCCGGCGCACCAGACGAGCGCGGCACTGGCGCCCTGGACGAAGCGGCAGGCGACGAGGACCGGATAGGACTCGACCAGCCCGAAGACGATCGCGGCGACGCCGAGCATCACCAGCCCCAGCGTCATCGCCAGGGCGGGCCCGTGAGAGTTCACGAGCCGCGCCGCGGGCAGCGCCACAAGCACGGTCCCCGCCGGGTGCGCGGCGAACAGCATCGCGATCTCGAAGTGGCTCAGCGAGAGCGCGTCCCGATAATGCGGAAGCAGCGGCGAGATCACCGCATAGAAGGTCGCGTCGGCAAACATCGCCGCCGTGACGAGCGGAATAATCGCCCGCGAGGTGCCGCTCAGTGCCAGTCGTGAAGCCATTCTGGGCCTAAAGTTGACAAAGCTGGTCAGCTTTATCTAAAAGCGAGCCGTTCAGTACCCGGATGGGGAAGAAACCGGCGTGCAGGGACGGCGGGGGCGGCGCGATTCGGGCCCCCTGGCACCCGGCGTTCGCACTTTCCCGTAACCGGTACGGGTAACTGCGAACGCACCCAAGGGGACGGCGCGCTTCGTAGCCCCCGCGGCCGTGGACGCGAGCCTTTCGGGGGAAGTGCGCGGGTTCCGGCGCAGGTCGGGACGGTCGCGTCGCGCTCTCGACTTTCACCTTGCCAGGGCAGGGTGAAAGTCGAGAGCGCGTCCG
>ERZ778021.2985-NODE-2985-length-13418-cov-4.186485_pt1 | contig 13418 bp, 19 predicted proteins | sample MGYA00375751_ERZ778021 | MGnify/ENA primary metagenome ERZ778021 (study PRJEB29350, sample SAMN05389814) | bioreactor metagenome | isolation source: Thiocyanate stock bioreactor | place: South Africa: University of Cape Town | collected 2013-08-29 ... | reverse complement strand
TTGGGGCCAGGAGTGGGGGTAAGGCGAGATTGCATAAAGGCGCGCAGGTTCGCATCCGCGCCTCCGCTACGGCCGCGAGACGACGCCGTCGGGAGTGAGCTGCATGTTGGTCAGCGTGCGCTCGGCATGCTCCAGCCGCCAGCTCAGCATTTTCTGCGCATAGGCGGCGACGGTTGCCGCCATCTCCGGCCGCCCCGCGAGGTCTTCCGTCTCGTGCGGGTCGGCGGCGATGTCGAACAGCAGCGGCGGCAGCGCAGCGAAGTGGATATATTTGTAGCGCCGGTCGCGGATCGCGGCATAGCTGCACTGGTCGGAGGAGATACCGAGCGCCTGTTCGGCCCGTTGCGTGGCCACGGTGCGGAAATCGTGCTCGAAGAACACGGCCTCGCGCCAGCCGGCGGGCACCCCGCCTTGCAGAAGCGGCAGCAGCGAGCGGCCGTCGCAGGCGCGCGGCACGGCCTGCCCCAGCCAGTCGAGAATGGTCGGCATGATGTCCACCGCCTCGGTGAAGGCGTCGATCCGGCCGCCGCGCATGGCATCTGCCTCGGGACGCGGGTCGCGGATCACCAGCGGCAGGTGGAAGGCCGGATCGAAATAGATCTCCTTGCCCCAGACATGGTGCCCGCCCAGCATCTCGGCATGGTCGCTGGTGACCACGATCAGCGTGCGCTCATACTCGCCCGTGCGCTTCAGATGCTCGATTATGCGGCCGACATGGTGGTCCAGCTCGGCGATCAGCCCGTAATAGGCGGCGCGCATCTGGCGGATCTCCAGCTCGTTTGCCGAAACCGGGTCGAGCGGGCTGTGCTCGTCATAAAGACCCGGCTCGCTGATCCTTTCCAACTCGTAGGCCAGAAGCGGATGCTGGCTTCTTTCGGCCTCCAGCGTGGCCGCGCGCACCGGCAGGGCCACGTCCGCCGGATCGACCAGTGCGTTGTAGGGCTCGGGCGCGATCAGCGGCGGGTGCGGCCGGTAGAACACCAGATGCGCGAACCACGGCCTGTCCTGCCGCACGGCGAGCCATTCGAGAAAACGGTCGGCGAGATAGGCGGTCTCGCTGTGCCCGGCGGGGAAGATCGTGGGAATGTAGCGGAAGCCGCGATCCGCCGGCCTGGCGAAGCCGGGCCGCGGACGGAAGGCGTCGTCGCGGCCGGCGGGCAGGTCGTAGCCTTTGGCCGCGAGATCGGCCACCCACGGCCCCATGTCTTCCGGCAGATGCAGCGGCGTGACGAAGCCCGGCATGACGCCCTTGTCGTAACCGGTCAGCACCGGGTCGTTCGGGTCGCGCCCGCGCGGGTCCATGCTGGTGTCGGTATAGCCGAACAGCGCCGGCTCGTAGCCGGCCTTGCGCGCCTCCAGCGCGATGTTGGTGTGACGGGTGTCCAGCGGCGTGCCGTTGCGGCCCGAGCGATGGTTCATCAGGTAGAGCCCGGTCAGCAGGCTGGTGCGCGAAGGCCCGCAAGGCGTGCACTGGCCGAAATGGCTCCTGAACAGCACGCCGTCCGCCGCCAGCGCGTCGAGGTTGGGCGTGCGCACATTGGGGTGGCCGAGCGCGGAGAGGCAGTCGCCGCGCCACTGGTCGGCGCAGATGAAGAGCACGTTGGGCCGCATCGTTCCTTCCTGTGGGGCAAGCCGGGATATGGTCAGCCGTCGTCGTCGGGCGCCCGGCCCACCACCTTGTCGGTGTTGGCCAGAAGCTTGCGCACGGCGCTGCGCGCCGCCTCGGGCCGTTGCAGGCGGATGTGCCTCTCGATCGCCTCGTGCAGCTTCATCGCCTGGTCGAGGTCGTCGCCCTCGCGGGTCACATGCACGAACAGGTGGTTGAACGCCTGCTCGATCAGCACGCCCAGCGGCACCAGCAGGTCGTTGCCAGCCGCCCGCAATATGGCGAGGTGGAAGCGCGTGTCGGCCTCGGTGCGCGCCTTCAGGGTCGGCGCCTGCTTCATGTCGCGGCAGGCAGCGCTGATCTCTTCCATTTGTGCGTCGGTGCGCCGCAGGGCAGCGAAGGCGGTGGCCTCCGGCTCGATGATGTGCCGGAATTCCTGCACGGTCTTGAGGAAGGTCACCCGGTCGGGCGAGGTCGCGTACCAGGCGAGCACGTCGCGGTCGAGAAGGTTCCAGCGCTCGCGCGGCTCCACCCGGCTGCCCACCTTGGGCCGCGAGGCGAGCAGGCTCTTGGCCATCAGCATCTTCATCGCTTCGCGCACGGCCGAGCGACTGACGTTGAAGGTCTGCGCCCACTGCGCCTCGTTGGGCAGCACCGTGCCGGGCGGGTAGTCGCCGCGCACGATCCTCAGGCCGATCTCGTTCGCCACGGAGGCATGAACGCTGGCGCCGTTGCCGCGCCCGGCCAATGCCCTGCCGGGCTTTTCAGGCCTTTTCGGCTTGCCCTCGCCCATCTCGTCCTCTTCTTCTCCGAAGGGACAAGAGTCCGAGCCGGCGGGCATGTCAAGCCGCAGCGTGACGGCGGGCGATGCGCTGCACACCTTGCGCGCTGCGGCTCACGCGCCCGGCCGGCGCAACTGCCGCGGCATGGCGGCCTCGCCGAAATCGATCGCCGAGCGGCGCAATATGTTGCCGGCGGCGTCGATGGCGAGCCGCACGCGGCGGCTGCCGTAGAAGAAGCTCAGCCTGTATTCGCCCGCATGCCCGTCGATGCCGCGTTCGCAGACGGAGGTGATCTTCTGCGCCCGCAGCAGCGCGGGCACCTGCTGCGGCTCGACATGCAGCAGTTCGCCCAGCAGTCGCGCATCGACGACCATGTCGCCGCCGTCCATCTCGATCTTCATCGGCCACGCCTCGCATGTCGCGCCGCCACGGTTCAGGAACCGTCCGGACCAACCAGCCTGCTCAACCTATGTAGCAGAACGTTGAACTTCTGCCATTCCCGGGCATCAACCGTGCGCAGCACAGCGCAGGCGTGCCCGGCCATGCGGCAGGCAGCGTCGGCCTGCCCGGCGCGTGCCAGCGCATCCAGGCTGGCGACCAGCAGGTCCGCAAGGCCGCCGACCGGGCCCGCCCCCTGCCCCGGCACGCTGGCCCCGTCGCGTTCGCTGCGTTCGGTTCTGGCTTCCTTCACCAGTTCCTCCTTCGGGTCGTCGCCGGCAGGCTCCGCGCCGCCCGCCCGGAAGCGGACGGCGCGGCGGCACGCCGTTCAGGCCGCCTGCAACTGGCGGCCGATCTCGACACGCCACACCGCGGGTCCCTTTTCGAGATAGGTCCAGGAGAACTGCTTCGGATATTCCGCCTCGAGCTGGTAGTAGAGCGGCTTGGGGTCGTGGTCGTTGACGAGGACGAACGACCCGCCGGGCGCGAGCTGATCGACAAGCTGGAAAATCTTCTGATGCCTTTGCGCCGGCACCAGGCTGCGGACATCGACTTCGTTTGCGCCAGCTTCGGCCTGCGCCCCTGCTTCGGTCTGCGCCATTGAACTCTCCTTTGGCTGTAGTGGTGAGCGGCCGGCCGCAGTGGGAACCCTTGGAACCCCCCTTGGCCTTGCCGCAACCGCAAGGCGGGATCGCGCTGCGGTGCGGACGCGATATTCCGTCGCAAAAGATATATTGTCAATGTATCTTTTATCGAATATCGTGACCTCGACGATCGGCGGCACGCCCGTTCCGGCATCCGTCCGTGGCCGGGCTGGACACGGGCGAATGCCGGGCCGAAGCCGGTTCCCAAGGCGAGAGAATGACCTACGTCGTCACCGACAACTGCATCAAATGCAAATACATGGACTGCGTGGAGGTGTGCCCGGTCGACTGCTTCTACGAAGGCGAGAACATGCTGGTCATCCATCCCGACGAGTGCATCGACTGCGGCGTCTGCGTGCCCGAATGCCCGGCCGAGGCGATCTTCCCCGACACCGACCCTTCGGCCACGCCGGCCTGGCTGGCGCTCAACCACGAGCATGCGTCAGTGTGGCCGAACATAACGCGCAAGAGGACGCCGCCCGCCGACGCCGACGAATGGAACGGCGTGCCGGGCAAGTTCGACGCCCATTTCAGCAGCAAGCCCGGCGGAGAGTGAACCGGCGCCGGCGACGTTCCGAGAATTTTCCATCATGAAAGGAGAGACCACGATGGCCGAGACCTGGCTTCCCTCGCTCAAGACCGCCACTCCGCAGGAGGGCTTCGAGCTGGCCACCAAGCTTGCCCGCATCGGCGTCAAGCTGACCCAGCCTTCGGCCGAGGTGCGCGACAAGCTGCGCGCGGCCTACGACCACGACACCGGCCAGCTGATCGCCTCGTCCCAGGTCATCGCCATCCATTTCCAGACGGTGGCGGCTGCCAACGACTATTGGCGGGGCTGACGGCCGCCCGCGGCCCGGCTGTTTGCGCCGGCGCAACGAAGCGCCGCGCGGATGCTGCCATTTTGGATCATTGAAGCATTGCGGCAGGGTCGCCCGACGTCGACCCGGCGGCCGGAGCTATCGACGTGAGCATCACCCCGCGCCCAGGCACGGACGAGAACCGCCGCGCGGGCGGCGAAATGGAGGTCGTGTCCCGGCTGGCTGCCGTGATCAGGGACGCGCGCCTCGAATGCGAGTGCCGCTCGAAGCTCGAAGAGACGCTGGAGCGGTTCGCCGCTCTGGAGCGCAGGCGCACCGCGCGCGGGCATCTTTCCGACGCGCGCCATCGGCGCGAGACGATAGAGGCGATCCTGTTCTTCCTGAAGGACCTCGACGAATTGGAGACGACGGAACAGGACCGCAGCGTCTACGTCGATATCGCGCTCCTGTTCGACGACATTGCCGACAATGCCAGGGAAGGTGCCATGTCGATGCGGCAATTGTCTTCGTCGCTCGAAAGCGAAGACCGCAGGGCCTGAGACATCGCCGCCGTTTTCGAAGGCCCACGTCTGCAGCATGCAGCGCACGGCAGCGTGGCACGGCACCGTCCCTGTTCTGCAGGAGAAGGAGAGCTTCATGCCAGAATCTGTGCCGCAATCCGTGAAGGCGCCGGGGCCGGGCGTGGCGCGGCTGATGACATGCCATCCGGCCACGATCCACGCTTTCGTCCGGAGCCCGCCTGCCCGCAGGTCGGGCATGCCGCCTCGCCGGGCGCGGCCCGCCCTGCTCGCCTCCATGCGCGAGATGCTGCGCCGCAGCGTGGGAAGGCCGTGACGGCGCGGGTTCGGCCGACAGGAGCTCAGTCCGCGTCCTCGCCCCAGCGCGTCATGCAGGCACCGGGGTCCACGCCCGCCCAGTTGACGAGCCGGGCGGCGATCTCGCGCACCATGTCCTCCACCGTGGCCGGCCTTGCATAGAAGGGCGGCACCGGCGGTGCGATGACGGCGCCCCGCCTGGCGAGCCGCAGCATGGCCTCCAGATGGCCCTCGTGCAGCGGCGCCTCGCGCGGGGCCACCACCAGCCGGCGCCTTTCCTTCAGCACGACGTCGGCGGCGCGGGTGAGCAGGTTGTCGCCCAGCCCGTGCGCCATGGCGGCCAGGCTGCGCATCGAGCAGGGCACCACGATCATGCCCTCGGTGCGGAAGGAGCCGCTGGCGATCGGCGCCGCGAGGTTGCGCGGCGAATGCGTGTGATCGGCCAGCGCCGTCATTTGGCCAAGGCCGTCGGGGCCGAGTTCGTGGGCGATGGTCATGCGCGCGCCGGCGGTCACCACCAGATGCGTCTCCACCTGCGTGTCGGCCAGTTGCCGCAGCGTCTCCAGCGCCAGCACCGCGCCCGAGGCGCCGGTGACGCCGACGATCAGGCGCCTGCGCATTCCGCCTCCTTTCGCAATTCGGGAAAGAACTCCCCCCACCGCTCGCCCACCCGGCGCCGCACGGCGGCGTCCATCTCCAGCACCACGCCCCATTCGCGGGCGGTCTCGGCGCCGATCTTGCGGGTGGCGTCGAAGCCGGCCTTGCCCCCCAGCCCCTCCAGCGGCGAGGCGAAATCGAGCTGGTCGATCGGCGTGCGCTCCACCAGCATCAGGTCGCGCGCCGGGTCCATGCGCGTGGCCATCGCCCACATCACGTCCGGCCATGAGCGGATGTCGATGTCGTCGTCCACCACGATGAGCATCTTGGTCATGGAAAATTGCGGCAGCAGCGACCAGAAGCCCATCATCACCCGCCGCGCCTGCCCGGCATATTTCTTGGCGATGGAAATCACCGCGACCCTGTAGGAGCAGGCCTCCGGCGGCAGCCACACGTCCACGATCTCCGGCATCTGCTGGCGCAGCAGCGGCTTGAACACCTCCAGCAGCGCCGCCCCCAGCACCGAAGGCTCGTCCGGCGCGCGGCCGGTGAAGGTGGTGAGGTAGCTGGCGCGGTCGCGGATGCGCAGGCGCTTCAGCCGGAAGACGGGATAGTGCTCCGGCGCGTTGTAGTAGCCGGTATGGTCGCCGAACGGCCCTTCCAGCGCGGTCTCCTCGGGCGAGACCGTGCCCTCCAGCACGATCTCGGCGCTGGAAGGCACATGCAGGGGAATGCTGGCGCAGGGCGCCAGCCCCGCCCGCCGGCCGCTGATCATGCCCGCCAGCGCAAGCTCCGACACCCCCTCCGGCGCCGGCATCACGGCGGCGAGCAGCGTGGCCGGGTCGGCCCCGATCACCACCGCCACCGGCATCTCCAGCTTCCTCGCCCGCCACAGCCGGTGGTGGGCGGCACCGCCGCGCATCGGCAGCCAGCGCAGGATGGCGCGGTCGCGGCCGAGCACCTGCATGCGGTAGATGCCGAGATTGTAGGCGCCCGCGTCGTCCTCGCCCGGCGGGCGGGTGACGACCACCGGCCAGGTGATCAGCGGGCCGGCGTCGCCCGGCCAGCAGGTCTGCACCGGCAGCAGCGAGAAGTCGGGATCGGCGTTCTTCCATTCACGCGGCGCGCCGACGATCCTGGGCCTTGCCTGAAGCGCGCTGCGCGCCGCGGGAAGCATCTGCCGCGCCTGCCGCAGGTTCTGCGGCGGCTGCGGCGAGCGCATCCAGGCCAGCAGCGCCCCGAGCCGACCGAGGCCGTCCAGCTCCGTGCCCAGCCCCCAGGCCACGCGCTCGGCCGTGCCGAACAGGGTCGTCACCACCGGCATGCGGGCGGACGCGCCGCGCTGGTCCAGCGCCCGCGTCAGCCGCAGCGCCGGCCCGCCGGCGGCGATCACCCGGCGGTGGATCTCCGTGATCTCCAGCCGCATGGAGACGGGCGCGGAGATCGTGGCGAGTTCGCCCTTCCCTTCCAGAAAGGCGAGGAACGAGCCGAGATCGTGAAACAGGGGGAGGCTGCGCTGATGCATGAAAAATCCTGTCCCGGCCAGATTCCCCCAATTCTCATGGGCATACCTGCTGCACCGGCAGCGCAGCGATGCCACGGCCGGCACGGGGATTCGTTGAGATTGCGCAAAGACACCCGTCAGGCCCGCCGCCGGCTGCACTCCCGGAAGAAACCGGCATTCGGGCAGAAGCCGGCCAGCTCGGAAAAATCGCCGCCGCTTTCCAGCCAGCGGCGGCATTCGCGGTGGAAGGGGCAGCTCAGGCAGGTGTTGCGGGCCTCGGCGAGCGCGGCGCCCCCGGCCATGCGGGCCGCCACAGCGGGGTCGACGCCCACCCGTTGCATGACCAGGTCCATCAGCGCGAATTGCTGCCAGACCCTGTCGGTCTGCGGCCAGCGCCGCTCATCCGACTGCACGGCGACCTCCTTGCCGATCGCACCGCCCACCAGCCGCTTATTCTATGCGAGAAGCGGCCGCGATTGGATGTGTCCGGTCGCCGCGCCCGCATGCGCCCGCCGGGAGTGTTTTCGCCCGCTATTTGATCCGGAGCAAACTTTTCGCAGACGGCGCTGCCTATTGTGGCGCGTCGACGACAGACCGGAGGGCGGGAATGGCGGCAGGAAACGAAGAACTCAGATTGCCGGCCTTTGCCCGGCGCCTTCTGCCGCCATTTACCGGCCTGCCGCTGGGGCCGCTGCTGACCATGTCGCTGCGCTCGCTGGCCCGCCGCCGGCCCGGCCTGTTCGAGCGGCTGGGCGAGCACCGCTCGGCACGCTATCTCATCGACCCGACCGACCTGCCCTTCGCCTTTTCCGTGGTGCCGGACGGCCGCGCATCGCTGGTGCGCGTCACCGGCAAGAGCGGCGCTGCCCCCTGCGACGTCGTCATCCGCGGTCCCATCCTGATGCTGCTCGGCATACTCGACGGCACGCTGGACGGCGACGCGCTGTTCTTCCACCGCACCATCTCCGTCAGCGGCCGCACCGAGGCGGTGGTGGCGCTGCGCAACGCCATCGAGGACGCCGAGCTTCGCCCCTCCGACCTGCTCGGCCTGCGCGGCACGCTGGCCCGCTTTGCGGACGCCGGCATTCTCGGCGGGCTGGGCGCGGTCCGCCATCTGGCGGCGAGCGCGCCCGTGCGCGAAGGCGGCCGGGCATGAGCGGACCCCGCATGGAGTTGGTCTGCCCGGCCGGAACCCCGGCCACTTTGCGCGCGGCCGTGCAGGCGGGCGCCGACGCCGTCTATTGCGGCTTCCGCGACGAGACCAACGCGCGCAACTTCCCCGGCCTCAATTTCTCGCCGCAGGAAATGGCGGAAGGCATCCGCTTCGCCCACGACCACGGCAGCAAGGTTCTGGTCGCCATCAACACCTTCGCGCGGGCCGGCGGCACCGACCCCTGGCGCAGGGCGGCCGACACGGCGGCCGAATGCGGCGCCGACGCCGTCATCGCAGCCGACATCGCCGTGCTCGACCATATGGCGGGCGAGCATCCCCACACGCGCCTGCACCTGTCCGTGCAGGCCGCCGCCGCCACGCCGGAGGCGATCGGCTTCTATGCGCAGGCCTTCGGCGTGCGCCGGGTGGTGCTGCCGCGCGTGCTTTCGGTGCAGGAGATCGCCGCCCTCAACCGCGCCATCGACGTGGAGACCGAGGCCTTCGTCTTCGGCGGCCTGTGCGTGATGATCGAGGGGCGCTGCCACCTCTCCTCCTATGCCGCCGGCAGGTCGCCGAACCTCAACGGCGTGTGCTCCCCGCCCGAGATGGTGAGCTACGACGAGGACGCGCAAGGCACGGCGGCACGGCTGGCCGGCTTCACCATCGACCGCTACGAGCCCGGCGAGCCCGCCGGCTATCCCACCCTGTGCAAGGGTAGGTTCAAGGCCGGCGACAAGACCGGCTACCTGTTCGAGGACCCGGTGAGCCTCAATGCCGGCAGCATGATCGTGGCGCTAAAAACGGCCGGCGTCACCGCGCTGAAGATCGAGGGGCGCCAGCGCGGCAAGGGCTATGTCACGGAAGTGGTGCACGCCTTCAGGAGGGCGGTGGACGCCGCCGAGCAGGGCTACGACGCCACCGAGATCGACAGCATCCTGGCCGGCATGTCCGAGGGCGGCCGGCAGACCACCGGCGCCTACCGCAAGATCTGGAGATAGGCCATGCCGCAGATCAGCTTGACGCTCGGGCCGCTCTTCTTCCACTGGCCGGCCGACCGGCTGCGCAGCTTCTACGCCCGTATCGCCGACGAGGCGCCGGTGGAACGCGTCCATGTCGGCGAGGTGGTGTGCGGCAAGCGCATGCCGTTTTCCGACCCCGTCTGGCCGGAGATCATCGAGCGGCTGGAGCGCGGCGGCAAGGAGGTGGTGCTGTCCACGCTGGCCGCCCCCGCCACGGTGCGCGAGCGCCGCGCCGTGGAGGAGCTTTGCGCGGACGGCAGGCTGGTGGAGATCAACGACGTCACCGCGCTGCCTGCCCGCAGCGGCCGGCCGTTCGTGACCGGGCCGTTCCTCAACGTCTATAACGAGGCCACGGCGCGCTTCCTCATCCGCCACGGCGCGGCGACCATCTGCCCGCCGGTCGAGCTCTCCCTGAAGACCGTGGGCGCGATCGCCGTCGCCTGCCCCGGGACCGGGTTCGAGATCTTCGCCTTCGGCCGGCTGCCGCTGGCGCTCTCCGGGCGCTGCTATCACGCGAGGCTCAACGGGCTGCACAAGGATTCGTGCCAGTTCACCTGCGAGCAGGACCCCGATGGCCTTGCCGTCGACACGCTCGACGACCAGTCGTTCCTGGCCATCAACGGCGTGCAGACGCTGTCGGCGCAGGTGAACGCGGTGCTTGTCGATCCGGCGGAACTCGCCGCCCTCGGCATTTCCCGCCTGCGGCTTTCCCCGCATGGCTGCGACATGGTGGAGGTGGCGCGGACATACCGGGCCCTCGTCGAGGGGCGGCAGGACCCGGAGGGCGCCCGCTTCCTGCTCTCCTGCCTCGACCTGCCGGGAGCCCTGGTGGACGGCTACGCAAGAGGCGAAGCCGGTTCGCGGCCGGTCCTGCCGGCCTGAAAGGAACGAGCATGACGCGGATCGCCATCGTTACCGTATCGGACCGCGCCAGCCGCGGCGAATATGAGGATCTCGGCGGCCCGGTCGTGGAAAGCTGGCTGCGCGCCGCCGTGGCGAGCCCGTGCGACTATATCCGCCGCATCGTGCCCGACGGGCTGGAAAGCGTGCGGGATGCGCTGGTGGAACTGTGCGACCGCGACGGCGCCGACCTGGTGCTGACCACCGGCGGCACCGGCCCCGCGCCGCGCGACCTGACGCCCGAGGCCATGCGCGAGGTCGTCGCCAAGGAACTGCCGGGCTTCGGCGAATTGATGCGCCAGGCGAGCCTCGCCCAGGTCCGCACCGCGATCCTGTCGCGGCAGACGGCCGGCGTGCGCGGCCGCACGCTCATCGTCAACCTGCCCGGCAAGCCGACCGCCATCGACACATGCCTTGCCGCCGTGTTCCCCGCCATCCCCTATTGCCTCGAGCTGATCGGCGCCGAGCCGATCGTCCCGGCGCAGGCATTCCACGCCGCCGGCACGCCCGCGGTCGCCCCGGCTCTTCCGCTCGGATGATAGCGGGCGCTACTGCACCAGCGGCGAGGCGCTGGCGGCAAGGTCCACCCCTTCCACCTCGGCCTGCCCGGCAAGCACGCTCACATATTGCCTGAGCGCCTTTTCCTCGACGGCGGCGGCAAGCCGCTCCGCGATGCGCTCGCGCACCATCTCGAACGGCAGCAGATTGCCGGGAATGCGCCGGTCGATGGCCACGACGTGGAAGCCGTAGCGGGTCTTAACCAGTTCGCGCAGGATGCCGGTCGGGCCGAGCCTGAACAGCGCCTGCTCGAACTCCGGCACGGTGTCGCCGCGGCCGACCTGGCCGAGATTGCCGCCCTGCTGGCCGGACGGGCAGTTGGAAAGCTCGGCGGCAAGCGCCGCGAAGCGGTCCGGCCGGGCGAGCAGCTCGTTCAGCGTCTGCTCGGCGCGCGCCCGCATCTGCGGCACGTTCACCTGTGGCGTGACCTGGAACAATATGTGGCGCGCATTGACCAGGTCGCCGCTCTCGAATTCCCGCCGGTTCTGCTCGTAATAGCGCCGGCACTCCGCCTCGGTGGGAACCGGCGTCGCCACCTCCCGTTCCAGCAGCGCCTCGATCGCGGCATCGACTGCTGCCTCGTCCTCGGCAGCAGTCTCCAGCAGGCCGACCGCCACCGCCCGCTGCCGCAGAAGCTCGCGCGCGGCGGCAAGCTCGGCCGGGTGGCCGGCTTCCACCGCCACCGCGATGCCGTTCACCGAAAGGATCATGGCCGCGTCGGCTCCTCGGCGCGCGTCTTGGGCGTGCGCACGATCTGGTAGGGCCGGAACAGGTAGGAAAGCGCTCCCGCCCCGCTCCAGATGTGGATCATGCGCGTGAAGGGCGAGACCAGGAAGATGGTGAAGCCCAGCAGCACGTGCAGCTTGTAGGTCAGCGGCACGTCGAGCATCAGCGCCGAAGCGCCGCCGTTCAGCGTGACGATGCCCTTGACGTAGCCGGTCAGCGTCTCGAACAGCGCGCCGTCCATGTGGAAGGCCGAAAGCGGCACGGTGAGCAGGCCGAGCGCGAGCTGCAGCCACAGCATGAGGGTGATGGCGATGTCCCACTTGCGGCTGTTCAGCCTTATGCGCGGGTCGGCCAGCCGCCGGTGGATGAGGACGGTCAGCCCGACGATGGCGACGAGGCCGGCAATGCCGCCCACCACCATGGCGAGCAACTGGTGCGCGACCGGCGACAGCGCCCAGTCCACCGCCCAGTGCGGGGCGAGGAAGCCGGCGAAGTGGCCCAGTATGACGACGAGGACGCCATAGTGGAACAGGTTGGAGCCCAGCCGCAACTGGCCCTTGCGCAGCATCTGCGAGGAATCGCTCTTCCAGGTGTATGGCTCGCGGTCGAAGCGGATCAGGCTGCCGACCAGCAGCACCACCAGGCAGATATAGGGATAGATGCCGAAGAGAAGCGTGTTGACATAGGGGTTGGAGAGCATGGCGATCTTCCTCCTAGACGGCCGGCCTGTCGCCGGCAGCGTCGGCGAAGGCGGGCTGCTCGGCCCAGTCGCGGTCGAGCGCATCGTGATGTTCGCGCACCGGCGCGATCTTGCCGGCATCCGGCGGCTTCTCGCCGGCGATGACCAGCAGCGCCTGCGGCACGGCCGCGTAGCGGCTCTGCCGCGCCAGCAGCGAGCGGCAGATGGAACCGAGGATGGCCGCGCAATCGGCCAGCAGCTCGCGCGCTTCTTGCATGTCGCGCAGGCTCAGATATTCCAGCACCACCGGCAGGTAGTCCGGCAGTTCGGAAGCGGTCAGCTCGAAGCCGGCGGCGGCGTAGAGTTCCTTCAATTCGACCATCGCCGCGCCGCGGTCGCGGCCGTCGCCGTGCAGATGCTCGAACAGGTGCAGCGACAGCGCCCGGCCACGGTCGAACAGGTCGACATAGCGCTCCTCCGCCGCCAGCAGGTCGCCTTGCCCGATCTCCTCGATCAGCCGCATCAGGGCCTCGCGCTCGCGCGCGGCGACCAGGGGCGAGGCTCCGATCACGCCAGCGATCTCGGGCAGAGCCTGGCGCATCTCCTCGCCCGGATAGGACAGCAGCGCGCTGAATGCCTTGAAGATCAGCATGACGCGCGCCTCACGTATCCAGCGGCCGCACGGGGGTGAGCTTGCGCCGCCCCATCTTGCCGCCGAACAGCGAGGAATGCGGCGGGCCGAAATCGCAGCCATTGCCGAAGGTGAAGCCGCAGGAGCCCTTCAGCCCGTAGGCGTCCTCGGCGCTCTCGCGATGGCTTGTGGGAATGACGAAGCGGTCCTCGTAATTGGCGATGGCGAGATACCGGTGCATGTCCTCCACCTGCGAAAGCGAAAGCCCGGCCTGCGCCAGCACGTCGGCGCCGTCGCCCTCGCCGAGCTGGCGGCGGCGGTAGTGGATGCGCATGGCCAGCATCCGCTCCAGCGCCGAGACGATCGGCTCCTCCTTGCCGGCGGTGAGCAGGTTGGCGAGATAGCGCACCGGGATGCGCAGCGAGCGCACGTCCGGAATGCCGCCCACCGTCTCGATGGCGCCGGCATTGGCGTGCGACTGGATGGGCGACAGCGGCGGCACGTACCACACCATCGGCAGCGTGCGGTATTCGGGGTGCAGCGGGAAG
>ERZ778021.2984-NODE-2984-length-13420-cov-3.182267_pt1 | contig 13420 bp, 9 predicted proteins | sample MGYA00375751_ERZ778021 | MGnify/ENA primary metagenome ERZ778021 (study PRJEB29350, sample SAMN05389814) | bioreactor metagenome | isolation source: Thiocyanate stock bioreactor | place: South Africa: University of Cape Town | collected 2013-08-29 ... | reverse complement strand
AAACCATCCATCCCCCACCGCGTCACGACTGTGCTAAAGCACAGAGGCAATCCGTATTCCCCTGCATACCTTATCCGTCAACGGTCACAATCCTTATCCGAATCCCACACCAAAACAAGGGTCGCATTTCTGCGACCCTTTCCTTTATTCTACTATTCATGCTTTTACACTTAAAACGAAACAAGCCTTTCCTGATCCTCAAACGCATCGATCAAAAGCTCCTCCCAAGCGTCTCTTAGCTTGGCGATCTCCTGTTTCAGCTTTGGTCTGCGATCAATGAGCATATCAATCACAGGTCTGATATCAATCACCAAATCCCCAAAATTATCCTGATTGACATTAATCACGCTTCGCACCCTTACATCGCTGTATGTATTATCGAAAAAAACATCGGCATTTTTCTCAAATTTGCTGATCGGTACAAATCTGAAATCAAAATCCGCCTGACTGTCATACAAAATCTCATTCAAATCATTGAGCAAAATATTAAGAATACCGACACTGTCGCTTGCCCTCTCGATGCTGTTATATTTTCGCACATTCGCAGATGCCCCGTCATTCCCGACCCAGATATCATTGTTCGCCCACCGCTCTGCCTCCCGCAGACTGTCCAGCGCCATATCCGCCGTGTCTTTCAGTTCCGTGGCGATCATCAGCGCTTTCTTGTTGTCCTCGGCCTGCTTCACAAAAACCTCTAGCTGCTTTTCGATGGTTTGCAGCCTCGTCTTCGTGTCTTCGTCGCCATTTTGCAACACCGCTTCCCTTCGCTGTCCCAGTATAAGGTCAAAGGCTTCCTTTGCTTTTTTGATGGCTGTTTTCTTTTCTTCGGTGTCTTTTCTCTCACGGTTCAGCTGTTTCAGCAACCCAAACGCGGTTTGAAACTCTGTTTTTGCCTCCATGCATTCTTCGTGTTCCTTACAATATGCTTCGTCATATTGTCCTGTGATCTTCAAAAAAGCGGTTTTGATTGAACCCTCGGACAGCGCCAAAACATCCTGAAATTCCTCTTCATAGTCCTTATGATACGCCGCCGCTTTCTTTTCAGCTTGTTGGATATCATAATCCAGCACCGCCAACCGCTCTTCCAGTGCAGGCAGTGTTGTAACATCGTATTTGATCTGTCTTAGACTTTTATTGTCCATCTCTATCTCCACACTCCACTTCCCAAACTCAAAACTCAAGTAAGCATTTTTCTTACTTCTGCTTCTTTTTCAAACAGCAGACAGCCGCCCTCATGCTCTCCCAGCAAAAATCCCCCCTCCCGCAGGGTTTTGAGAAAGGGGGACTGTAAGCACTCCAAGAGGCTGTGGTCCTTGATGTTCACATCCGAAAAAGGAGAAAAGGGACAAGGCTCCACGCTGCCGTTTGCATTGATATGCACAAAGCCTCTGCCGGCCGCCAGACAGCCGCCGGAATACTTTTCATCCCCCGGAAACGCAAGTATCATAAGTGCATGTCTGGCACGGAGAGCGTGCATCCTCTGTTCAAGCAATGTTCTTTCCTCTTCCCCCGGCGCCAGCGCCCGGCTGGTCTGATCCACAGGGACATATTCAATATAAAACACAACGGCAGCCCCGGCCTTTTTCAGCCCTTTGATAAAGCCGTCCTCGGTGATTTCCTCAATGTTGTTTTTCGTCACAGTGAGCGAAACGCCGAACAGAATGCCTTTTGCTTTCAGCTTTTTCATGGTTTCGGTCAGCTGTTCATACACCCCGTCGCCTCTCCGCAGGTCGGTTTGGGCTTGTTTTCCCTCAAGGCTGATGACCGGGACGATATTCCGGCAATCATCCAGCATCTGCAGTGCGGTTTCGTCTATCATCGTCCCGTTGGTAAACACGGGAAACATCAGGGATGTATGCTCCCCGGCAATGCTCAGAACCTCTCTGTGCAAAAACGGCTCGCCGCCCGCAAGCAGAACAAAGCTGATGCCCATATCCGCAGCTTCGGTGAAAATCTCATCCCATCGCTGTGCCGGCAAAACCCCGGCATCCTTGCCGGCACAAAAGCTGTCCGCACGGGCATAACAGCCGGAGCAGAACAGGTTACAGCTTGTGGTGATGCTGCAAATCAAAAAAGGCGGTATATGTACGCCCTGTTGCTCACTCAAAAGGCGTTTTTCCTCCGCTTTTTTCACACAGCCCCGAAAGCTGTTCAGATATTTTAACACCTTTGGTCGTGTGATACCGATTTTAATGGCTTCCCTTACGATATTTTGAACCGAATCGTTCATATATTTGATAAAATCCGTCATATTACCCCTGCTGTTCTTCTAAATATTTTTTTACGCCTGCCCAGGCAACGCCTTTGGGCAGCTCCTTTGTCGGTTTTGTGTTTTCCGCTTCCCGTTCCAGCCTGTCAAGGCTGTATCCTGTTTTAAATACGATGGATTTCCCCGCTCCGGCATGCAAAGCATTCTTCGGGCAGTTGTATATACACCGTAAGCACATAACGCATCGCTTCGAAAAGACAGGCTTTTTATTCTCCAACGAAATATTCTTCGTCGGGCAGTTTCTTTCACACAGTCCGCAGCCGTTACAGCCCCCGTCGGCTTTGATTCCTCTGCCAAACAACCCTGTGACCAGCTTTTCCCCTTCTCCTAAAAAGGATAAAACCCGATCGATGATGTTAGGACTTGTCCGTACCGCTTTTCCCGATATCAAATCATCTGCGATTCGCTCTGCCCGTTCGGGCAAAACCTGTAACAGCCGAAGGGCTGTGTTGTGATCCGCTTGAATCAAAAAATTTGACGGCATCACAAGCATGGTTTCATAATTGACACAGTAGCCCTTTGCCTTTAGTTTTCGGATGACCGCCGTCCTGCAGGCAGTGTTGGGCATAACCTCTCCACCGCCGGACACAGAAATCACTGCTGCGGATATCCCGTCAACCCTTTCCATACCACGAATCCATTGATAAACGGGTTCGGGAGCGTTCAGGGCATGAACAGCATAAAGCACGATGAGCAAATCCTCGTCCCCGTTTTGGGGGAACTGTTCGTAAATCAGTTCGTAAACCTCCGTCTGAATCTGCTTTTGTATCAATGCCTTCGCCAGTGCTTCCGCCACCCGCTTCGTGCCGCCTGTCCCTGAAAAATATACGATTGTAACCTTCATGCTGCTCACTTCTTTTCTACGAACTTCATATTGGGATAGATTTTATTCATATAATCATCATTATAATACCGGTCGATCACATGGTCAACATAACTTGAGGCAGGGACCCCCTGATACCGCTGTCCCCGCCGGTGCACCGCAACAACGGACATGATAATATTCAACAACATGAATATCAGTAAAATACGGGTGATCAGCCGTCCGGGATCGTCGGGTATTTTTTCAATGAGCTTACACAGAGGGGGGTATATTTTTTTGGCATACAGCACGCCGAACAGGCCCCAGATCAAGGCGTATTTCAAATTCGTCCGTCCCCCCAGATTCAGATGGCTCTGGCTGTATTCCCAAGAAACCGTGCCGAAAACAGACTCCTGAAACAAGCTGCAGACAAACTCAAACCCGGCACCCAGCGCGCCGCAGAAAAGCAAGACAAACAAATCGGTGCGTTTGATAAACAGCTTCATGGACAGTGTCAACAGTACCGCCCCGAACCCGTATATCGGGCTGAAGGGACCATACAGCAACCCCTGCTTGCTTTCATATTGCCCGGTGTATAACACACAATAAACGGTTTCCACCAAATACCCGATGACAGAAGAAACCATAAAAATCCAAAACAGCTTATACCCGTTCATGCCCGCCAAAAACGGCAGTGCTTTCTCTCTGTTCATAATATCACCCAATCCCCTCATACAATCCTATTCAGTGATCCTCTTTCTGATAACCAAAAGAATATAAGGGGACGGAGAAGCATCATATCGCGGCTGCTTGCCCAAGATAAAGGGAATAGAGAACAGACTCCTTTACGGACAGACCCAATACCTCGCCCAGAGCTTTTTCATACACCCGCAGCTGAGGGGTGTAGTGTTCGACCAAAATGCTGATGTCGCCGGTCCTGTCTGTTTTATAGTCCACAATGACAATACCGCCGTCTTCGATAAACACCAGATCGGCGATGCCCTGAATGACGATGGTTTCCTCGCCGGCTTCCCCGGTGATGGTATCGTCGGCCTCGCGGGCTTTCATCTCGATCATAAATTTATACTCTTTGTAAACCATTTCGGCGCCCCGAATCCGTTTGTATAGCTCTGATTGAAAGAACCGCTTTAATTTAAACACGTCAATCACCTGCATCTGGGCAGGGGTCAGAAAGCCTTCTTCGGTGATGCGGACAAGCTCGGAGGAGATATCCTCCGCCGCCCTCACAAAATCGGCATACTGCATAAACAGATGCATGGCAGTGCCCTTTTGCGCCGGTGTCAGCTTTTCGCCGGATAAAAATGCAGGACGGGCGGTGAAGAAATATTTACTGTCGATTTCCTTGGCGGCAATTTTAGATGCCGTCATTTTCGCTGCAATGCCGTTCAGCTTTTCATAGGGATAAACAAAGGACAATCTCTGTTCGATCTCCATGAGTAAATTCTCGTCATAAGGAACCGGCTCCGTATGCTGCACTTCAGGTTCCTGCCGGTATAAGGCAGTACCGTCCACCATTTCGATCTTCATGCCATGCTCCGCTTCCATCGGAGTGATGGAAACCTCCTCCTGTTGTCTCAGCACCGTGCCGGAGGGATGCAGCAAAGCGGCAGACAGCAGCCAGTCGCTGTAGCTTCCTGCCGTCAGAACCGTGATGGGGTCGATTTGTCCGTCCGTCAGCTTTTGGGAAAGCCGGGTCAGCTTTTCGCCAGGCTTTCGCTCCCCGGAAACAATCACCAGCTTGTCCTCCGCCCTCGTCAGCGCAACATACAACACACGCAGCTCTTCCGAAACAGATGCCGCCTCCAGCTCAATGGCGATGGCTTCTCTCGGGATGGTGGAATAGCGAATGCGTTTTTGGTCGTCAAACACCCGAAGTCCGATTCCGCTTTTCTCCTGTAACAACAGCGGCGCTGCAATATCCTGCCGATTGATTTTCGAGGATACTCCTGCCAAAATGCAAATGGGAAACTGCAGTCCCTTTGAACGGTGGATGGTCATGATTTTCACCACATCATCCGCCTCGGTCAGCACCGAAGCGGAGGCAAGTGCGGTATCCTCATTGCCCAAACGGTCAACAAACCGCAAAAAGCCGGACAAGCCCTTATAGCCCCCGGTTTCAAACCCCCGGGCATAATCCATGAGTAAAAGCAAATTCGCCCGCCTCTGAGAACCGTTGTCCATGGCCTGGACAATGGATAAATAGCCGGTTTCTTCATAGAGATAGCTGATCAGCTGATGCGCCGTCACACTGGCGGCAACCTGTTTCATATGTTGGAGCCGTTCTAAAAAAGCGGCTATTTTTTTGTTTTCTTTTCTGGCGGCATACACCACACGGTACAGGGGTTCTTTTTTGTTGACCACCCGTATTTCCGCCAGCTCATCGGGCGAAAATCCGAAAATCGGCGACAGCATGGTATTTAATAGCGGCACATCCCGCAGGGGATTATCCAGCACCCGCAGAAGAGACACCACCGTGAGAATTTCCCTTGCTTGTAAAAACCCGCCGGAAATATCTGCCCACACAGGAATGCCCGCCGCCTTCAGTTCCTTGACATAAGCGGCCGCTTTGGTGCTCTTGTTCCTTAGCAGTATCGTAAAATCGCTGTAATTCGCCTTTCGCAGTCCTCCGTTTTTGTCCCGGAGCAGCTCGCCTCTGCCCATGGTCTCTTGGATATACCGGGCTATGAAACGGGCTTCGATGATTTCTTTTTTGTCGTCACAATCAGTGGTGTCGATCAGATACAGCTCCGTACCATGCTCGTGATTGTCAGGAAAAACCGCAGAGGCAACCAAGCGCTCCTCCTTGGTATAATCCATTTCGCCTGCTTTCTTCGTCATCAAGAGAGAAAAGGCAAAATTGACAAAGTCGCAGATATCCTCCCGGCTTCTGAAATTGTTGGACAGCGTAATGCGCCCTTTGTCCCCGAAGCCGTCATAGACCGGAAATTCGTCGTGATATTTCAAAAAGTTTGCCGGGTTTGCCTGGCGAAAGCGATAAATGCTCTGTTTGACGTCACCCACCATAAAAAGCTTTTTGCCTCCGTCGGAAACCGCTTTAAAAATTGTGTCCTGCAGGTCGTTGGTGTCCTGATATTCGTCCACCAGCACCTCGTCATACCGCTGATGCAGCTCTGCTGCAAAGGGGGTAAACACGGTTTCGCCGTCCCTTTGCTCACACAAAAGCCGCAATGCGATAAATTCAATATCGGCAAAATCGAGGCATTTTTTTGCCGCCTTGTATTCCATCAGCTTTTCTGTATACCCGGCGACAAGCTGCAAAAGCTTATCCACCACCGGTGAAAGAAGCTTTACATCCTCCACACCGTCTGAATATGCGCAGCAGAAGATTTTGCGCAGCTTTTTCAGAGTGTCGTCCGTTTCCGTCTTGATTTGCTTCAAGACAGCAGGCATTCTGGGAAGACCGAAGGCCTCAATCTTCCTTCTGGCTTCGTCCCAGTTGTGCTCCTTGATTGCGGTATGTATGGCCTTCAGGTTCTGTTTCGGGTCAGACAGCACCTCGTGAAAGCCGTAATGATCCATGAGGCTCTCCACAAGGCTGTCGGCATACCCGAAAATCGTCTCAAGCCAGGAAGAACACTGTAAATCGCTGTCATACATTGCCCTCACGGCATCCATCCAGCTTTCCGGAAAGGGTACCGTACGCAAATATTGATAGATTTTCAGGATAACAGCGCGCAGGTTGTCGTCTCCGCTGTCCGCCCCCAGAATTTCCAGCAAACTGGCAAAGGACCGGGTCTCTTCCCGTGAAAACCCGTCGATGACAAAATCCATGGCCTGCATGCGAAGCCCGTTCAGGATGCTTTCATCGGCGATTTTAAAATCCGGGGATAAATTCAGGGCATGGAAGTTTTCCCTTACCAGATTGATACAGAAGCTGTCTATGGTGCATATATTCGCTTTGGACAACAGGATCTGCTGGCGCTGTAAGCGCTGATTGTTCGGGTTTTTGTGAATTTCTTCTGCAATTCTGGCAGCGATTCTGGAACGCATTTCTGCCGCTGCTGCATTGGTAAAGGTCACGATCAATAGCCGGTCCGCTTCTGTAGGATTGTCCTTATCGGTAATATGACCGATGACCCGTTCCACCAACACAGCGGTTTTTCCCGAGCCTGCCGCCGCCGAAACCAGCAGCGTTCCCTTGGCATGGATGGCGTTTTCCTGTTCCTTCGTCGGTATAAAGCTACCCATTGTGCACCTCCTCCATGGCTTCTACGATTTCGCTCATGCTCAAATCGGGAATCTGCCCGTTTTCCTCCGTGGTTTCCCGTCCGCATGCACCCCGAAAATCGCAGTATCTGCAGGCGTTGTCGCCCACACCGTCCAGCGGCTGCACAGCGATATCGCCCCTATGCAGAGCTTGTCCCATTTTCACCAGCAGCTTGTTGATGTGCCGTTCGATGGAACCGAACACAGCCAGATCAGCCACGCTGGAGCGGGAATCCGGCGTGCCGTCCTTTTTCAGCTTAAAGGGGGTAAAAATCCCCAATCCGTCTTTTTCCATGGCGGAAAAGACGGTTTCATCGTTTAGAATAAGGCCGCTCATTTTTAATGTTTTCCGTAAATCAAGCAGCAATTCCTCCGCCGGTGCATACCGGGACACCTTGGAGGGCATCCGTTTTGACGGCATGTATAAAATACCTGCCGGAATGATTCTTCCGCCCAGCGTTTCCTCTCCGCCGTTCTTGAGCGCAAACAAATACAATAGCATCTGTAAATTCTGCCCGTAGAGAACATCGCTTAAATTCAGCTTCTTTTTTCCTGTTTTATAATCTACGATTCTGACATAAATCTGATTGCCAGACCGGTAAGTATCCACCCGGTCAATTTTGCCTCGCACGGTAATGGTGCCGCCGTCGGGCAGTGCCATCCGGACAGGCCGGATGCCCTCTTCTCCCTCGTCTATGGGCATTTCAAAGGCAGCAGGCTCAAAAAAGCTTTGGGAAAGCTCCGCACCGATATGCTCCAGTAAGGATTCCAACAGCACCGCAATCCGTTCAATCAAAAACAGCAGTCTCGGGGATTTGTCTTGCTTGCCACCCATGACATTTTCCATATATTCATCCAGCAAAATGCGGATTTGTTTTGCTGTTTCTTCTTTGGGTAACAATGAAATCCCTTTGCCCCCATAAGCTTTGATAAACCGCTCCAGCACAAAATGAATGAGACTGCCCCGTTCCAGTACGTTCAGCTCTGCCGTACGAAAGGGTCTTGCCAACAGTCCGTACTGGCAAAAATAACTGAACCTGCATTTATGAAATACATCAATTCTGGTGGCGGAAATATTGATGTTTTCCCCAAAAAGATTTTTTGCGTTTTCAGGGGTCAGTGCCTTCGTTTCGTTGTCAGCGGCAGCCTTGATCCCGTGATAAAGATCGGTTTTTTTCTGACTGAAATATTGTTTTAGGGTGGATGACAGCGGAATGTTCCGTTTCCAGATCCGTGCTGTCAATGCAAGAGCCGGTTTCTCTGCCTCCACCTGGCACAGCCGGTTCCTTCCCTCATAATCCACCCGTTCCGTCGTAAGCTCCAACCCGGGGAAAATGCTGCGTAAATGGGTCACGACAGGTGACGGAGACAGCTGGTTTCCTGCGGTATCGGAGCTGACATAGGAAACATAAACACCCTCCGAAGCAGCACAAAGAGAGGTATAAAACAAATAATTTTCCTCCACCGCTTCCGTCTGTGCATTGTCTGCGATTTCCACACCCAGAGAAATAAGCTTTGCCCGGTCTGCCCCGGTCAGCAAACCTTTGGCTGACAAATCCTTAGGAAACACGCCTTCGTTGGCGCCTATGATAAATACCACCCTGGGCTCGGCCGGGCGCATCCGTTCTGCCGAACCGGCGCTGACCTCGTCGAGACCCTGAGGCACACTACCGAAATCCGCCAGGGAAATGGCCAGAGAGAGATACTCGCTGTAATCCTTCAGGCTGACTGAAAATTCACTGAGGGCGTTAACGGTGCTGTCCAGAATATGCATGAGTAAGTCAAAGGAACGGCGTTCATCCTCCGCCGCTTTGATCTCGCCGCTTGCCTCCAGGTCAGAGGATAACCGATGTAGTGCCTTATCCGCACCGGCGTTTTTAATAAGATGGTAAACCGCGGTGGCAAACCCGGCGGCGTCACTGTTTTCAAGGTCTCTGCGAAACCCGTCCATGAGCTTGCCAAACCGGTCCTTGATTGCATTGATTTCCGCAAGTTCTTTTTTGCTTTGGTCAGAAAATCCCTCCACAAACCCTTCGGGATTGCTCTTCCATTCCCTGTGCCAGAGCTTACCGGATATCCCCCACATGGCAGTGTAGTTTTCAAGCCGGGCTATGTCCTCCTCCGAAATATCCGTCAGACCGGTTTTTAAGAAGGGTATGATGTCATCAATGTCAAAGTGATTGTTAACTATGTCAAAGGCGCCTGTGGCGAATTTAAACAACGTCATAGAGTCAATGGGTCTGCGGGCATCCAGAAACAGCGGGATATGATAACGTTGAAAAGCGGTGTCTATCACACCCTGATAATTCTCAATGTTCCGCGCAATCACCGCAATTTCCCGATACCGTAAGCCTTTTTCCCTCACCAGCCCTTTGATGGTACGGGCGACAAAATCCACTTCGTCGTGGATGGTTCCTGCCGTGCAGATTTGAATATGCTCCGGAGCCCCTTCAAACACCGTGAATCCCGGGTCAAAGAGGTTTTCTTCCAGGTGTCTGAGCTCGTCGCTTTGAAAACGGTATTGCTTTGTCAGATAATCGGGAGAAGCGATTTTGATAAAATTACTTTTGGCGATGGTCGTCAGCTTTTCCGTTATCCTTCCGATATTGGAAAACAAAGAGATGTCTTCTTGTCCCTCTGACAGGTTGTCTGTGCAAAGGGTTATGGTCACATCTCTTGCTCCGGTCATGATTTTTTCCAGCACCCGCAGCTGCTGCAAGGTAAAGCCCTTGAACCCGTCAATGACCACGGTTTTGTCTTCAAAAAAATTGTATTGCTCAAGCCTCTGTGCCAAAAGGGTTAAATCATCCTGGGGGTCCGCGTAGCTTTGTTCCGTCAGGGCTTCATAGGTTCCCAACAACAGCGCCATGTCGGTGGTTTTTGATTTTAACAAGCCCTCATGCAGCCCTTCGGTTGCTTTTGTCAAATCGGCCGAGGATATGCCCCACTGTTTGAACTCGGAAATTGCGTTCATGAGTGCTTCAATAAACTTCATGTTGGCGGTCTGACCGCCGTAAAGCGTCAGCTGTCCTTTAATTTGCAGCAAAGCCTGTCCCAAAAGCACCGCTTTGCCTGCGTCGTCAAGTCTGGACATGGGCGAGCCGCCATAGAGGGAAAACACCCGGTCACACAGACGGGAAAAGCTCAATACTTCGATTTTGTTGGCTTTTTCGGCGCCGAGATGGTGCAGTAATGCTCGCTCACTTTCAAAGGAATATTGTTCCGGCACAATCAAAACGGCATCGGCTGACGCTGTCGCCAATGCATCCAAAATCTTTCTGCATTCATATGTTTTCCCTGTGCCCGCTCTGCCAAAAATAAAATGAAGCATAATACCCTGCCCTTTATTATAGTTGGTTAAATTATATCATATTTATTTGTTCTTTGGTATATTAAGTCTTTGAAATGAAAAAATAAATACAACAATTATTTTCGGGAGGGTACAACCATGGGCAAAAAGAAACAAAAAGATAAGGTAACGGTAGAAGGCGGCTTTGCCACCCAGGCGATTTCCCAATGGGACAGCCGTGACAGCAAGACCAATATGGCAATCCCCAATGATGCCAATGTGACAAGAGCGAAAAACTGGGTTGATGAAAACCAAAAGTGAGGACAAGACATGCCGAATCAATCAAATAAAAAGAAGAACAGCAGCTATGACAACAAGGGCAATAAAAACGGCGAAACCCTGAACAATTCCACAGACAAAACCGTCAATGCCACCATGATGGGGCAAAAGGAAGAAAAGACAACCAAACACTGAAAAAACACTCGTAAGCCGTTACTTACGAGTGTTTTTTCAGTGTAACATATTTAGAAACATCGCTTCGTCAATGACCTCAACACCCAGTGTCCGGGCTTTGGTCAGCTTACTGCCTGCCTCTTCCCCCGCCAGTACATAGCTTGTCTTTTTGGAAACGGATGACGAGGTTTTGCCGCCATGCTTTTCGATGAGTTCAGAAGCTTGGTCTCTGGTCATGGCGGGAAGTGTCCCTGTTAAGACAAAGATTTTACCGGCAAAACGGTTGTCCTTGATTTCCGATCTAGACTCCATATTCAGACCAGCAGCTTTGAACTGGGCAATCAGCTCCTTCGTCTGCTCCATACTGAAAAACTCATAGGCACTCTCGCTCATCACCGCACCGAAGCCTTCAATGGCGCTGATGTCTTCCTTTGTTGCCGCCAAGATTGCTTCCATGGTGTGAAAATGCTCACAAAGCAGCTTAGCGGCCTTTTGTCCGATGAAGCGGATTCCCAACCCGAACACAAAACGATACAAATCGTTTTCCTTTGATTGTGCGATGGCATCCATCAAATTGGCGGCTGACTTTTCGCCCATCCGATCAATCTTGGCGATATCCTCAGGGTGCAACGCATAAAGATCCACAATGCTCCCGATTAAGCCTGCAGTGACCAGCTGCTCCACCACAGCCTTGCCCAGTCCCTCAATGTCCATGGCGTCACGGGAAGCAAAATGGATGATATGCCGCAGCAGCTGCATAGGACAGGCAGCATTGACGCAGCGTTTGGCAGCCTCCCCTTCCTCCCGGAAGACAGGCGCACCGCAGGAAGGACAATGGTTGGGAAGTGTATAAGGGACGGAATCGGCTCCATGGGCAGTGACCGCCACCACCTCCGGAATGATGTCTCCCGCTTTTCTTACCACGATCGTGTCTCCCAGCCTGATATCCTTTTCCTTGATGAAATCCTCGTTATGAAGCACGGCACGGCTCACAGTCGTTCCTGCCAATGTGATGGGTTCAAACACCGCTGTAGGAGTCAGCACCCCGGTTCTGCCCACATTGATGGCAATGTCCCTCAGCACCGTTTCCTTTTCCTCCGGCGGATATTTATATGCCACCGCCCATTTGGGAAACTTGGATGTACTACCCAGCAATCGCCGGGTATTGAAATCGTCTACCTTAATCACAGCCCCGTCAATGTCAAAGGGCAGCTGTCCACGAATGGATCCGATTCGTTCCACTTCTTTGATGACCTCATCAATCGTACGGCAGGTTTGATAAAAGGGCACTGTCTGCAGTCCCTGCGCCTTGATGTACTCCAGCGACTCCCTATGACCCGTGATTTCCTTCCCCTCCACCAGCTGAATATTAAACAGATAGATATCCAGGTTTCGCCGGGCGGTAATTTCTGAGTTTTTCTGTCGCAGTGATCCGGCCGCAGCGTTGCGTGGGTTTTTTGCCGGTTTCTCTCCTGCCAATTCCTGCTGCTCAATGAGATCCATAAAACTCTTGTGGGACATAAACACCTCACCACGGACTTCAAAGAACGGGATGGGGGTGTTTAGTTTTTGGGGGATTGTTTTGATGGTCATTAAATTAGCAGTGATGTCTTCGCCGGTCTGTCCGTCCCCTCTTGTGGAACCCCGTACAAAAGCGCCGTTTTCATATTCCAGCGAGACTGACAAACCGTCAATTTTGGGCTCGACGCAGTAAACCACCTCGCCGGCCGTCTGCCGTACCCGTTTATCAAAATCATACAGCTCCTGAATGGAAAAGGCATCCTGTAAGCTTTCCATGGGCACCCTGTGGTTGACGGGGGAAAACAGCTTTGCCGGCGTTCCGCCCACCTTTTGTGTGGGTGATTGCTCCTCCAGAAGCGCGGGAAACTGTGCTTCCAGCTGCTTGAGCTCACGCATCAGCATATCGTATTCAAAATCGGTGAGGGTCGGGTTATCCTCTTCATAATATAACACATTGTTTTTCTCAATGATTTCTCTCAGTTCCGTGATCCGTTTTTTCCCTTGTTCAAAATCCAAGGCTTTCCACTCCTAAAACAACTTTACACATATTATACCACAGAAACCCGCTTTCTCAATCCTTATTTTGACGAAACCTGGTTGCCAATAATCGCTCCGCTGATTTTTTCCGCCATATCCTGTGACGGAAATTCCACATTGGCGTAAGAATCCGGCACCTTTCCGACAATCACCGTTTCGGCAATACAAATATTTGTTGTCACCTTGGTGGTGGTTCGATACCACGGGATCAGAACAAAAATGGTAGTGTCCAAGTCCATCATGATCCGAACACAGGTCTGGTTGATGCCCGCTTCTTCAAATTCATTGCGAAGCGTGGAAT
>ERZ778021.2983-NODE-2983-length-13421-cov-5.952192_pt1 | contig 13421 bp, 10 predicted proteins | sample MGYA00375751_ERZ778021 | MGnify/ENA primary metagenome ERZ778021 (study PRJEB29350, sample SAMN05389814) | bioreactor metagenome | isolation source: Thiocyanate stock bioreactor | place: South Africa: University of Cape Town | collected 2013-08-29 ... | reverse complement strand
ATCTGCGTTCGCAGTTCCCCGTACCGGCTACGGGGAAGTGCGGACGCCGACCGCCGGACCCCCGAATCGCACCGTCCCCGGCAGCTTCGGCCGCGAAGTGCCCCGCTCAGCCTGTGAGCTTCGAGCGCAGGGCGTCGACCAGGGGCGGAGCCATCGGCTTGGCCAGGCCCTTGATCCGCATCGTGCCGTCGGGCCAGCTCAGCTTCAGGTCGCGCTTGCCGACCTCGTCGATGGTCATGCCCGCGTAGGGGATCTCGCTGTGCTCGCGGGTGCCGCCGGCGGCGCCGGTGGCGATCACGAGGAGGCGGCGGTCGGTGGCGGCGAGGACGACGTTGGTGCTCTTGGTCAGCTCGCGGAGGCCGCCGGCGAGGGTGATCGACTTGTGCTCGAAGGTCGGGTTCAGGCCGATGCAGGCGGCGAGCAGCTGCTCGTCCGGCTCGACCACCTCGGCGATCCCCTCCAGCGACTTGCCGAAGCGTCCCCAGCCGAACGGCAGCAGGTCCTTTTCGCGCTCGATCGCGGTCTCGATCTCGGCTGGGCTCATCGTGACGCTCCTCTCTCTCGGTAACGGAAGCGACCGCCGAGCAGTTCGGTGACGGTCACCAGGCGGAAGTGACGGGCACGAAGACCTTCGACGATGCCCGCCAGGGCGGTGACCGTCTGCGGGTGGCGGCCGCCGTCGTGCATCAGGATGATCGCGCCGGGGTGGGCTCGGTGGACGGCGTGCGCCTCGATCGCCCGGGGGCCGAATCCGTGGTCGTCGCCGGGGTCGAGGTCCCAGAGGATCATCTCCAAGCGCTCGTCGCGGGCCGCCGCTTCGACCGTCGGATCGATCAGGCCGTACGGGGGGCGGAAGAGGCAGGGACGGAAGCCGGTGGCAGCTTGGATCGCTTCGTCGGTGGTCGAGAGCTCGGCAAGGCCGGGGCGCTTCGGATGGTCGTAGCTGTGGTTCGCGATCTCGCTGCCGGAGGCGAGCATATCCCGCAGCAGCGCGTCGTTTCCGGCCACGTGGCGACCCTCGACGAAGAACGTGGCGGTAGCGTCCAGCCGCTCCAGGGTCGAGAGGATCGGCCGGGTCTGCCGCGACTTCGGCCCGTCGTCGAAGGTCAAGGCCACCTCGCGTCGTGGCCGCGGCCCCTGCGACACGGTGCTCCCGACCGCGGAGCTGCAGCCGATCGGCATCGCTTCCGGGCCGACCCCGCCGGCGAGGTTGGCGGCGCCCACCGGCGCCGGGCGAAGGGCGGGTACGGCGAGGAGGAGCAGTGCGATCAGGCCGCGCAGCGGCGGCCGCCGGGGGAGCATCGCCCGCAGCCTGACTCAGCGGCGCCCGATCCGCATCGGTGAAATTACTGATGGTTCCCCGGCGCGCCCAAAAAAAGGGGCGGCACGAGGCCGCCCCTTTGCTTGGCCTGACCCTGTGGCTACATGCCCCAGAGTTTTTTGAACTGTTCTTCGAACCCTTCGGCGCCGACGTAGGCTTCGCCGATCTGTTCGATGTTGTTGGCGGTCACCATCACCGTGGTGACCGGGGTGCTCGGTTCCAGTTTTTCGCCGTTGATCACCCGCGCGGCCGCGTCGGCGGCCACCCAACCCGGTTCGGTGGTCCCGGAGGTGACGTCGAACTTCTGGATTTCTTCGTTGCGGATCATTTCCAGGTTCGGACCGTTGGCGTCGAAGCCGCCGACCTGGATTTCTTCGGTCTTGCCCGCCTGACGGATGGCTTCCGCCGCCGCCAGCGACACCGCGTCGAAGGTGCCGACCATGTATTCGATTTCGCTGTTCGACTGCAGCTCGGCCTGCAGCTGCTGCGGCAGCGAGGACTGCATCGTCGCGATCGAGAAGGTCAGTGTGCTGGCCTTGCATTCGGGGCAGGTCTTCATCGTCTTGATGAAGCCTTCCTGCCGCTGTTTGTTGCAGGTGTAGGTCTGGGTGCCGACGAAGACGACGTTGGCTTTCCCTTCGCTGTCGGCGATCACCCATTTGGCCGCCGCTTCACCCTCTTCCGGGCAGGTTTCGCCGGCGACCTCGGTGGCGACGCCTTCGGCGCCGTTCGGATCCCCGGTGAACATGCCGACGATCGGGATGCCGGCCTTCTTCGCTTCGGCGAAGCCTTCGCCGGCGCCTTCGATGCCGATCCCGTTCGGGATGATCACGTCGGGCTTCGCGTTGACCGCGTTTTTGAAGCAGGACGAGATCGTTTCCGGCGACGAACCGCCGTTGCACTGTTCGTACTTGAAGCCGATCGCTTCGACCGCCGACTTCAGACCCTTGGCCTGGTTGGCGCAGCCTTCCAGCGAGAGGTCACAGGCGACGTGGAAGATCGTCGAGCCGGCTTTCGGCGTCACCGGTTCGGTGGCGAGGATTTCGGTCGGGATCGTTTCCGCTTCTTTGGTGGCCGCGGCCGCTTCCGCGACGACGCCCGATTCTTCGGTTTCCGCTTCTTCTTCACCTTCGGCTTCGGTTTCTTCGCCGCCGCCGGTTTCTTCTGCTTCCGTTTCCTGCGTACTGCCACCGCTCCCGGTGGTGTCGCTGCTGCTGCTGCCGCAACCGGTGACGATGACGCCGCCGACGACCAGAAGCAGAGCGATCCAGAGGACGCTGAGCTTTTTCATTCTCTCTCCTTCCCCGTACCCCGGGGTTAGTTCCGGTCGCGAGTCTGCGCGTGGGCGCCGCGCACGCGAAGCGGATTCTCTGGAGGAAAATCACTTGGTCTCACCGCGCCTGGGCCGCAGGATGCCGCCGCATGGAGGGATTGATGTCGGTCGCCGGCGTCTCGAAGACTTTTGTCAGCACGCGGGCGTTGGACCGCGTCGATTTCGACGTCCGCGCGGGCGAGGTGCACGCGCTGATCGGCCACAACGGCTCCGGTAAGTCGACCCTGGTGAAGGTGCTCGCCGGCTTCCACAAGCCGGACGCGGACTCGGGCGCCTTCAAGGTGGAAGGGAAGGAGATCCCTTATGGAGACCCGGAGGCGGTGCACCGCGCCGGCCTCCGCTTCATCCACCAGGAGCTCGGACTGCTCGACGAGCTCAGCCTGCTGGAGAACCTGCGGCTCGGCGACCGTTACCTGACCGGCCGCGGCTGGCGGGTGCGCTGGGGCGCCGAGCGCCGTCGCGCCGCCGCGGCGCTGGCGATCGTCGGCCTCGACCTCGATCCCGACGTGAAGGTCGCCGACCTGACCCCGATCGAGCGCACCCAGGTCGCGGTGGCGCGGGCGATGCAGGACGAGAAAGCGGTCCGCCTGGTGCTCCTCGACGAGCCGACCGCGACCCTGCCCTCCTCCGAGGTGACGAAGCTCTTCGAGCTGATCCGGCGGATGACCGCCCGCGGGGTCGGCATCGCCTACATCTCCCACCGCCTCGAGGAGATCGAGGAGATCGCCGACCGGGTCACGGTGCTGCGCGAGGGACGGGTGGTCGGGACCGGGCCGCGGGCCGAGTTCGACAACGCCCGCCTGGTCTCCCTGATCGTCGGCTCGCACGCCGGCGAAGCCGTCCCCGCCACCGCCCGCGAGGCGACCCGGATCCACGGCGAGGGCAGCCTTCTGGACTTCCAGGGCGTCACCGCGGGCGAGCTGCGGGCGGCCGACTTCGTGATCCGCACCGGGGAGATCGTCGGCGTCGCCGGGCTCGCCGGGTCGGGCGTCCACGACATCCCCGGCGTGCTGCTCGGGCGGGTCCCGGTCGAGTCCGGCCACGTGGTCGTCGCGGGCCGCGTGATCGACGATCCCGACCCGGCGAAGCTGCGCCCGCTCGGCGCCGCCGTGCTGCCCTCGCCGCGCCACCTGAAGGGCATCCCCGAGCTGTCGATCCGCGAGAACGTCACCCTCGCCGACCTGCGCCCGCTGACCCGCGGCTGGAGCCTCGACCTGCGCCGCGAGCGCCGCGAGGCGGCCGACATCGTGAAGCGCTTCGACGTCAAGGGGCAGCCGGAGCAGAAGCTGGCCGAGCTCTCGGGCGGCAACCAGCAGAAGGTCGCGGTCGCCAAGTGGCTGCGGATCGAACCCGACCTGCTGGTGCTGGACGAGCCGACCCAGGGGGTCGACGTCGGCGCCAAGGCGGAGATCCTCGACCTCGTCGCCACCGCGGCGGCGGACGGGCTCGCCGTCGTCCTCTGCTCCTCGGACCTCGACGACCTCGAGGCGGTCTGCAGCCGCGTCCTGGTGATCCGCGGCGGCCGCGTCGCCACCGAGCTGACCGGCGAGCGCATCAATCGCAAGACGATCACCGAGGAGTGCTATCGGTCGGAGAAAGCGAGGGTCTCGTGAGTGATCGGAAGCGCAGCGCGTCGTTCTTCGAGCGCTACGGAGGAGTGGTGCTGCTGGCCGGGATGATCGTCCTGTTCGCCGTCACGCTGCCGGGCAAGTTCCTCACCTACGACAACCTGATCGGCGTCGTCAGCAACCAGACGATCGGCGGCATCGTCGCTCTCGGCCTGCTGCTGCCGCTCGCCGCCGGCGTCTTCGACATCTCGATCGGCGGCGTGATGACGCTCGCCGTGGTCGTCGTCACCTGGCTCTTCCAGACGACCGGCGGCGACATGCCGATCCCGGTGGCGATCCTGATCACCCTGCTCGCCGGGCTCTGCGCGGGCGGGATCAACGCGGGCCTGGTGGTGATCGCGAAGGTCGACCCGTTCATCGCCACGATCGGCACCAGCTCGGTCTTCCTCGGCCTCTCCGAGGTGATCGCGAACGGCGAAACGATCGCCAAGAACATCCCCCACGCGTTCACCACGATCGGCCGCGCGGAAATCTTCGAAGTGCCGATCACGACCGTCTACCTGATCGTCCTCGCGCTGATCGTCTGGTACGTGCTCGACCACACCCCGTTCGGGCGCAACCTCTACGCCACCGGCGCGGGGCGCGAAGCCGCCCGGCTCTCGGGCGTGCCGACCAGCAAAGTCATCTTCATCACCTTCCTCGTCTCGGCCCTGTTCGCGACGATCGCCGGCGTCGTCTACGGCGCCCGGCTCGGCTCCGGCCCGCCGAACACCGGTGCCAGCTACCTGCTGCCCGCCTACGCCTCGGCCTTCCTCGGCTCGACGATGATCAAACCCGGCCGCTTCAACGTGCCGGGGCTGATCGTGGCGCTCTTCATCGTCGCGGTCGGGATCAACGGGCTGCAGCTCTACGGCATCCCGTTCTGGGTCGTCGACACCTACCAGGGCCTGGTCCTGATCATCGCCGTCGTCCTGGCGAAAACGAAAACCCGCAACGCGAAGAAGGGCAAGGCCCCCGCGTCCGACGCGGCCCCGCCGGCGGCCGAGGGGGCCCCTGCCTGACATGCGGCTCGGCATCGACATCGGCGGCACCTTCACCGACGTCGTCCTGCAGGACGACGAGGGGTTCCTGCGCAGCTGGAAGACCCCCTCGACCCCGCCCGACTTCCAGCGCGGGGTGTTCGACGGGATCGAGCTGGCGGCGGACGCGCTGGACATCTCCGCGCGCGAGCTGCTCGGCCGGGTCGACGAGTTCCTGCACGCGACCACGGTGACCACGAACGTCGTCCTCACCCGGGCGGGCTCGCGGGTGGCGCTGCTGACCACGCGCGGCTTCGGCGACCTCTACCAGCTGGCCCGCATGTACCGCAACCAGGAGCGCGATCCGGCGAAGGTGACCCACCCGACGCCGCTGGTCCCGCGCGACGACGTGATCGAGGTGCTGGAGCGGGTCGATTACCAGGGGCGCGAGATCGTCGCCCTGGAGGAGGAGGAGGTGCGCCGCGCGGTGAGCACGGCGATCGCGGAAGGGATCGACTCCTTCGCCGTCTGCTTCCTCTGGTCGTTCCGCAACCCGGCCCACGAGGAACGCGCCAAGCAGGTGATCCTCGAGCTGGCCCCCGACGCCTTCGTCGCCACCTCGGTCGAGGCGGCCCCGGTGATCGGCGAGTACGAGCGGATGAGCACCACGGTGATCACCGCCTTCGCCGGGCCGGAGCTGCGCCGCTACAGCGGCAAGCTGCTGGACGGGCTGCGCGAGCGCGGCTTCCACGGCCAGCTGCTGTTGATGAAGTCCGACGGCGGCCTCGGCAACATCGAGGGCACCGTCGCCTCCGCCGGGCAGACGATCTACTCCGGCCCGGTCGCCGGCGCGATGGCCTCGCGGACGCTGGGCGAGGAACGCGGCGAGCGCAACCTGATCACCTTCGACATGGGCGGGACCAGCACCGACGTCGCCCTGATCGAGGACGGCGAGATGCGGATCACCTCGCTGCAGTTCCTCGACCGCCAGGCGCTGGCGACGACGATGGTCGACGTGACCACGGTCGGCGCGGGCGGCGGCTCGCTGGCGACGGTCGCCCCTGACGGCAGCCTGCGGGTCGGCCCGAAGAGCGCCGGCGCCCGGCCCGGACCCGCCTGTTACGGCAACGGCGGCACCCAGCCGACGGTCACCGACGCGAACCTGGTGCTGGGACTGCTGGACCCCGACTACTTCCTCGGCGGCGAGATGAAGCTTGACCGCGACGCGGGCGAACGGGCGATCACCGAACTGGCCGGCCGCCTGGGGCTCGACCCGATCGCCGCCGCGGCCGGCGTCTTCCGCATCGTCAACGCGACGATGGCCGACGCGGTGCGCCTGCGGACGGTCTTCGCCGGGCTCGACCCACGCGAGTTCTCGCTCGTCTCCTTCGGCGGCGCCGGCGGCCTGCACTGCGCCGCGGTCGCCCGGGAGCTCGGCATCCGCCGCGTCGTCGTCCCCGGCTTCGCCTCCGTCTTCAGCGCCTCGGGGCTGATCTCGACCGACATCTCCTACAGCGCCAACCGCTCGACCCGGCGCCGGCTCGGCCCCGGGGGGACGGTCGAGCACGACGAGCTGGCGCAGCTGCGGGAGCTCTTCGCGACCCTGGACTCGCAGGTCGAGAGCTCGCTCGCCGCGCACGAGCAGGGGATCGAGCGGACCGACCTGCGGCGCTCGCTGGAGGTCGCCTACGGTGGCCAGATCCTCAACTTCGAGGTCGAGCTGCAGGCCGAGGGGCCGCTGGAGCAGCGCGACCTGGTGCTTGCCGTCGCCGACTTCGACAGTCGTTATGCCGCCACCTACGGGACCGGCGCCGCCGCCCCGCAGGCCGGCTACGACGTGAAGACCTGTCGCGTGATCGGGATCGGCCGGGTGCCGCGCCCGGAAGCGCACGGCTCGCTGATCGGCGGCGGCAACGGCAATGGCGGCGGCGGGACCGGCGGGGCCGACCCGATCGGCACCCGCGCCGCGCTCGCCGACGACCGCGCCACCGAGCTGACCGAGGTCCCCGTCTACCGCGCCTCCGACCTGCGCCCCGGCCCGGCCGTCTCCGGCCCGGCGCTGATCGAGTACGCCGACTCGACCATCCTCGTCCCCAGCCGCGCCGCGGCGATGATCGACGCCGCCCGCAACCTGACGATCGAGGTGTACTCGTGAACGACCGGCGCGGCGGCGAGGACTGGGACCCCGTCCTCTCGGAGATCCTCTACAACTACGAGCTGACGATGAACCGGGAGATGGGGCGCGCCCTCGTCAACCTCTCCGGCTCCTTCCTCTTCGTCTCCGCCTCCGACTTCGCCTGCGGCTGCCTCGACGCCGAAGGCAACATCCTGACCACGATCTCCTGGTCGCTGCAGATGGGCTACGCGATCTCCAACACGGTGCGGCACTCGCTCGAGCGCTTCGCCGGGGACCTGCGGCCGGGCGACGTGATCTTCGCCAACGACCCTTACGAGGGCGGCGGCCTGCACTCCCACGACGTGGTCGTCGTCGCCCCGGTCTTCGACGGCGAGGAGATCCTCATGTGGGTGGGGGTGAGCGCCCACGTGACCGACGTCGGCGGCGCCGTGCCGGGCGGCTACTCGGTCGAACATTCCGAAGTCTTCGGTGAGAACGTCCGCTTCACGCCGGTGAAGTTCTACGACGCGGGCAAGTTCCGCCAGGACGTCCTCGACGCCTTCCTCACCAACACGCGGCTGCCGGAGGCGACCGAGATCGACCTGAAGGCGATCACCGGCGCGGTCTGGATGGGCAAGGAGCGCTGCGCGGCGATGATCGAACAGCACGGCGGCGCGACCGTGCGGAAGATCCACGCGGCGCAGATCGTGAACGCCGCGACCGCCTTCCGCGAGCGGCTGTCCCACCTCCCCGACGGTGCCTACGCGGGCGCCGCGCACATGGAGCACGACGGCGAGGACGACAAGATCTACACGATTCGCGCGACCCTGATCAAGGAGGGCTCGCAGCTCACCGTCGACTACACCGGCACCGACGAGCAGGCGCCGGGGGTGCTGAACGGGACCGCGGTGGGGGCGATCGGCGACGCGATGGCGGCGCTCGGCACCGTCTACGCGCCGGAGCTGCCGTTCAACGAGGGGCTGCTGGAGCCGGTCACCGTGATCGCCCCGGCGGGGACGCTGGTGAACGCGCGCAAGCCCGCGCCGATCTCCGGCGCCACCGTCTACGCGAGCTGGTTCGGCACCGACGCGATCCTCGAGGCCTCCAACTACCTGCTGGCCGGCGACCCGGAGGCGGCGGTGCGGCGCAGCGGGCCGTGGGGGAGTTGGACCTTCGCCTGGCTGCAGGGCCCGAACCAGTACGGGGACCCGTGGTTCTGGAACGTCTTCAGCGGCGGCTCCGGCGGCGCCAGCGCGGTCGAGGCGCGCGACGGCGAGAACGCGATGATGGGGATCCAGACGATCGACGCCTTCATCCCCAACGTCGAGGAGTACGAGATCCAGAGTCCGGTGCTCTTCCTCGACACCCGCTTCTCGCCCGACACCGGCGGGGCCGGGAGAAACCGCGGCGGGCTGGCGCTGGAATCGCTCTGCACGCCGTACGACACCGAGCGCTGGGACATCGTCGTCTTCCACAACCGGCTGACGGCGCCGTCCTCGGCGGTCTGCGGCGGGCAGCCCGGGGCGGGCGCGGCGATCCGCTTCGCCCACGACGCGATGCCCTCGGTCCACGACCACTGGGACAAGCGCGAGGAGCTTCCCGTCCACGAGTACGCCGCCGCCGCGGAGCAGCCGCCCGCCCGTGGCCGGGGCTACTCGGTGACCCCCGAGGACGCCTATTACATCCGCGCCACCGGGGGCCCCGGCTTCGGCGACCCGCTGCTGCGCGAGCCGGCCCACGTGGCCGAGGACATCGCCCGCGGCTACGTCAGCATCGAGGCGGCGGAAAAGGTCTACGGGGTCTGCGTCGACGCCGACGGAGCGGTCGACGAGAGCGCCACCGAGGGGCTGCGCGAGGAGCGCCGGGTCGCCCGCCGGGAGCTGCCGCTGGGCCACGAGGCGCTGCCGCTGGGCGATGGCTCGGGCGGCGAGCCGATTTACCGCGAGCCGGTCGCGGGCGAGCCGCAGGTGCTCGGCGAGAGCCTCGCGATCGACGCCGCCGGGCGGTACCGCTGCCGCCGCTGCGAGCACGATTTCGCCGCCAACTCGACCAACTGGAAGTGGTGGGCGGCGACCGACGAGGAGCCGGTCTCGGCCGACTCGATCGGCGCCCCGATCCTCGAGCGCCCCCAGCACGACCTCGTCTTCCGCCGTTACTGCTGTCCCGGCTGCGGGGTCCAGGTGGACACCGAGGTGGCGCCCGCGGGCGAGGCGCCGCGCTGGAACTTCCGGCCGCTCTCGGTCTACCGAGGGGAGGGCAAGTGACGGCGCCGGAGAGGTCGCGGCGGTGAGGCTCGGCGAGGTCGCCGAGCTCGACTCCTTCCGCGCCGAGGTGCGCGAGTTCCTCGCCGCCGAGGCCCCCTCGATCCCCGAGCGGGCGGGCTTCCGCAGCCCCGAGGACGCCGCCGAGGACAAGGTCCGCCGCGAGTGGCGGGCGAAGCTCTTCGAGGCCGGATACCTCGGCGCCGACTGGCCGGAGCGCTTCGGTGGGGGGACCCGCGAGTGGAACCCGGTGCTCGACCTGATCGTCAGCGAAGAGGTGGCCCGCGCCGGGCTGCCGCCGCTCACCGACCAGACCCACCTCGCCGCCTTCGCCCTCTTGCGCTTCGGCACGCCGGAGCAGCAGGAGCGCTTCTTGCCCGCGATCCGCGAGGGGCGCGAGACCTGGTGCCAGCTCTTCAGCGAGCCCGACGCGGGCTCCGACCTGGCCGCGATGCGCACCGTGGCCGCGCCGCTGAAGGGCGGGGGGTACCGGGTCGACGGCCAGAAGGTATGGTCGAGCAACGCCGCCTGGGCCGAGTTCGGCTTCCTCCTCGCCCGCACCGACACCGCCGCCGAGCGCCACCGCGGCATCTCTGCCTTCATCGTGCCGATGTCCGCGGCGGGGCTGGAGATCCGGCCGCTGCGCGAGATCACCGGCACCGAGGACTTCAGCGAGGTCTTCATGGAGGGCGTCGAGCTCGGGCCGGACGCGCTGCTCGGTGGCCGCGAGGACGGCTGGCGGGTGGCGATGGAGAGCCTCGGCGCCGAGCGCGCCGGGATCGGCGCCGGCGGCACGCGGCTGCGCAAGCTGCTCGACTCGATGGTCGAGCTCGCCCGGGAGGAGGGCGCCGACGGCGCCCGGCCCGCCGACTCGGAGGAGGTGCGCGACCGGATCGCCGGGTTCGCCGCCGAGATCGAGATCAACAACCTGCTCGTCCAGCAGCGGCTGGCGCGCGAGCTGCGCGGCGCCGAACGCCCCTCCGACCTGCCGATCGGCAAGCTCGTCTTCAGCGAGCTGAACCTGGCGATGGTCGAATACGGGATGCGGCTGCAGGGCTCCCGCTCGCTCCTCACCGAGGGCGACCCGGAAGCGCGGCAATCCGGCCGCTGGCAGGACGAGTACCTCTACGCCCGCACCTTCACGGTGGCCGGCGGAGCCTCGGAGATCATGCGGAACATCGTCGCCGAGCGCGCCCTGGGGATGCCCAGGGAGAAGCGCGGCGGCTGAAAGGGGAAGACGACGTGCCAGGACCATTCGACCTCACCGGGCAGGCCGCCCTCGTCACCGGCGGCAACGGCGGGATCGGCCTCGGGATCGCTCTGGCGCTCGCCGAAGCGGGCGCCGACGTGGCGATCTGGGGGACCGACGCGGGCAAGAATCAGGCGGCTGCCGAGCAGTTGCGCGGGGCGGGCGGCGGCAAGGTCCACGCCGCGGTCTGCGACGTCAGCGACGAGGCCGCGGTGGCGACGGCGATGGCGGAGACGGTCGGCGCCCTCGGCGGCCTGCACTCCTGCTTTGCCAACGCCGGCACCCCGGCCCGGCCGACCCCGTTCGAGAAGACCGATCTGGACGACTGGAAGCGAGTCGAGGCGGTCAACCTCGAGGGCGTCTTCCTCACCCTGCGCGCCGCCGCCGCGGCGATGATCGAGGCGGGGACTGGGGGCAGCCTGGTCGCCACCTCCTCGCTGACCGCGATCGAGGGGGCGCCGCGCTCGGCCGCCTACGCGGCGACGAAGGGCGCGCTGGTCTCGCTGGTGCGCACGCTGGCGGTGGAGCTCGCCCGCAAGGGGATCCGCGCCAACGCGATCATGCCCGGCTGGATCGACACCGAGCTGACCCACGACATGCTCGCCGACGAGCGCTTCGCGGGCGCGGTGATGCCGCGGATCCCGGCGCGGCGCTGGGGCCTGCCCGCCGACCTCGGGCCGGCCGCCGTCTACCTCGCCTCGCCCGCCACTTCCTACCACACGGGCGACGTCCTGCGGATCGATGGCGCGTACAGCATCAGCTGACCTCCCCGGCCTGCCGCTGGAGCTCGACCTCGACGACGAGCAGCAGCAGCTCGCCGAGGCGACCCGCGGCTTCCTCGCCCGCCACTACCCGGTGGCCGACGCCCGCGCGGTGCTGGAGGGCGAGCGCGAGCGCGACGCCGAGGGCTGGCGCCGCGCCGCCGAGATGGGCTGGGCGGCGGTCCTCGCCGGCGAGGAGCTGAGCGGCCTCGAAGCGGGCCCGCCCGAGGCGACCATCGTCGCCGAAGAGCTAGGCCGCGCGGTGAACTGGATGCCGTTCCTCGGCAACGCCCTGGCCACCGCCGCCCTCGCCGGGACCCTCGGGCGCGTTCGCAGTAGTGACCGCATACCGGCCATTTCTGCGAACTCATCGGCGGGGGAGCTGTTGGGACGGGTCGTGGCCGGGGAGGCGTCCGCCGCCTGGGCGGGGCCGGAGCCGCGGGGGGAGTCCTGGGGCGCGGAGGGGGTGCGCGCGGCGGCGCGGCGGGAGGGGGAGGGGTTCGTGATCGACGGCGTCAAGCGGCTGGTCGCCGCCGCCGCCCTCGCCGCCGACCTCGTCGTCACCGCGCGGCTCGACGGCCGGCTCACCGACTTCGTCGTCCCCGCCGACGCGCCCGGGGTGACGATCGAACCGGCGCGCACGCTCGACCTCACCCGCCGCTTCCCGACCGTGAAGCTGGAGGGCGTGGCGATCCCCGCCGACGCCGAGGTGGTCCGCGCCGAGGGCTCGACCTACGACGGAGTCCTCGACCTCGCCGCGCTGCTGGTCGCCGCCGACTCGATCGGCGCCGGCGAGCGCCTCCAGGAGCTGACCGTCGAGTACGCGCTCGACCGGATCGCCTTCGGTCGGCCGATCGGCAGCTACCAGGCGGTGAAGCACTTCTGCGCCGACATGCTGCTGCGGGTCGAGGCCTCGCGGGCGGCGGTCCGAGGCGGCGCCCTGCTGCTCGCGGCGGGCGATCCCGGCGCCGCCCGCGCCGTCGCCGTGGCCGCCTCCTACGCCGCCGACGCGACCACCTGGATCGCCGGCACCGCGCTCCAGGTCCACGGCGGCATCGGCTTCACCTGGGAGCACGACCTGCACCTCTACCTGCGCCGGATCGAGGCCGACGCGGCGCTCTTTGGCAGCGCCCGCGAGCAGCGCCGGCGGCTGGCGGGGATGGTCCTGTGAGGGCGGACCGGTGAGCGACGGCGCCCCCCGGATCGGCACCACCGACCCGCGCGAGCTGCTGCCGGAGGCGATCCGCCCGCTGCGCGCGGCGATGGAGGAGGAGTGGCGCCGGCTCGGCCTGCACCGCGGCGAGACGCTGGGCGAGGTGGTGCGGGGCGGCGCCGAGCAGTTCCCCGGCACCGAGCTCGTCTTCCACTCCGAGGTCCGCCCGGCGACCCTGACCCTGGCCGAGCTGCTGGCCCGCGCCAAGCGCGTCGCCGGCGCCTGGCACGCGCTCGGGCTGCGCGAGGGCGACGTGGTCGCGATCCAGATGCCGAACTGGGCCGAGACCGCCATCGCCTACGCGGCTGCCGGCCTGCTCGGGGCCGTCTTCGTCCCGATCGTGCAGATCTACGGACCGGCCGAGGTCGGCTTCATCCTGCGCCAGTCGCGCGCCCGCGCGTTGCTGGTCCCGACCCGCTTCCGCCGGCTCGACTACAGCGAAGGCCTAGCCGGGCTCGGCGAGCTGCCCGACCTCGACTTCCTCTTCACCGTCGGCGAGCGCACCCCGGCGGGGGCGATCGACTGGGCCGAGTTCGAGGCCGGCGATGCGCCGTTTCCGAGCGTGCGGGTATGTGCGGAC
>ERZ778021.2982-NODE-2982-length-13422-cov-5.323932_pt1 | contig 13422 bp, 8 predicted proteins | sample MGYA00375751_ERZ778021 | MGnify/ENA primary metagenome ERZ778021 (study PRJEB29350, sample SAMN05389814) | bioreactor metagenome | isolation source: Thiocyanate stock bioreactor | place: South Africa: University of Cape Town | collected 2013-08-29 ... | reverse complement strand
CTCGTCGGTCTCGACCACGATCAGCGACGTGCCCCTGGCACCCTGCGACGGATCGGTCTTGGCCACGACGATGATGAGGTTGGCGTTCTGGCCGTTGGTGATGAAGGTCTTGGAGCCGGAGATGGAATACTGGTTGCCGTGCTTCTCGGCGCGCGTCTTGACGCCCTGCAGGTCGGAGCCGGCGCCCGGCTCGGTCATGGCGATGGCGCCGATCAGCTCGCCCGTCGCCATCCTCGGCAGCCAGCGCCTCTTCTGCTCCTCGGAGCCGTAATGCAGGATGTAGGGCGCGACGATCGCGTTGTGCAGCGCGATGCCGAAACCGTCCGTGCCGACATGGCCGATCGCCTCGGCGATCGCGCTCTCATGCGCATAGGTGCCGCCCGAGCCGCCATACTCTTCCGGCATCGAGGCGCAGAGCAGCCCCGCCGCGCCCGCCTTCTCCCATGCCGCCCGCTCGACGATCTCGGCTTTCTCGTACTCGTCGTATTTGGGCGCGATCTCGGTCGAAAGGAATTTTGCCGCCATGTCGTAGAGCATGGCAACGTCCTCGCCGGCCCATGCGGGCTGCGGGACCTGGAGGACGGAAGCGGGATCGGTGGTCATGCGGCGATCTTCTCCCCGGGAGGCTGCGCGTCGGAAGCCTAGACCGCCGGAGCCGAGTGTTCAATCTTGAACAATTTACCCCCTCCCTCAGAACGCCTCCGCCGAAAGCTCCATCATGGAGTCCGCGCCGGCCGAGATGCGGGCGAGCCGCAGGCCGGTCTCGGGCATCAGCCGCTCCATGTAGAAGCGCGCGGTGGTCAGCTTGTTCTGGCAGAAGTCCGACGCGCCCTCGGCGAGCTTTGCCTGCGCGGTCCTGGCCATCTGGCCCCACATGTAGCCCATCGCCACCAGCCCGAAGAGATGCAGGTAGTCGGTCGAGGCCGCGCCCGCATTGTCCGGCTTCTGCATGGCGTTCTGCATCAGCCACATGGTGGCGGCCTGGAGGTCGTTGAGGCCCTTCTTCAGCGCCTTGGTGAAGGGCGCCATCTTCTCGTCGGAACGGTTCTCCTCGCAGAAGTCGCCGACCTCCTTGAAGAAGGCCTGCACGGCGCGGCCGCCGTTCATGGCGAGCTTGCGGCCGACGAGGTCGAGCGCCTGGATGCCGTTGGCGCCCTCGTAGATCATGGCGATGCGGGCATCGCGCACGAACTGGCTCATGCCGTGCTCCTCGATGTAGCCGTGGCCGCCGAAGATCTGCTGCGCCATGACGGCGTGGTCGAAGCCCTTGTCGGTCAGCACGCCCTTGATCACCGGCGTCATCAGGCCGAGCAGGTCGTCGGCCGTCTGGCGTTCCTTGTCGTCGCCGGAGCGGTGGGCGACGTCGGACTTGATCGCCGTCCACAGCACAAGCGCGCGGCCGGCCTCGTTGATGGCGCGCATGGTCATCAGCGCGCGACGGATGTCGGGATGCACGATGATCGGGTCGGCCGGCTTGTCCGGCGCCTTCGGCCCGGAGAGCGAGCGGCCCTGGATGCGCTCGCGCGCATAGGCCGCGCCGTTCTGGTAGGCGACCTCGGACAGCGCCAGCCCCTGCAGGCCGACGCCGAGGCGCGCCTCGTTCATCATCACGAACATGGCCTTGAGGCCGCCGTTCTCCTCGCCGATCAGGGTGCCCTCGGCGTCGTCGTAGTTGAGCACGCAGGTGGCGTTGCCGTGGATGCCCATCTTCTCCTCGATGGAGCCGCAGGAGACGCCGTTGCGCTTGCCCGGCTTGCCGTCCTTGTCGAGGATGAACTTCGGCACGATGAAGAGCGAGATGCCCTTGGTGCCGGCCGGCGCGCCCTCGATGCGGGCGAGCACGAGGTGCACGATGTTGTCGGCCATGTCGTGCTCGCCGGCGGAGATGAAGATCTTCTGGCCGGAGATCTTGTACTTGCCGTCGCCGACGGGCACGGCGCGGGTGCGCAGCATGCCGAGGTCGGTGCCGCAATGCGGTTCCGTCAGGTTCATGGTGCCGGTCCAGGTGCCTTCCACCATCTTCGGCAGCCAGGTCTTTCTCTGCTCGTCGGAACCGTGCTCGACGATCGCCGCGATCGCGCCCTGGGTGAGGCCCGGATACATCATCAGCGCCATGTTGGCGGAGATCATGAACTCGCTGACGGCGGAGTGGACGGCGTAGGGAAGCCCCTGCCCGCCGAACTCCGCGGGCGCGGCCAGCCCGAGCCAGCCGCCCTCGCAATATTGCCGGTAGGCGTCCCCAAAACCCTTCGGCGTGGTTACCGAGCCGTCGTCGTGGCGGGTGCAGCCTTCGAGGTCGCCGACGCGGTTGAGCGGCTGCATCACGTTCTCGGCGAGCTTGGCGCCCTCCTCCATGATGGCTTCCAGCACGTCGGGCGTGGCGTCGGAGAAGCCGGGCAGGTTGGCGTAGCGCTCGTAGCCGAGCACGTCCTTGAGCACGAACAGCGTGTCGGACACCGGCGCCTTGTAGGTGGGCATCTGCTTCCTCCAGCAAAATGTCGGCGCGCGCGGAAACCGCGCGGTCAGTTCGGGGCGGCCCTTGTCCTACAAAACTTTGACGTTTGCGTAAACGTCAAAATTTTGCGATCGGACCGGCCGCGCGCGACGCAACGACGCGCACCCCGCACCATACACGCGCGAAGGCGCCCGCGCCCGTCTCCGGGCGCGGGAAAAGTCAGGAAGCTGGGGAGATCGGGCGGGTTAGCGCCCCGCGGCCGCGCGCTGACGACCTTCGAGCCGGCCGCGCAGGTCGCCGATCAGCTCGCCGAGGTCGTTCATGGCCTCGTCGAGCCCCTTGCGCTGGCGCTCGAGCCGGCCGAGCTGGCGCTCGGACTTCTCCAGCACCAGCTTGAGCTGGCGCGCGTTGGAGCCCTGCGGGTCGTAGAGGTCGAGCATCTGCTTGACCTCGCGCAGCGAGAACCCGACCTTGCGCCCGAGCAGGATCAGCCTCAGCCGCGCCTTGTCGCGGCGCGTGTAGAGGCGGGTCGTGCCGTGGCGGACCGGATTGATCAGGCCCTTGTCCTCATAGAAGCGGAGCGCGCGGAGCGTGACGCCGAACAGGCGCGACATATCGCCGATGCGGGTCAGGTCCTCGGAGGACGTGCCTTCCGAAATGCTGGAGGCCGGCAGTTCGCCGGCTGACATGACGTTCATCATTTCCTTCTCTTGCCCCGCATGCTCAGGCCGCCGCTGGCCGAGCATCCGCCGGGGCTTGGCGGATCAGGTGGACTACAAATGCGAACGCACCCGGCCTGTTCGACCGAGTGCGCCCCCCTTTTCATTGCCGCCGATATAGGGTCAGGGGCTGCCGGTGGCAACTGCGTATACATGACGCAGGGACAGCCGGGCCGATCTTTCCACAGTTCCCGTTTGGTAAGGTTGGTTAACGCCTTGTTTACCACGATGGGGGAAAGGTGGGGACATCGGTTCCCCGTGGTTATTCTGTCCATCGTTGTCCACGGCACCCCCGGCAAGGGGGCGAGGTTCTCCACGCGGCCTTCGCGCGGCCGCAGGCCAGCCCCGTGCCGACCGATCGAATGAATGGCCGGCTAGCCCGCCGGCCCCGGTGGCGGACAGGCGTTTTGATGAACACCAGGCGGTCTTATCTCGATTCCCCCAGCGCCGGCCGGCAGTCCGGATCGACGACGTCGTTCGACGACCTCGACCGGAAGCTCGCCGACCTCGAAGGGAAGCTGCAGCGCGGCCGGCAGGCCGCCGCGCCCGCGTGGACCGAGCGCCCGCGCGCCGAGGCCTACGCCCAGCCGGCCCCCGACCATCGCGGCCAGCCGCCGCGCAGTGCATACACGCAGCCGGCGCCGCGCCACGAGCTGAGGACGCTCGCCGGCGAGTTCGAGACGGCGCGCCGCCAGGAGGACAGCCTCGCCGCGATCGGCAAGATCGCCGGCGAGCTGAAGGCCATGCGCGAAGAGCTGCGCCAACAGATGAACCAGGGCCTGACGCGCGAGTTCGACGCGCTGCGCCATGACATCCAGCGGCTGCACGCCGCCGCCCCGGCCATCAACGGGGCCGAGCTCGGCGCCGAGTTCGACCGGCTGTCGGACGCCGTCCACTCGCTGGCCGGCCGCAGCGACGACAAGAGCGTCAAGATGCTGCGGCTGGAGCTGGAGCAGGTGAAGAGCTCGCTCGACGGCCTCGCCCGCGAGGAGACCGTCAAGTCCTACGGCCGCCGCTGGGACGATTTCGACCGGCGCTGGTCGAGGATCGAGGGCCGGCTCGACGCGCCGGGCGCCGACTTCGCGCCCAACCTCAACGCGCTGAACCGCCAGCTCGAGCAGATCGGCCAGAGCGTCAACCGCCTGCCCGAATCACTGTCCGTGCGCTCGCTGGAGGAGCGGCTGAAGACGCTCGCCGCCTCGGTCGAGCAGTTCGCCCAGCACTACGGCGCGACGATGCCCGACGCCTTCGCGCTGATCGAGCAGCGCCTCGACGAGATCTCGCGCGCCATAGCGGCCTCCGGCGCAGCGCCGCAGCAGGTGGCGTTCGACACGCAGCCCTTCGAGCGCATCGAGGCGCGCGTCGGCTCGCTGGCGCGCCAGATCGACGAGCTGATCGCCGAGCACGGCTCGGGCGAGGTGCTCGACCGGCTCAACCGGCTGTCGCAGCGCGTCGACGAGATCGCCCAGCGCGTCGAGATCCCCGAGACGGTCGTCGGCCGGCTGGCCGACCAGATCGCCATCATCTCCGACCGGCTGCAGCAGGAGCCGGCCAACAGTTACCCGGATGCGCTGTTCCACGGGCTGGAGGAGCGCTTCGCGCAGCTCTCGCAGGTCCTCGAGCGCCGCCAGGACGACGCCATGGAGCAGGGCCACCGCCTGTTCCGCGACCTGGAGCGCCGGCTCGACGAGTTCACCGACCGCATCCAGCAGCCCGCCGCCGCGGCCGGCTTCCACGAGAGCGGCGTGATCGACGCGATCGACGCGCGCTTCGCCGAGCTCGCCGCGCGCATCGAGGGCCGCGCCCCGCAGGGCGAGGCGCCGGTGTCGCACGAGCTGGAGCAGCGGCTGGAGGAGATTTCCTACCGGCTGGAGCAGTCGGCCCGGCACGCCGCCGCGATCGACCCGGACGTGGTGCGCAACCTGGAGGCGCAGGTCGCCGCCCTGTCGGACCACCTCGCCCGCCCCGGCCGGCCGCTTCCCGAGTTCGAGGACCTGGCGCCGCGGCTCGACCATCTGGAGCAGTCGCTGGCCGGCAGCCGCGAAGCGATCGTGGATGCCGCCCGCCGCGCCGCGCAGGACGCCGTGCAGGCGATGGCGCAGTCGCCGTCCGACCCCGCCGTCTCCGGCCTCGCGTCCGAGCTGCGCTCGCTCGACCAGCTCGCGCGCCGCTCGGACGAGCGCAACACCAAGACCTTCGAGGCGATCCACGACACGCTGCTGAAGATCGTCGACCGGCTCGGCGCGCTGGAGCAGGGCACGGGCGGCTCCGCCCGCGCCGCCAAGTCGCGCCTCGACGAGGTCCCGCCGCTCGCCGCCGATGCCGACGACGCGCCGTTCGGCCGCGCGCCCGTCCGCGGCGGCTCGGTCACCGCGCACACCCGTTCGCCGGCGGAAGCCGCGACGGCCGCCGCCAACCACGCGCTGAGCAAGGGCCAGGCCCCCGAGCACGCGGAGACGGCCGCGGCCGGCCGCGTCTCCGTGCTCAGCGGGCTGACCCGCGCCTTCCGCAAGGACAAGGAGGCCGTCGTCGAGGCTCCCGCGGCCGTCACGCCGGTCGAGCCGACGATGGGCCTCGACGAGCCGATCGACGCGAAGCTGGCCAACCAGCCGCTCGAGCCCGGCTCCGGCGCGCCCGACCTCAACGCCATCATCCGCCGCGTCCGCGAGGAGCATGCCGGCCAGGCCAGCGGCGGCGAGACCGCCAAGTCGGACTTCATCGCCGCGGCGCGGCGCGCCGCGCAGGCGGCGGCGGCCGAGGCGCAGGCGACCCGCGGCGGCGGCGAGAAGCTGTCCGGCGGCGGCAAGCTGAAGATCGGCGAGATGTTCAAGGCGCGGCGCAAGACCGTGCTGCTCGCCGCGACCGCGCTGATGGTCGTGCTCGCCGGCCTGCAGCTCGGCAAGGCCTTCCTCGCCGACGGCGACGAGGCGCCGGCCGAAGTGGCGGCCATCGAGACGCAGCCGCAGCAGCCCGAGCTGAAGGCCGAAGCGATGCCGCAGGCCGAGCCCGAGACGACCGACGCCGTGCCCGCGGCCCGCTCGGTCGACCGGCCCGCCCCGACGAGCGAGCAGACGGCCGCGCTTCCCGCGCCGCAGGCGGAGGAGCCGGCGGCCGAATCGTCGGCGAGCGAGACGGCGATCGCACCCGCGGCGCCCGCCGCCCCCGTCGCTGCATCGCAGAGGCCGGAGCAGGTCGCTTCGCTGTCGCCGCAGAGCGCGCCCCAGGCCGCCGCCCAGGCGCCGCAGGCTTCGGAAGCCGCAACGCCCGGCTCCGCCAAGGTGCCCGCCGGTGTCGGCAACGAGGCGCTGCGCGACGCCGCCGACAATGGCGACCCGAAGGCGATGTTCGAGATCGGCAGCCGCTACGCCGAGGGCCGCGTCGTCAAGACCGACATGGCCAAGGCCGCCGACTGGTACAGGCGCGCCGCCGACCTCGGCTATGCGCCTGCGCAGTACCGGATCGGCAATTTCTACGAGAAGGGCATCGGCGTCGAGCGCGACATCGCCGCCGCCAAGTCCTGGTACGAGAAGGCGGCCAAGCAGGGCAATGCCAGCGCCATGCACAACCTCGCCGTGCTCTACGCGATGGGCGCCGACGGCAAGGTCGACAACGACCAGGCCGCGCGCTGGTTCATCGAGGCGGCCGAGCTCGGCGTCAAGGACAGCCAGTACAATCTCGGCATCCTGGCGGCCAAGGGCGCCGGCATGCCGCAGAGCCTGGAGGAATCCTACAAGTGGTTCGCGCTGGTCGCCAAGACCGGCGACCGCGACGCCGCCAGCAAGCGCGACGAGGTCGCCAAGGCGCTGCGGCCAGAGCAGCTCGCCAAGGCCAAGGCCGCGGTCGAGCTGTGGAAGGCCCGCGAGGTCGATCCCGAGACCAACGTCGTCGACATCCCCGAGGACTGGTCGGAAGGGGCGCAGACCGCCAGCGTCGACATGAAGCAGGCGATCACCAACATCCAGGCGATCCTCAACAAGAACGGCTACGACGCCGGGCCCGCCGACGGGATGATGGGACAGAAGACGCGCAACGCCATCATGGCCTTCCAGGCCGACAACGGAATGCCCGCCGACGGCGTGGTCAGCGAGGCCCTGCTGAACAAGCTGCTCGAGCGCAAATGACGATCGGATTTGTCGGGTTGCGGCCCATCGGCAACAGGCCCGGCGCGAGGCGCCGGCGGCATTAGCCATCCGGCCGGTAAGCGTTTGACTCGGCCACAATCTCGGCGCAAGAACGGCCGAATTTGCTGACGGATTCCGGCGGTCGGGGACGTCCGCCAACAGCCTCGATCGAGTTCCGCGGGTGAGCATCTATCTCCCGATTGCCGAGATGTCCGTGAACGCGCTGGTGCTGCTCGCGATGGGCGCCGCGGTGGGCTTCCTGTCGGGCATGTTCGGGGTGGGCGGCGGCTTCCTGATCACGCCGCTCCTGATCTTCTACAACATCCCGCCGGCGATCGCCGTCGCCACCGGCGCCAACCAGGTCATCGGCTCGTCGATCTCGGGCGCGCTCGCGCATTTCAAGCGCGGCACGCTCGACATGAAGCTCGGCACGGTGCTGTTCCTGGGCGGCATGGTCGGCTCCTCCGTCGGCGCCTACGTGTTCGCCATCCTTCGCAGGCTCGGCCAGCTCGACCTGTTCATCTCGCTGCTCTACGTGGTGCTGCTCGGCGTCGTCGGCGCGATGATGCTGGTCGAGAGCGTCAACGCCATCCGCCGCTCGCGCGGCGGCACGACGGTGCAGCTTCGCAAGCCCGGCCAGCACAACTGGATCCACCGGCTGCCGCTCAAGGTGCGCTTCCGCACCTCGAAGCTGTTCGTCAGCGTCATCCCGGTTCTGGGGCTCGGCGCCGCGGTCGGCTTCCTCGCCGCGATCATGGGCGTGGGCGGCGGCTTCATCATGGTGCCGGCGCTCATCTACCTGCTCAAGGTGCCGACCAACGTCGTCATCGGCACCTCGCTGTTCCAGATCATCTTCGTGTCCGCCTACACGACCGTCGTGCACTCCACGGCCAACCAGACGGTCGACGTGGTGCTCGCCTTCCTGCTGATGGCGGGCGGCGTCGCCGGCGCGCAGTACGGCGCCAAGGCCGGCCAGCGGCTGAAGGGCGAGCAGTTGCGCGCGCTGCTGGCGCTGCTGGTGCTGGCGGTCGCGCTGCGGCTCGCCTTCGACCTGTTCGTCGAGCCGGCCAATCCCTACTCGATCGTCTCGCCGGACGGGGAGTAGGCGATGCGCAGGCTCTTCCTCGCCGCCCTGTTCGCCGCGCTGGCCGCGGCCTCCGGCGCGGCGGCGCAGGAGCAGGCGCAGGCCGCCGCGCCTGCCCCGACCGTGGCGCCCGCGCAGGCCCAGCCTGAGCGGATCCAGATCGGTCTTTCCATCGACCACCTGTCGATCACCTCGGACTTCTCCGGCGCCAACCTGACGATCTTCGGCGCGCTCGACAATGTCGACCCGCTGGTCAGCCGGCAGGGCCGCTACGACGTGGTGGTGGTGCTCGAAGGCCCGGCCAAGCCGGTGCTGGTGCGCCGCAAGGACCGCGTGCTCGGCATGTGGATCAACACCCAGTCCGAGACCTTCGTGAACGTGCCGGCGTCCTATTCGGTGGCGACCACGCGCAACCTCCAGGACATCGCCGAGCCGACGACCTACAGGCAGCTTTCGCTCGGGCCGGACTACATCCACCTGGAGGCGCTCTACAGCAACGAGCCGCCGGCGACGATCGCCGAGTTCAGGAGCGCGCTGCGCGAACGCAAGAAGTCGGCCGGCCTGTTCAACGAGCGGATCGGCGGCGTCCAGTTCCTGTCGCAGACGCTGTTCCGCGCGACCGTCGTGCTCGCGCCCAACGTGCCGGTCGGCACGCACCGCGCCCGCGCCTTCCTGTTCAAGAACGGCGCCTTCATCGGCGAATCCTCGGCGCAGCTCGCCATCTACAAGGCCGGCTTCGAGCAGTCGCTCTTCGAGGCGGCGCACCAGTACAGCCTGCTCTACGGCCTGTTCGCGGTCGCGCTCGCCTGCATCACCGGCTGGCTGGGCAGCATCGTGTTCCGGAGGGAATGACGGCATGAGCGCGCAGGACGAACCGCAGCCCGCCGCCGACGCGGCCGCGCCCGACCGGGCGCTCGCCACGCGGCTCGGCTATGCCGGGCTCGTCCCGCTCGCGGTGATGACCGTCTGGCTCGCCGGCATCCCCGCCGACCATGTCTGGCGCGGCATGACGATCCGCCTGCTCGTCGCCTATGCGGCGATCGTGCTCACCTTCCTCGGCGGCACGCGCTGGGGTGCCGCACTCGTCGCCGGCCACTCGCGGACGGCGCGCGACATCGCGCTCGCCGTGCTGCCGGCCCTGCTCGGCTGGGCCGTGCTGTTCATCCCGCCGGCCTACGCCTTCGTGCTTCTGGCGGTCGCCTTCGCCGCGCAGGGCGCATGGGACGCGCTGTCGGGCCAGGCCGGCACCCTGCCCGCCTGGTTCGCGCGGCTCAGGGCGCAGCTCACGGCGGTGGCGGTGATCGCGATGATCGTGGCCTTCGCCGCGACCGCGGCGGGATGAGCATTTCCAGCAAAAGTGCGAAGCGGTTTTGCGTCCGGGAATGCGGCTGAGCAAAGAGATAGAGCGGTTCTACCAATTCCGATAAAATCAGAACTGCTCTAGCGTTCACCCCCCGCTCAGCATCGTCCCGGCGATCGGGAACACGCGCCCCCGCCCCAGCATGTAGGCCATCAGGCGATCCATGCCGAACAGGCCGTGATAGGCGCGGTCGAGGATGTTGAGCGTGCCAGTATAGGCGCCGAAGGCGGGCATGACCATGCGCAGGCCGTCGCTGGCGAAGCAGGGCCGGCGCACCGAGCGGCCGCGCACGACGATCCGCGCACCCGGGTGCAGGTGGCCCGCGACCTCGCCCTCGGCCGCGCCCTTCCTCGGCTCGTGGCGGAAGGTCAGGCCGCCGACGGCGAGCTCCTGCACCGAGCGGCCCGGCAGGTCGCGCGGTGCGTCGGGGTCGTGGTTACCGGCGATCCAGTACCAGTCGCGGCCGGCCATCAGCGCGGCGAGCCGCTCGCGATAGGGGTCGGGCAGCCGCGCCGAGCCCTCGCCGTCGTGGAAGGAATCGCCGAGGCTGACGACGATGTCGGGCCGGTGGTCGTCGAGCACGGCGGCGAGCCGGGCGAGCGTGGCGGCCGTGTCGTAGGGCGGCACCAGCGCGCCGCGGCGGGCGAGCGCGGCGCCCTTCTCCAGATGCAGGTCGGAGACGACCAGCATGCGCAGCGCCGGCACGGCGAGCACGCGGCGCGGGTCGCAGCCGGCCTCGATGCCCGCCAGCGCGATCCGCGTGGCGGCGCCAGACCCGTCCGAAACCGCCGCCAATGCACCCATGTCGTCTTCTTCAGATGTCCACATCGCCGAACGCGTCCTCGATCACGCTGCCGGCGGCCTGCGCGAGCAGGCTCTCGTTCGCCTCGCCATTGACCGATTCCCTGCCGATCTCGAGCATGATCGGCACGGCCAGCGGCGAGATCCGTTCGAGATCCTTATGCATGATTCGACCGCGGACGCGCGAGAGCATCTCGGCGAGCCTGCTGACATCCAGAAGGCCGGCGGCCGCGTCGGCCCGCGTCGCCTGCAGCAGGATGTGGTCCGGCTCGTGGCTGCGCAGCACGTCGTAGACCAGGTCGGCCGACACCGTGATCTGCCGGCCGGTCTTCTCCTGGCCGGGATGGCGCTGCTCGATCAGGCCGGCGATCACGGCGCAGTTGCGGAAGGTGCGCTTCAGCATCCAGCTCTCGTTGAGCCATGCGTCGAGGTCGTCGCCCAGCATGTCCTCGTCGAACAGTTCGTCGAGCGACAGCCCGCGCCGGAAGCGCGCGCCGAGATCCTCCAGCCCCCAGATGGCGAGCGAATAGTCGGTCGCGACGAAGCCGAGCGGGTGCGCGCCGGCGCGGTCGAGCCGGCGCGTCAGCAGCATGCCGAGCGTCTGGTGCGCCAGCCTGCCCTCGAACGGATAGGCGACCATGTAGAAGCGGTCGGCGCGCGGGAAGGTCTCGACCAGCAGCCGGTCGGGCGGCGGCAGCACCGACTTGTCGCGCTGCAGGCGCAGCCAGTCGGACACCTGGTCGGGCAGCGCGCCCCAGCGGGCGGGGTCCGCCAGCATCGCCCGCACCTGCCCGGCCAGATAGGTCGAGAGCGGGAACTTGCCGCCCATGTAGGACGGCACCTTGGCGTCGAGCTTGGTGGCGTTGGAGACGAAGGCCTCGTTCTCGCGGATGCCCTCGAAGCGCAGCACCTTGCCGGCGAACATGAAGGTGTCGCCGGGCGAAAGCATCTCCAGGAAATATTCCTCGATCTTGCCGAGCACCGGCCCGCCGCGCCCACCCGCGCCGCGGCCCGAGCGCACGTAGCGGACGCTGAGCATCGGGCTTTCCACGATGGTGCCGACGTTCAACCGGTACTGCTGCGCGATGCGCGGGTTCGACACGCGCCAGCGGCCGTCCGGCATCTGGCGGATGCGGGCGTAGCGCTCGTAGGTCCTGAGCGCGTAGCCGCCGGTCGCGACGAAATCGACGACGCGGTCGAACGTCTCGCGGTCGAGCCCCGCATAAGGCGCGGCGGAGCGCACCTCCTCGTAGAGGTCGGCGGCGTAGAACGGCTCGCCGCAGGCACTGCCGAGCACGTGCTGGGCCAGCACGTCGAGCGCGCCGGCGATCAGCGGCGGCGTGTCCTGCGCGCCCAGATAGTTGGCCTCGATCGCGGCGCGGCATTCCAGCACCTCGAAGCGGTTGGCCGGCACGAGGATCGCCCGGCTCGGCTCGTCGAGGCGATGGTTGGAGCGGCCGATGCGCTGCGCCAGCCGGCTCGCGCCCTTCGGCGCGCCGACATGGACGACGAGGTCGACGTCGCCCCAGTCGATGCCGAGGTCGAGCGTCGAGGTGGCGACGATGGCGCGCAGGCTGCCCGCCTCCATCGCCTTCTCGACGCGGCGGCGCTGGCCGACGTCGAGCGAGCCGTGATGCAGCGCGATGGGCAGCGCGTCCTCGTTGATGCGCCACAATTCGCCGAACAGCAGCTCGGCCTGGCTGCGCGTGTTGACGAACAGCAGCGTCGTCCTGTGCTGCCTTATCGCGTCGTAGATCTCCGGCATCGCATAGCGCGCCGAATGGCCGGCCCACGGCACGTGCTCCTCCGAATCGAGGATGGTGATCACCGGCTTCGCCCCGCCGGCGACGGTGATCAGCTCGGCCATGGGCGGCGCCCCCTCCGCCACGCTTCGCGTGGTCCCTCTCCCCCGCTGCGCAGGGGAGGAACCGGCATCGCGGCGGTTCTCGGCCGTTCCCTCCCCCCTGAGGGGAGGGTGGCCAGCCGAAGGCTGGTCGGGTGGGGTTGCCGCGGCCGCGCGCGACCTGACCGCGGGGCCTCCTGAGATTGCCCCCTCTGGCCGCTTCGCGGCCATCTCCCCCTCGAGGGGGGAGAGACGGTTCTGCCCCACCAGCCACCGTCTCAGCTCGTCCGGCTCGGCCACCGTCGCCGACAGGCCGATCGATTGCAGGCCCGGCACGAAGGTCCGCAGCCGCGCCAGCCCGAGCGCCAGGAGATGCCCGCGCTTCGACGTCACCAGCGAATGCAGCTCGTCCAGCACGACGTAGCGCAGGTCGGCGAAGAAGCGGCGCGCGTCGGGCGCGGCGATCAGCAGCGCGAGCTGCTCGGGCGTGGTCAGCAAAATGTCGGGAGGCGCCAGCTTCTGGCGCGCGCGCTTGTGCTGCGGCGTGTCGCCGGTGCGCGTCTCCAGCGTCACCGGCAGGCCGATCTCGGCGACCGGCTTGCCGAGGTTGCGCTCGATGTCGACGGCGAGCGCCTTGAGCGGCGAGATGTAGAGCGTGTGGATGCCGCGGCGCGCCGCGCCGGGTTTCCTCTTGCCGCGCATGGCGAGGTCGACCAGCGCGGGCAGGAAGCCGGCGAGCGTCTTGCCCGCCCCGGTCGGCGCGATCAGCAGCACCGAGCGGCCGGCCTGTGCCTTGGCCAACAAAGCAAGCTGGTGGGCGCGCGGCGCCCAGCCGCGCTCGGCAAACCAGCGCAGGAACGGCTCGGGCAGATGGGGGCCGGCCTCGGCCTCAAATGTCGGGGTCGTCGCGGTCACGCCGGGAACCTAGCGCCCGCCTCCGCAGCCGCCAAGCGGAATCGCGAACAAAACGTGATCAACGATTTTCCCTCCCCCTTGAGGGGCAGTGTTTACATTGAACTGCTGATGGATTCTTCTGTTG
>ERZ778021.2981-NODE-2981-length-13423-cov-3.888615_pt1 | contig 13423 bp, 10 predicted proteins | sample MGYA00375751_ERZ778021 | MGnify/ENA primary metagenome ERZ778021 (study PRJEB29350, sample SAMN05389814) | bioreactor metagenome | isolation source: Thiocyanate stock bioreactor | place: South Africa: University of Cape Town | collected 2013-08-29 ... | reverse complement strand
CAGCCAGTGGACGACCAGGAACCCGGCGGCCAGGGCAAAGCCCGCCTGATCGGTCCAGGGCATCGCCAGGATCAGCGACACCGCCGCCGCCAGGGCCAGCCCGCGTTCCGCCAGCGTGGTGCGGTCCCACAGATAGCCCACGACCGCGATGCCGCCCATGCCGACGCCCAGAACGGTCTTGAGCAGGACATAGACGACCTCGACCGGGTATCCCCAGGCCGCGGCGATGGGGCCGCCGTCCTGCAGCATCAGCGAGGGCGTATAGACCGCCATGAACGGGATGATGAACCCCGCCGCCGCCAGCCGGATCGCCTGCATCGAGATCCTGAGCCCCGAGGTCTTGGCGATCGGTGCCGCCGCAAAGCAGGCCAGCGCCACGGGCGGGGTCAGGTCGGCCATGATGCCGAAATAGAACACGAACATGTGGCTGACCAGCAGCGGCACGCCCAGCTCCAGCAGGGCAGGCCCAGCCAAGGATGAGGTGATGATGTAGTTCGGGATCGTGGGGATGCCCATGCCCAGCACCAGGCAGGTCAGCATGGTCAGCACCAGCGACAGGAACAGGTTGTTCTGCCCGATGGCGATGATCGCGCCGATGAAGGTGGACGCGATGCCCGTCAGCGTCAGCGTGCCGATGACGATGCCCACGATGGCGCAGGCCATGCCGACGGGCAGGGCGTTCCTCGCCCCCTGGGCCAGCGCGTCGCGGATGATGCCGATGGTGGGGCGCGTGCCCTTGAACGCCGCGCAGGCCAGGATCAGGCCCACGATCACGATCATCAGCAGATCGACGCCGAACCGCAGAAAGCTGGCCGCCGCAAGGCCAAGCGCGATCCAGAACACCATGCGGAACACAAAGGGCCCGATCATCGCGGCCAGGGGCGCGCCCAGGATCAGCACGGTGACCAGCGCCAGCCCCATCGTGCCCGCAAAGATGGGCGTGTAGCCCGCGAACAGCAGATAGACCAGCGCCGCCAGCGGCAGGACCAGCGGCCACTGGTCGCGCACCGCGTGCCAGGGGTTGGGCAGGCTGGATTTCGCCAGCCCCTTGAGGTCGTCGCGGCCCGATTGCAGCCAGACCATCCAGAAGACGACGCCGAAATACAGCACCGCCGGGACGATCGCCGCCTGGACCACGGCGGCATAGGGGACGTTCAGCGTCTCGGCCATGATGAAAGCCACGGCGCCCATGACCGGCGGCATGATCTGTCCGCCCATGGATGCCGTCGCCTCGACCCCCCCGGCAAAGGCGGGCTTGAAGCCCGATTTCTTCATCATTGGGATGGTGAACTGGCCCGAGGCCACGACATTGGCCACCCCCGACCCCGAGATCGTGCCCATCAGCGCCGATGACAGCACCGCCACCTGCGCAGGCCCGCCACGCCGCGCGCCGACCATGCCAAGCGCAAAGTCGTTGAACAGGTTCAGCATCCCCGCGCGTTCCAGAAACGCCGCAAAGACCACGAAGATGAAGATATAGGCGCTGCTGACATAGATCGGGCTGCCATAGATGCCCTCGGTCCCGAAGGCGAAATGCTCGACGATCTGGTCGAAATCATAGCCGCGATGGATGAAGGGCGCGGGCAGGTGCTGGCCCAGAAAGCAATAGGCCAGAAAGACCCCGGCGATCACCGCCAGCGGCCAGCCCATCAGGCGGCGCGCGCCATCGAAGACCAGCACGATCAGGACGGTGCCCATGATCAGGTCGGCCTGGTTCAGGAACCCCGTGCGCCGGATCAGGTCGTTGTATTCCATCCACTGATAGAGGCCGGTGCAGAACCCCAGCACCCCAAGCCCCCAGAAGAACAGCTGACCCCCGCGGGTCTTTGCCACCAGGTTGCCGACCAGGCCAAAGCCCAGCAGCAGCAGAAAGGCCACATGCATGGCCCGCACGATCTGGCTGGGCAGGGTGCCATAGGCCGCCGCCCACAGCTGGAACAGCGAAAAGGCCACGGCCAGCCAGAAGGCCAGGCGGCCCGCCAGACCCGCGCCCCAACCGGGGGGCAGGCCCTCGTGGATCTCGGGTTCGGTGGGGGGAAGGGGGTCCAGGCGGGGCCGGACAGGCCCGGCGGCTTTGGTGGGGGCGACGGACATGGCGCTCTCCGGGGGGTGGGGCCCGGGCGGCGCGCGCGCGGGCCGGGCGATCACTCGATCAGGCCGATTTCGCGATAATAGCGCTCGGCGCCGGGATGCAGCGGGATGGGCAGGCCCTCCAGCGCGGTGTCCGGGGTGATCGCGGCGGCAGCGCCATGGGCGCTTTGCATCCGGTCCAGATTGTCAAACATCAGCTTGGTCATCAGATAGGCGGTCTCCTCGCTGACGCCCTCATGGGTGATCAGCATGTTGCCGACCGCCGCGGTGGGGATGTCCTCGTCGATGCCCGAATAGGTGCCGGCGGGGATGGTCGCGGGGGCGAAGGGCGCGCCGATGGCGGTCACGACCTCTTCGGGAATGGCGACGATGGTGATGTCATGGGTCGCCGACAGATCCTGGATGAAGGCCACGCCCAGCCCCGACGATTGCAGCGTCGCCTGCAGCTGGCGGTTCTTGATCAGCTCGGCCGATTCCGCATAGGGCAGGTATTCCACGCGGGACAGGTCGTCATAGCTCATGCCCGCCGCCTCGAAGATGGCGCGGGCGTTCAGTTCCGTCCCCGAGGCGGGCGCGCCGACCGACAGGGTCTTGCCGCGCAGATCCTCCAGCGTGGTGGCCCCGGCCGAGGCGTCGGCCACGATCTGGATATAGTTCGGATAGATCGCGGCAATGGCGCGCAATTCGGTCAGCGGGCGGGCAAAGCCTGCCTCCTCGTTGCCGTCCCAGGCCATCTGGACGCTGTCGCCCAGGGCAAAGGCGATCTCTCCGCGGCCTTGGGCCAGCAGGTTCAGGTTCTCGACCGAGGCCTTGGTGGCCTGGACCTGAGTGCGCGCGCCGTCGATGCCCGCCGCATAGATCTCGGACAGGGCCACGCCAAGCGGGTAATAGACCCCCGAGGTGCCCCCGGTCAGCACGTTGATGAACTCCTGCGCGCGGGCCTGCGGCGCGGTGGCCACCAGACCGGTCAGGGCGACCGCCGAGGCGGCGGCAGCGATACGATGGAACATGCGATCCTCCCATGATGTTCTGCGGCGAGGTTAACAATATTGTCATCAGGGTGACAGACAGGATGTCACACCTTGCCGCAATTCGGGGAACGTCCCACAAGCAATTGTTTTGAATTGCCTATAGTCGCAAAATACCTTGGGCTTCGGCGATTTTTCCGGGTCGTCCGGGCGCGCTGCGGCATCGAATTGACTGATTGGTCGGGGCAGGCCGCAGACAAATGCGATCAGCCCCGCCAGGGCAGGGCCTGCGCCGCGCGCGGCCCAAGGGCCAGTTCGGCCAGCGCACACAGCGCCAGCAGCAGGGCCGTCGACAGGACCGACACCGCCGCCGCCGCGGTCGAGCTGCCCTCGTATTGCAGGGAAAAGACCATCACGCCGATCGTCTCGTGCCCCGACGACCACAGCAGCGCCGACAGCGTCAGCTCGTTCATGGCCGACATCACGATCAGGATCGCCCCCGCCAGCGTCGCCGCCCGGACCGAGGGCGCAAAGACATGCGCGATGCGCCCGGCCAGTCCGATGCCCGCGATGCGCGCCGCCTGATCCTGCATCGGGTCGCCGCCCCGCGCCGTGGCGACCACGGGCCGCAGGATCAGCGGCAAGAACCGCGCCAGATAGGCGATCAGGATGATCGCCATGCTGCCATAAAGCGACACCCCGATCAGCGGCAGGGGCGGCAGAAAGGCCAGGATCATCGCCAGTGCCACGACAGTCCCCGGCACGACCCAAGGCGCCTCGGCCAACAGGTCGGCCAGCGCGATCGCCGGGCTGGGGCGGCGGGCGACCAGATACGCCAGCGGCAGCGCGATCAGCGCGCAGATCAGCGCCGCCGCCAGCGACAGGATCAGCGAGTTGGAAAAGCCGCGCAGCACGGCCGGGTTGGCCAGCACGCGGTGATACTGGTCCAGGCTGGCCACCCGGAGCGAGAACGGCACCCCGATCGCCGGGGTCAGCGAGGTCAGGACCAGGGCCGCCAGCGGCAGGATCGCGATGGCCAGGACCACGGCCCAGATCAGCGCCTGCGCCCAGGCAGGCGCGTTGCGGGTGGGGGTATGGGGGCGCCCGGCCTCGACCCGCAGGCGCAGGTGGCGCAGCAGGACCGCGAGCAGCGCCAGCGCCGCGACCGCCATCAGCGTCAGGATCAGCGCCAGCACCGCCACCTGTCCCGCCGCCGAGGGACCAAAGCTGTTCAGCCGCTGATAGATCAGCGTGGTCAGCATCGGCACCCGGCCCGGAATGCCCAGCAGCGCGGGAATGCCGAAATTGCCCACCGCTGCGGTGAAGGCCAGCAGCCCGCCCGCCAGCACCGATGGATAGGTCAGCGGCAGGATCACCCTCGTCAGCACCAGCCGGGGCGGAATGGCGGCCAGGCGGGCGGCCTCGATCAGGTCGGCGGGCACCGATTTCAGCGCCGCGCGGATCGCGATGAAGACCAGCGGCATATGCTCGATCCCCATGACCAGCGCGATGCCCAAGGGCGAATAGAGCGGATTGCCCCGGCCCGGCGGCGGCGCCAGGCCCAGGGGCCCCAGGATCGGAGAGTTGGCGCCCATCAGCTCGATCCAGGACAGGGCCAGGGTCTGGGACGGGATGACCAGCGGCATCAGGATCAGAAAGGACAGCGCCGCACGACACCGCATGCGCAGCAGCCCCACCGCCAGTGCCAGCGCGCCGCCCAGCACCACCGACACCCCGACCGAGATCAGCGACAGCACCAGCGTGTTGCGAAACGCCCGCCCCGTGGCCCGCGCCGACAGCGTGTCGCGCATGACGCCCAGGGCCGCGCCATCATCGCTCGGCCGGAAGGCCGCGACCAGCAGCTGCCCAAGCGGCCAGACGGTGATCGCGGCCAGATAGAGGCACAGCAGAACCGCCAGCGCGCGCTCTGCGCTGCCGGTCCTGCGGTCGCCGAACAGGTGCAGTTCAGCCGCCATAAAGGTCGGCGAACGTCTGCTTGACCGTGTCGCCATCCGACAGCAGGCGGGCGTTGTCGGCCTCGATCAGGGTCAGGCCGGCGGGGTCGGGATAGCCCTCGGGTCCGGCCATTCCGGCGCGCAGCGGGAAATAGCCCTGGGCGACCGACTGTTCCTGCGCCGCCTGACCCAGCTGCCAGTCGACAAAGGCGCGCGCCGCATCGGCCGCATCCGTGCCCGCCAGGATCGCCACCGGCTGCGTCACCGCCGTCACGCCTTCGGCGGGAAAGACGAAATCGACCGGCGAGCCTTGGGCCTTGGCGTTCAGCGCCATGTATTCGACCAGCACGCCATAGGCCTTTTCGCCCCGCGCGACGGCCTCCAGCACGGTGCCGTTGCCTTGGCCCGCGACGGCGCCGTTATCGGCCAGCGTCTCGAACCAGGGCCAGTCAAAGCCGGGCTGCTGGATCATCGTGCCCACATGGATCGCCGCCGCGCCGGAATAGAGCGGCGAGGGCATGATCGTCTGCGCCGCCACGTCCGGCGCGGCCAGGTCCGCCCATGCGGTCGGGGGCGTGTCGACCAGATCGGTGTTGTAGACGATGCCGGTGGTGATCAGCTTGGTCGGAAAGAAGGTCATGTCGGCGTCCAGCAGGGCCGGGTCGATCCCGTCCACGGCGGCGTCCGGATAGGCCATCAGGCGGTCGTCCTGCTTCAGCTGGGTCATGGCGACCGCATCGGCGATCAGCAGCACGTCGGCGGGGCTGCCCCCGGCGGCGAATTCGGCCTGCAGCTTGGCCATCACCTCGGTCGTGCCCGAGCGGAACAGCGCGACCTCGATCTCGGGATGGGCCTCGGCGAAGGCGGCGATCACCTCGGTCATCTGCTCCTGCGGCTGAGAGGTATAGACGGTCAGGGTCTGGGCCTGGGCGGACAGGGCAAGGCCGGTCAGCGCGGTCGAGATCATCAGCAGGCGGGTCATGGGAACCTCATGGGCTGGGTGGGGAAATCGGCGGCGATCCGGGGCGGATCGGCCTGCCAGCATCCGCGCCGGTCACGGTAAAACGTGATCAGCGCGCAATTCGTGGGGCGTCGGAAGTCGACGCCCAGGGCCGCGCACAGCACCCGCACGGTGCCGGAATGCGCGACGATCAGGGGCGGGTTCTCGGGGCCGTCGGGGGCGGGAATGGCCGCGCAGCCGCGCAGGATACGGGTGTGAAAGGCCGCGGGGCTTTCGCCGCCCAAGGGGGTGGCCTCGCGGTCCAGGACGGCACGCGGCGCTCCCTCCCCGATGCCCCAATGGCGTTCGGCCAGGTCGGGGGCGGGGATGATCGCCAAGCCGGGACGGTCGGCGGCCAGCGCCCCGGCCGTGGCCCAGGCCCGGCGCAGGGGGGACGCGTGGAGGCGGCGCAGCGGCAGATCGGCCAGCGCCCGCGCCATGGCCCGCGCTTGCGCCAGCCCGGTCGTGTCCAGTGGCGCGTCGGTCGCCCCCGCGATCAGGTCGGCGGCATTATGGGCGGTCTGCCCATGGCGCAGCAGGTGAAAGCGGGGGTGATCGAACAGGCTCACCAGTCCATCTCCGTGCCGGGGGCCAAAGGCCAGCCCGTGCCCGCCCGCAGCGCGCGCAGCGTCGGCGCGTCGCAAAAGGCCGCCAGCATGGTGCGCGGCCCGACCGCCGCGACCATCGCATCGGCCAGCGGAAAGGGCGGGTGCACGTTCCAGCGCCGGAATTGGGCCAACCCCTGGCCGATCAGACCCTGGGCGGGGGTGTCGTCGGCCACATGCCCGGTGAACACGATCCGCCCGGGGCGCCCCGCCATGCGTTGGGCCAGCGCCTGCGCGGTGCCGCGTTCGGCATTCGGCCCGGCGGCGATCATCACCCCCTCGGGCGGGCTGTCGGGCAGCAGATCGCGCGCCTGCCCCAGCAACGCCAGCCCCCGGCGACCCTGCGGCGTCAGCCATTCCGGGTGACCCTCCAGGACCCGCGCCACGCGGCGGTGATCGGCGCAGATCGCGACGTCATGGCCGCGGGCCAGCAGGGTGGCGGCCATCTCCAGCCCGCGTCCGCCTGCGGGGGCGGGCAGCAGCATCGGCCCCGAACCCGCCAGCGCGGCGATGGCGTCGATCTGGTCGGGCAACCCCTCGACCGCCATCCCGTAGGAGGCGTCCAGCACCAGCGCCGCAGCGCGGGGCAGGGGGTCTGTGCGGAACATCCCGCCCTCGGTCCCGACATCCCCGGAATAGAGCAGCCCCTCGGCCCCGCCGATGCGCATCCAGACCGCGCCAGGCGCATGGCCCGCGGCCCCCATCATCAGCGGCAGGCCCAGGATATCCGCGCAGCCCTCCAGCGGGCCCGCACCGCTCAGGCCCGCCAGCGCGATGGTCGGGGCGGTGGCAAAAAGCGGCGGGCGGCCCAGGGCCTGCCACAGGGCCAGCCCCCCGGTGTGATCGGCGTGCGCATGGCTGAACAGGATCGCGTCGATCGGCGGCAGGTCCGCGATGTCGGGCATGCGCCCCGCATCCGGCCCGCGCCCCAGATCCAGCAGCAAGGTGCGCCCGGCCATCCGCAGCAGAAAGCAGGCCGGGCCCTTGCAGCCCACCCCGGATACGGCGCGCAGCTCAGGCATGGATGCGCGCCCCGCTCAGCGGATGGACCGCCGCGCCGCCCGCGTCGCGGTCGATGACCCACCCGCCGGTGATCTCGATCCGCAGGGGCGTGTGCGCGGGCGCGGGGGCATCCATCGGCAGCGACAGCGTGTCCACCCCCGCGATGCGCGGCAGCACCAGCGTGGCGTGGCGGCCGTTGCGAAAGCTCTGGGCGATGACCTGGGCGTCGAAATGGCCCGCGCCGGTCGCGGGACGCAGATCCTCGGGGTGCAGGCACAGCCAGCCCGCGCCCGGATCGGCCCGCCCGGGCAAATTGAGCGTCGCGCCGCCCAGCACCACGTCGCAGCGGTCGCCATGCCGGGCGGTGACCTGCACCGGGATCGTGGCGCCATGCCCGATAAAGCGGGCGACCATCGGCGTGGCGGGGCGGCGATACAGCGCCTCGGGGGTGCCGATCTGGCGGATGCGCCCGGCCTCCATCACGGCGATATGGCTGGCCACGGCCATTGCCTCATCCTGGTCGTGGGTCACCAGGATGAAGGTGGCGCCGGTTTCGGCATGCAGGCGGCGGAATTCGACCAGCATCTGCTGGCGCAGATGGGCGTCCAGATTGGCCAGCGGCTCGTCCAGCAGCAGGATGCGCGGGCGCAGCACCAGCGACCGCGCCAGGGCGACCCGCTGGCGCTGACCGCCCGACAGGTCCTGCGGCAGCCGGTCAGCATGGGCGGTCAGGCCGACCGCCTCCAGCATCCGGGCGACGCGGTCGCGGCGTTCGGGGCCGGGGACGCGCCGCGCCTTCAGCGCGAATTCGACATTGCCGCGCACGCTCATGCTGGGCCACAGGGCATAGGACTGAAACACCATGCCCAGCTGGCGGTCCTCGGGGGGGACGAACCGGTCGGGCGACAGGATCACCCGGTCGTCGAACAGCAGCTGGCCCGCGTCGCAGGTCTCCAGCCCGGCGATCAGGCGCAGCAGCGTGGTCTTGCCGCAGCCCGACGGGCCCAGCAGCGCCAGGAACGCGTCCTGCGGCAGGTCCAGGTCGATATCGTCCAGAACGACGCTGCGGTCGAATGATTTGCGGATTCCCCGCGCGATGAGGTGCGGCATGACGGCTCCTTGCGGGACGGTCCTAGACCGCGTCCGCGACAGTTGGGCGACAGCCGGGTGACGGTTCCGCGACGGCAGGGTGGCGACAAGCGCCCCGGCGGGCGGCAAAATCCCGCTTAACATCGCCGTGATCTTTGTGTAGCACGACGCCACAGCCAGCCACCGCGCCCACCCCGCGCCATCGCAAGCCCATTGGTCGATAATGGAGTTCTGTGATGTCGAAACCCTCGCTGGCGGCGCTGCTGCTTGGCACTGCGCTGTATCCCGTATCCCTGCTGGCCCAACCGGTTCTGCTGGACCCGATCGTCCTGACCTCGGAGGCGGACGCACCGGGCCGGATCACCACGTCGCAGGCGCAGATCGACGATGCCCGCACCGGCACGCTGGAGGATGTGTTCCGCGCCGAGCCGAGCGTCACCGTCGGCGGTGGCATCGCCATCGCCGAGCGCGTCTTCGTCAACGGCATCGACGAACAGCAGCTGGCCGTCAGCGTGGATGGCGCGCCCCAGAACAACCGCATGTTCCACCACACCGGCACCAACATCATCGACCCCGGCCTGCTCAAGGCCGCGCGCGTCGATGCGGGCGTGGCGCCTGCCGATGCGGGCTTTGCCGCGCTGGCCGGCAGCCTGGCCTATGAGACGAAATCGGCGCTGGACCTGCTGGAGCCGGGGCGCGACTTCGGCGGCCAAGTGTCCACGGGGCTGGCCAGCAATGGCGACACGGCGACCGGCGCGGTGACCCTCTATGGGCGGCAGGGGCCAGTGGATGCGCTGGCCTATGGCCGCCGCGCCACGGGCGACGCGTACAAGGATGGCGACGGGAACACCGTGCCGCGCACCGGCGCCGACATGAGCAGCCATGCGCTGAAGCTGGGCGCGCAGATGGGTGACTGGCGGGCCGAGCTGGGCGTCCTGGGCTTCAAGGACGAGGCCCTGCGGCCCTATCGCGCCAATCTGGGCGGGGTGATCGGCGGGCGGCCCACGCCCGAATCGCGCCGCTATGTGCTGGATCAGCAGACGCGCACCCTGACGCTGCGCCGCACCGCCACAGATGGCCTGCTGGACCCCGAGATCCGCATCGCCCAGAGCGAGAGCGCGCTGGACACGTTCGATCTGGCCACGCCCGACAATGCCACGCCCGATTTCAACACCGGCCGCGCCGATACCGTCAGCGTGGTCGTGCAGAACCGCTTTCAGCTGGGCGAGGCTGAGCTGGTCGTGGGCCTGGACAACGCCCGCAGCCGGGGCCGCTATGCGGGCCAGTTCCGCGGCGCGGCACTGGCCTTCCGCGAGGATCGCACCAATACCGGCGTCTTTGCCCAGGCCCGCGGCAGCCACGGAACCGTCGATTACACCGCCGGCCTGCGCTATGACCAGAGCCGCTTTACCGGGGTGGCGGGGCAGTCGGTCGATACCGAAGGCGGTAGCGTCAACGGCGCGCTGACCTGGAATGTCACCGATGCGCTGCGGGTGAATGCGGGCGCCTCCAGCGTGTTCGGCGGCACGCAGCTGGCCTCGGTCTATGAGCTGGACGATTTCTCGGCGCCCGACGCCTATGACGCACTTGGCGCGACGCGGGGACAGAACCGCGTGCTGGGCGTGGAGTGGAGCCAGGGCGGCACCACCCTGGGCGCCGAGGTCTTTCGCACCCGGATCGGCAATGTCCGCAAGGGCCTGACCGCCCGCACCCTGGAGAGCGAGGGGTTCCGCCTGTCGGCCCGCCAGGACTGGGCAGGCGGGTTTGCGGCGCTGCGTTACAGCGATACGGACGTGACGCTGGACGGGCGCGGCGCCTCCAGCTTTGACGTGCGCGAGCTGGGCACGATCCCCGGCGCGATGCTGACGCTGGAGGCGCGCCACGAGGTCATGGCGGGGCTCAGCCTGGGTGGCGTCGTGCAGCACGCGATCCGCGAGCGGACCGGCGCCAGCGATACCGACAGCGACTGGCCGGGCTATACGGTGGTGGATGTCTATGCGGAATACGAACCCGCAGCCTATGACAACCTGACCCTGCGCGCCGAGGTCACCAACCTGTTCGACCGCGCCTATGTCGATCGCGCCAGCTATGGCGGCGATTTTTCCGAGGTGGTGGGCCAGCGCGAACCGGGCCGCAGCATCGCGGCCACGGCCGTCCTGCGGTTCTGATGGTTCGGGGCGGCGGGGCCGGACCCGCCGTCCCGTCAGAGGCGGCCGCCCGTCAGGCTGGACGCAAGACTGCGGACATCGGGCCCCGAGACCTTGGGCACGATGCGATAGGCCGCGTTCACAAAGCAGAACAGCGCAAAGCCCAGCAGGCCCAGGCAGATGCCGGTGACCAGGATCTGGCCATAGATCTGTTCCGACAGCCATGAGAACGCGTCACCGGTGCCGCCGGCCTCCTCTGGGTCGGCGCGCCAGCTCGCGAACAGGAACAGCAGGCCGACGACGCCCACCACCGCACCATGCGCGATCAGCCCGGCCTTGAGGACCGGGTTCCAGCGCGTCGTGAAATGGTTGGCGCGCAGATCGTCGCGATAGGCCCCGGTCCAGCCCTGGCGCGCGTAATGCAACCCCGCGCCGATGATCAGCAGCGCCACAGCCCCGATGATCCAGCGCCCGCCGGGCCAGGCCATGACCGTGCCCACGTAATCGGCGATGCCCTCACCCTCGCCCGCATCGCCCCACCGGAACAGCAGCGGGAACACCACGACCGCGATGCCCAGATGGATCGCCCCCGTCACCAGCATGCCAAGGCGCGCGACGATGCCCTTGGCAGCACTGCCGTAATCCTCCAGATCGAAGGCCGCGTCCAGGACCCGCCAGACCGCATAGGCGACCATCCCGGCCAAGATCACGAACAGCACCACCGCACCCCAGGGCGTGGCGTTCAGCCAGCCAAAGGCGGATGACGTGTCCTGCGCCTCTCCGCCCCGCCAGATCGAGCGCAGCGACACGCCCGCGACCGCCAGATAGACCAGCCCCTTGCCCGCATAACCGACCCGCATCAGCGGAACCGCCCAACCCAACCTGCTATCCGTCATGATCCCCGTCCGCGTTCCGATACCGCCGGGATCTACCGCAGGTCGGGCGGGCGGCGTCAACCCGTCGGATGGGCAGGGGTCAGCCGTCGCGTTCGGCCAGCCAGGCCTCCATCATGTCGATCTCGGCCTGCTGGGTGGCGATGACCTCCTCGGCCAGGGCGCGGACCTCGGGGTCGGTGCCGTGCTCCAGCACGATGCGCGCCATGTCGATGGCGCCCTGGTGATGCGGGATCATGCCACGCATGAAATCCACGTCGGCATCGTTGCTATAGGGGACATCCATGTCTGCGTGCATGCGGTCCATCGCCTCGCGATAGGCGGTGGTGGCGGGGCTGTCATCGAGCGATGCGGCCATGTTGCCATGGGCGGAGTGGTCCATCCCGGCATGGGCGGAATGGTCCATGGCCTCCTGCGCGTGCAGGGGGGCGGTGGCGGCCAGCGTGGCCAGCAGGGCGGATGCAAGCAGTTTCATGGCTGTGATCTCCTGTTGTGTGGGCTGCATGGAAGGCCCGCGGGGGGCAAAGGTCAATCGTCACACCACAATGTGACCCGTCCGGGCCGCTGCCTGTTTTGCGGGCATCGGCTGCGCTGGCGGGGTGCGGGCGCGGGGGCGGCCTTGTCATTCGTCCCCCGGGCGGTGTCATTGAAGCGATGGAGCGACTGTCGATCATCGTGGTGGAACGGGACCCGGACCGGGCGGTCCGGATCGTGGACGGGCTGCGCGCCTCGGGCGATCACCTGGTCACCGTCATCGCGGAACAGACGGGCCTGGCGCGCCGCATCGCAGAACAGCAGCCCGACATCGTGCTGATCGATGTGGCCGACCCCTCGCGCGACGTGCTGGAGGAGCTGGCCCTGATGTCCGGCCCGCTGGAACGCCCCGTGGCCATGTTCGTGGACCGGTCCGACGAACAGCTGACCCGCGCCGCGATCGAGGCGGGCGTGTCCGCCTATGTCGTGGATGGGCTGCACCGCGACCGGATCAAGCCGATCCTGGATGCCGCCATCGCGCGGTTCCACATGTTCCAGAAGATGCGTGCCGAACTGGCCGCCACCAAGGCCGCGCTGGAGGAGCGCAAGAGCATCGACCGCGCGGAAGCCATCCTGATGAAGGCGCGCGGCATCGACGAGGAGGCCGCCTATGCCCTGCTGCGCCGCACCGCGATGGACCAGAAGCGCCGGGTGGCCGATATCGCACAGCAGCTGGTGATGGCGGCGGGCCTGCTGACATGAGCGAGCGCCTGCGCCTTGGCTATCTGCCGCTGACCGACGCCGCCCCCCTGATCGTCGCCCACGAACTGGGATTCGCCGCCGAGGAGGGGCTGGACCTGGCGCTGATCCGCGCGGGCAGCTGGGCGCAGGCGCGCGACCTGCTGGGCACCGGCGCGGTCGATGCCGCGCATATGCTGGTGCCCATGCCCATCGCGCAGACCCTGGGGCTGGGCCCGGATTATCCGGCCTTTGATCTGCTGATGATCCTGTCGCAGGGCGGGCAGGCCATCGCCGTGTCCCGCCAGGTCGAGGCGCGGCTGCGCGATCTGGGCCACCCATTCGATTTCCAGCATGCCGTGACCGCCCGCGACGCGCTGGAGGCCGCCCATCCCGGACCGCTGCGCGTGGGCGTGCCGTTTCCCTTTTCGACCCAGGCCGAACTGGTCCGCGACTGGCTG
>ERZ778021.2980-NODE-2980-length-13425-cov-4.195138_pt1 | contig 13425 bp, 13 predicted proteins | sample MGYA00375751_ERZ778021 | MGnify/ENA primary metagenome ERZ778021 (study PRJEB29350, sample SAMN05389814) | bioreactor metagenome | isolation source: Thiocyanate stock bioreactor | place: South Africa: University of Cape Town | collected 2013-08-29 ... | reverse complement strand
AGGCCTGGCGCACCAGCTTGTTCTTGAACGGGTTGTCCTCGGCGCGCTTGCCGTTGGCCACGTTGAACATGAACTGCTGGAAGCCCAGGCCCGCCACCGGCGCGAAGGTCAGGTTGGCGTCGCCCTTGACCTGCGCCGCATCGGAAGGATTGAGGCGTTCCAGCATGTCGAGGTCGCCGGCGCGCAGATTGGCCAGCCGCACGGTGGTGTCCGGGATCGGCAGATAGGTCACCTTGTCGATGAAGATGCTGTCCTTGTTCCAGTAGTCCTGGAACTTCTCCAGCACGATGCGATCCTGCTGCACGCGGTCGACGAACTTGAACGGGCCGGAACAGACCGGCTTGTTGCCGAAGTCCGTGCCCATCTCCTTGGCCGCCGTCGGCGAGATCATCATGCCCGCGCGATCGGACAGCGTGGCCAGCAGCGTCACGTCCGGGCTCTTGAGCGTGAACTTGACCTCGTACTCGCCCGTGGCCTCCACCTTGTCGACCGATTTCAGCTCGCTCTTGCGCTTGGATTCCGGCAGGGTCATCGCGCGCTCGATGTCGTAGACCACCGCATCTGCGTTGAAGGGCGTGCCGTCGTGGAACTTCACCCCCTGTCGCAGCTTCATGGTGAGTTCCCTGCCGTCGTCCGACCAGGACCATTCGGTGGCAAGCTGCGGCACGATCTTGAGGTCCGGCGACAGGTCGACCAGCTTGTCGCACAGCGCCGTGTAGACGATGCGGCCGACGAAGGTCTGCGACTGCGTCGGATCGAGCATATCGGCGTCGTCCTGCAGGCCGATCTTCAGTTCCGCGGCGGCGGCTGGAAGCGCAAGCAGCGCTCCCGCCGCCAACGCAGGCAAGAATTTCGCGATTTTCATGTCATTCTCCTCCCATGCTTCGGCGATAGCGCCTGTCGTGCCGACGTTTCCCGTCAGCTGAATTCCTTTTCGCCCTCCGTTTCCTGGCGATCGAGCGAGGTGATGCGCACGAGGCTTTCCTGCAGGGTCAAAAGGTGCTGGCGCATCGCCTCGCCGGCTCTCGCAGGGTCGTGTGCGGCGATCGCGTCGACGATCGCTAGGTGCTGGACGTTGATCAGCGGTGCGGTCCCGGCGGCGTTGCGGGCGCGCTCGCGAATGGTCTGCCATGCCGGGTCCTGCCGGACCCGGTTGATGACGTCGAAGATGGCCAGGAAAAACCCGTTGCCCGCGCATTGCGCGATGAGGCGGTGCAACGCGCCGTCCCAAAGTTCGTGGCTATCGGCGTCGCTGCTCTGTTCGGTCTTCCCGGCGAGATCGTAGAGACGCTCGATCTCGGAAGCCTTGGCCCGCATCGCCGCCAGTTGCGCAAGCTGCGGTTCGATGCGCAGGCGCACCTCCATGACCTCCATCGGATCTGTTCCGGCGACGATCGAACCGACATGCTCGCTCAGGCCGTCGGGCCGCCGGCCGGCATAGGTTCCGGAGCCCTGGCGGCGCCAGATCCTTCCCTCCATCTCCAGAACCTCGAGAGCGCGGCGCAGGTCGCGGCGGCTGACGCCGAACGAAGTCGAAAGCTCGCGTTCGGTCGGCAGCCTGCCGTCGGCATCGACGCTGCCCGACCGCAGCAGATCGCGCAGCCTGTCCAGCGCGTAATTTGAATTCCCGCTCGACCCCTCGATGGGCATGACACTCGGCTTTAAAGGTTCGAACCAATTCGCTATTGGTTCACCTCAAACTGAAATCGCAACAACGTCAAGACAAAATCCGTTCCCGGCATGGTGGCGGCCGCAGACAGTCCCATGCGGAGCGCGCCGGTCGAAGGCAATCGGCAAGCGGTCACCTGTGAGCGCAGGGCCTGTGGCTGCGCGGATCATGCCGGGGCGACAGATGCCTACTCGTCGTTTTCCGCATCGGCGGCGTGCCGGATCGGAACGATATCCCCTGCCAGCAGCCTTTCCTTGCTGAGCAGCCCTGCATCCTCCAGCGCCTCGAAGTCGGGCAGGTCGCGCAGCGTATCGAGGCCGAACTCCAGCAGGAATTTTCTCGTCGTCACGTAGGTGTAAGGCGCGCCCGGCGTCGGGCTGCGCGGGCCCGAGGCGATCAGGCCGGCGCCGCGCAGATTGCCGATCAGGTCGCGGCTGATCTCCTTGCCGAAGAAGGACGACAGCTCGGCCCGCGTGATCGGCTGGAAATAGGCGATCGCATTCAGTGCCAGCACTTCCGACTGCGTCAGGTCTACCGCGCGCGCGCTTGCCCCGACCGCGGCGCGGATGGCGTCGGCATAGGCCGGCCGGGTGAGATGCTTCCAGCCGCCGGCGACCGCGACGAGGTCATAGGGGCGGCCGCGCAGCTCCTCGCGGATGTCGTCGATGAGGAGGTCGATGCTGCAATTCCTGCCGACGATGCGGGCGAGCGCCTCGCGGCCGACCGGCTCGCTGGCCGCGAAGATCGTCGCCTCGACCCGGGCCATCCATTCGCGCCAGCGCGCCTCCGGCGGCAGATGATCCAGCTCGCGATCCACCAGCATGCGCTGGGCCTCTCCTTTTCCCCGCACCTCTCTCGCCGTTCCTGCCATCGCCTTCAGAGCCCGTAGATGCGGAACGCCGGGCGGCCGGAAAGCTCGCGCACGGCGCCGAGCCCGACCAGCCGGTCGAACAGGCGGCGCAAGGCCCGGTCGCTCATGCCGGTTCTGCTGTCCCCCCGCGCCGCGACGAGCGCATCTTCGTCCAGCAATCGGGCGACGACGGCATCCGCCCCCCTGGCCCTCAGTTTCGGCGCGACGGCGAGCAGCCTTTCCGCACGGCGCCCGAGATCGGCCGACAGGTCGATGGCGCGCAGCGCCGCGCGGGCGAGCGCCGCAAGCAGTTCTTTCGTCGGGTCCGCTTCCGTTCCCACCCCTTCAGCCGCGGCGGCGGCCGACCGATGCGGGCGCGCGGAACGCCTGCCCGGGGCCGCCGCGGTGCCCAGCAGCGGCACCGCATGGGCCCAGCCCAGCCGCCGCGCCAACAGCGCATCGGCGCACCACGCCCCGGCGGCGGGCCCGAAGCCATGGCGGGCGGCGGCCGCGACGGCGCCGGCCAGCATACCCGCCGTCCCCGCACGCCGCCGTTGCCGATGACCGTGCGCCAACCGAACTCCTCCAGCACCGCGGCGAGGTTCTTCTCCGTCAGGAGATCTTCCGCAGGCCGTACCGCCAGCCGGCGCCAGCCAAGCAGCATGAGGCCGGCCGGGCCGGGATTTGCCGGTTCGGGCGAAAAATCGCCGGGGCGCGTGAGCAGCACGGCATCGCGCAGGGCCGCCTCGTCCTCGACGCGGCCGGCCTGCTTCGCGCTCGCAGCGGCTGCCGTCAACGCCAGCCGCTGCCGCCACGCGCCGGCCCATTTTTCTTCCCGACGCACGACCGCGTCGAGCGCGCCGAGGGTGGCGCCCGCGGCGACGGCGACATCCTCAAAGGCTTCCGCGGCAAGGGTTTGCGCATCGGGCACCCCCCGGCGCAGCCAGCCCGGAACCGGCACGGCTGGGACGGCGCAGGCGAGCGAACCATGAGGGCGCGAAGAGGATTTGGGCCGAAGAATCATCGCTGGCAGGATGAATCATTGCGGCGCTTTTAGCAACTAAAACAGGAGAAAAGCGCCGCACCTGTCGGAGAGATAAAATGAACGATAATCTTGCATTATCGTTCATTATGCTCTTTATAGAGGAAATGGCCTCTCTCGTCGATGAAAACCCCGGAAAACATGCCCGGCAACGCTCCGCCGGATCACAGGAAACGGCGCACCCTGTCGATAGAGATGCTGTCGATCAGGACACCGGCCACCGGATCGCGTCGGCCGACGCGGCCGGCCTCGTCACCCCGACCGCCGACGCCATGCCGGACATCATCGACGTCGTCATGGAGATGGGGCGGCGGACGGAACAGGAAATCCCCTCCCTGCCCGCCGCCGTTGCCGAAGCCGCGCCTGCCCTGCCCGGCCATCTGGAGGAACTGGCCGATCGCGCCCGCTCCTATGTCGAGGCGGCGAGCTCGGCCAATACACGCCGCGCCTACGCCGCCGACTGGAAGCATTTCTGCGGCTGGTGCCGGCGGCAGGGGCTGGAGCCGATGCCGCCCAGCCCGCAGACGGTCGGGCTCTACATCGCGGCCCAGGCCTCCGGCACGGCGACCGGCGACAGCAAGCCGAGCTCGGTGTCGACCATCGAGCGGCGGTTGTCAGCGCTGTCCTGGAATTTTGCGCAGCGCGGCCAGCCGCTCGACAGAAAAGACCGCGCCATCGCCACCGTCATGGCCGGCATCCGCAACAGGCACGCCGCGCCGCCGCGGCAGAAGGAGGCGATCCTGCCCGAGGACCTGATCGCCATGTTGGAAACGCTCGATCGCGGCACCCTGCGCGGCCTGCGCGACCGCGCCATGCTGCTGCTCGGCTTCGCCGGCGGGCTGCGGCGCTCGGAGATCGTCGGGCTGGATTGCGGCCGCGACCAGACCGAGGACGGCAGCGGCTGGGTAGAAATCCTCGACAAGGGCATGCTGGTGACCCTGAGAGGAAAAACCGGCTGGCGCGAGGTCGAGATCGGCCGCGGCTCCGCCGACGCCACCTGCCCGGTGGTGGCACTGCAGACCTGGCTGAAGTTCGCCCGCATCGGCCACGGCCCGCTGTTCCGCCGCGTCACCGCAAAGGGCAAGGCCGCCGGCGCCGAGCGCCTCAACGCCCAGGAGGTGGCACGCCTGGTCAAGCGCGCCGCGCTGGCCGCCGGCGTGCGCGGCGACCTGGCCGAGGGCGAACGCGGAAAGCTGTTCGCCGGACACTCGTTGCGGGCCGGCCTCGCCTCCTCGGCCGAGGTCGACGAGCGCTACGTGCAGAAGCAGCTCGGCCACGCCTCGGCCGAGATGACCCGCCGCTACCAGCGCCGCCGCGACAGGTTCCGCGTCAACCTCACCAAGGCCGCGGGGCTGTAGAAAAGCCCCGGACGCGGCGCGGATAAAGCTTCCTTTGCAGGGTGGAAAAGCCCCCTGCCTTGCCGCATAGGCCGGGCGATTTGCACGGCGTTTCGAAAGACGCGTGGCGCTGCCCGGCCGGCTTCGTCACCCCGCGCCGAACAGACGGCGGTCCCAATGCACGGGCTGGTGCAGGCTGGTCTCGATGCCCCGAAATTCCCCATGCGCGGGATTGATCAGCACGTTCGCGTCCAGCCGCGCCACCACCGAGGGCACCAGCAGCACCAGGCTTCGCCGCTCCAGGCACCATCTTTCGCCGAACAGCTTGCTGGCCGCCGCCGGCATGGCGTCCCAGCCCGGCAGGTCGGGCAGCGAGAACACCTCGTAGCTCGCCCCGCGCGGCACGGTGATACGGACGAAATGCTGGTTGGGCGGCAGGCGGCCGCTGCCATGCACCAGCTTTTCGAGCAGCGCGGTGGAATAGTGCTCGCTGGTGTAGATGACGGGACTGCCGGGCGTATTCCAGCGGCCGGGCGCCAGCGTCGAACCGGTGGCGTCGAAGATGGGATAGGCGCCGGCGGGATCGCCGATGCGGAAGCAGGTCAGCGTGCGGTCGAGAACCTGCGCCGTCACGCGGCCGAGCCGTATTTCAGCCCGCCCAGAATGTCGAGCACCAGCGCCGCGCCGATCTCGCTCTGGATGACGACGTCGACGGGGCGACGGTCCTCCAGCATGGGATGCGGGCGGAACAGGAAGTCGCGCGCCTCGTCCTCGTCCTGCCACACGTCCAGCGCCAGGCTCCACACCCGCGCCACGCGCGCCAGCCGGCTGCCCTCGTCGGCGGAAAGGCGGTGCGCGCCCTTCTTGCGCCGCTCATAGGTGGCCTTGGGCACCAGCCGGTACTTGAACTGGGTGTCGCCCGGCGCAAGCAGCCGCGCCACGCGCTCCAGCGCCCCCAGCGGCAGGCCGTGCTCGATGCGCGACATCAGCCCGAAGGGCGAGCGCGCTTCCGCCTCGCGGGGCGGCAGGCCGAGCACGTCGGCGACATTTCCGATGGCGAGCATGGGTCTCAGGTTCCGTTCCAGATGAGACGGTATGTAGCATCACATGAGGCTGGAAACAAGATGCCGCCCGCCCCCGCCGCTCAGCTTGTGAGCCTGCCTGCCCATGCCCTGCAGGACGCCTATGCCCATATGTCCCGGCTCGCCGGTCGGCTGGCGTCCATCGGCATCAGGCCCTATTCGTTGATCTCCGGCTCGACGAGTTTCGCCAGGTTCTTCAGCGATTCCTGCCAGCCGAGATAGCAGGCCTCGACCGGGATGACGTCCGGGATGCCCGCCTGCACGATGTCCAGCTCGGTGCCGACCGACACCTTCTTCAGCGTCACCGTCACCCGCATCTCGCCGGGCAGGCCGGGATCGTCGAACTTGTCCGTATAGAGCAGGCGTTCGCCGGGGACGAGCTCGACATACTCGCCGCCGAAGGCGTGGCTCCTGCCCGTCGTGAAGTTGCGGAACGACATCCTGAACGTGCCGCCCGCCTTGGGCTCCAGATGATGAACCGTGCAGGCAAAGCCGTTGGGCGGCAGCCATTTCGCAAGCGCATCCGCCTCCACGAACGCGCGATAGACCTTTTCCGGGCTGGTTGCCAGAACGCGGTGCAGACGTACGGTACCGGGCATGTCGCATATCCTTTTGTTTGCCGATCCACGCTCCCAGGACGCACGGAGCCTCGCCAGTCCGACACGAATCCCCGGATTTTTTGAGGCCGCCCGGCATTCCGGGCTCGCCACCTCCCCTACCCCGCCTTCGTCCTCTCGTCCCGCCCGGCGGCGCGCAGCAGGCTCATCAGCAGCGGCCCCACGGAAAACTGCCCGGCCCGCGCCTTGTCGGTCAGGCTGCGCAGATAGCCGCCCGGGCTCTGGATGTGCTCCGCCCGCTGCAGGATCGCCGCCACCGAAATGGCCGCGTTCACCGCACCCATGGCCTCGCGGGCCTGCTCCCAGGCATCGGGGCTGACGCCGAGCGCCGAGCGCACCAGATTAGCCGCGGCGATCAGATCCGACCAGTTCGAGACGCCGTTGCGGGCATAATCGGCAATGTCCGGGCAGGCCCGCAGCACCAGCCCGAGCGGATAGGTGGGCGGCGTGCTCTTGGTTTCCAGGTCCGGCGCGGCGGTCGTGCCCTGCTCTTTTTCAGAGCGAGGTTCAAGTTCAGTAGAGTCGGGTTTTGAATCCTGTATATGGCGCTCGGTTTGGGACTCACTGGCGCTCGGATTCTGCAATTCCATATGCATTTCCAGGCGCTTGCGCAAATCCGCAGCAAGCACGCGCAGACGCGCCTCGACAGCTACCAGCTCGGTCCGGCCGGCGCTGCGCGGCAGGCCCGCCACGATAGCCCGGTAATTCTCCTGCGCCGCCATCCAGTCGCCGGGAAGACCTTCCTCCAGAGCGAAGACGATCATCTTGCAGACGTCGCGGCGCAGCAGCGTCAGCCGCTCGCGCAGCAACTGCACGGCGCGGCATTCCTGCCGGATCTCCTCCGCCAGCCGCTCGAACTCGGCCGCCCGCGCCAGCAGCGGGGAAAGGTCGAAGCCGAAGGCCGCCTCGATCTCGCCGCCCTCGCCCCGGCGGGCATAGCGCTTGCCGTTGGGGCTGTCGCGGCGCACCACCAGGCCGCATTCGACCAGCACGGCCAGATGCCGGCGCAGCGTGGCCGGCGCCATGCCGTGCGCGCGCAGCGCCAGTTGCGCGTTGGAGGGAAACACCACCAGCGGCCGCTCGGCCGACAGCTCCGCCTGCGGGTGGAAGGACAGCAGCGCCCCCAGCACGGCAAGCGCCCGGTCGCTCGCGCCCAGCCGCGTCTTGGCCTCGCACACGGCGCGGAAGATGCGCCACTTGTCGGCGCTGGCCGCCGGCGGCACGGCACGGGCAGCCATCTGGCCCGCGATCATGGCAGCAGACAGCCCTCGCCGCCCGAAGGGCGTCGTCGAAACATGCTCGATCATCACTTTCGCCTTATTCCAAGGCAAGCAAAGCCGGGCCGGAACGCGTCCAGTGCTTGACATTGCGGGCCGGAAGTGATTCTCTCGCAATCGCTACATTGGTGAGGGCTTCCGGAATGGAGACGTTTCGGGGGCCTTCTTTTTTCTTGCCGGTTTCCTTTCTCTCGGTCCTTCCCGCGGCCCGGGCCCGGTAGGGCCAGATGCCGCATTGCCATTCCACCCCGGTTTCGCCGGATGTGGATAGATTTTCTCGCCTCAGCCGGACGACTTGCCCTTCGACGCGAAGCTTTCCAGCAGCCTGGGCAGCTCGGCCTGCAGATATTCGGCGAAGCCGTCGCCCATTTCGTCCACGAACTCCACGCGCGCCCTGCCCCGCACCGCCTCGACGCGGGCCAGCATGCGCCCTGCCCCGTCGCGCACCTCCAGCGGCGGCGCGGCCGCGGGCGTCTTGCGGCTCAGCCGGGCGAAGACGAGGTTGAAGCGCTCGTCCGAGCCCGCGGTGGCGCGGAAGCGCGCCCCGGCGATCTCTTCCCGGACCCTGGCCAGCACCGCCCCGTCCTTCAGCAACTCGGCCAGCGCCATCCAGCGCGGCCGGCCGATCCTGGGCGCCGGGCCGATGGCGTCGGCGATATGGCGCGGCACCGCCTCGGCCACCTGCAGGTAGCGCGTCATCTCCGCCTTGTGCAGCGACAGCGCGTCCTGCACCACGGCGCGCTCGAAGCCGCGCGCGATCAGCGCATGCGCGAAAAGCGCGCGCTCGATGAAGGACAGGTCCCGCCGCTCGGTGTTTTCCTTGCCCTGCGCCAGCACCAGTTCCGTGTCGGACAGCGCGCGCACGATCGCCTTGACCGGGCGGCCGAGGCGGCCGGCGGCGCGGATGCGGCGGTGGCCATAGGCGGTCTGGTAGCGGCCCGGGCTTTCGGGATGCGGGCGCACCAGCACCGGCACCTGCTGGCCGCTGGTCTCGAACGAGCGGACCAGCTCGGCGAAGCTTTCGTCGGCATCGTCGTCGCGGCCGAGCCGGTCGCTGACGAAGGAGGTGTCGATCAGGCCGGGGTCGAGATCGACCACCCGCTCGCCCGCCGTCAGGCTTTCCTTCAGCCGGCGCGCCTCCTCGAGCTCGCGCGACAGGCCGCCGAGCGACAGGCCCATGGCCTTGACCGCGCCGGAGGCGCTGCGGCCGCGCGCGGCGGCCTCGGCCGCGGCAGGCGCGGGCGCAGATGCGGCGGGAGCCGGCGGCGGCGTCTCGGCGGCCGCACCGCCGGGCGCGGGCGCGGCCGGCTCGATGGTGCCGAACAGCGCCTTCAGCTGGGATTTGCGGTTTTGTCCTGCTGCCACGGAAGCCTCCCTCACGCCTGCCTGTTCCAGGCTTTCAGGATGAGCCCCTCGATCTCGCTGTTGACAGCTGTCAACGATTCCATGGCGCGGTCGTAGGTGGCGCGGCTGAAGCTCTCGCGCGTCACCTCGTAGAGCGTCTGCTTGGTCAGCCCGGCATCTGAGAAGGCCGTGGACTTGACCAGCGGCGCCGTCAGCACCCGCTCGCCGAACAGCGAGCGCAGGAAGCCGACGATCTGCGTCTGCGGCCCGTCATTGGGCTCGTAGCGGGTGACGAGATAGCGCATGAAATCGAAATTCAGCGTGCCGCCGGCATGACGCACCACCGACAGAAGGTCGGCGGTCATGAACAGGAACTGGCTCATCGAGGCGACGTCCAGCATCTGCGGGTGGATGGTGACCAGGACGGAGGTGGCCGCGCACAGCGCCGACAGCGTGAGGAAGCCGAGCTGCGGCGGGCAGTCGATCACCACCACGTCGTAGCGGTCGGCCACGGTGGCCAGCGCGGCCTGCACGCGCGCGAAGAACAGCCCCTGCGCGCCCGCCTCGCCGTGGCGGGCCGCCAGCATCTGCGGCGTGGTGTGCTCGAACTCCTGCAATTCGAGATTGCCGGGCACGAGGTCGAGCCCGTCGAAATAGGTGGGGCGGATGACCTCGGCCAGGGGCCTGCCCTCGTCGTCGTAGCGGATGGCGGCATAGAGCGTGTCGTTGCCGTCGAGATCCAGCTCCGGCTGGTAGCCGAACAGCGCCGACAGCGACGCCTGCGGGTCGAGGTCGATGGCCAGCACCCGGTAGCCCGCCAGCGCCAGATGCTGGGCCAGGTGCACGCTGGTGGTGGTCTTGCCCGAGCCGCCCTTGAAATTGGTGACGGCGATGACCTGCAGATGCTCGCCGCGCGCCGCGTCGCGGCGCGGCAGATAGTGCCGGGCCTTGGCCGGGTTCTGCTCGGCCAGATGCCGGCGCAGGCCGTTGATGTCCTCCAGCGAGTAATAGCGGCGGCCGCCGGCGCCGGTCTCCGGCTGCGGCCCCTCGCCGGCGATGGAAAGCTGGCGCAGATAGCCGTCGGACACGCCGATCAGCCGCGCGGCCTCGCCGCTGGAGAAGCGGCGCAGCACCTTGCGCGAGGCCGGCGCGTAAAGGCGGTCGCGCATGGCCTGGAGCTGCGCCGACAGAAGCTCGGCATCGCGCGCGATGGCGCGGTCGGTGGCGGGTCCTGTCTCCTGCCCCTCCATCGCCTCCGGCTCCCACGCCTGCTTTTCCGCCACCGCTCCCACCATAGCTCCGGCGCCCCGCCGTGCCTGCATCATGCGCCGATTCGCCGCGATTGCCGAATCTGGCCTACGCCCCGCCTGTTCATAACGCCGCCGGCCGGAGATAACGGCCACGCGATCCAGTTACGCCTATGACGATCGTGTACGAAAACTTCCGTTAGGATCGGCGAGCGGCCGAGTCGCGTCAAGCACTTTATGGTTAACGGAAATTAACCATTTTCGCATTGTTCCGCCGGCGGAACCAAGCCCGCGCTACAGCCGGTCCCGCCATATATATCAGCCGGTGCCGGCTTGCATATCAGCGCGTCGCGCGGCCGCCGGTTGACAGCTGTCAACGGCCGCGCGCCGCCGCGATCCATCATCGCCATGAATCGGTCCCGCCGGACCGATTCAAAACATGCGTTGGACCCGGTCGCCGGGCGGGGGCAGATTCGCGCCTATGACCCATCTGCACCGCATCGACCCCGCCCGCAACATGGCGCGCTTCTATCGTCTGTCGCTGCAACCGACCCTGTTCGGCGGCCTTTCGGTGGTGCGTACATGGGGCCGCATCGGCACGCGCGGGCGCATCCGCATCGACCTCCATCCAACGGAGGAGCAGGCTCTTGCGGCGCTGGTCCAACTCGAAGCGGCAAAGCGGCGGCGCGGCTATGCCCCGGCTCCGGACTGAACCCGGACCGCGACCCACCGGCCGCTCGCCGGTACTATCGCCCCCTCTACGAAATTGCCCTATGAAGACGAGCGCATGACGAGAGCACGGGCAAGGGCAGGGGAGACGCCGGAAGTGCCGCAGACAACAGCAGGGCCTTTCCCGGCCGCCAGCGACCCGCAGCCCGGCACCGTAGCCGGGTCCGCCCCTCACCCCACCGTGCAATGGCTGGATTTCGCGGAGGCATTGCGCCGCGAGAGGGCCATGCTGGAGGCGGCCGGCAGCGGCGGCTTCGGCTGGCTGCTGTGGCAGACCGAAGGCTGCATCGTCGTACCGCGCAGCCACGCCACGAACGCCCGCTTTACCGATGCCGCCGCGGCGTCCGCCCAGCGTGGCTATCCGGTGCAGGTGCGCGACACCGGCGGCAGCGCGGTGGTGCAAGGGCCGGGGGTGCTGAACCTGTCGCTCGCCTTCATGGCGGCGGCCGGCGTGCGCGACCGCATCGGCGCCACCTACAGGGCGCTGTGCGCCCCGCTGATCGATGCGCTGCGCAGGCGCGGCGTGGAGGCCGCAAATGCCGCCGTTCCCGGCACCATGTGCGACGGCGCCTACAATGTCGTGGTCGCCGGGCGCAAGCTGGCCGGCACCGCGCAGCGTTGGCGCAGCCTCGGCCGCGCCAGGCCGGGCGAGCACGCCGTGCTGGCGCATCTGGCGCTGTTCCTCGACGTGGACCATGCCGCCGCCGCCGCGGCGATTAACGCCTTCTATGCCGGGCTGGGCATGGAAAGCAGGGTCGAGCCGCAGCGCCACATCAACTGGGTGGACATTCCGATGCCCGCCGCCGGGGCGGCCGTGGCCGGCCTTGTCGAGGACATTTCCCGCGCCTGCCGCGCCTTCGATCCGGCTGCGGCCCTCCAGCGCGGCGACCTGCGGCCGGATGCACCGCCGCCCGCAGACGGCACCGAATGACCCGGAACTGAGGGGAGGGGAGGGGGAAGAAAAGGAGCGGGCACGCTCACCGCCCGCTCCCTTAGAGCATGTTGCAGCCAAGTGGAATCACCTGGCGTCGCAGACATGCGGCAAAATCAATTGGATAGACCATGATGTCGTCCGAAGACCGCTTCACGCTTTTCGGCATCATGGCCTAAGCGCCGGCTATCTGGTGTGGTGCACCTGCTGGAGGCCGTAGACCGGCGTCGGGATGCCTTCCATGCGCGCCTTGAGCTGCAGCGACAGATATTGCGAATAGTGGCGCGACTGGTGCAGGTTGCCGCCGTGGAACCACAGCGCCTCCTGCTGCGTGGGCTTCCACATGTTGCGCTGCTCGCCTTCCCACGGGCCCGGGTCCTTCGGCGTGCCGGAGCCCAGGCCCCCCACCTTGCCCACCCTGTCGGCCGTCTCCTGGTCGATCAGGTCGGCCACCCAGCCGTTCATGGAGCCGTAGCCGGTGGCGTAGACGATCAGGTCGGCCGGGATCTCCGTGCCGTTGTCCAGCCTGACGCCGGTCTCGGTGATCTCCTCCACCTGGCCGCCGGCCAGCTTGATCTTGCCGTCGATGACGAGCTGCGAGGCGCCGATGTCGATATAGTAGCCGGAGCCGCGGCGCAGGTATTTCATGAACAGGCCGGAATCGTCGGTGCCGAAGTCGAGCCGGAAGCCCGCCTTCTCCAGGTCGGCATAGAACTTGGCGTCGATCTGGCGGATCTTGTCGTAAACCGGCTTCTGGAACTCGTGCATGATGGCGTAGGGCAGGGAGGCGAAGATCAGGTCGGCCTTGGCCGTGGTCATGCCGCCCTGCACGGCGCGCTCGGAATAGAGGTCGCCCAGCCCCACCTCCATCAGCGAGTCCGACTTCACGATATGGGTGGACGAGCGCTGCACCATGGTGACGTCCGCCCCGGCCTCGTAGAGCGCGGCGCAGATGTCGTGGGCGGAATTGTTGGAGCCGATGACGACCGCCTTCTTGCCCTTGTAGGCGTCGGGACCGGGATGCCGCGAGGAATGGTGCTGGTCGCCCTTGAAGCGCTCCCTGCCCTTGAAGTCGGGGATGTTGGGCTTGCCCGACATGCCGGTGGCGAAGACGAGGTGCTTGGGTCGCAGCGTGATCTGCCTGCCGTCGCGCTCGACCACCACCTCCCATTCCTTGCTGTCCTCGTTCCAGCGGGCCGACTTCGCCTCGGTGGAGGACCAGTAGTTCAGCTCCATCACCTTGGCGTACATCTCCAGCCAGTCGCCGATCTTGTCCTTGGGCGCGAAGACCGGCCAGTTC
>ERZ778021.2978-NODE-2978-length-13434-cov-5.293445_pt1 | contig 13434 bp, 16 predicted proteins | sample MGYA00375751_ERZ778021 | MGnify/ENA primary metagenome ERZ778021 (study PRJEB29350, sample SAMN05389814) | bioreactor metagenome | isolation source: Thiocyanate stock bioreactor | place: South Africa: University of Cape Town | collected 2013-08-29 ... | reverse complement strand
ACGGCATACGAGATGCATCGGTGACTGGAGTTCAGACGTGTGCTCTTCCGATCTGGTCGCCGGCCGAGCGAGATCGAGCTCGGCCGGCGGGTCGACGTCAGCACGTTCCACCGTCACGCACCCGAGCTGCTCGCGGTCGAGGCGATCACGCGGCGGGCCGTCCCCGGCCCTCCGCGTTGCCCGGCGGCGGCGAGACCCAGCGGGCAGCGCGACCACAGCAGGTCGAAAAGCGGTCCGGGTCCCGGCAAGTCATTAGGCTGCCCTAACTTCTGGTACGCTGGCCGCGCGGTGTCTGGGTCATCGATCGGAGGATCGCCAGATGTCAGACGTCGCAGCAACCGCCCCGAGCCCTATGGAGAAGCGGCCCTCGAGATTCGAGGAGCTCGCCTCCCGCCACAGCTTCCGGATCTGGGTGCTGGTCGTTCTCGCCGTCTCGGTCGCCGGCGTGATCCTCGCCTGGCACTCTCACGGCGGCACCACCGACCCGAGCGATCCGGCCGATCACATGAGCCGCACCGAGGCGGTGATCAACAGCGGCATCCTCGTCTTCCGCGAGGGCCTCGAGACGATCCTCGTCCTCGCCGCGATCACCGCAGGCTTCCTCGGCGGCAACAAGGTGTACAGGCGGCCGGTCGCGACGGGCGCCGGCCTCGCGATCCTCGCCTCGATCGCCACCTGGTTCGCCGCCGTCTGGTTCATCGGCATGTTCGGCGACGGCGGCCTCTCGGTGCAGGCGGCCACCGGGATCCCGGCGATCCTGGTGCTGCTGGTGGTGATGAACTGGTTCTTCCACAAGGTCTACTGGACCGGCTGGATCTCCCACCATCACAAACGTCGTCGCGGCCTCCTCTCCTCCGCGGCGGGCGAGGAGACGGCGCTGCGGGCGACGATCCTCGGCCTCGGCCTGCTCGGCTTCACCTCGGTCTACCGCGAGGGCTTCGAGATCGTCGTCTTCCTGCAGAACCTGCGGGTCACCTTCGGCTCCTCCGTGGTGCTCGAGGGCGTGGTGCTGGGCGCGCTCCTCACCGCCGCCGTCGGCGTCGTCACCTTCGGCCTCCACCAGCGCCTTCCCTACAAGAAGCTCCTGATCATCACCGGCGCCCTGCTCGTCGTCGTCCTCTTCGTCATGGTCGGCGAGGAGGTCAACGAGATGCAGCTGGCGGGCTGGATCGGGACGACGCCGATCCCCGGCGTCAGCTTCCCCGGCTGGGCCGGGACCTGGTTCTCGCTCTTCGCCAACTGGCAGACGGTGATCGCGCAGGTCGGCGCATTGGTCCTCGTGCTCGGCTCCTACCTCGCCGCGGAGTACGTGCGCGTCTGGCGGCCACGACGTCAGGGGCGTGGGACCGCGCGTCTCGCCGAGAAGCCTCCTGAGAGCCTCGCCTAGGTGTGAGCCCGGGCCACTCCGGTGGCGTAACGGGACGCGGTCGACCCGATACATTCGTACGTTCATTTGTATATTTGTGCTTAAGTGTCCAGCGGTCCCGACACCTGCGACCTCCTCTGTCTCGACCTGCCGAAGGCCGAGGCGGTCCGCGCCGGCCTGCCCGACCTCGACGCGATCGTCGTCCTCGCCGACGGCGCCAAGGCTCTCGGCGACCCGACCCGTCTCGCGCTCGCCCTGGCGCTCCGCGAGGGCGGCTCCACCTGCGTCTGCGATCTCGGTTGGATCCTCGGGCGCGACCAGCAGCTCGTCTCCCATCACCTCCGACGATTGAAGGCCGCGGGCATCGCACGGTCGCGGCGCGACGGGAAGATGGCGATGTACGAGCTGACCGGGCACGGTCTCGCGCTGCTGGACGCGCTCGCGGCGGAGCGGGTCCGATGAGCGGCGTCGAGCTGCCGTTCGTCGCCTCCGACGCGGGCCCCGCACGGCCCTCCCTAGCCGGTGACCGCGAGGGCTCCCTGATGCGTCGGGCGGGAACGCTCGCCCGCCTCGGTATCGGCTGGCACGTGCTCGAGGCCGCGGTGGCGATCGCGGCGGGGGCTGCCGCAGGCTCGATCGCCCTGGCGGGATTCGGCGCCGACAGCCTGGTCGAGTCGGCTGCGGGCCTGGTCGTCGTCTGGCGCTTCGCCGCCTCGCGGCGCCACTCCGCCGAGGCCGAGCTGCGCGCCCAGCGACTGATCGGCGCGAGCTTCGCCGCGATCGGCTTCTACGTCGCGGTCGAGGCCCTCCACACGCTGCTCGCGGGCTCCCACCCCGGGTCGAGCTGGGTAGGGATCGGTCTGGCGCTCGTCACCCTCGTCGCGATGCCGGCGCTCGCCCGGGCCAAGGCAAAGGTCGGACATGAGCTCGGCTCCCCTGCCACCGTCAGCGAGGGCAGGCAGAACCTGCTCTGCGCCTGGCTCTCTCTCGGCCTCCTGGTCGGCCTCGGCACGAACGCCCTGCTCGGCTGGTGGTGGGCCGACCCCCTGACCGCGCTCGTGATCGCCGCGGTCGCCCTGCGCGAGGCCCGCGACGCCTGGCGCGGCGAGACCTGCGACTGTTGCTGAGCCCACGGGGACCCGTCCCCTCCGGCCACCTACAGCAGCCCGCCGATTTCGCTCCAGAGCAGGTAGAGATTGAGGCCGGTGATCACCACCGCGACCAGGGTCATCAGGGCGGTGGTCAGCCGGCGGTTCACCCCCTCCCCCACGGCGATCCGATACCGACCAGCGGCCTCGAGATCGACGAAGGAACGACCGAGCGACTCGCCGATCTAGAGCCTGGCGAGGAGGCGATCTTCGTCCGGGTCTCCAACTCCGACCCGGAGATGCTCCGCCACCTGAGCGGGCGCGACATCGCGATCGGCGACCGGCTCGAGATGGTCGGACGACAGCCTTTCGAGGGTCCCTGCCGGGTGGTGATCGACGGCCGCGAGCTCGGCCTCGGCCTCGGCCTCGCGCACGCGATGCGCGTGACCCGCGGGTAGCCCTGGGCCGGCGGCACGCTCCGTTTCCCCCGCCGACATCCGTGCTCTCGGCTGCCGCCTCCGGAGTCCGTCGGTCTTCATACCTCCCTCAAGAGCAGCAAGGTGAGGCCTGGCTCCTCGATCATCCGCCTCCCGATCGAACGCTCATACCACGCCACGATCCCGCTGCGCCCATGGGTGACGAGGACGATCAGGTCCGGTTCGAGGGTGCGGGCGCACCCGAGGATCGCCTCGTCGGCGGGCTCCGCGCTGAGCCTGATCTCGGTGGACACATCGCGTCCCCGCAGACTCGCGGCGAGTTCGGCGAGACGCGGGCGCGCGGCGTCACGCTCGAGCTCGGCGACCGCCGCGGTCGTGTTGGGCAGCATCCGCGCCGGCAGGCCGCTGGGTCGCAGATCGACCGCGTGGAGCAGGGTCACCACCGCCTCGGACTCTCTCGCCAGCGCCACGACGGCATTGGTCGCCGCCCCGAGGTCGTGGCGAAAGTCGACCGGGAAGAGGATCCGTCGCAACTCGACGGTGTGCTCCGCCGAGGCACCGGAGGTGCGCATCATGATCGGCGTCCGTCCGCCGCGCAGCACGCGCTGGGCGATCGGCCCGATCACCCGGTCGCGCAGCGTCAGCCGCCCGTGCGCGCACATCGCGACCAGGTCGATGTCGAGGTTGGCAGCGAGCCGCTCGATCGCCTCGGCGACATCCTCCTCCTGCGGACCACTGACGTGGATCTCGACCTCCAGCCCCTTCTGCAGATAGTGCTCGCGTTGGTGTTCCAGGTATGCCTGCGCGCCGGCGCGCGAGGCAAGGTGCGGTTCGCCATGCACCGCAGCGGGCGGGTCCTCTTCGACCGCGTGGACGAGCACGAGGACACTGCCCAGGCGCCGGGCCAGGGCCTCGGCGGACGGCAGGATCGCCTCCGCGAGGTGCGAGCCGTCGAGCGGCACCAGGATGCGGCCGAAGGTCGTCACAGGAGTCCACCTACCGTGCTGTAGAGGAGGTAGACGTTCAGCCCGGTGATGATCGCGGTGACCACGCCGATCGCCCCGGTGGTCGCCCGTCGGTTGACCATCTCGCCCATGATCGCCGGTTTGCGGGTGATCAGGATCAGCGGCACGAGGGCGAAGGGGATGCCGAACGAGAGCACGACCTGCGAGTAGACGAGCGCGTTGGTGACGTTGGCGGCGAAGGCCAGGACCAGGAGCGAGGGGATCATCGTGAGGACACGGCGGGCGAGAAGCGGGATGCGCCAGTCCATGAAGCCGGCCATGACTATCTGCCCCGCATAGGTCCCGACGCTCGAGGACGAGAGCCCTGAGGCGATCAGCGCGACCCCGAACGCGAGCGCCGCGCCGCCCCCGACCATGCTCGCCATGTGGGAGTGGATCGAGACGAGGTCGTCGACCCCGGTCAGCCCCGGACGATGGAAGAGCGAGGCCGCGATGCAGAGCATCGACAGGTTGACCAGGCCCGCGATCCCGAGACCGACGATGCAGTCGATCCGGTCGTAGTGCAGGAGCGTCCGCCCCTCCTCGGCATCGACCGGGCGGATGCGGCCCTTCTGCAGCGCCGAGTGCAGGTAGACCACGTGCGGCATCACGGTCGCGCCGATGATCGCGACCGCGAGGTTGATCGTGTTGCCGCCCGCGAGGCGAGGGACCAGGCCCTGGAGGATGCCGAGGTAGGACTCGCGCCCGACGGCGAAGAAGTCGATCAGGAACCCCAGCGCCACGAACGACAGCAGCGCGATGATCGCCAGCTCGAAGCGGCGATAGCCACGCTGCTCGAGCCCGAGGACGATGAAGGCCACCACCGCGGTCACCAGGCCGGCCGGGAACAGGGCGATGCCGAACACCAGGTTGAGCCCGATCGCGGCGCCGGTGAACTCGGCCAGGTCGGTGGCCATCGCGATCACCTCGGCCTGCAGCCAGAGCATCACGTTCACCCCCCGCGGGAAGGACTCGTGGCAGACCTCCGGCAGGCTCCTCGCCGTGAACAGGCCGAGCTTCGAGGTCAGGTACTGGACGAGGATCGCCATCAGGTTTGCCATCACGATCACCCAGACCAGCAGGTATCCGTGCTCGGCTCCGGCCTGGAAGTTCGAGGCGAAGTTGCCCGGGTCCACGTAGGCGACCGAGGCGACGAAGGCGGGGCCGAGGATCGCCGCCGGACCCAACACGCGTCCCCTCGCCAGCGCCCTTGCCAGGTCGCTCCCCTCACCCTCGATCGAGGGCGCGACCGGGAGGGCCGCGTCCGCGACATCCCCGGCGAGGACCGGCTCACCACCCGTCTCGCGATGACGCTCGGCCGTCACGGTGCGGCCCTGCCCTCGGTCGTGGAGCGGCGGCCACGCTCGAACTCGACCATCTCCCCGACGCGAGCGAGGAGCGCGTCGCTCCGCCCGCCCCCCTCCTCGACCTGCGTCCGGATCTGCCCGAGCAGCCCGACGATGATGTCGGTCTGTCGTCGGTTCTCGTCCAGGAGCCCGGCGATCTGGTCCGTCTGGTCGGCATCGTGGCGCATCAGCCGTTCCTGCTCGGCGAGGATCTGATCGTGCCGGCGGGTGTCGAGATCGGCCTGCAGGCGGTCCCGTTCCGCCTGACGGGTCTGCGCCACCAGGATCAGCGGTGCCGCGTATGCCGCGAGTGCCGAGAAGAGCAGGTTCAGGAGGATGAACGGATAGGGGTCGAAGCGGAGCGTCGCCCCGATCACGTTGACGAGGACCCAGGCTGCGATCAGGATCGTCTGCAGGGCCAGGAACCACGGCGTGCTGAAGAGCCGGACGAAGCCGTCGGCGGCGCGGCCGACGCGATCGGCCTCGCCGCCTCTGGGGTCGACCACCTCCTCCTGCGGCGGACTTGCTGGACTCGTCACGGTCTCAGTCCATCGACAGCGGTCCCTCGAGGCCGGCCGAGAGGAACTGGGCGACGAAGGGGTTGTCGGAGGCGAAGATCTGCTCCCGCGGCCCCGATTCGACGATCCGCCCGCTCCAGAGGACGGCCAGGAAGTCGGGCACCCGCCGGGCCGTGGCCAGGTCGTGGCTGATGATCAGGTAACAGCCCCCGTTCTCGGCGTGGACCTCGCGCATCAGCTCGCAGAGCAGCGCGGTGCGCACCGGGTCGAGCCCGGAGTCGGGCTCGTCGAACATCACGATCGCCGGGTCGAGGACCAGGGCACGGGCGAAGCCGGCACGCTTTCTCATCCCGCCCGAGAGTTCGTTCGGCATCTTGTAGAGGTCGCCGGAGAGGCCGACCTCTTTGAGCCGACGGTTGACGATCTCGCCGATCTCCTCCTCCCCTTTGTCGGTGTGCTGGCGCAGCGGGAAGGCGACGTTGTCGTAGACGCTCATCGAGCCGAACAGGGCGCCGTCCTGGAAGAGCAGGCCGAACTTCTTGCGCACCTCGAAGAGTTCGTCGTCGGTCATGCTGGGGATGGATTCGCCGTCGACGAGGACGTCGCCCGAATCGGGCATCAACAGACCGACGATGTGCTTGACCAGCACGCTCTTGCCGGTCCCCGAGGGCCCGAGGACCATCGAGATCTGGTTGTCGGGCAACCCGAGATTGACGCCGTTGAGGATCCGCGTGCGACCGAACTGCTTGACCAGGTCGATGATCTCGACCGTGTCTTCGGAACCGTGGTCGAGCTTGCGTCCGGTGTGGAAGCGGTAGGGATCATCGTCCCAGGGCTCGACGCCGGGGATCTCGAAGTCACGGTGGAGGACTTCCTCATCGAGGGGTGGCTCCGCGCCCGAAGGCGCCGGCGCCGGCTCATCGCCTCCGGTCCTTCCCCTCCGGTGACCGAGAAGCCCCTTCAGGCTGAATCTGTCCGCTGCCGCCATCTCCTGCCTCCTCCACGTTCGGGTGATCCCGTTCCGTAGAGGCCATCAGCGGCGGCGCCGCGGTCGAGGGCGAGCCTCATCGCCTCGGTGTCAGCTTATTTCTAGCAGGGTGCCCCGTCGCGCCTCGAACTACACCTCGAGGCATCGGTGGCGGGAACCTCGCCGGGCCTCACGCGCCCTCCATCGGGTCCGGGTCGACGGCGCCGAAGTCCGTCGCCACGGCGGCCGCGAAGGCGCGGGCGGGTCCGACGAAACCCCACCACTGCCGGTAGCGCTCGAAGTCTTCCACCGCCGGCCGCTCCTCGGTCCCGGCCATCCCCGCCATGATCGCCTGTACCTCGCAGAAGGCCTCGATGCTCGGGTGGAATCGGGCCCCGCGATCCTCGGCGTGCTCCTCGAACGCCAGGCGGTCGGCAACCGGATCGACGGGGAGCGGCGCGGTGATCAGAAAGCGCTCGGTGATCTCGCGCTCGGCCTGCTGATAGGCCTCGAGCAGCCCCGGCAGCCAAGGGTCGCGGACGGCGGGGTGATCGGGAGGCAGCGCCCAGCGGACCGCCGAGGCCGCCTCGGCCGTCAGTCGCAGGGTCGCCGGCAAGGAGCGGTTGCGATGGCGGGTGTGGAAGTAGTAGGCGACCGGATACCGGCGCATCCCCTCCATGTAGACGGCGAGGTTTGCGTGGAGATCGCGCCAGAGGACCGAGAGTCCCTCGATCGAGGGCGCGTGGAAGTGTGGCGCGAGGAGGTTCGCGGCGCTGTCCTCGCGCGCAGCGTAGTTCTGCATCGTCACCCGGGCCACCGCTGCGTCCTGGACGACGCCGTAGAGGCCGAGGACGTAGGCGATCGCCAGCGAGAGGATCGTCACCCCGACCAGGGTCTCGACCGCCTCGAGGTAGAAGTACGCACCGTGGGCGGGCTCCGCACCCGCGAAGGTGAGACCGCTGATCGTAGAACCGCTGACGTAGAGGGCGGTCCAGAAGTTTCCTGGCAGGCCGTGCAGGTCGAAGCCGTCGCCGGTGATGCCCGGCAGGTAGAGCAGCGCGAAGCCGACGATCTGTAGCGCCATCCAGGTCGCCACCGAGCCGATCACCATCAGCGGCGCGCCGATCGAACGGAGGACGGCGCCGATGCCGACGGGAAGATGCCTCGCCGAAGCATCGATCCCACGCCAGAACAGGCGATAGCCGGGCTCGACGACGAGGCCCGATGCGTCATAGGCCAGCACGGTCAGGAAGACGTCGAGCATCCCGACGGCGATCAGGATCAGGCCCAAGATGTCGTAGAGCACGTGCAGGGCGCGAGCATCCCAGATCGCCTTCCTCCGGACACCGACTACCGTCGACCCACGCACTGCGATCGTTCCGTCACCATGAGCAGTCCCGAGACCCCCACGAGGGCGCCCTGGTCGCCGCGGCGCAGGCGGCCGAAGGTCCGGTGCTGATCTGCTGGAAGCACGACTACATCGGTGCGATCGTGAAACACCTGCAGAGCATCGATCCGCCGCCGCGGCGAGGTTGGCCGGAAGAGCGCTTCGACGTCGTCTGGGTCTTCGTCGGGGGCCCGGGGTCCGGTTACCGCTTCCACCAGGTGCCCCAGCTCCTCCTGGCAGGAGATCTCGCGACACCGCTCGGCTGAGTCGCACGGCATCTCGGATCGGGGTCACGTCGCCCGGGAGGAGGAGGCGAACGTCCGTTTGCAGTAGGGCCGTCGGGGTATCCATGGTGCGAGCGATGAGGCTCGCTTGAGCACGACCGCGGCGTCGAGCCGCTGACGGCCTCTGGTCCGGTTTCCGCACGACCGTACTGGAGGTCACCATGCCGAACGAGTTCGTCGCCCACCTGCGAGGTCGAGACACCGGGGCCGTCTACCGACGCCTGAGGGAACGCTCGATCGAGGCGCAGCGACTGCCCGGTGGCGTTCTCCTGGCCTTCGTCCAGGCGACGACCGCGGACGCGGCGCGGGCCCGGATCGAGGAGGTCATCCAGGGCACCCAGGTATCTCTCCGGGTAGGCGGTGAGGGCCGGGGGGAGAGCGGCGAGCATGAGCGTTCCCCGTAGCAGGGGCCCGGAAGGGGTCTTGTTCGACCATCCGGGGTCGGCCACCCGACCGGTCTGCAGTCCGCCCGGTGGTAGGTTTCGGGCGTGGTGGCGATGAGGCTCGCCGAAACCGTCGCGATCTGCGGCTGATGGCCTCTCTGGAAGTCGACGACGACCGAGAGCGAGCTTCAGATGGACGCCATTCCCCCTGAGACCACGCCGCACGCGGACGGAGGCGAGCTGGCCGTACTGGTCTCCAGGCTGCTCGAGCTGACCGACGGGCTGCTTCCCGATCAGGCGCGCGACACCCTGCGCGCCGGCCTGCGACGCCTTGAGGAAGGTCACTTCTTCCTGGTGGTCGTCGGCGAGTTCAAGCGCGGCAAGAGCAGTCTCGTGAACGCCCTGCTCGGGCGCGAGGTCCTGCCGACCGGCGTGGTGCCGATGACCAGCGCCGTGACGGTGATCCGCGGCGGCACCCGGGATCGCCTCCTGGTCGGCTTCGGCGAGGAGGAGCACGAGCAACCGCTCTCGGAACTCGTCACCTACGCGACCGAGGAAGGCAACCCGGAGAACGTCCTCGGGGTGAGCTCGATCGTCGTCGAGCTCGACGCCGAGATCCTCGCCGACGGCCTCTGCCTGATCGACACCCCCGGCCTCGGCTCGACCTACCTCCATAACTCCGAGGCGACGATGGACTTCGTCCCCCGCGCCGACGCCGCCCTCGTGGTCCTGGCCGCCGACCAACCGCTCGCGATGAGCGAGCGCGAGATGGTGGCCCGCACCGCCGAGTTCGCGCCGCAGCTGGTCTTCGCCCTCAACCGGATCGACCTGTTGGGCGAGGAGGAGATCGCCACCGCCCGCCGTTTCGTCCTCAACGGGCTGACCGACGAAGGACGCCGAGGAGGTGCCGACATCTTCTGTCTCAGCGCTCGCTCCGGAGACGGCGTTGCGGATCTGGCCAGGTACCTTTCCCGGATCGGTCGCGACAGCGGCCGCGAGTTGACGATCGCCTCGGTGGGCGCCGCCGCCGCCCGACTCGCGGGCGAGGCCGGTCGTCTGGCGAAGTTGGAGCGGGAGGCGCTCGAGCTGCCATTGGCGGAGCTCGACCGGCGCCGGGCCCTCTTCGAGCGACGCGTCGGTGAGCTGGAGGCGACGCGCGCGGAGTCGATCGATCTGCTGGACGCGGGGACGCGTCGCATGCTGGAGGCGATGGTCGACGGGCCGCTGGTCGAGCTGCGCGCGGAGCTCTCCACCAGTTTGGCCGCTGAACTTGAACGGCGGGCCGCGGACGGCGCCGCGCTCGGGGCACGGGGCCTGGCCGAGGATCTTCGCCGCTGGAGCGACGAGCGGCTGCAGGCGGTCTTCACCGAGGCCGCCGCCGGGCTCGAGGAGGGTCTGGCGAGCGGGGTCGCCGGGCTCGAGCGAAAACACGCGCAACGGATCGAGCGACTGCTGGAGGACCTCGAGATCGGCGACGCCCTCGACGCCGGGCTGATCTTCGAGCACCTACGGCGGACCGGGCTCCGCGAGCCGTCGCGCTTCAGTTTCAAGCTGGACGATCCCGAGCACATGTTGGAAACCCTCTTGAACAAGGGTCGACTCGCGGCGCCGGGGCCGCTCGGTCGCCGCCTCGTCCTCCGGGAGGCCAGGTCACGCCTGGCGGCGATGGTGGACCGCCACGCAGGCCGCCTGCGCTCGGAGCTCCACGAACGGACCCGCGCGGCGGTGGTCGCCTACGCCGACGACCTCGCCGCCGCGGTGGCCGAAGCGGCGGGGGAGATCTCCGCGGCCGAGCGGGCAGGGGCCGAGCGCGGGGAAGGAGAACGGGACACGCGGGTCCATATGGAGCGGTTGACGGAGGCGCGGTCGATGCTCGACCGGATCGCCTCCCGGCTGGGCGCGCCCGGAGTCGGTCGCTGACCCGACCGGTCGTCCCACCTGGTGGCCGTGGCGATCAAGGGAGCGCGTCAGCTCCGCCGGCCATGCCCGAGCGCCTCGGTGGCGACCTTCGCCGGCAGCATCCCGGCGTGCTCGGCGACGCTCTCGAGGAACGGGCGGAGTGGGTCGACCCCCTCGATCGCGATCAGGCTGCGCAGAGCCTCGGTGGCGAGGAAAGGGTCGGCCTCTTCCTCCACCACCTGTCGCAGATGCGGCGCAGCCTGCGTGGAGCCGCGCACGCCGAGCGTGTGCGCGGCCATGATCGCGCGGTCACCGTCAGGATGCCCGAGCGCCCAGATCAACTGCTCGTCGTAGGAGAGCCCCGCGGGGGCGGCGATCTCCTCGCCGCAGTGGACGCAGGGCCCGGAGGATCGAGGGTTCACCGCGTAGCAGTGGAAACACCAGTACATCGCTAAGGCGTCCTCCGGGCCGCCACGATGCGCTGCTTCCCCGAGCCCTCCAAGGAAGCCACCTCTTCCCCGTCCAAGAGGGACAGCTTCGTCCGGTCGAGCGGGAGACCGAGGGGCGCCCCGGGTCGTGCAGACAGGGTCTGGAACACGGTGATCTCGCCGCGTTCGAAGGCGTGCGCCGAGCCGGCCATGTAGAGGCGCCAGATCCGCTCCCGTTCGCCCCCCGCGGCGGCGACCGCCTCGTCCCTCCTCGCCGCCAGGTTCGAGCCCCAGCGCCGCAGGGTCGGCGGGTAGTGCTCGCGGAGAGACTCGACGTCGCGCACCTCCATCCCTGCCTTCCGTAGGCTCACCAGCAGCGCGTCGAGCGGATGCAGCTCGCCGTCGGGGAAGACGTAGCGGGCGATGAACGACTTCGGCCCGCCGGGAGTCGAGTCCAGGCGGGCGATGCCGTGGTTGAGGAAGAGTCCCCCGGGGCGCAGCAGCGCGGCGATCCGCGCCGTGTAGGAGTCGAGCTGGTCGACGCCGACGTGCTCGTACATGCCGACGCTCGCGATCTTGTCGTAGGGGCCGTCGTCGAGCTCGCGGTAGTCGACGAGACGGATCTCGCAGCGGCCGGTCAGCCCCGCCTCCTCCACCCGCGCCCGCGCCAGCTCGGCCTGCGCCTCGGAGATCGTCACGCCGAGCGCCCGCACCCCGTAGTGCCGCGCGGCGTGGATGACCAGCGATCCCCAGCCGCAGCCGACGTCGAGAAACCTCTCACCACGCCCCAGCTCCAGCTTGCGGCAGATCAGGTCGAGCTTGCGCCTCTGCGCGGCCTCGAGCGATTCGCCCTCGTCCCTGAAGTAGGCGCAGGAGTAGACCATGCTCGGGCCGAGGACGATCCTGTAGAAGTCGTCGGAGACGTCGTAGTGATGGGAGATCGCGCCGCGGTCCCGGTGGAGTGAGTGAAGGCGGCCGTGCTGGCGGGCCTCGGTGGCGGGCGGCTCGAGGTCCCCCACCGACAGGACCCCCAACTCGCGGGCGGCGCCCCACGTCTGCAGGCGACCGAGCGTCCCGATCCTGGCGGCCCTGAACTCGCCGTCGAGGGCGAACAGCTCGTCGAGGTCGCCGATCAGGTCGAGCTCGCCGGTGACCCAGGCACGACCGAGACCGAGCTGATTGGGCTCGCGCAGGACCCGGGCGAGGGCCTCGGGACCGTTGACCATCACGATGAAGCGAGGAGGGCCGGCGGCCGCGATCTCGCTGCCGTCCCAGAAGCGCACCGAGAACCGCAGTTCGGCGAGACCGGCGGCGGCGAGGGCCGCGCCCACCACCTCGGCTGCACTTCGTTTCCTGCGCATGATCTACCTCCCAACGTTCCGGACGTCCAAGGTAGAGGCCATCAGCGGCTGGGCCGCGGTGTGAGCGAGCCTCATCGCTCGCCGGGGACGCTAGCAGGCAGCTCGCAGGCCCTGAGCCCAAGGGCAGGCCGACCGGCGAGCGCCGGTGCTAGCGTTCGCCCTGGTGGCGATGAGGCTCGCCCTAACCGCCGTGAAGCTCGCGGCTGATGGCCTCTCCGGAAGTTGAAGACGACCCCCGACGCGGAGGTTCCGGATGGCCGCCACCGATTCACTCAGAGCACAGCCCCAGCGCGAACCTGGGTCACGACCGCCCACGTCTGCCGAGATCTCGGCGGCCGAGGCGCAGGCTGCCGAGGAGACCGGGGCCGAACTCGACGAGTTGATCGCGACCGAGATCGATGCGGCGCTCGGGCCTCTCGCCGGCAAGCTGGCACCACTGCTCGAGCGCCAGCTGCGTTGGCGTGCCCGCGAGGACGTCACCCTGCGCAGCCCGCGAAGGCTCGCCGACGACCTCGAGAGCTGGACCGAGGAGCGCCTCGAGGCTCTCTTCGCCGCGACCGCTGCGGGCACCGCCGAGATCTTGGACGAGGGCGTGCTCGCGATCGAGCGGGCCCACCGCGAACGACTGGAGGACGGCCTGGCCCGGCTCGGCCGGGAGGCGGATCCGCTGATCCTGGCCGTGCGCGACGTCCCGCCGCACCCTCTCGACGCGCTCGAGCCGACCCGGTTCGGGTCGGCGACACCGGGGAGGTTCCTCCGGCGGGTGACCCTGCCCGGCCCGCTCGGGCGTCGACTGGTGCGGAGGAGCGCCACCGTCCGCCTGCGTTCGGCGCTCCGTCGCCGGGCGGTCCGGCTGCGGGCGCAGCTGGCGAGTCAGGTGCGCGACGCGGTCGCCGGGTATCGGCGCGAGTTGGGCGCTCGGCTCGGGGAGGAGCCTTCCCGATGAGCGACCTGACCGCACCGGCC
>ERZ778021.2977-NODE-2977-length-13439-cov-4.349746_pt1 | contig 13439 bp, 13 predicted proteins | sample MGYA00375751_ERZ778021 | MGnify/ENA primary metagenome ERZ778021 (study PRJEB29350, sample SAMN05389814) | bioreactor metagenome | isolation source: Thiocyanate stock bioreactor | place: South Africa: University of Cape Town | collected 2013-08-29 ... | reverse complement strand
ACTGTCGGCGGCCTGCTGACGGTCACCGGCGGCGCGCTCGGTCTCGCCGCGATGACGGACCGAGTCACGCCGGAAATGGAAATGGTCGGCGCGGGCTCGGCCCTCACCCTGGCGGCGATCGATGTCGTCTACGTCGCGCGTGGCCGGATTCGCGCCATCTACCTGCTCGACGCCGTCGCCAACCTCGGCCTGCTGGCGGGCTACGCCTTGAGCCAACCAGGGGGATCGACGGCGGATTCGTAGGCGCGCCCTTTTCGCCGGTCCGGGGTGATTCGCCTCAACGAACACCGTCTCGGGCCGAAAAGGGCGCATGCCATGCGCCCCTACAACGGATGGTTGCCGCCGAATAGATGGCGACGCGGCAGCCGCTGGTAGGGGCGCACGGCGTGCGCCCAATCTGACCGGCCAACGCGTCTCGCTGCAACGGACGTCGTTGGCGCCGAAAAGGGCGCATGGCATGCGTCCCTAGGACAAATGGGCGCTCAGCCCAGCTTGCCGAGGATGGCCTTGAATTCGGATTCGTCGAAGGCCCGCATGGTCTTGGAGCGGAGGCTACCCGACATCGTGACCTTGAGCACCGCCGCCGTCAGCGATTCTTCGTCCGGCGCGGAGACGACCGAGACGATGTCGTGGTCGCCGAGGGTCCAGTAGATCTGGTCCAGCGTCACGTTGAACGGTTTGAAGGCCTCGCGCGCTTGCTGGGCGCGGTTGACGCTCTCCTTGACGTTGCGCACGCCCTGATCGGTCCAGTTCAACAGCAGAATGGCTCGCATCGCGGACCTCCCATCCATATTCGCTTCGCGTCCGCCAGGCGCGGACTCGCCACGTAGAACTTCATCTTAGCGGTCATGCGCCAAGGATCAATTGACTGAAGGCGTTTTCCGCCGCCGCCAACCGTGCGATCACGGACATAATCTCCAGAACGCAACCTTCCCGCGAATCGGGCCGCCAGGGTGTATGATGGCGAGCCAACTGGCGACATGCTCAATCGCGCTCTTCTGCTCGTTCAACAGGAGGCCCGGCATGATTCCTTCCCGTTCGAGGCTCCTCGCCGTCCTCGCCGCGCTCGCGCTGCTCCTCGCCGGGTTCGCGGCCTACGCGCCTCAACCCGCCGAAGCCGCCGGGCTGATCTCGATTCGCATCCACACCTGCCCGAACGACTACGCCGGAGCAAGCGCGTCCATCTACGACCTGGCCGCCAATTGCCATACCCCCGGGGCTGGCTTGCAGGTCACGCTGACCATGAACCACAACCCCGTCTCGACGATGACCGGCGACGCCAACGGCTGGCTCAACTTCGCCAATTTCCAGGCGACCAACGAGGCGGAGCTGACCGAGGCGGCCCCGCTCGGCTTCTACAATCGCGCCTTCTGCGCGCTCTATATGGACAACGACTCGGGCGCGAAGACCTATTACGAATATCAGGACCCAGTCAACCAGGTGATCCGCCCCGGCCAAAACTTCGATTGCGACTTCTTCAACGTCATCTACCTGCCGGTCAGCCCGACCACCGTCTACGTCAACAAGCACGTCTGCCCGCAAGGCTTCAACGCCGCCAGCGCGACCATGTACGACCTCGCCGCCAACTGCAACGGGACCGTGCCGGCCGGCAGCTTCGCGAAGGCCTCGTTGGTCGGGGCGAAGACGGTGAACGGACCGGCGCCCGAGAGCGTGTCGACGAGACCCTCCGCCTTGACGGCCGCGACCAGCGTCGTGTGGTCCTTCGAGTTGACGGCGTTCTCGACGATGTTCTTGTCGGCGAACATCGCCGCGCCGCCGACCATCGGGTTGTCGGCCGCGAGCGCCGCGCCGGCGAGTGCGGAAAGGGCGACGGCCCCGGCGAGAACGGTCCTGGCGAAACTGTGCATCGGTATCTCCCTGGTTGTTGGCTTCCATCGGGAAGGCAGCGGGAGACACGGGGCGGCACGGGAAAGAGTTTCGGCTTCGGCCAAAAAAAATGCGCCGCCTGCCGATCACATGAACGTGAGGCGGTCAGATCGTCTTCAGGTCGCCGGTCGCCACCACCGGGCCGGTCGGCTGGCCGGTCGGCGAGCCGCCGGCCGGCTCGAGGCTGATCGCGAACACCGCACCGCTTTCGATCTTGCGCCTGAGCGCATCGGCGACCCTGAGGCGCACGTTCGAGCCGGCCGGGATGACGCCGAGCGAGGCAGGCGGCTGCTTGCCCTCGATCACCCACAGCTCGAAGTCGCGGCCCGCGCCGCGCGCGCCGCTGACATGCGACAGGCCGATCTGCGCCGTGCGCGGGTCGTAGACGACGAAATAATGGACGTCGCTGCCTTCGGCCGACAGCGAGGCGACGAGCCTGTCGCCCGTGATCTGAGCGATGGGCGGCGCCATCGCGAGGATGGCGATCACCAGCAGAAGCGCGGCAATCGCCGCCGTCGCCAGCCCGCGCCAGAAGAACAGGCTGTTCCAGACCGCGCCGCGCTTGCTGGTCCTCTCGGCTGCACCGAACAGCCGGCGGTCGAGCGCCTGCTTGACGGAGGCCGGCGGCTCGGCCTCGCCATAGCCGGAAGCCATCGGCGAAAGCCGCGCCTCCCAGGCGTCGACCAGCCGGGCGAAGGCCGGATCGGCCTCGATCCGGCGCGCCGCGGCGGCCCGCTCGTCGGCCGGCAGCGCGCCGAGCACGTACTCGGCCGCGAGCAGGTCGTCGCCGCCTTCCTGTCCGGGCATGTCGTCGTCGGCCGGGTTCATCGCTCCAGGCATTCCCGCAATCTGATCAGGCTGCGCCGCAGCCATGTCCGCATCGTGTTGAGCGGCACGCCGAAGCGCGCCGCGAGCTCGGCGTAGCTGTCGCCGCCGACATAGGCGCCGCGCACGGCCGCCGCCCTGTCGGCCTCCAGTTCGCCCAGGCAGCGCTCGACGCTCGCCATTTCGCCGCCCGAGACCGCCAGCGTCTCCGGGTCGGGCGCCGGGTCGGCCAGCTCGAGCGCCTCCTCGAAGCTGGCGCGGTTCGGCCGGCGTGTCCGCAGCCGGTCGATCGCGTGGTTGCGCGCCACCGCCACCAGCCAGGAGATCGGGCTCAGCTCGGAGGCGGCGAAGCGGTCGGCGCGCGTCCACACCTTGACGTAGACCTCCTGCAGCGCCTCCTCGGCTTCGGTCCTGTCGGCCAAGACACGCAGGCACACGCCGAAGAGTTTCGCGCTGGTCTGGCGGTAGAGCGCGTCGAAAGCCGCCCGGTCCTTCAGCGCGACGCGCAAGATCAGCTTCGTGATGTCCTGGGGCGTCATCGCCGCCAGCATGACGGGCCGCCCGCTCCATTGCAACTCGCCGCTCGTCCGGCGCGATTGCCAGAGGCGGGAGGCGCGGCTAGCCTGACCCCGTTGTGCGGTGCTTGAGGGGGCGTCGATGTCTGTCGAGCGGCTGTTGTGGGAAGAGGACGCGGTCGGGCTAGCCGCGCTGGTGCGGACGGGCGAGCTCGACCCGCGCGAGCTGGTCGAGGCGGCGGTTCGCCGCGCCGAGGCGGTCAACCCCGAGATCAACGCCATCGCCGAGCGGCTCTACGAGGCCGCCCGCGAGCGCGCCGGCAGGGTCGACCGGCTGGCGCCGCTGGCCGGCGTGCCCTTCGCGATCAAGGACCTCGGCGTCGCCCAGAAGGGCGTGGCGACCCATGCCGGCAGCCGCGTGCCGGCCTTCGTGCCCGACTTCGATTCGATGCTGGTCGAGCGCTACCTGGCGGCCGGCCTGATCCCGATCGCCACCAGCACCGCGCCGGAATACGGCATCAGGCTGATGACCGAATCGAAGGCCTTCGGCATCACCCGCAATCCGTGGAACACCGGCCACACCAGCGGCGGCTCGTCGGGCGGCGCGGCTGCGCTGGTGGCCGCCGGCGTGGTGCCGGCGGCGCATGCCTCCGACGGCGGCGGCTCGATCCGCGTGCCGGCCGCGACCACCGGGCTGGTCGGCATGAAGACCTCGCGCGGCCGCATCCCGCTCACCCCGCTCATCTCGGAAGGCTGGTACGGCGCCGTCGTCGACCATGCCGTGACGCGCTCGGTCCGCGACAGTGCCGCGCTCCTCGACCTGACGCACGGCGTCGACGACCTCGCGCCCTATGCGGCGCGCCCGCCGAGAGGCACGTTCGCGGCCGCCGCCGCGCGCGAGCCGGGAAAGCTCGCGCTCGCCGTCCATCGCGGCTCGCCGCTCGGGCTGGAGGTATCGGCAGAGACGCTCGCCGCGCTGGACGCGGCCGTCGCGCTCGCCCGCGAGGCCGGCCATACGGTCGAGGAGATCGGCCTGCCGATGATCGACCGCGCCTTCATGGCCGATTTCTGCCGGGCGGTGGCCTCGGGCGTCGCCGGTTTCGTGCGCATGGAGGAGGCGCGCCTCGGCCGGCCGGTCGCGCCGATGCTGGAGCGCTCGACGCGCGTCGTCGCCCGGCTCGGCGAGCTGCTGTCGGCCGGCGAGGTCTATGCGGCGCTGGAGCGGCTGGCCGCGGCCGCGCGCCGGCTGCTGAGGGAGACCGCCCGCTACGACGCGGTGCTGATGCCGATCATCGCGCACCCGCCGCTGCCGGTGGGCGGGATGGACGCGAAGGGCGCCGACGAGATGGTCGAGACCGCGCTCGACCGGCTGCGGCTGACGCGGCTCCTGAAATACGACCGCTTCCTCGGCGAGATGATGGACAAGAGCCTGTGGTTCACCCACTGGCCGGCGATCCAGAACGTCACCGGCCAGCCCTCGGTGGCGATGCCCGTGCACGTCACCGCCGCCGGCCTGCCGCTCGGCATTCAGGCCGCCGGCCGGCCGGGCGACGAGGAGACCTTGTTCTCGCTCGCCGGCCAGTTGGAGAGGCTGTCGGGCTGGACGAAGCGGCGGGCGCCGTTCCACGTTCCCGATCCGGGCTCCAGGCCCGCAGGGGCGCCGGCGACGGACAAGCCGAAGCCGCGCCGCAAGCCGGCGAAATGAGCATGTCGCCCGAAAGTGGTTTCCGGTTTCGGGACGACGACATGCGTGAAAACGAGCAGCCAAAACGCGGCACGTGCTTCCGGTTGGACGCGACGCGTTTTGGCCGCGCCGCGGCCGCGAAGCCGCATTGCGGCCGCGCCGCATCGCCGCTATGACAGCCGCGCTTTTGCCGCGAGGAGCCCGATGACGACCGACCCCCAAGCCAGCGCATCCGAGCAGGCGCGCCTGCTGTCCGCCGCGCTGCCCTACATGCAGCGCTACGAGAACAAGACGGTGGTCGTGAAATATGGCGGCCACGCCATGGGCAATGCCGAGCTGGGCCGCGCATTCGCGCGCGACATCGCGCTGCTCAAGCAGTCGGGCGTCAACCCGATCGTAGTGCATGGCGGCGGCCCGCAGATCGGCGCCATGCTCGACCGGATGGGCATCGAATCCCGCTTCGAGGGCGGCCTGCGCGTGACCGACCAGAAGACGGTCGAGATCGTCGAGATGGTGCTCGCCGGCTCGATCAACAAGGAGATCGTCGCGCTCATCAACGCCGAGGGCGAATGGGCGATCGGCCTGTGCGGCAAGGACGGCAACATGGTCTTCGCCGAGAAGGCGCAGAAGACCGTGCGCGACCCCGACAGCAACATCGAGCGCGTGCTCGATCTCGGCTTCGTCGGCGAGCCGGCCGAGGTGGACCGCACGCTGCTCGACCTGCTGGCCCGCTCCGAGATGATCCCGGTTCTGGCGCCGGTGGCGCCCGGCCGCGACGGCCATACCTACAACATCAATGCCGACACCTTCGCCGGCGCGATCGCCGGCGCCGTGCAGGCCAAGCGCCTGCTGTTCCTGACCGACGTGCCGGGCGTGCTGGACAGGGACAAGAAGCTGATCGACAAGCTGACAGTGGCCGAGGCGCGCGCGCTGATCGCCGACGGCACGATCTCCGGCGGCATGATCCCGAAGGTCGAGACCTGCATCTACGCCATCGAGCGCGGGGTGGAGGGCGTCGTCATCCTCAACGGCAAGACGGCGCATTCCGTCCTGCTCGAACTCTTCACCGAGCACGGCGCCGGCACGCTGATCGTGCCGTAGGCGACAGAATGGAGCGAGTTCTTTGGTGAGGGCGACTAAGGCCTGGTGCGATGCTGACAGCCTGTGGGTCGAGCTGTCGGACGGCCGTACGCTGAGCGTGCCGCTTGCCTGGTTTCCCCGCCTTCTGCGCGCCACGCCTGCTCAGCGCGATGCCGTCGCCATAAGCACGCGCGGTCTTCACTGGGAAGAACTCGACGAAGACGTCTCGGTGGAGGGATTGCTTGCCGGGCGCGGCGACCAGACCCGTCCACGCTCGCGCGAAGATGCGGCCTGACTAGCCCACCAGCACCAGCACGACGATTCCAAGCGCCACCAGCAGGCAGCCGACGGCTTCGATCGGCGAGATCTTCTCGCGGAAGAAGAACACCGACGAGGCGAAGGTGAACAGCATCTCGATCTGCGCCAGCGCCTTGACGACCGCGGCCTGCTGCAGCGTCATGGCGGCGAACCAGCCGAACGAGGCGCTGGCGCCTACGAGGCCGGTGAACAGCGACAGCTTCCAGGCCTGCGCGATGCGGCCGATCTCGGCGCGGTCCTTCATGAGCATCCAGACGAACATGATGATGGTCTGGAAGCAGATCACCCAGGCGAGCGTGGTCGCCGCCTGCATGACGTAGTTCGGCCCGCCCAGCGACAGCGACGCCGCCCGGTAGGCGACCGCCGCGATGCCGAACAGCGTGCCTGACGCGATGCCGATCAGCGCGTTGCGCGATTTCAGCGAGGTGAACAGGCTGCGCCAGTTCTTCGGCTCGTGCGCGACCGAGATCAGCATGACGCCGAACACCGAGATGGCGATCGCGATGATCGTGCCGAGCGTCACCTTCTCGCCGAGGAACAGCAGGCCGAACACCGCCGCCTGCGCCGGCTCGGTGCGCGAATAGGCCGTGCCCACCGCGAAGTTGCGGAACGAGAACAGGTGGATGAGAAGGAAGGTGGCGCCGATCTGGGTGAGCCCGCCGAGCGCGGCCCAGCCGAGGAAGGCGGGATTGGCCGCCGGCACGCGGTAGCCGGCGCCGAAATGCAGCGCCGCGACCAGCAGCAGCGCGAAGGGGAAGCCGAAGCCGAACCGCACGAAGGTGGCGCCGGTGGTTCCCATCACCGACTTCAGGTGCTTCTGCGCCGCCGAACGCAGGTTCTGCAGGAAGGCGGCGGCAATCGTGATCGGGATCCAGAGTTCCATGGCGGCCGGACGAAAGGAGGGCGGGGCTGTTTAGACCCCGCCCCGCCGCATGGCAATCGACCAGCCGCGTCCCGGCCCTAGGCCTCGACCGGCACCGGCGCCCGGCCCTCCGGCGCGCCGTGGCCCGCATGCTGCGGCCGCGGCGGCGCCTTGAGGAACAGCACGAACACCGCGACCAGCGCGAAGGCCGCGACCTCGAAGATCAGCGCGCTGCCGAGGCTGTCGACGAAGGCCGCGTGCGGCGCGCTGCCGGCCTTGAAGGCGTTGGTCAGGCTGGAGAAGAAGATCTCGCCGCAGATCGCGATGCCGAGCGCGCTGCCCACCTGCTGGAACGATTGCAGCGCGCCGGAGCCCGAACCGGCGTCGGCGTGCGGCACGTGCGCCAGCACGGTCTGGAACAGCGAGGAGATCGCCACGCCCATGCCGAAGCCGGCAAGCGCCAGCGGCACGGCGAGCGCCCAGTGGTCGACCGTGTCGCCGATGCCGGCCACCACCCGCATCAGGAGCAGCATGCCGATGACGAGCGCCGCCGCGCCGCCGGCTATGCGGCTGCGCTCCAGCCGCCCGCGCAGCTTGCCCGACACGAAGGAGGCCAGCAGCACGCCGATGGGGAAGGGCAGCGTCGTCAGGCCCGATTCCAGCGGCGTGAAGCCGAAGCCGGTTTGCAGGAACACGGCCAGCACGATGAAGAAGCCGGCGATGCCGGAGAAGAAGATCGTGGCGGTCAGCGAGCCGAGCACGTAGCCGGGATTGGTCATCAGGCTGACGGGCAGGAGCTGCGTCCTGTTGGCGCGCGCGCGACGCTTCTCGTGGAGGAAGAACAGCACGCCGGCAACGACCGCGCCGGCCAGCATCGCGAAGGCCCAGGCGGGCCAGCCATAGCCGCGGCCCTCGATCAGCGGGAAGACGAGCAGGAAGACGGCCGCGCCGGCCAGCAGAACGCCGAGCGGGTCGTGCTTCATGTCGGGGTGGCCGGCCATCTTCGGGACGACGAGCCAGGCGGCGATGACGGTGAACAGCCCGGCCGGCAGGTTGACGAGGAAGACCGGCCGCGAGTCGAGCCCGGCGATGTCGCTGTTGATCAGCAGCCCTCCAGCGAGAGGCCCGGCAACCGAGGCTAGCCCCGCCGACAGGCCGAAGAACGAGAAGGCGAGACCCCGCTCCTTGGGCGGGAAGATGACCTGCACGATGGCCAGGACCTGCGGCATCATCATCGCGCCGGCCAGCCCCTGCAGGGCGCGTGCCGCGATCAGCGCGTTCATGTCGGGCGCGATGCCGCACAGGCCCGACATCAGCGTGAACGCGGCGACGCCGATCAGGAACATGCGCTTGCGACCCACCGTGTCGCCGAGCCGGCCGAACGGCAGCAGGCCGAGCGCGAAGGCCAGCACATAGGCCGCCACCACCCATTCGATCTGGCTGCTGGTGGCGCCGAGCCCGGCCTGCATGCGCGGCAGGGCGACGTTGACGATAGTCACGTCGATCAGGTTCATGAAGCCTGCGAGGAGCAGGATGAAGAGGGCGAACCAGCGCCGCTCGGGATAGGTCGCGCCGTCCGGCGCATGGGTCTGGGGGGCGGGCACGGAAGTTTCCTTTCAGTCTTTGGAAGGCCGGACCATCAGCGCGCGCAAAAGTTCCGCGCAGGCCCGGTCGAAAAATTCGAGGTCGTCCCGGGCATGCCAGAACGACATCGACAAGGTGCCGATGACCATCATCGCGGCCGCTTCGGGGTCGACATCCGCCCGGAACACGCCCTTGTCGCGGCCCTCGACGATGATGTCGGCCGTCATGCGGCGCCAGTACGCCTGCATCGGCCGAATCTCGGCGGCGATGGCCGCATCCCGCTCCGCCCGGTCCGACAGTTCGGCCATGACGATGTAGCGCTCGGGTGCCTCGGTCATCGTCTCGCGGAAATCCGCGAATTCGAGTTTCAGCACCTCGACCGGCGACAGGCCCTGCCTCGGCCGCGCCTGGCTCTGGGCGATGAAGTCGGAGCGCAGCGACTGCGCCACGATGCGGATCAGCGCCTCCTTGGTCGGCACGTGATAGTGCAGCGTGGCGACGTTGATGCCGACGCGCGCGGCGATGTCGCGCGTGCGCAGGCCCTCGAAGCCGCGTTCGGCGATCAGTTCGCGCGCCGCCATCGCGATCTCCGCGAGACGGCCCTCGATGGGTTTCGGGGCTGACATGATGGGATTCCAAGTTTCCATCAATCAATTGATTGAGAGACAGGGAAATGTCAAGCGGCCAGTTGCGCGGATGCTGCGCGACATGCTCCGGGGAGGGCGCCGAGGCACGCCGGCGGCCGTTCCCGCTGCGCTCTTTTCGGCGGAAATCGCGGATGGCGACGATGGGGCGGCAGCTCAGGCGGCGGCCGGCACCTGCGTGAAGATCACCTGGTTGCGGCCGCGCTGCTTGGCTTCGTAGAGCTGGCGATCGGCCTCGCGCAGCAGGTCGGACAGGTTGCTCGCGCGCCGGTGCATGACGCCGCCGACGCTGACGCTGAGCGGCATGCGGGCGTCGCCAGTCGGCCGGAACTCGGCGGCCACGACCTCGCGGCGCAGGCGCTCGGCCACCTGCAGCGATTCGCGGTGGTCGGCCCCGGCGAGGAAGACGCCGAACTCCTCGCCGCCGATGCGGCCGACGATGTCGCCCTCGCGCACAGCCCGGCAGATGGCCGTGCTGATCTCCAGCAGGGCGACGTCGCCGGTGAGATGGCCGAAACGGTCGTTGATCGCCTTGAAGTTGTCGGCGTCGACGATGAGCAGCGTGCCGGCGTCGGTGCCGCGGCGGGCCGCCTCCACCTCCGCGAAGAAGGCCTCGCGGTTGAGCATGCCCGTCATGTCGTCGCGCCGCGCCTTTTCGGCGAGGGCGCGGTGGGCTTCGGCGAGCATGGCATGCGAGCGCTCGACCTCGCCGAGCGCGATCCGCAGCTTCTCCTTCTGCCAGAACAGCCAGGCGCTGGCCGGCCAGGCGATGACGAGGGGGCAGACGATGCACATGACGAGGCCCGCGCCGTCGGGCAGGCCGTACGGACCGCGGAAGACGATCGATCCGATGAGGACGGAGACCACGACGGAGGCCAGCGCCGCCGCCGTGGATTTCATAGCGATCCCCATCGTGCGGCCTTCCCCTCGGTTGAAGTCGCGGCACCATGCACCGGAGGACTTGAATCGCGGTTTAGCCACCCCCTAAAATTTGAAACACCGTCGAGATTTCGTGGCATAAGGCGGCATGACCAATCAGCCTGAACCGGAGGTCTTCACCCAGGTCACCGACTGGGTGTTCGACCTCGACAACACGCTCTACCCGCATCATTCCAACCTGTTCGCGCAGATCGACGTGCGCATCACCGCCTATATCGAGAACCTGCTGACGCTGCCGCGCGCCGAGGCGCGCGCATTGCAGAAGCAGCTCTATCTCGAATACGGCACGACGCTGAACGGGCTGATGGCGCGCCACGGCATCGACCCCGACGACTTCCTGCGCAAGGTCCACGACATCGACTATTCGCCGCTGGCGCCCAATCCGCGCCTCGGCGCGGCGATCCGCAAGCTGCCGGGGCGCAAGTTCATCTTCACCAACGGCGACCGGGGCCATGCCGAGCGCACCGCGAACCAGCTCGGCATCCTCGGCGACTTTGACGATATCTTCGACATCGAGGATGGCGACCTGACGCCCAAGCCGGCGCGCCAGACCTACGACAAGTTCGTCGCGCTGCACTCGGTCGCCGGGCGCAACGCGGTGATGTTCGAGGACCTCGCCCGCAACCTCGCCGTGCCGAAGGCGCTCGGCATGACCACCGTGCTGATCGTGCCGCGCAATTTCGAGCCGACCTTCTCGGAGATCTGGGAGAGCGACCCGGACCACGAGGACGACGTCGACTTCGTCACCGACGATCTCACCACCTTCCTCGAGACGATCCTGCCGAGGCTGTGAGCCGGTTCACATCCGTCGAGGCGCGAATCGATGCCGCGGCGCGCCGCGTGCTCGACCGCCTGCCGGCGGGCGGCATCTCGGGCGCCTTCGTCGAATTCGTCGTGTTCGGCCTGAAGCAGGGCTGGGCGTGCCTCTTCGGCGGCGCGCTGCTGGCGCTGCTGATCGCGACGCGGGTGCTCTGGCCGCAGGACGCGGCGCTCGCGCGCTACGATTTCCTGTTCCTGGCGGCGCTCGCCCTGCAGGGGACGCTCCTCGCCACGAAGCTGGAGCAGCCGGCGGAGGCGGTGGTGATCTTCCTGTTCCACGTCGTCGGCACGGCGATGGAGCTGTTCAAGACGGACGCCGGCTCGTGGATCTATCCCGAGGACAATTTCTTCCGCATCGCCGGCGTGCCCCTCTATTCGGGCTTCATGTATGCCGCCGTGGGTTCCTATCTGGCGCGCGTCACCCGCATCTTCGACATGCGGTACTCGAACTATCCGCCGCTGGCGCCGACTGTGGTGCTCGCCGCGGCGATCTACCTCAACTTCTTCACCCACCACTTCGTCGCGGATGTCCGCTGGCTGCTGTTCGCGGCCGCCGGCGCGCTGTATTTCCGCACCTGGGTGCATTTCCGCGTTTTCCGGTTCACCCACCGCATGCCGCTGCTGGTCGGCTTCCTTCTCGTGGCGCTGTTCATCTGGTTCGCCGAGAATGTCGGCACGTGGTCGCGTGCCTGGCTCTACCCTGGCCAGGAGGCCGGATGGACGCCCGTTTCCATCCACAAGCTCGGCGCCTGGTACCTCCTGATGATCATCTCCTTCGTGCTCGTCACGCTGGTGCACCGCCCGAAGCCGCTCGACGGATAGGACGGCCGGCGGCGCGCGGCTCCGGCGCTCAGCCGATGGCGTAGAACTTGGCGATCACGTCCCAGGCTTCCTGCGCGGTGTCGACATAGGTGATCAGCTTGTCGTCGCCGGGCGAGATCGTGCCCTGCTCGGCGAGGAAGCCGACGTCGATGGCGCGGTCCCAGAACGACTTGCCGAACAGGAGCACCGGCACGCGCTCCATGCGCCCGGTCTGGATCAGCGTCAGCGTCTCGAACAGCTCGTCCATCGTGCCGAAGCCGCCGGGGAACACCGCGACGGCCTTGGCCCGCATGATGAAGTGCATCTTGCGGATCGCGAAATAGTGGAAGTTGAAGCACAGCTCCGGCGTCACGTAGAGGTTGGGCGCCTGCTCGTGCGGCAGCACGATGTTGAAGCCGATCGACGGCGCGCCGCAGTCGGCCGCGCCGCGGTTTCCCGCCTCCATCACGCCCGGCCCGCCGCCCGTGACCACCACGAACTCGCGATAGTAGGAGAGCGCCGAGTGCTCCGAGCACAGCCGCGCGAACTTCCGCGCCTCGTCGTAATAGTGGCTGTTGGCGATAAGGTTCTTCTTCTGTGTCTCGTTCTTGGCCGCCCAGGCCTCGCCGCCCGGTTCAGGCAGCCGGGCGCCACCGAACAGGATGACCGTCGAGCGGATGCCGCGCTCGGCCAGGATCATCTCCGGCTTCAGCAATTCGAGCTGCAGCCGCACGGGGCGCAGTTCACGCCGGGTCATGAAGTCCGGGTCGTCCCAAGCCAGCCTGTAGGTGTCGGCCCGCGTCTGCGGCGTGTCCGGCACGCTCCTCGCCCGCTCCAGATCCTCGTCCGAGTGCGGCAGGGGCGTCCACCCTGCCTTTTCCATGGGATTCATGTTCGACTGATCCATTCCATATTCTCTTAGTTGCGCCGTCCCATGGCGCACCCCGCGATTGACCCTCACCATTGCTTCACATAGGGTCCGCGCGACTTTGGAAACAGGTTAAGGCGTTCGCCCTTAACAGCTTGGTAATGGAGCGAAATCATGTCGAAGCCCGATCTTGCGAGCCTCGAAAAGACCATCGAGAAGGCCTTCGACGAACGCGAGACGATTTCGACGGCCACGCGCGGCGAGACCCGCGAGGCGATCAACGCGGCGCTCGACCTGCTCGACCGCGGCACCGCCCGCGTCGCCGAACGCCAGGCGGACGGCAAGTGGCACGTCAACCAGTGGCTCAAGAAGGCGGTGCTGCTGTCCTTCCGGCTGAACCCGATGGAAATCATCAAGGGCGGCCCCGGCCAGTCCGTGTGGTGGGACAAGGTGCCGTCGAAGTTCGATGGCTGGGGCGCGGTCGATTTCGAGAATGCCGGCTTTCGCGCCGTGCCGTCCTGCGTGGTGCGCCGCTCGGCCTATGTGGCGCCCGGCGCCGTGCTGATGCCCTCCTTCGTCAATGTCGGCGCCTATGTCGATTCGGGCACCATGG
>ERZ778021.2971-NODE-2971-length-13472-cov-3.808228_pt1 | contig 13472 bp, 12 predicted proteins | sample MGYA00375751_ERZ778021 | MGnify/ENA primary metagenome ERZ778021 (study PRJEB29350, sample SAMN05389814) | bioreactor metagenome | isolation source: Thiocyanate stock bioreactor | place: South Africa: University of Cape Town | collected 2013-08-29 ... | reverse complement strand
TTTTCAATGACCCTCGGCGTATTCATGATCGTGTTCTGTATCTGGCGTGCCAGCAGCTTTTCTGTTCCGGGATTGTATAATACCGATGCAAATTTCGGATATTTAAACGCCAGTGTTGCCATTGCTCCCGACCCCTTGATCCCCTTCGCCACCATCCCGGCAACACCTGCTGTCGCCAATAGCTGAACCGTCTCTCCTGCCAGTCCGCCCCAAAATACATCACTCGGGCGCTCCGCCTTTGCCGCATTGACATACTTATCGTCCACCAAAAACGGTATGGTGTTAAAAAATGCGGTCTTCCTTGCTTCTTCGCCGCTTACCTTGTTGTGTATCAGATTTATGATCTCATGCTTCCGGTTAAATTCCTCATCCTTCTTGGGCTGAAAAATATAGTCCAGATGATTGTCGATATAAAATCTGTCGGCCCATTCCTTCTGCTTCTGCGTCATCGGACCATCCAGAAAAGCCAGATATTCCGCCGCTTCCCAGTTTTTTTCATAAGCGCTTTTTTCAACCAAATCATCTGCCTTTTCATCACTCTCGGCATACTTTTCTTTCAGAATCATTGCCGCATTCGCAGGCAGGATTTCTGCGCTTTTCTTCTCTTCTTCAGCCGCTTGCTTTTTCAGCTCATGATAATCAGGGTTAAAAATTCCCAGATTGGCTACCCAATCGGATAGATCCCCCAATACAGGAATTGGCGACCCGGTCTCAATCCGGGCATCTTCCGCCTCCAGCTTCCTCATCTGCGCCTTTTTATCATGATACTCCGCACGCAATCTAACATCGGCATTTTCCGGCGGCTCCGGGTTTGCTAGATACTGAGTCAGCTCCTTCCTGTTTTGCACCGCCTTCAAATCCGTTGCTTTTTTATATTCTTCCTCAGCCAGCTTTTGATTTGCCTTGTCGCCTTTCTCATACAGGATAGAAGCCCTCAATTTGTAATGATTGATCTGCTCCTCAGTTGTCGCACCCGCCGGTAGTGCTCTTTGCAGATACAGATCATGAAACCTCTGCTTCAATGCTTCATGATTGCTTCTTTCCTTCTCCCGCTCACTGTAAAGCTTTTGAGCAGGACTTTTTACATAGCTGATGATATCGTTGACAGGCTGCTGGGTGGTTTCTCCCTTGAGAACCTTCATTGATTGCATCAACTGCTTTTTCTGTTCATCTCCTGCCTGCTTGTCCATCGTTTTCAGTTTTTGATTAGAACTGTCATAATCGGAATACGCTTGATAAAACTCCTTGTCCGAATCAGAAACCGGGTTCACCGTCGTTTCGATGTCCGTCTTTGGCACCTGCAGTTCCACCGTCACCGGCTTCCCGAACCCGCTGTCAGAAGGTCCGGAGTTGCCCTGAATCCTTGGTACAATCAGGTCCTTATCATTCATCAAAAACGGTGTTTGCCGCCGCAATCCATGCCCGATTCTCAAATTGTCGTATAGCATTGATCATCCTCCATTCATAACGCCCGTCCTTTCCACAAGCCGGGCGTTCTTATGCTACTATAATTTTACAGGATTGGAAACGGACATACTACGACACATTTTTTAAAAAAAGATTGCAAATGAAATGATAAAACAGCACAAGAAAAACCACTGGCTTTCCTTGTGCTGTTTTATAAATATATCTCCATTATATTTCCCGAAAACACATAAAAAGAAGGGAGGTGAACCCATGTCTCACAAAATCGGTTGCCCGTCATCCGAAAATCCAAAGCAGTTTAAAATGGTTTTGAAAGCTATCTTTGAATTACCCAAACACCGCCAGCATTGCTGGTATCGTCACAATGCCCAATACCGATGAAACAAGGGCAAAGGATGCGCCCAGCTTCGTATCGCCATCATAAGCCGCAGGGATAACAATCGTATTGAGACCGAGGGGCATAGCCAGGCTGACGAGAGCTACCAAAACAATTTCCGACGGGGTATTCAGTGCCTTGAGAACCAGAATGAAAAAGGACGGGATCAGAATCAGTCGGATGATGCTCATTGCATACACCCTCCACCCCTGCAACAGTCCCTTGATTTCATAGCCGCCAATGACAAACCCGGTTAAAATCATGGCAATGGGTCCCATGCACGCCCCTCCTGTGCTGAGAGCGGTTTGCATAAATACAGGCAAAACAAACCACTGTCTTATCAGCCCCAGCGCTGCACCAATGATAAGGCTGATACAAATGGGATTGAGAAAGGAATGAATGCTCACCTTTCCGCCCTCACCGGGAATGAGCCAGGCAACCCCGAGGCTGTAGCAAACCATGTACAGCGGCAGAATGTAGATGAGATAATTAAACAGCACGTCTTCCCCAAAGGCGCCGCTGACCAGTGCAATTCCCATAAAAGAAAAATTAGCAAAGGTAAAGGAATATTTATAAATTTGCTTCTCGTGGTCGTTCTCTGCCATCAGCCTTGAAGCAAACACAGCAAAAGGAATGATGATAGTTGCAATTACAGCGGCATAAATCATATAGGTCCACTTGGCCGCAATGTTGCCCACGGTGAACTTGTTCATAAAGGTGTTGATCACTACAGCCGGTACCAAAATGATGTTTTCTAGTCTCGAAAGCACCGAGGAAGTATTATCCGGCAGCAGCTTTCCCTTTTTCATAATAAACCCGATGATTAAAAAAACAAAAAGCACCAGCGTCTGATTGAGTGTCGCATTAAAAATCCCCATGATATCTATCTCTTTTCTTATAGTTTTGATAAAGCGGCAAGCCCTTCATCCGATTACGCCATCACATTCAAATTATGATGTTCCAATTTTGATACAGTCATAATCCATCATTTGAAATCTTTCCTTCACCGATTTTTTTCATGATATCCCGGTTTAGTTTTTGTTGATAATGATCCGTCCATTTTTTCGTATCGCGCAGAAATTCATCACAAAACCCGACAATATCGTCACCCGTCACATCCAGAACACGCTTGCCCTGTGCTTCACCGGCCTCCAACAATTCAATGAGTTCCTTCTGAGCCTTTAACATATCAGAACCATCACCCTGGGCGAAGCTCCACATGTAGCCATGAATTTTTTCAAATACAAAGCGATAGTCCTCCGGCAGTGCTTCCACCCTTTTCATTTGCTCCTTGTATTCTTTTTTGTCCCCTATCAGTTTTTTAATCAGCTCCAGCATGGTTATTCCCCCCTATTCAGTCTTTCCATAACCTCTTGGTTCAGTTTTTTCCCCATTGCATCCGACCCCGACGCACGCATCAATTCATCGGAAAACCTGCTGATGTCACTGCCAATGACATCAAGAACCTGTCTGCCCTCTGCCACACTTGCTTCAAACAAATCCACCAAGCCGGTAAACAAAGTTAAGTCTGCAAACATGGACATATCACCGCCAACAGGACCAATACTGTACATATAATGTTCAATTTTACGAAACGCAAACCGATACTCCTTCGGCAATGCATTTACCCTTTTCTTCATTTTTTTGTATTCCCGCTTTGCATCCAAATCGCCTACAATCCATTCTATAAACGATTTTGCCATGGCTCTCCCTCCTTTAACCCGTTGATTTTTGACGAGACGAACTCCCATTTTTCCCAAAACCGCAAGAGCTCTTCCCTTCCTGCGTTGTTGAGCGTGTAAAATTTGCGGGGCGGTCCTATGTCAGAATGTTTTTTCTCGATCTCCACCAGCTCGTTTTTCTCCAGCCGTATCAAAATGGTATAAACCGTCCCGTCCACAACGTCGGTAAATCCCAACGCATTCAACCGTTTGGTGATTTCATATCCATATATTTCCTCACGTCCGATGATCTCAAGGACACACCCCTCCAAAACACCCTTCAGCATTTCCGTCAGGTTTTCCACACGAATCTCTCCTTTCTCCCTATTTTGTATTACTTGTATTCATTATCACTTACTACTTCTATATAGTATCACATTGTAGCGCCGCTGTCAATATAATAAATGTGAAAAAGAAGACCATTCACAAATTTGTTTTCTTGATTCATAACAATCGTTTCTATCTTACTGATATTTTATATCTTGTACTATTTACGTACTGTCTTTCTATTTATACAGCAATGAATGATATATCGTAATGTTATTCAAGACAGACCAATTTTGCGGTGACCACGTTTCCTCCTCAAAAGGAGAAATGCATTGGTTTAATAGAAAGAATTTACCCACCTTGCCTGTTGCACCGGGCTTTTTTGACGTTTTAAAAGCTTTTGTTTAGTTTCTGTGATTTTATATTGAATATTTACCCGAAACTGACCTGATTTTCTTATGATGGCATAGTATGTGTGTCTCTGCCTTTCCAGTTGTGAATTTTTCAAAAACATGTTATAATTACCCGAATAATCTAAATAAATGAGCAGGAGACAGATATATGTATACAAAAAACGACATTATAAATTCTTTGATTGATATTGGAATTAAACAAACAGACACATTAATGGTTCATTCTTCCATGAAATCAATTGGCGAAGTTGAAAATGGTGCTGATACTGTGTTGGATGCATTCATAGAATACATGGGAGATGGATTGCTCATATTCCCGACACATACGTGGGCACAGATCAATGACCAACATAATACATTTACCCCTGAAACTGACCCCTCTTGTGTGGGAATACTCTCTAACCTTTTTTTAAAGAGACCGAATGTAATCCGTTCATGGCACCCCACTCATTCAATTGCAGCACGTGGAAAGGATGCTGTTGAATTCGCTTCCGGGGAAGAATTGTGGGATACATCTTGCCCGCGTGGCGGTTGCTTGGGAAAGCTTTATGACAGAAATGCAAAAATTTTATTTTTAGGTTGCAGTTTAAAAAAGAATACGTTTTTACATGGCGTTGAAGAGTGGAATAATATTCCTCAAAGACGCACTGATACATATCTACAATTAAAAATTATTACTCCCAATTCAGAAGTAATCGATCGTCCAATACGTGGTATTTATAGTCCATTGGGGGATGTTTCAGAACATTATGATAAAATGCAAAAACCTTTTATTTATACAAGTATTGCTAAAAAAGGGCTGATTGGTGATGCAGAAAGCTGGTTATGTGATGCAGTAGGTATGGCTGATTTGACAACTTCATTCTTGAAGCGTAATCCTGATCTGTTTGCAGATGATAACGATATTCCTACGCAGTGGTATATAAAATAGTTTGGAAGCATCGTAATATTTCCGGGTGTTTACAAATAAAAATGAAAAAGTACAACTTATCTGCACACAATGAATAGGCTAAAATAGAATACGGCAAAATTAGTAACCGATTTGATATAATATAAAGACCTTGTCGAAAACAACTTCGACAAGGTCTGATTTTATAAATATGGTTTCCGGTGGCTGACCTATTAAGTAATATCCCTTATCGCACTTTGTTGCGGAAGCACCAAAGAATCCAACATAAGCCTTGCCCCCAACTGAAATCCCTCAATAAATCGGTTCATTTCACTGAATCGCAAAACCTCATCTTGGGCTTCAACAAGCTGTGAAAACAACCGTTGTTCCTCTTTCGCCTCGGGCAGACTATTGAGATAATCAAGAAGCTTCCCTTCATTGTTGGCAATAACTCTGACAAAAGAGGCATAACATGAATTGGCGTCATACCCTTTTTCCACAGGGCTGATATTCCCATAATACAATTCTTCAATAAAATTCATAACTGTTTTCCTTTCAAACATCGTACAAACACCAACACCTTATGGAAAGGCTTGAAAGAAACCACAGCGCATGGTATAATAGTTACACTGTGACTGCCTTTTGGCGGTTGCCGTACTGGAGGCGACGTATTTCTTTGCGAGAGAGGCGTCGCTTCTTTTCATTATTTTTGGAGCTTTTCATCCATCAAATCAATCCCTTGTCTGACAACATCGGAGCGGTTGGAGTTTGATTTTTTAACACTGTTATCCAACTTCTCAAGTGTAATTTTATCAACCCTTACCCGCAATACGAAGTCTTTTGGATGTTCAGGCTTCGGCCCCGGTTTTTTCTTTGCCACCAAACAATCACCTCCAACTTGTGGCATCAAGTTAATTATAATCTCGATGCCACAAGTTGTCAAGATTTATTTTTTATATATCTAAAAAATCCGCTTGAACGCTAAAGGTCCAAGTGGATTTTTAATTTTTATATTTAATTTATAAAAGTTACGTTTCTTATTCCCACTCAATAGTAGCCGGTGGCTTACTAGTTATATCATACACCACGCGGTTGATGTGTTTTACTTCATTTATGATTCTGGAAGAGATTTTGTCTAGCACCTCATAAGGGATATGGGCAAAATCGGCGGTCATGAAATCGCTGGTGGTGACGGCTCTGACGGCGATGGTGAAATCGTAGGTTCGGGCGTCGCCCATCACGCCAACGCTTTTGATGTTGGTCAACACCGTGAAATACTGGTTGATTTCGCCGTTCAGACCGGCGTTTGCGATTTCTTCCCGCATGATGGCATCGGATTCCCGCAGGATTTCCAGCTTCGCTTCGGTGATGTCACCGATGATACGGATGGCAAGACCGGGACCCGGGAAGGGCTGGCGCCAAACGAGATAATCGGGTAACCCGAGTTCTAACCCAAGTTTTCTGACTTCGTCTTTGAACAGCAACCGCAGCGGTTCGATGATTTCTTTGAAATCCACAAAATCCGGCAGACCGCCCACGTTGTGATGGCTTTTGATCACGGCGGCGTCCCCTGTTCCCGATTCAATCACATCGGGATAGATGGTACCCTGCACGAGATAATCCACCGTGCCGATTTTTTTGGCTTCGGCTTCAAACACACGAATGAATTCTTCGCCGATGATTTTACGCTTGGTTTCCGGGTCGTCCACCCCGCTCAGCTTGCAGAGAAACTGCTCGCCGGCGTTGACACGGACAAACTTCATGCCCTTGTCCTTGAAGGCTTCTTCCACTTCGTCACCTTCGTTTTTGCGCATGAGACCATGGTCAACAAAAATGCAGGTCAGTTGGCTTCCCACCGCTTTGGATAACAGCGCCGCCGCAACAGAGCTGTCAACCCCGCCGGAGAGAGCGAGCAGAACCTTGCCGTCGCCGACCTTATTTTTGATATCTGCAATGGCAGTTTTGGCGTAGTCCTCCATGGTCCAGTCGCCCGTCGCCGCACAGATTTTGTATAAAAAGTTGTGAAGCATCTGTGTGCCGTTTTCGGTGTGCATGACCTCGGGGTGAAACTGGACACCATACATATTCAAATCCTTGTTCTCCATGGCGGCAACCTTGCAATCGACTGTATAAGCAGTGGATACAAAGCCTTCTGGAAGAACACTGATCTGGTTGGTATGGCTCATCCAGCAAATGCTTTTGGTTTTGATCCCGTCAAACAAAATACTGTCTCTGAAATTCACTTCGGTTCTTCCGTATTCACGAATGGGTGCAACATAAACCTCGCCGCCGAAAGCGACGCCCATCATCTGAATACCATAGCAGATACCGAGTACAGGGATGCCAAGCTTGAATACTTCGCTGTCACATTTGGGAGAGCATTCGTCAAACACATCGGCAGGACCACCGGTAAAAATAATCCCGATTGGATTCATTGCCTTGATTGTTTCAACACTTGTATTGTAAGGAAGCACCTCGCAATACACACTACATTCACGCACTCTGCGTGCGATCAGCTGGTTATATTGGCCGCCGAAATCAAGCACAATCACCGTCTGGTTTTTCATATATTTGTCCATCCCTTTCGCAGTTTGAAAATTCATTTTCAAACTTCCATCCCTTTTAGCAGTGGAACATGAAATATTATCTTTTATTTTATAATCATATCTTCTCTTTTGGGTCCGTTGGAGATTATTGTGATCGGGGTATCGATTCTCTGTTCAATAAACTCAATATAATCACGGCATTTTTTCGGCAGCTCCGAATAGTTCGTAATTCCTCTGACATCTTCTTTCCATCCGTCAAGCACCTCTAAAACCGGCTTGGCACGGTAAAGCTGAGTGGGTGCCGGGAAATCGGTGGTGATTTTGCCGTCCACCTCATAAGCAACACAAACAGGAATTTTATCAAGATAGCCCAAAGCATCGATTACGGTAAATGCAGCAGAAGTTGCCCCCTGTGCTTTGCAGCCGAACTTGCTTGCCACAACATCAAACCAACCCATTCTACGGGGTCTGCCTGTGGTTGCACCGTATTCACCGCCGTCGCCACCGCGTCTTCTCATTTCATCTGCTTCTTCGCCGAAAATTTCACTGACGAAGGCACCGGCGCCAACCGCACTGGAATATGCCTTGGTCACTGCAACGATTTCTTTGATCGCATAAGGAGGGACACCGGCACCCACCGAACCATAGCCTGCCAGAGTCGAGCTGGAGGTGGTAAAGGGATAAATGCCGAAATCCGGGTCTTTCAGTGCACCCAATTGACCTTCCAACAAAATTTCTTTGTCAGCTTTGATGGCGTCCTGTAAAAATGCGAAAGTATCTGCGGCAAAGGGGGTGATCATCTTTTTGTATTCCATCATCTGCTCAAATAACTCTTCCGCCACCAGCAAAGGCTTATGATAGAGATTTTGGAGCAGAACATTTTTAATCTCAATTACATTTTTGATTTTGGTGAGCAGTTCACTCTCGCTTCCGAACAGCTCACATACCTGAAAACCGATTTTTGCGAATTTATCTGAATAAAAAGGAGCGATACCCGAACGGGTGGAGCCAAACTCTCTGCCGGCCAGTCTTTCCTCTTCATAGGTATCGAACAGGATGTGGTAAGGCATCATGATCTGTGCGCGGTCACTGACCAAAACCTTGGGTGCGGGAACATCGCGGTCCACAACCGAGTTGTATTCTTTGATGAATTTGCCGATGTCCAGTGCAACGCCGTTGCCGATGATGTTGGTGCAGCTCTGGCTGAACACGCCGGACGGCAACATATGCAGCGCAAATTTACCGTAGTGATTCACTATGGTGTGTCCGGCATTGCTTCCGCCTTGATAGCGTATTACAATGTCAGCCTTCTGTGCGAATGCGTCCGTAATCTTGCCCTTACCCTCGTCGCCCCAGTTGGCGCCTACAATCGCTTTAATCATCCAATTTGCTCCTTCATACTTATTTCAAAATCACCATCAAAGATAATAATTTCTCTGCATTTACATATATTTTTACCAAAAATGCTCTTTAAACCCTGATTTCAGGCATTTTTCCGGTTACTGCGTTATTTTCCAAAATAGGCTTTACGTGGTTCCGGATGAAATGATCCACCTGAATATCTGCCATACCGATGAAATTCCGGGGCTTCATAACCTGTAGCAGCTCATCCATAGTCACGCCGAAAGCGCTGTCCCCTGCGATTCGTTCCAACAAGTCGTTTTTGCCGCCTTCCACTTTTACCACACGTGCCGCTTCCATGGAATGTACACGGATCCGCTCGTGGAGTTCCTGACGGTCCCCTCCTCGTTTCACGGCGTCCATCATGATGTTCTCAGTCGCCATAAAAGGCAGCTCAGCAAGCAGGTGCTGTTCGATTACCTTTTCGTAAACCACCAGTCCGTCGGAAACATTGATATATAAATTCAAGATCGCATCCACCGCCAAAAAACCTTCCGGGATGGAGATTCTCTTGTTTGCGCTGTCGTCAAGTGTTCGCTCAAACCACTGGGTGGCCGCCGTAACGGCAGGGTTCAGTGCGTCCACCAATACATAGCGGGCCAAGGATGCAATCCGCTCGCTTCTCATGGGGTTCCGTTTATACGCCATAGCGGAAGAGCCGATCTGTCCTTTTTCAAAGGGTTCTTCAATTTCTTTTAAATTTTGTAACAGACGAATGTCGTTGGAGAATTTATGGGCGCTTTGGGCAATGCCGGAAAGCACGTTCATAACCCTTGCATCCACCTTGCGGGAATAGGTCTGTCCGGACACGGGATAGGTTGCTGAGAAGCCCATTTTTTCAGCAATCAGCTTGTCCAGCTCCACGACCTTTTCGCTATCACCCTCAAACAGCTCATAAAAGCTTGCCTGTGTACCTGTGGTACCTTTTGAACCCAATAATTTGAGAGTGGAAACCACAAAATCAAGCTCTTCCAAGTACATCAGTAAGTCCTGAATCCACAAGGTGGCTCGCTTGCCTATGGTGGTGGGCTGTGCGGGTTGAAAATGAGTAAAGCCGAGGGTCGGCAAGGCTTTGTATTGATCTGCAAAATCCGATAGCAGTTGAATGGTTTTAATCAGCTTTTCTCTTATTATGAGCAAGGCTTCCTTCATGATAATAATATCCGTATTGTCGCCCACATAGCAAGAGGTAGCACCCAGATGGATGATGCCCTTGGCATTCGGGCATTGCTCGCCGTATGCACGGTTATGCGCCATTACATCGTGACGGCATTCCTTTTCAAACTTTGCGGCCACTTCATAATTGATATCGTCCACATGACTTTTCAGCTCGTCGATCTGTTCTGTTGTAATGTTCAGCCCAAGCTGCTGTTCGGCTTCTGCCAGCGCAATCCAGAGCCTTCTCCATGTGGTAAATTTCATATCGGGTGAGAAAACCAACTGCATTTCACTGCTTGCGTATCGGGAATTTAACGGGTTTTCATAAGTGTTTTTCATCATAAACTCCATTTCTCCGGCGACGCAGATCGATGTCATGAACAAAAAGCACTCACCTTCGTTGATGAAGTAAGAGCTGATTGCCTCCCCCGCACTCCGTGCGTTGGTGACATGCGCCGCTGGCATTTACACACAATTATGGTGTAACAATCCTAACGGTTGACTTCTACCGGGTATGTACCGCTGAAGCAGCCGTTACAGTATTCGTCGGAACCAATCAGCTCATGGAGGCTGTCAAGGCTGAGATAGCCCAAGGAATCCGCTCCGATCATATCCCTGATTTCCTCGGTGGTTTCATAGTTTACCGCCGCCAGATTGTCACGGTTCGGAATATCTGTGCCAAAATAGCAGGGCCATAGGAATTTCGGGGAGGCAACACGCATGTGAACCTCTTTGGCACCCGCACTTTTCAGCGCTTTCACGATTTTTGCACAAGTAGTTCCTCTGACAATGGAATCGTCGATCATGACAATCCGTTTCCCTGTTACATTCTCTTTCAGCGGATTGATTTTCAGCATCACGCCGATATCCCTGTCGCTCTGAACAGGCTTGATAAAGGTTCTGCCCACATAGCTGTTCTTGATAAAGCCACGGCCGTAGGGAATGCCGCTTTCTTTGGAAAAGCCCACGGCGGCATCAATGCCCGATTCAGGCACACCAATGACCAGATCTGCATCCACAGGATGCTGCTGTGCCAGCAGCTTTCCGGCGATTTCACGTGCTTTCAGAACACTGACCCCATCAATGACGCTGTCGGGACGGGCAAAATAGATATATTCAAAAATACATTTGGCTGGTTCAGCGGCAAACTGTTTCACGGTGGTAATGCCGTCATCCGTCACCGTAACTACCTCGCCCGGTAAAATATCCCGGACAAAATCGGCCCCCACTGCGTCCAGCGCACAGCTTTCTGAGGCAAAAACATAGGAATTGTCCAGCTTTCCGATGCAAAGGGAGCGGAAGCCATGAGGATCTCTTGCGGCAATGAGCTTCCTCGGACTCATGACCAACAGCGAATAAGAACCCTGTAAAAACGGCAAAGCCCTGCATACCGCTTCTTCAACAGAACTGCAGTTTAACCGCTCTCTTGCGATGGAATAAGCGATAATTTCAGAGTCGGTGGTGGTTTGAAACACGGCACCTTTATCCTGAAAATAGGCACGAAGCTCGTCCGCATTGGAAAGATTTCCGTTGTGCGCAATCGACAGTGTGCCTTTTTTATAATTCATAACCAATGGCTGTGCGTTCTCACGAACAGAAGAACCTGTAGTGGAATACCGCACATGTCCGATGGCCATATGACCATCTAAGGTTTTTGCCTGTGTAGGGGTAAAAACATCGGCAACGAGACCGAGATCCTTGTGATACTGTACCTCCAGATTTCTTGATGCCGCAATGCCGCAGCTTTCCTGCCCTCTGTGCTGCAAGGCAACGAGACCGAACACAACATAGGGAACCACATTTGACTTGTCAAAGTCATAAATCCCAAACACTCCGCATTCTTCGTGCAAACCCATTATGAGCCTTCTTTCGGAAAAATTTAAACTTGTTTTATACTAAGCTAATGCCGAGACGTTTGCTCATTTCTGCATATGCCTCTTCCACGCCGCCCAAATCTCTTCTGAATCTGTCTTTGTCCAGCTTTTCTTTTGTGTCAGCATCCCAAAAACGGCAGGTGTCGGGTGAAATTTCGTCTGCCAAAATGATTCTGCCGTCGTATCTGCCGAATTCCAATTTAAAGTCAACCAAAATAACATTGACAGACTTAAAATAGTTTACCATGATTTCATTGATTTTATATGCCATTTCTCCGATTTTATCCAGTTCTTCCTTCGTGGCAATGCCAATGGCAACCGCATGGCTGACGTTGATCATCGGGTCACCCAAGCTGTCATCCTTATAGCAGTATTCGAGAACAGTAGACTGCAATTCCGTGCCTTCGGTAAGGCCCAGTCTTTTTGCCAGGCTGCCGGCCGCAATGTTGCGGACAATAACCTCGACAGGAACGATCTCAACGGATTTTACAGCGGTTTCACGGGCTGAAAGCTCTTCTATATAGTGTGTCTCAATGCCGGCTTCTTCAATAAGACGGAACATATGGTTAGACATTTTATTGTTAACCACACCTTTGCCGGAAATGGGACCCTTTTTGAGACCGTTAAAAGCAGTCGCATCGTCTTTATAATCCACGATCACAACGCCTTCTACATCGGTTTTATACACTCTTTTTGCTTTGCCTTCATAAAGCTGTTCTGTTTTTGTCATTTTTTATACCTGTCCTCTCTCATGTTTGGAAATTTATTTTCTAGCTCATTTCATTAAAAATGCAGTAATTTTATTGACCGCCTTGATTGTATTTTCACGGCTTCCAAAGGCCGTTAATCTGAAGTATCCTTCACCGGAGGGACCAAAACCGCTGCCGGGGGTACCCACAACCTGTACATTTTCCAAAAGCATATCAAAAAACTCCCAAGAGGTGGTGCCGTCCGGAGTTTTCACCCAGATGTAAGGAGCGTTTTTGCCACCGAAAACTGTGAGACCTGTTTTTTCCAGTCCTTCTCGGATAATTCTTGCGTTTTCCATATAAAAACCGATATTGTCTTTGATTTCCTTTTTGCCCTGCTCGGAATAAATGGCAGCAGCGGCACATTGGGTCACATAAGAAACTCCGTTAAATTTTGTGGCTTGACGACGACCCCAAAGACCGTTGATGGACACCCCGTTCACAACAAGCTCTTTGGAAACCACAGTATAAGCACAGCGCACACCGGTGAACCCGGCAGTTTTTGAAAAGCTTCTGAACTCGATGGCACATTGTTTTGCTCCTTCGATTTCAAAAATGCTGTGGGGGCAATCGTCTGTAATATACGCTTCATAGGCAGAATCGTATAGGATGATTGCTTCATTGGCAATGGCATAATCCACCCATTTTTTCAG
>ERZ778021.2958-NODE-2958-length-13540-cov-4.969448_pt1 | contig 13540 bp, 11 predicted proteins | sample MGYA00375751_ERZ778021 | MGnify/ENA primary metagenome ERZ778021 (study PRJEB29350, sample SAMN05389814) | bioreactor metagenome | isolation source: Thiocyanate stock bioreactor | place: South Africa: University of Cape Town | collected 2013-08-29 ... | reverse complement strand
CGATGAGAAAGCCCCTCCTCGCTGCCCTGGCGGCCTGCGTCGTCCTTCTTCTGGTACTCGCGGGACCAGCCTCGGCCGCCGATCCGTGCGCCCAGATGAAGTCCTGGCTGACCGCCGGAGGGGGCTCCCAGAGCGGCCTCATCGTCATCGAAGCGGAATCCGGGGAAGTCGTCTGCGCCCAGAATCCCGAAACCCCTCGCCCCCTTGCCTCGAATACGAAGCTCTTCACCACGGCCGCCGCCCTGGCGCTGCTCGGCCCGGAAACGCGGATCGCGACCAAGGTGATGACCGACGGCACCGTCGACGCGAACGGCGTCCTCCACGGCAGCCTCTACCTGCAGGGCGGCGGTGACCCCACCCTCGGCACGCCCGCTTTCTACAACAGCTACCTGGCGGGCCTCGGCACCAACATCTTCGCCCTCGTGCCGCAGTTGAAGCGGGCCGGGATCAAAGCGGTGACCGGCCGGCTCTACGGCGACGACACGATCTTCGACCGCAAACGCGGCGTCCTCGACTCGAACTACGCGACCAGCCAGTACATCGGGCCGCTCTCCGGCCTCGACTTCAACTCCGGCTTCGCCGGCAACAGCTCCAGCCATTTCTCCTCCGACCCGGCGAAGCTGGCGACGCAGGTCCTCGACAACAGCATGCGCCACTCGGGGATCAAGATCGGCCCGACGATCGCCCTCGGCAAGACCCCGAAGGGCGCCAAATCGGTGGCCGTGATCCGCTCCCAGCCGCTGACCAAGATCGTCAACACCACCGACGTCTACTCCGACAACTTCTTCGCCGAGATGCTGGAGAAGCTGCTCGGGGCACGGATCGGCGGCGCCGGGACGACCGCGGCAGGCACCCAGGTGGTCGAGGACTACGCCGCCGAAATGGGCTCCGAAATCCACCAGGTCGACGGCTCCGGCCTGACCCGCTCCAACGAAGCCTCGCCGCAGGAGGTCGCCGACCTGCTGATCGGCGTGCGCCGCAGCGAAATCGGCGAAGACTTCATCGAAGACCTCGCCCTATCCGGCCACGAAGGGACGACCGCCGGGCGGATGAAGGGCACCGCCGCCTACGGCCGCTGCCGGCTGAAGACCGGCACCCTGACCGGGGTCTCCAACCTCTCCGGCTACTGCTTCAACAAGAGCGGCAAGGTGATGGTCTTCTCGACCCTGATGGGCTCGGTGGGCAGCACCGAAATCGCGCACGTGTACCAGGACCGGATCGCCGGCGCCGTCGCCAACTACTGAGCCACGAGGGCCTTCAGACCCGCTTCGTCGAGGATCTCGGTGCCGTATTTCTCGGCTTTCTCGAGCTTCGACCCGGGTTTCTCCCCCGCCACGACGTAGTCGGTTTTTTTCGACACAGAGTTGACGATTTTGCCGCCGGCGTCCTTCACCAAGGCTTCCGCCCGCCCGCGGGTCAAGGCGGGCAGGCTGCCGGTCAGGACGACGGTCTTCCCTTCCAACGGACCGCCGGTCGCCCGCTGTTCGGACGGATCGACCTTGAACTGGAGGCCTTTCTCCTTCAGCTTCTTGACCAGGTCCCAGGTCGCATCGTCGCGAATCGACTCGGTGATCTGCTCGGCCATGATCGGGCCCACCCCTTCGACCTCGGCGATCGCGTCGGGATCGGCGTCGTAGAGGAGGTCGATGTCGCCGAAGTGATCGGCCAGCGCCTCCGCCGTGACGTAGCCGACGCCAGGTAGGCCGAGGGCGTAGAGGACGCGTTTGAACGGCCGCCGGCGCGACTGGTCGATCGCCGCGACCAGGTTGCGCGCCGAGGTCTCGCCGAAGCGGTCCACCTCGACCAGCCGCTCCTCGGTCAGGTCGTAGATGTCGGCCACGTCGGTGATCAGTCCCAGGTCGAGGAAGACCGCGGCCTGTTTTTCGCCCAGCCCCTCGATGTCCATCGCGCCCTTGGAGACGAAATGTTTGACGTGCTGCCAAGCCTGTTCGGGGCAGCCGGAGCGGTTCGGGCAGATCGTCCAGACCCCGCCCTCCGGCTTCACCGTCGGCGTCCCGCAGGCAGGGCACTTCCGCGGCGGCTTCGGCTTGCGGGCGCTTTTGTTCTTGCGCGGCAGTTTAGGCGAGACCACCTGCGGGATCACGTCGCCCGCCCGCATCACCACCACCTCGTCGCCGTCGCGCACGTCCTTGCGGGCAAGGTCCTCCTCGTTGTGGAGCGTCGCGGTGGAGACGGTGACGCCGCCGACGTGCACCGGCTCCAGCATCGCGAAGGGAACCAGGTGCCCGGTCCTCCCCACGTTCCAGACGACCTTCTTCATCGTCGTCGTCGCGGTGGTCGGTGCGAACTTCCAAGCGATCGCCCAGCGCGGCTCGCGCCCGACCACGCCGAGCTCGCCCCAGAGCGCCTTCTCGTCGACCTTGACGACGACGCCGTCGATCTCGTAGTCGAGCGCCTCGCGCCGGTCCTCCCACCAGCGACAGCGCCTCACGACTTCGTCGACGCCCTGGTGATGAGCGGTGTCCGGGTTGACCTTGAAGCCCTGTTCCTGCAGCCACTCGACCTCGGCCATGTGGGTCGGCAGGTCGACCCCTTCGACCGCCCCGATCCCGTAGATCCAGGTCGAGAGCGGCCGTTCCGCGGCCAGTTTCGGGTCGAGCTGGCGGATCGAGCCCGCCGCCGAGTTGCGCGGGTTGGCGAAGGTCGGTTCCTCGTTTTCGGCGCGCCGCTCGTTCAGCGCTTTGAAGGCGGCGATCGGCAGGTAGGCCTCGCCCCGCACTTCGATCAGCGCCGGGGGTGAGGACGCTTTCGGCCGCAGCGGCACCGAGCCGATCGTGCGCAGGTTCTGGGTCACGTCCTCGCCGATCCGGCCGTCGCCACGGGTCGCCCCCCGCACCAGCACCCCGTCCTCGTAGGTGAGCGTGATCGCCAGGCCGTCGATCTTCGGCTCGCTCGTGTAGCTGAACTGGGAGGCGGTGATGTCGAGCCGTTTCAGGTAGTTGGCGAGCCGCGTCTCCCAGGCGCGCAGCTCCTCCTCGTTGCGGGCGTTGCCGAGCGAGAGCATCTGCTCGTGGTGGGTGACCGGCTCGAAGCGCGCCAACGGCGGCGCCCCCACCCGCTGGGTCGGCGAGTCGGGCGTGCGCAAGGCCGGGAACTCGCGCTCCAGGTCGCGTAGCTCGCCCAGCAGCTCGTCGTAGACGTCGTCACCGACCTCCGGTTCGTCGAGGACGTAGTAGAGGCGGTTGTGGCGATCGAGCTCGGCGCGGAGCTCGATCGCCCGCGCGCTGACACCATCAGGAATTTCCTTGGATGCGCCGGCCTCGGAGGGGTTGTCCGGGTCGCCCATCATGCGGCGGGCGCCCGGGTGCCGAGCATCTCCTCGAGGGCCCAGCCGCGCAGCTTCTCGATCCCGCCGTGGTCGGTGAGGTCGAAGTGGATCGGGGTGATCGCGATCCGCCCGGCGGCTACCGCCGAGAGGTCGGTCCCGTCTAGCTCCTCGTGGCCGGGCGCGCGGCCATAGATCTCGTAGACCTTGCGGCCGCGGTGATCGGCCTGCTCGAGCTCGCGCATCTCGTCGTCGTAGATCCGTTTGCCGAGCTTCGTCACCTCGACCCCGGTCGGCTCGTCGCTGGGGAAGTTGATGTTGATCAGCGTCGCCTCCGGCATCGCTTCGTCGCGCAGGTGGTCGACCAGGCAGGCCGAGAACTCGGCGGCGACGGCGAAGTCGAAGCTGCCGGGGCCGTAGCCCATGTCGCCGCCGGAGCGCTGCTGGGAGAGGGCGATCGCGGGGATGCCGAGGACGATCCCCTCGAGTGCCGCGGCGACGGTGCCGGAGTAGGTGATGTCGTCGCCGAGGTTCACCCCGTGGTTGATCCCGGAGACGATCAGGTCGGGCCGGCCGCCGCCGAGGCCGAGCTCGGCGAAGCGGACGCAGTCGACCGGGGTGCCGTCGACGGCGAAGCCGAGGTTGCCGTCTTCGAAGGTGATCTCCTCGACCGCCAGCGGCGCCCGGGTGGTGATGCTGCGGGCGGTGGCGCTGCGGTTCGAGTCCGGGGCGATCGTCACCACGTCGAGCCCGCCGAGGGCGACCAGCTTCCGGCGCAGGCCCTGCAGGCCCGGGGCGGCGATCCCGTCGTCGTTGGTCAGCAGTACCCGCACGCCCTCGATATTAGGTGTCCGGACAGAGGTGACGCCTGGCGGAGGCATCGGCGTGTCCGGCAAGGACGCAGACCCGAAGGCGTGCTCAGCACGTCGAGCGGTCGAGGACGCCGCCGGACGCGTCGAGGGCCGGCCAGGTCGGCGATACTGGCCGCCGGTGACCACCGTCCGCCTCGACATCGAATACGACGGCACCGGCTTCCGCGGCTGGGCGCGCCAGCCCGGCCGGCGGACCGTGCAGGGAGTGCTGGAGGCGGGCCTCGCCCAGATCCTGCGCGAGGAGATCCTGCTGACCGTGGCGGGCCGCACCGACACCGGCGTCCACGCCCTGGGACAGGTGGCGAGCTTCGACACCGAGGCGGCGCTGCCGTCGGACCTGGCCCGCAACCTGAACGGGGTGACGCCGGGCGACGTCGCCGTGCGCCGCGCCGAGGTCGTCGCCGACGGCTTCAGCGCCCGCCGCGACGCCCGTTCGCGCTCCTACCTCTACCGGGTGGAGACCTCCCAGGCGGCGAGCCCCTTCGAGCGGGGCCGCGCCCTCTGGTTCCCGCACCGGGTCGACCGCGCCGCCCTCGCCGCCTGCGCCGCCGCCCTCCCCGGCAACCACGACTTCACCGCCTTCACCCCGACCCAGACCGACCACGTCCGCTTCGACCGCGATGTCCTCGCCGCCTCCTGGCGCGAGGAGAGCGACCGCATCCTCGCCTTCCGGATCACCGCCGACGCCTTCATGCGCAGCATGGTCCGCGCCCTGGTCGGCACGATGCTGGAAGTCGCCTCGTCCCGCCGCACGGTGGAGAACTTCAGCATGCTCCTGGAGGGCGCAACACGCTCTGACGCGGGCGACACGGCCCCGCCCCACGGTCTGTACCTGGAGAGCGTCGGCTACGACTGAGCCGTCCCCTCGCCTTCGTCCGCCCCGCCGGCCAAGTCAGAACGAGGGCGCCCCTGCCCCCGGCTCCACCTAGACCAGCTCGAGATAAACCATCTCGGTCGAGTCTGAGCGACGCGGACCGAGCTTCACGATGCGGGTGTAGCCGCCGGGGCGCTCGGAGTAGCGCGGGCCGACCTCGTCGAACAGCTTGTGCACGATGAACTTGTCGTTGTGCAGGGCGGCGAGGGCCTGGCGGCGGGCGTGCAGGTCGCCCCGTTTGGCCAGCGTGATCAGCTTCTCGACGTCCGGTTTCACCGCCTTGGCCTTGGCCTGGCTGGTTTCGATCCGCTCGTGCTCGATCAGCTGCTTGGACAGGTTCGAGAGCAGCGCTTTCCGTTCGGCGGAGTCACGACTCAGCTTGTTGCGCTTCTTGTTGTGACGCACCGTTTCTCCTCCGCCGCTCTCGTACCGGGTCTTAGATTAAATCGCTTTAGTCCTGCTGGAGATCGAGGCCGCGGGCATGCAGCGTCTCGATCACTTCCTCGATCGACTTCTGGCCGAAGTTCGGGATCGCGTTCAGTTCCGCGCGCGACTTGCGCACGAGGTCGCCGACCGTCTGCACCCCCGCCCGCTTGAGGCAGTTGTACGAACGCACGCCGAGTTCGAGCTCCTCGATCAGGATCTCGTCGAGGCCGTTGTTGGCCCCGCCGCCTTCGCCCGCGCCGTTCGAGCCGAGCCCGTCGGTGGGCAGCGCCGCGACCGGCTCACGCGCGGTCAGTTCCTCGACCCGGTCGGCGTCGGTGAAGATCGCCAGGCTCTTGATCAGGATCTCGGAGGCCTCGCGCAGCGCGGCACCCGGCTCGATCGAGCCATCGGTCTCGAGGTCGAGCTCGAGTTTGTCGAAGTCGGTCCGCTGCCCGACGCGGGCAGCGGAGACGGCGTAGGAGGCGCGCCGGATCGGCGAGAAGATCGAGTCGATCGGGATCACACCGATCGGCTGCTCGTCCGACTTGTTCTCTTCGGCGGGCGAGTAACCGCGACCGCGGCCGATCGTCAGGTAGACCTCGAGTTTGGTTTTTTTCTCGAGCGTCGCGATCGGTGCCTCGGGGTTGAGGATCTCGACGCCGGAGGGCAGGTCGATGTCCTTCGCCTTTACCTCACCGGGGCCGGTCGCCACCAACGGCGCCTCGACCTCGTCGGCGTCGGTGTGCATGCGCACGACCAGGTCCTTCAGGTTCAGGACGATGTCGGTGACGTCCTCCTTCACACCGGGGACGGTCGAGAACTCGTGGGCGACGCCCTCGATGCGGACGCTGGTGATGGCGGCGCCGCCGAGCGAGGAGAGCAGGACGCGGCGAAGGCTGTTGCCGAAGGTGTAGCCGAAGCCCTTGTCGAGCGGCTCGATCGTGAACGTACCGCGACGGTCGTCCACTTTCTCGGCGGTGATACGGGGGACCTGGAAATCAGTGGTCATGAGTTCCTTACGTTGCTTCTTTTCTGAATTGCTTCTGGTCCGGACTACTTGGAGTAGAGCTCGACGATGAGCTGCTCCTGGACCGGCGCCGAGATCTCGGAGCGCTCGGGGTAGCGCAGGACCTTGGCGGTCAGGGCGTCGTGGTCGGCCTGCAGCCAGGCCGGGACGGTCGAGACCAGTTCGGTCGCGCGGCGGACGGTGTCCGTGGCGCTGGAATCGGCCTTGATCGAGATGATGTCCTCGGGACGCACCTGGTAGGAAGGAATGTCGACGCGGCGGCCGTTGATCAGCCAGTGGCCGTGGTTGATCAGCTGGCGGGCCTGGCGGCGCGAGGCGGCGAAGCCGAGCCGCACGAGCACGTTGTCGAAGCGGGACTCGAGCAGCCGCAGCAGGTTCTCGCCGGTGACGCCGTCCATCCGCGAGGCGTGTTCGTAGTAGGCGCGGAACTGTTTCTCCAGCACCTGGTAGTAGCGGCGGGTCTTCTGCTTCTCGCGCAGCTGCAGGCGGTACTCGCTCTGGCGCAGGCGGCCACGGCCGTGGTCACCGGGCGGGTAGGAGCGACGCTCGACGCCGCACTTGTCGGTGAAGCAGCGCTCACCCTTGAGGAAGAGTTTCTGGCCCTCGCGCCGGCACTGCTTGCACTGCGGGGAAGTGTCGCGAGCCATCTAGACGCGCCTCCGCTTCTTCGGTCGGCAGCCGTTGTGGGCCTGCGGGCTGACGTCCTTCACGGTGGTGACGTCGAGGCCGGCCGCCTGCAGCGAGCGGATCGCGGTCTCGCGACCGGAGCCGGCGCCCTTGGCGAAGACTTCGACTTTCTCGAGGCCGTGTTCCATGCCTTTTTTGGCGGCGGCGTCGGCGGTCACCTGCGCGGCGAAAGGCGTCGACTTGCGCGAGCCTTTGAAACCGGCGGACCCGGCCGACTCCCAGGCGATCACGTTGCCGTCGGTGTCGGTGAGCGTCACGATCGTGTTGTTGAACGAAGTCTTGATGTGCGCCTGGCCGTACGTGATGTTCTTTTTGACGCGACGACCTTTGCGCCCTTTGGAGGCTTTTTTCTCCGCCACTCTTCTCTCCTACCTGGGTTTCTTCTTGCCGGCGATGCTCAACCGCCGGGGGCCCTTGCGGCCGCGCGCGTTGGTCTTGGTGCGCTGACCGCGAACCGGCAGGCCGCGACGATGACGCAGGCCGCGGTAGGAACCGATCTCCATCAGGCGTTTGACGTTCTGGGAGCGCTCGCGCCGAAGGTCGCCCTCGACGTCGCGGTTCTCGACCGCGTCGCGCAGCTTGATCGTCTCGTCCTCGGTCAGGTCTTTGCCCTGGATGCCGGGATCGATCCCGGTCTCCTCGAGGATTTTGAGAGCGGTCGAGTGACCGATCCCGAAGATGTAGGTGAGCCCGATCTCGATCCGCTTGTTGTCGGGGATATTGACCCCCGCGATACGTGCCATGCCCTACCCCTGCCGCTGCTTGTGGCGCGGGTTTTGGCAGATGACAAGGACCGCACCATTTCGGCGGATGACCTTGCACTTCTCGCACATCGGCTTGACGGAAGCTCGAACCTTCATTGCTCCGGTTTCTCCTTCGAATACAGGACTCCCGCGCGCCCCATGAGTCGGACGGCAGGGTAAGACAGAGGCCCACTGGGCCGACCAGGAAAGATAGCAGGGGACGGAACCTGGCCGCAACTGGCCCGTCCTGGGAGGATCTGGGCATGCCGAGGCGCCCGAAGCAGGATACCTACGACGCCGTCGACGCCTTCGTCCAGGCGACGCTGCTCGGCCCCGACCCCACCCTCGACGCGGCGAACGCTGCCGCCGCTGCCGCCGGGCTGCCCGCGATCCAGGTCAGCCCCGCCGAGGCGCGCCTGCTGAGCGTCCTCTGCGGCGGAATCGGCGCCCGCCGGATCCTCGAGTTTGGCACCCTCGCCGGCTACAGCACGATCGCCCTCGCCCGCACCCTCCCTGACGACGGCACCCTGATCACGCTCGAGTACGACCCCGATCACGCCGAGGTCGCCTGGGCCAACATCGAGGCGGCGGGATTCGCCGACAAGGTCGACCTCCGCGTCGGCGCCGCCCTCGAGACCCTCCCCCTGCTCGAGTCCGAGGCGGTCGAGCCCTTCGACTTCGTCTTCATCGACGCCGACAAGGTCAACACCGCGCCCTACTTCTCCTGGTCCCTCGACCACACCCGCCCCGGCGGCCTGATCTTCGCCGACAACGTGGTCCGCCAAGGCGGCCTCGTCGACCCCGACGCCGACGAAGCCTCAGCCGCCCAGCGCGATTTCCTCGCCTACCTCGCCGACGAGCCCCGCGTCACCGCGACGATGATCCAAACGGTAGGCGTAAAGGGCCACGACGGCTTCGCGCTGGCCGTCGTAAACCGCTGAGGGTTCGGGGCCTCTGCGGCCGGGGTCCGGCCGGCCTGGGCGTCTCGTGGCGGCCCGGGCAGGCTGTGGCCGCCACGAGACGCCCAGGACGTGAGGCTTTCGGGGGGAAGTGCGCAGGGACCGTGCCCTTGCGGGAGGAGACGTCACACCTCCACAACGCCCCCAGGTTGATGGGCCGAAAAGCGCTGATATAGAGCGCTTTTCGGCCCATCAACATTGGGTCTGTCACGGAAGGCTGCGTTCGTGATGTCTTCCCGGTGGAAACGTGACGTTGCCGACACCTTCGTCGCGGATCTCCGCCGCGACCCGCACGGGACGCGCACCCACGCCTCTCTCCCCGTGACCCGGCCCTCTCGTAGGCGGTCACAGCCTGCCCGGACCGTCTACGAGAGGGCCGGGTCCCTCGTGCGTCCCTTGCGAGGCCCGGCCCTACCTCCCCAACTTCACCGTCGGCGTCACCACCTGCTGGAAGGTCGGCCGATTCTGGAACGGGAACGCGCCCAGGGCGATGCCGCTCGTTTCCGAGGGTCGGTTGGCGTCGAAGCAGGACGGCTGCGGATTGGCGGCGCAGGCTCCGTCGCCGCCGCCGTACAGTTCCGCGGGCGTCGTCTTCATCGCTTCCTTGAGGCTCTTTTCGAGCACCTGGGCGCACTTGGTCTTCGAGCCGCCGCCGCAGTAGCCGCGGCTCCAGGGAGCCTGCGGCTTCGGGCCGTAGATGTCGCGCAGGTCCTTCGAGACGTAGCTCCACCAGCCGTCGTCGAAATTCGGTTCCTGCGGCGAGCCGCCGGTGTAGCTGCCCGTTTCGAGCATCCCTTCGAGGCGTTCGTAGGCCTTCGCGCCGAGGGTCGGCTTGAACTCGGCTTCGAGGAGCTTCGGCCACCAGGCGTCCATCAGCTCGATCGCCGGCGTTTCTTCGTCTTCGCCGTTGCGGTCCATGTCACGGCGATGTGAGCCGTGGGAGCGCCAGGTCTTCAGCTCGTTCAGGGCCTTGCGCACGGCGCTCGATTTCGGCTTGCCGATCGCCTTCACCAGCAGCGGCAGCACCTTGTCGGCGCGCAGGTCCTCGGTCGCCGGTTCCTCCATCGCCTGGACCAGCTGGGCGATCGTCATCTTCGCCTTGCCCTTCAGGTCTTGTTTGATGTGGTCTTCGATCATCTGCGAGCGGAAGATCGAGCCATAGTCGTACTTGTCGTCGGCCGCCGCCCATTCCGGTGCCTGCTTGTTGTTCCAGCTGACCAGGAAGTCGGGGTCGACCGCCTGCGGGTGTTTGCTGAACGGCAGCCATTCGGCGTCGTGCGTCTTCGGGTTGTAGCCCTGCCAGTCGTACTGGCCGGTGCCCAGGATCGGGAAGTCGGGCGAGGTCCCCCGCGCCCGCTGCGGCATCGCCCCCGACAGCGCGTAGGCGATGTGGTTGGCGTCGATGTAGGACCAGTTGAAGAGGAAGTTGATGTTCGAGATCGCTTTCTTGAACCCCTTCACCCCGGTCACCACTCCCGGTTCGTTCAGCTGCCCGAAGCCGATCACCGAATCGGCCTCGTGGAAGTAGGTGCTCCGCGCGTGGACGAAGGCGACTTTCTTGCCGTCCGCCTTGCCGCGGGCGAAGACGATCCCATGCACGGTCCGGTAGGCGGTCAGCGTCTGCGACCCCGCCGGGGTCTGGTCGATCGTGTTCGGCACCCAGCTCTCGGTCTTGGAGAGCTTTTCCATCGCCAGGCACTTGCCCTTGTAGAGGTAGTGGAAGCGGTCCTTGCAGAGGACCTCGGCGAAGGTGTCGACGTTGTCGGAGGTCGCCGTGGTCGCGCTCCAGGCGTAGTCGCGGCCGTGGCCGAGCTCGACGTAGAGGTTGACCCCTGGGAAGGCGGCGCCGCGGGCGTCGATCCCCGGGCCGTGCAGGTCCTCCTCCATCAGGATCTGCGGCACGTAGTAACCGACCTGCGGGCCCATCACCGCGATCGGGTGCCCGTCGGCCGAGTTCTTCTTCGAGACGAGCTCCCAGTTCGAGGCGTGCCCCGCTTCTTCGAGCCCGCGGGTGAGCCGGCCGCCGATCGTGTTCAGGCCGGGAGTGGTCCCGGTGTCGGCGTCGATCGAGGAGCCCGAGGCGATCGGTGTTTCGAAGGCGCCGCCTTCCGGCAGCGCCAGGCCCTTCTTGGCGAAGGCGCTCCGCGTCTCATACGGGTAGGGCTTCGAGATCGTCGTCGGCGCTTCCGGGTCGTTCTTCGAACGGAACCCTTCCCAGGCCTTCTTGCCGGCCTTTTCGCCCATCCGTTCGACCATCGCCTCCATCGTCAGCGCCGAGTTCAGCTCGTTGCCGCCGCCCTTGCCGAAGATGCCGCCGATCAGCGAGGCGATCGCGATGATGTCGGTCGGTTTCCACGGTTCCATCGGTTTGTTGATGAAGGAGTACTCGGCCGGTTTCAGTTTCGAGTCGAGGTTGGCGGCGCCGATGTAGGCGTTGATCCCTTCGACGTAGGCGTCCAGGTCTTCGACCGCCTGTTTGCCGGCGGCGCCGTGTTCGGTGCCCATCTCCTTGATCTGCTCTTCGAGATCGGCTTCGGTGTAGGGCGCGAAGCCCCATTGGCTCGCGTCGGCGGCGGCGTTCGAGCCGCCGAGGAAGGAGGCCAGTTCGGCGCGGCCGGTGTGGCGCAGCACGTCCATCAGGAAGAGCCGGTCGTTCGCCCCCGCGTAGCCTGCCCCGAACATCGTGTCGGCGCGCGTTTCGCCGTAGATGTGCGGCACCCCGTAGGCCTTGTCGCGGATGATCGTCGTCCCCGGCCGCGGTTCGATCTGCGATTCGATTTCGCCCGCGGGCACCCCGAAGGTCGCGTCCTTGAAGTAGTTCGGGATCTGTTCGTCGGTCAGCGTCGGCGCCCCGTAGAGCAGGTTTTCGTACAGCGGCTGCTGGTCGGCGTAGTGCGGCGGCATCGTTTTCGACGCTTTGAAGGCAAGCACCTGGGGCAGGCTGTCGAGCCCGTTCTCCCCCGGGGGGAGCACGTTGCGGAAGCCGCCCGCATCGTTGGCCCCGTAGGGCTGCACCGCGTTGTCGGCGGCGGCTGGACCGGCGCCGACCGCGGCGACGAGCAGGCAGGCGGACACGGACAGGAAAGCTCGCAGCGAACGACCCAAAATCTCCTCCTCCAAAAGTTCCCTGGCAGCCTCCCGAGCCGCCCGAGAAATATATGCCCGCGGCCGGACCCAAGCAAACTGGCCGGCCGGCTGGGGGGCCTCCGCGGGGGACTCTTGAGGGCTTGGGGCGGCTCGGGGGGACCCCTTCTCTCACAACAGCGGGGAGGTTCGTTCAGGGGTCCCCCCGAGCCGCCTTCACGCTTCGGGACCCGGGAGGCTCCGTCCGGCGCTGGGAAAAGAGGGCAGCCACAGCGGGCGCGGGTCCAGGGTCAGGCAGCTTTCGACAAAAGAACGACGGCCGCGCCTACCCCGAACCGACGCGAGCGCCTGTGAGAGGGGACCCGATGGACCCTGAGCGAACCTCCCGCTGTTGTGAGTGAAGGGTCCATCGGGTCCCCTCCCCCACCGCCCCTACTCAGCCTCGTGCCAAGGAGTAAGGATGCGCGGCCCGTCGGGCGTCACCGCGACGGTGAACTCGAAATGCGCCGCGAGGCTGCCGTCCTCGGAGAAGACCGACCAGCCGTCGTCGCCCATCCGCACCAGCGGGCCGCCGGCGTTGACCATCGGCTCGATCGCCAGCACCGTCCCCTCCTCCAATAGCGGCCCGCGGCCGGGCTCGCCGAAGTTCGGCACCTGCGGCTCCTCGTGCATCTCGCGGCCGATCCCGTGGCCGACCAGGGTGCGGATCACGGAGAGCCCGTTCGACTCGACCGAGCGCTGGATCGCGCTGGAGACGTCGCCGAGGTGGTTGCCGGGGACCATCTGCTCGATCCCGTCGAAGAGCGAGTTCTTGGTCACCTCGAGCAGCCGCTTGGCGTCGGTGGAGATCGGCCCGATCGGCACCGTCACCGCGGCGTCGGCGACCCAGCCGTCCTTGGTCACGCCGACGTCGATCGACAGCACGTCGCCGCGCTTGCATTCGTAGCCGTCGGGGATCCCGTGGACGACCATCGAGTTGGGGGACGCGCAGATCGACCCGGGGAAGCCCCGATAGCCTTTGAACGAGGGCACGGCGCCCTGCGAGCGGATGAACTTCTCCGCCGCTTCGTCCAGTTCCAGCGTCGTGATCCCCGGCCGCGCCTTCGATTTCAGGACCTTGATCGTGCGGACGAGGATGTCGCCGGCGGCGGCCATCATGTCCACCTGCTCGGGGGTCTTGCGGATGATCATCTCGGCGTACGTTAGAGAGCGCGGCGCCGCTACGAGCGGGCCGCGTCGAGGATGCCGCGCAGCTCCTCGGTGACCTCGGCGGGATCGCGGGCCCCGTCGACCCGGCGCAGGATGCCCTTGCCGTCGTAGTAGGAGACGAGCGGCTCGGTCTTCTCGTGGTAGGTGGCGAGCCGCTTGCGGATCACCTCGGGCTTGTCGTCGTCGCGCACGATCAGCGGCGAGCCGTCGATGTCGCAGACGCCCTCCTGCTTCGGCGGGTTGAACTCGACGTGGTAGACGTGGCCCTCTGCCTCGCACGTGCGGCGACCCCCGAGCCGGCGCACGACCTCGTCGTCGGAGGCGTCGATCCGCAGCACCGTGGTCACCTCCCGCCCCAGCTCCGCGAGCTTCC
>ERZ778021.2956-NODE-2956-length-13547-cov-5.282538_pt1 | contig 13547 bp, 14 predicted proteins | sample MGYA00375751_ERZ778021 | MGnify/ENA primary metagenome ERZ778021 (study PRJEB29350, sample SAMN05389814) | bioreactor metagenome | isolation source: Thiocyanate stock bioreactor | place: South Africa: University of Cape Town | collected 2013-08-29 ... | reverse complement strand
CACGGCCTCATCGAGCACCCGCACGAGCGGGGCGATGGTGTTCTTGATGGTCGACGCGCCGTGACGCTGCTCCCACTCATCAATGGTGCGGTCGATGATCCCGGCGGTGATCTGGGTGACCGGCAGGTGCCCGAGCGCGGGCAGCACGCGCAGTTTCAGCCCGTACCCGTAGGTCTCGCCGGTGGAGGTCGGGTCCAGGCCCCGCGCCCACCGGTCGCCGATGGAGGTGACGAACTCCAGCAGCGTCATGGACACGTCCATGCCCTTGGTCGATGAGTTGCGGAGCTGGTCGAAGAACGCGTGCGCGGCCGCTTCGTCTCGCACGATTTCCGAGCGGATGACACGCCGCTTGGTGGTCGGGTCGGTCCACCGGGCTCGGGCGCGGATGCCGTAGGAGCGGCGCTCCATGTCTGTGGAGACCTTCACGCCGATCGGCGGGACCGGCTTGGGCTCGGCGGTCGGCTGCGGTTCAGCTCTGCGGGGCACGGTCCCGCCAAGCCGCAGGAACGGCGGCCCCGTGCCGGCCGAGCGCCACCGCGACAGGGTGGACTCCGAGACCTTCAAGTACGCGGCGACCTCACGGCTGTCCAGCAGGGGCGAGACGAGTGCCTCGGTCTTGTCGCTCACGACACTTCTCCGGTGTCCGGGTCGAGGTCGCGGTAGAACGCTTCCTCTGCCTCGCGGCGGGCCTGGACGTCGGCCATGACGAACTCCACGAACTCGGCGTCGCGGTCGGTGATCGGGATGTCCTCGATCGGGTCGCCGGGTTCCTCGCCGGGCCAGACAGTCTGCCGGGTGGGACGGTCGTGGTCGAGCCGGGTGCCGCAGGCGGCGACCCATTCGCGGAGCCGCTGGCGGGCGTCGGCGAAGTCGCGGTGCCAGCCGAGCGGTGCGCTGCCGTTCTGGTCCGGGTCGTAGGCGCAGAGCCAGTGAAGGTGCAGCGCGCTCAGCTCCCACAGCAGCTCCGGGTGCATGTGCCAGGCGGGCGGGATCACGGAGGCGGGGAGCCCGTAGGTGTGGCGTAGCCAGTCCACCCAGCGGTTGAGCTCCAACCACTCGGCCTCGGCGTCCTCGGCACTCAGCAGGTTCCAGTTGATCGGGTGCGGCGGCTCGGCGATCAGCGGCTCGTCGTAGCCGTCGTCGTCCATCTGGTCCACATCCGAGTCGGGAACATCGTTCGTCGTGGCGTCGCCACCGGGTTCGTCGGACATGCTGGGCTCCTGTCTGCTCTCCGGCGCCGGTTCGTGCCGGGCCGTTGTGGCGGGCAGGTGCTCCGTGCCGCGACCGGCGTTCAGGTGCCGGAACGACGGAGCAGGGCTTCGATCTCGGCACGGTCGGCGGCGAGCTGGCCGGCGTCGGGACGCTTGGGCCAGGGGTGCAGGTCGGTGACGATCGGGGCCGCGGAGCGCAGCAGCACGATCCCGGTCCCGAACGGGAGCCGGCGGATGCGGTCGGGCGGGAAGATCGGCACCCGGCGCACGGACCGCTGGTTGGAGCGGGTGCCGTGGTCGCCCAGCGTCACGGAGTCGGTGTATTCGTCGCGTTCGCCGACCAAGGCGCTCAGGTCTTGCAGGTCCCGGCTGTTGGAAGCCCCGCCGAGGATGACCTTGACGATCGAGGCGTCCCAGATCGCGTTCGCCTGGTGCTCGTTCCAATTGTCCCGCGCCTGCGCGAGCGATTGGAGCACCGGCATGGTCGTGATCCCCGACCCGCCGCCTTCGGCCATCAGCGTCGGCAGCGACGGCAACGGCGAGAGGTTGGCTATCTCATCCAAGGCCAGCAGCATCGGCGGATCGAGCCGGGCACCGGCCGACCGTGCGGCCAGGCGGCGGGCGGTCTCGATGAGGTCTTCCACGAGCGCGGCGACCAGCGCGGCGCTGGCTCCCGCACCGGACCCGGTTGCCAGCAGGAACAACGTGCCGCGGTCGCGGATGAACGCTTCGGGATCGAAGCCCTCACCGGGGCCGGGCGATACGGCGTCGAGCACGCGCGGGTCCGCGAGGGAGCCGAGAGCCAAGGAGACGCCCTGCCAGATCGAGTCGCGGGTGCGGGGGTCGGAGTCGATCATCGCTTCCAGAGACTCGGCCCACCCGGTCGCAGCCTGCGTGGAGCCGGTCAGGATCGCCACCGCGTCAGCGGCCGCGGTCGGATCGAGAGTCCACCTGAACAGCTCGGCGGGCGGCCGATGGTCGATCGCTGCCGCGTGCAGCAGGGCTTGGAGCGCGGCCCGTGTCTTGCCCTCCCAGAAGCCTCCGCCGTCGACGCCGCCTGCGGACAGGCCGGTGCCGGCGGCGAGCCCGGTGGCGCGGATCATCGCCGTCTGCGGCGACTCGCAGCCCCGGATCGGTGACCAGCGCAGACCGGCGGGCAGACCCTCGGCCAAGTGTTGCGGGTCGAAGATCGCGACGGGGCCGATCCTGCGACGGGCGCGCATGGTCGCGGTGAGGTTGTCCGGCCTGGTCGAGGTGACGACGACGGCGCCGGGCGCGTCGAGGATCGCCGGGATCACCAGATGCAGGCCCTCCCCGGAGCGGGGCGGCCCGATCACCATGATCGAGTCCTCGACCGACGCCCACACGCCGGTGCCCTTGGAGGTGCCGAGCCGGTAGCCCACGTCCGCCGGCTTCGGGTCAGCCAGGCCGGGGCGCAGGTTTCCCGCGCGGCGCAGCAGCGCCTTCTCAGACGCAGCGGCGGCGACTTCGTGCCGTGTGGCGATCCCGGCCATGCGGCGCGGGTCGGTCTCGATCCGGTGGGTGTGGCGGCGCAACCGCAGCCACGCCCATAGCCCGCCGGTCACGAGGCCGGCGAGCAGCAGCCCGGCGACGATCCAGTAGACGACCGGGTTCAGGCCGTCCGCGTCGAGCGCCGCGCCGGGATCACCAGGGTGGAACAGCACACCGACCCCGGAAGCGGGATCGCCGGCCGGCTGGGGCGTGCCGGTCAGGAACGCGGCCACCGATCCCGCGGCGCGCAGGATCAGCGCGACGCCGAACAGGACGACCAGCCCGATCATCGCGGCGTTGGTCAGCTCGTCCCCGAACGAGCCGGTCTGCCGGCCCTGCTCGTTCACGGCACTCGCCGGATGATCGTGGTGCCGGAGACCCGGCCGAACAGGATGACCTCGATGACCTCGTCGGTCCGGTCGGCGCCGTTCCCGGCTGGGTCGATGAGGGCGCGCGCGGTGCCGGAGTGGGCGGCGTCGGTGTGCCCGGTGACGACTGCGACCGCCACGTCCTCGCCCGGAACGAACCCCTTGCCCTCGACGGTGTGAAACACCGGCCCGGCCTGCGCCGCCGGTTCCGGTTCGGGCTCGGGGCGGGAACGCCGGCGGCGGGCGGCGACGATGTCGGTGACCGTCGTGCCGTCCGCTTCGCGGACCTCGACCCTCGCCGGTGTCGTCCGGTCGTTCGTGGCGCGGTCGATGATCTGCCCGAACGAGGAGCGCCGCCACGGCGGCGCGAAAGGGTCAGGGTCCAACCGTTTCCCGTCGACGGTGACGGTCACGGTGCCGTCCTCGCGCACATCGAGCACGACGAGCGGAATGGACACCGGGACGGGCTCAGGCTCGGGCTTCCTCATAGCGTCGAGGTGAGTCAACGCCGCCATGAGAGCATGCGTGGCGCTCCTGGGCGTCCGCGCGCACGTACGAGCCGTGCAGGTCGAACCTCTGCCGCGTACGGAGGAATGTCGGACGTCTCTGGCAGGCTCTTCGTATGAGTGATGAAACTTGGGACGGCCGCCGGGCGGTCAGTGCGAGTTCGGGTGATAACACGGTTTCGCGTGCGCGGCAACCGGATGGTTGACGCGCACACTGGGGAGACATCATTCCGTGTCCGCGACGACGGCAGAGTGGTGGATGCCAATTCCGGCGAGACACGGTTTCGCGTGCGCGATGACGGCCGTGTGGTCGATGTCAACACGGGTGAGACGGTCTACAGACTCAGAGGTTGAGTCACTTAGCCCTGGGCGTGAGGAAGGGCGTGAGGAACGAACTGGTGACAGGTTCGGTTTAGGCCGCCAGTGTGTGCGGCTCGGCTAGCTTGGCTTCGAACTCGATGGGCGTCAAGCCGCCGAGGGTGTCTTGGGCGCGCTGGCGGTGATACTTCCGCTCGATCCACACGACAATCGCGAGCCGGAGTTCCTGCCGGGTCGTCCACCGCTGCTGGTTGAGGACGTTCGTCTGCAGCAGCGACCAGAACGACTCCATGGCGGCGTTGTCTCCGGCGGCGCCGACGCGACCCATCGATCCGACCATGTCATGACGGCGCAGCTCGCGGGCCATCGCCCTGCTGCGACTTGACCACGACCCCGAGCTTGGACGCCGCACCGATCGCGCTGATGACCGTGACGGGCATCGCGATCCGGAGGGTTCCCGACCCGTTCACCGAGCCGGCGATCACCCCATCGGCGGGCCCCGACCTCGACCGGGATGGATTCGCGGGTGATCGCGGAGGTATCCAGCCCTTGACCGACCGTCGACGACGCTGCCATCTGTTGCAATCTGTTCACCGGCGCCAATGACGAGGACGTCCAGCTCGCGGACATCGGCGGCCGGGATTGCGCGAGTAAGAACAGGAACGCCAGCACGCCGACATAGCCGAGCGACACCGCGCCGGCGTGGATGGCACGATGTGGCACGGCCCCGTTCCCAATCGGCGACTCAGCCGCGCCGTCGCAACCTGGCTCGAATCAATCGAAGAGCTCTCCAAGCCACCCGCCGCGACGCCGACGGGATCGTCCGTCGTAGTCCCGGTAGCCGTCGCTGTCGTCGCGTCGGTCATCCTCCTCCTGGAGATAGGGTGACCGGGTATTCCTGGACGTCGCGCGCTCGATGATCTTGTCCAGCTCGCCGCGGTCCAACCAGACCCCACGGCATGTGGGGCAGTAGTCGATCTCGATGCCGGACCTCTCTGTCATCACCAGAGTAGTGCCGTCGGTGGGGCATTTCATGTCGGTTGTCCTTGTTCGTTGTGTGTGATTCCGTCGCGGGCCCGGGTCAAGAGAGCACTGGATGAGCCTTGGCGTCCGATGAGGCCGCGTGGGATCTGCCGTGGCCTGTCTCTTCGACAACACTCAATGCGGCGGTGGTGCCGTCTGCATGCTTTCGTGTAGCTGTGTGTGTCGGCCGTCCTGTGGGTACAATCGGGCCACACCAGGCGTCACCGGTGGTGAGCGGGCGGGTCAGTTCGAGCCGGCGCACAGTGTTGGCCTTGCGTGCCCCCTCCGGTCCGCAGCTTCCTCGCTCACGGTGCGGCTCCCGTCGTGTTCGCGGTACAGCGTGCACCGTCGTCGCAGGCAAGCACTGTGTCTACGAGCATTGAAATGGCGCGGGTCAGATGCGGGTCCACGCATCTCATATCGGGTTTGGCGTCCTTCCGCGGTCGCGACCACGATCCCGCAGCCACGCAGGCAGGCGAGGTGGTTGGAGACGTTCGTGCGCGTCAGGCCCAGCGAGTCCGACAACCGGACTGGGTAACCGGGGGCGTCGAGAAGCTCGAGGAGAATCCGGGAACGGGTCGGGTCCGCCATCGCGCGCCCGAGCCGATTCATCACATCAACACGGGACGTAAGAGTCAGCATGCGCTGATTATACATCTGATAGTGTTATATCGTCGAATAGTCCGATTTCCTCCGCGTCCATGAACAAGAGGACCGTCGCAAAATGATCCGCTCCGCCCCGGCGCACTGCACTTTCGCTGCGCGCATGGGATTGTCGGTGCCCCGGCTGCTTGCTGGCTTGGGGCTGGTCCTGGTGCTCCTGATGGGGTCATGGGTGGAGACGCACTCGGAAACCGATGGCCTCACGGCCCCGTCGACCGCAGGGCCGATCGTGGCCGACCAGTCGGGCGCCGTTCCGGCGGCGGTGACGACGGCAGGGGGAAACGCAGAGAATGCGGAAGATCTGGGCGTTGCCCTGTGCCTGCTGGGAGTGGCGTGTGCGTTGGCGCTCGTCGTTCTGGCCTGGCGGGCACCGTCCCGCACGTTCAGCGTCGAGCGTGTCGCAGGGATAGTGCGTGAACGGATCGCGTTCCCGTCGTCCCGAAATCCGGTGCTCACTCTTACACAGCTGCGCGTTTTCCGAACCTGATCCACCACTCAACACCCTTGCACCCGTGAGAGCGAGCGGATTCTGGCGCTGCCAGACCGCCGCCTGTTGAGTCCTCGTATTGGAGAACGTCGTGGCAAACCCATTCCGGGTGACTTCCGTCACCCGCGCCGTCCCCCCGGTTGCCCATCGGAGATCCTGGCGCGCGTTCCGTGCGGCCGCCGCGATGCTCGCCGCGACCGCTGTACTCGCGGTCGCAGGGTGCACATCCCAGGACGGGCTGGCCGCCACGGCAAACAACGGCACCGGTTCCACCAGCGTTGACGAGCGCATCGTCGAGATCTCCCCGGATAAGCGTGGCGAGACGGTGGTGTTCGCCGGCGTCGATGAGCACGGCAACGCGGTCAGCAGCGGCGACTTCGCAGGCAAGGTGTACGTCGTGAACTTCTGGTATGCCGCGTGTGGCCCATGCCGGGTCGAGGCGCCCCTGCTGGAAGAAGTGTGGCAAACCTACCAGCCCAAAGGGGTGGGCTTCATCGGCGTGAACATTTACGACCAACCCCCCACCGCGCGATCGTTCGCGGAGGACTACGGGATCACCTACCCGAGCGTGATCGACATCGTCGACGGGAACACCAAGCTCGCGTTCGCCGCGGTCACTCCCATCCAGGCGACCCCGACGACTCTGGTGATGGATCGTCAGGGCAGGGTTGCCGCGCGAATCATCGGGCAGCTGCCAGCCGCATCGATCCTGTCCACGCTCGTCTCGGACGCGTTGGCGGAGATCGAATGAGCGCCGGGAGTTTGATCTTCGACGGCGCGCTCGGGGTGGCTGTGCTCATTGCCGTGCTCGCGGGACTGATTTCCTTCGTCTCGCCCTGCGTCCTCCCGCTTGTCCCTGGGTACTTCGGCTACCTCGGGTCCGCCGTCTCCAGCTCCCCGGCACAGACCCCCGCTGGGCGTGGACGGCTGATCGGCGGGGTGGCCTTATTCGTCGCCGGGTTCACTCTGGTATTCATGACCGTCACGGTACTCGGTGGAGTGGCGGGGCTATTCTTCCTCGAATACGCGAACATCCTCACCCGGGTGCTCGGGGTAGTTGTCATCGCAATGGGCCTGGCGTTCATTGGGGTATTTCCTCGCGCGCAACGCACCCTCCGACCCCGTTTCCGCGGCAACCTGGGTATGCTCAGCGCACCGCTGCTGGGCATCGCGCTAGGGATCGGGTGGACTCCCTGCATCGGGCCCACGTTGGCGGCCATCATGTCGGTGTCGTGGAATCTCGGAGATCCCGGCCGGGCAGCCCTGCTCGGTTTTGCTTACTCTCTCGGATTGGGCATCCCGTTCTTTCTGCTTGCTCTCGGGCTCGGCTGGGCTACCAGATCCGTCAGCTTCGTTCGACGACACATTCGCGTGGTTAACATCATCGGCGGCAGCCTGCTCATCATCCTCGGCGTGCTGATGGTCACAGGCATCTGGGGCGCCTTGATGTCCGTTCTACAGGGGGTGATGCTCAATGTCACGCTCCCTCTCTGATCAGCTGCACACTGATCCCTCCCGCCCCGAGGGTCACATCGATCAGGGCGAGCCGGACACCGTCACCTCCCCGTCGCTGGGACCCGTCGAGTGGCTGCGGTGGGGATGGCGGCAACTGACCAGCATGCGTACAGCGCTGCTGCTGCTGCTGCTGCTCGCCATCGCCTCGGTACCGGGATCGATCTTTCCTCAGCGCACCGCGGACCCCAACGGCGTCCTCCAATACTTCAAGAACAACCCGGAACTGGCCCCGATCCTCGACGGACTTCAGGTATTCGACCTGTACAACTCCGCCTGGTTCTCCGCCATCTACCTGCTGCTGTTCATCTCGCTGATCGGCTGCATAATCCCTCGCACCCGGCACCACTGGAAAGCCCTCCGCGCTCGGCCACCCCGCACGCCAGCACGACTCAGCCGGCTGAGCACACACCTCGTCGTCGACGTCCCCGCATCAGTCCAGAGCCCTGAAGCCGAAGCGGCGGACGCGATCACCGCCGCCGCCGCCGATCTGCGCCGCCGCGGATACCGCATCGAGCGGTACGACACCGCACGGTCTTGGTCGGTGTCGGCCGAGCGAGGATACCTCCGGGAGACCGGCAACCTGGTTTTTCATGCCTCCCTGGTCGGGGTGTTGGTCGCCGTGCTCGCCGCCAGCGGCTTCTCCTACACCGGGCAGCGGGTCATCGTCGAAGGGACCACGTTCGTCAACACCCTCAACGACTACTCCTCGTTCACCCCGGGCAGGTTCGTGGACGGCACCCAGCTGGACCCGTACTCGCTGACCCTCGACAGCTTCGACGTCAGCTACGTGCCACCGGGAGAACCCGGTGGCGGCCAAGCGGGCGACTTCGCCGCGAACCTCACCATCCGCAACGCCCGCACCGGGACACAGGACACCGAAAGCGTCCGCGTGAACTACCCCATCACCGTCGGCAATGACCGGGTCTACCTGCTCGGAAACGGCTACGCACCCACCATCACCGTCCGAAACTCCGAGGGCGCGGTCGTGTACAGCGAGTCTCAGCCGTTCCTCCCGCAAGACAGCATGATGACCTCGCTCGGCATCATCAAGGTTCCAGACGGGCTTCCCGAACAGGTCGGGCTTGTCGGTTTCTTCTATCCCACCCAGGGCGCTCTTGACACCGGGGCGTTCACCTCGGTGTATCCCGATCTGGTGAACCCGGTCGTCACCTTCAACGTGTTCTCCGGCAGCCTCGGCATCAACGACGGCGTGCCCCGGTCGGTGTACACCCTCGACACCAGCGGAATGACCCAACTCACCGGCGGCACGAGCGGTGCCGAGTCGATCCAGCTCACTCCTGGGCAGACCGCCGACCTGCCCAATGGGTGGGGCACGGTCACCTTCGAGGACGCGTCCAGCGGCACGAATCCCCTGGCGGCGGTGAAGCGATTCGCGTCGCTGGACATCAAACGCGACACCGGCGGTCCTTGGGTGCTCGCCTTCGCCACCCTCGCCACACTGGGTCTAATCACCGGCCTTCTCGTTCCCCGACGCCGCGTGTTCATCAAAGCATCCGTCACCGGCGACCCGGACGAGCCCACCCTGCGCCTGGAATACGCCGGTCTCGCGCGCGGGGAGGACCCGCAGCTGCCCGACGCGATCGCCGGCATCCGCAACGCCCACCTCGCCGCCCGTGATCGCCCGAGCTCACAGACCCCCAGCCGAAGGAACCCACGATGAAGACCCCCATGAAAGTGACCCTCATTGCGATCGGCGCCGTGGTCGTGCTCGTCATCGGCGCGATCATCTACACGGTCTCCGCCCGCCCTCAAGTGCCCGCAGGCGACAACGCCGCGGACGCGTTACCGGGTGCCCGCAGCAACTCCCACGTCCTGGACAGCGCCGGCCCGAACGCGCCGACCCTGGTGGAATTCCTCGATTTCGAATGCGAGGCCTGTGGGGCGTTCTACCCGTACGTCGAAGAGATCCGAGAGCAGTACGACGGACAGATCAACTATGTGTTCCGGTACTACCCGATCCCCAGCCACTACAACTCGATGAACGCCGCCCTCGCGGTGGAAGCGGCCGCCCAGCAGGACCGGGTCGAGGACATGTATCACCGCATGTTCGAGACGCAAGCCGAGTGGGGCGAGCAGCAAGTCTCCAAAGCGGACCTGTTCCGCAGCTTCGCCGAGGACCTAGGCCTGGACATGGCCGCCTACGATCAGGCTGTCGCGGACCCTGCCACCCGGGAGCGGGTCGAGGAAGACTTCGCCGAAGGGCAGCAGATGGGTGTGCAGGGCACGCCGACCTTCTTCCTCGACGGCGAAAAGCTCGAGCTCACCCAGCTGACGGATCTCACCGATGCTCTCGACCGCGCCCTCGCTGACTGACACGCCGACAGACGCCGCCCCCTCCGCACGAAGGGGGGTGCCGTTGTGGGCGGCGATCCTCGTCGCCGCGGCCGCTGGTGGGCTCCTGGACCTGTCCTTCCCCGCCGTGGGGTGGTGGCCGCTCGCGTTCGTGAGCATCACGATCGCGCTGTGCACGATGATCGGCCGCAGCATCGGTGGCGCATTCCTGGTCGGCACGGCCTTCGGTTCCGCGTTCTACTTCACCCACCTGATGTGGGTTGGGACCTTCCTCGGACCCGTCCCCTGGGTGGCGTTGGCAGGCCTGGAAACGGTACTATTCGGGGTCGGTGCGATCCCTCTCGCCCTCGCGTACCGGTGGACCGACCGCGACCGCGACCACGGACGTAGCGGCCTGTGGTGTCTCGGGGTGCCGTTGCTCGTGGCGGGGTTGTGGAGCGTGCGGGAGCTCGCGATGGGGTCCTGGCCATACTCAGGGTTCCCGTGGGCGCGGATCGGGATGACCCAGGCGAACGGCCCAATGCCGGAGGCGGCGTCCTGGGTCGGGGTGACCGGGCTGACCTTCCTGATCGTCACCGCGTGCGCGTGCCTCGTGCAGTGGTGGCGGTACGGCGGGTTCCGGCGCGGCATCCTCCCCGCCGCGGGAATCGTGACCGCCCTGGTGATCGTCCCGCAGTTCCCGACCGGGGATGTCGGCCGGTTGGACATCGGATGGGTGCAGGGCAACGGGCCCTCCGGGTACTTCGACGACCGTGCCCCAGGGGATGTGCTTGCCGCGCAGACGGCCGCGACCGAACCCCTGGTGGGAGAACGCATGGATCTGCTGGTGTGGCCCGAGGGTGCCGTCGACAGCGACCCCCTTACCGACCCGGCCACCGCTCGACGCCTCAACAATCTCGTCGCCCGGGTCGGCGCCCCGCTACTGACCAACGCCGCCACCGCGCGCGGCGGTGACGTGTTCAACACCTCGATGCTGTGGGACGGGCAGGGCACCCCGCAGTTGCATGACAAGGTCAACCCCGTCCCGTTTGGCGAGTACGTCCCGGACCGGTGGTTCTACGAGCGGATCGCGCCCGACCTGATCGGAATGATCCAACGCGAATACACCCCCGGACAGAACCCCCCGTTCGTGACCGTCGACGGGGTGAAAGTCGGACTGGCGATCTGCTTCGACGTCATCTACGACGCCGTCATCTGGGACGGCGCCCGCCAGGGCGCTCAGGTCTACGTGTTTCAGACCAACAACGCCGATTTCCGCGGCACCGACGAGAATCTTCAACAGCTCGCGTTCGCCCGGATGCGTGCGATCGAGACCGGCCGTGCCGTGGTGAACGTCTCCACCGTCGGCACCAGCCAAGTCATCGCCCCGGACGGGCAGATCATCGACGGTGCCGGGGTCGACCAGGCGGCTGCGGCGATCACCCGCGTTCCGCTGCGCGAGGGCCTCACCCCCGCCGTCATGCTCGGCGGTGCTCTCACCGCCCTGATCGCCCTCAGTGCGATCACGGGTTTAACCATCGCTGGATTCAGACACCGGCGCTATCACTACCGACCCCAAACCGCACGAGGAGCGACCGATGCCTGACCCCGAATCCCTTACCTTCGACAGCATCTCCCTGCTGGTGGTGTGGACGGCAATCGCCGTGTACCTCCTCGCGTTCGTGGCCTACGCCATCGACCTCGCGCAACGATCGGTGCGCCGCGACGAGGTCCAGCGGGCCCGCGCACTCGTGACCGCGGGCGGCGGAGACACACACAGCGGAGCGGGCGTTGGACGCACCGCGCTGAATGAGGTCCGCACCCGTCCGGAGCAGCGGCAGCGTCTGCTCTGGGCGCGCATCGGCACCGTCCTGACCGGGTTCGCGTTCGTCTTCCACCTTGCTGGGACCATCGGGCGAGGGCTCGCCGCGGAACGGGTCCCGTGGGCCAACATGTACGAGTTCGCGCTCACCGGGACATTACTGATCGTCGCCGTCTACCTGATCGTGCTCCGCAGATACGACTTACGCTTCCTGGGCTCCTTCCTCATCGGCATGGTCGCGTTGCTCCTCGGCGGGGCGACTCTTGCGTTCTATGTCGAAGTCACCCCGCTGATGGACCCGCTCAAAAGCGTGTGGCTCATCATCCACGTCTTCGTAGCCTCGCTCGGCACGGCCCTGTTCGCGATCTCCTGCGGTCTCTCCGCCACGCAACTCCTGCAAGCCCGACGAGAACGACGGGCGTCAGGAAAGGGTGGTGAGGACGCGAAGCGGTCCGGCCTGGGGTATCTGCGCACGCTTCCCACCGCGGAGGCACTGGAGTCTCTGGCGTACCGGTTCGCGATCGTCGGGTTCATCTTCTGGACCTTCACCCTGATCGCCGGATCAATCTGGGCCAACGACTCCTGGGGTCGCTACTGGGGATTCGACACTAAGGAAGTCTGGACCTTCGTGATCTGGGTTCTTTACGCCGGCTACATCCACGCCCGCGCAACCCGTGGCTGGCGGGGAACCCGATCCGCATGGCTGTCGATTATCGGCTTCACCGCCGTCCTGTTCAACTTCACCATCGTCAACATGTTCTTCAAAGGCCTGCACGCCTACTCCGGCCTCACCTGACCTCTACCACTTGACAGGATTACCGCATGCCCACACCGTTGCTCGTTTCGGAGCTTCGCAATATCTCCCCATGGCCGTCTGTGCAAATGGACTGCACCTGGCGGCGTTGCCAAAGTCTCCCCTCCGTGGGCCGAGGCGCACAATGATGCGCAGTCGGAGCCGGAGGCTAGCCGTCGCGTGCCTAGTCGCGCTCACCATGGCTCTCGTAGACCAGGGCACGAAGGCCATGGCGCTCGGGCAGCTGAGCGAGGAACAACGCATTCCGCTGATCGGCGACCTGCTGGGCCTGCAACTGGCATTCAACCCCGGCACGATCATGTCTCTCGGATCAAACAGCACATGGGTGTTCACCGTGATCGGAATCGCGGCAGCGATCGTGCTGTTCTATGCCGCCTGGCGGGCGACCTCCATGGCGTGGGCGATCGCGATCGGATTCGTCTGGGGTGGAGCGGTCGGCAACCTCATCGACCGCCTATTCGCCCCTCCCGGATTCGGTCACGGCCACGTCACCGACTTCCTCGCCTATGGCAACCTCTTCATTGGAAACCTCGCCGACATCTTCATCGGAATCGGCGTCGGCCTCGGTATCCTCCAGATGCTCCGCAGCCACCGATCCCAGTTGCGCTCCAGGGGCTTGACCCCTGATCTTGGACACGCTGATTCCAGCACGATGCTGGGGAAGCGAGAATCTGAGGGATGGCAAGGAAGAACTACACGGACGAGTTCCGGCAGCGTGCGGTGGATTTGTACGAGTCCACGCCGGGCGCGACGCTGAAAGCGATCGCGGCCGATTTGGGGATCTCCCGTGGTGCGTTGAAGGAATGGGTCGACAAGCTCGGATCCGGGACCGCTGCGGCCGGTTCGGTGTCGCCGCCGGTGTCGGTGCGGTCGGAGTCGCAGGCGGCGAGGATCATCCGGTTGGAAGCCGAGTTAGCGGTCTCGAGAGCGGAGCAGGTCAAGCTCGAGACGGAGCGGGACATGGCGGATTCAACCGGTGGTCGCAACGAGTTCTGTGAACTTCTCCGATGGTGTCA
>ERZ778021.2950-NODE-2950-length-13571-cov-3.423054_pt1 | contig 13571 bp, 10 predicted proteins | sample MGYA00375751_ERZ778021 | MGnify/ENA primary metagenome ERZ778021 (study PRJEB29350, sample SAMN05389814) | bioreactor metagenome | isolation source: Thiocyanate stock bioreactor | place: South Africa: University of Cape Town | collected 2013-08-29 ... | reverse complement strand
AGTGGCAGGTTCCCAGAACTCAAAATAGGAGGCCCCTACGGGAAGGCATATACCTGATAGCAGCGTAAGCCAAAGATATATCCTGGCCTGGGTATAGCTTTTTTCTTTGCTTAATAATCCAAAATATAATAAAAGTAGCAGACCCCATATCAGGCTGGTCTTTAGAAGTAATGTCAGCATATTATTTCTTTTTAAGTTGTTCCAATTGTTGCATCAGGGCATCTATCTCTTTTGGCTTCAGCGCCTTTTCTTTTACCAGGAAGGACGCTAGTTCCGTCGCTGAACTGTTGAAAAAATTGCTGAACCAGTTTTTAAAACCGGCTTGTGCATATTGCTCTTTAGAGATGACAGGATAGTATTCATAGGTCCTTCCATAGGCCTTATGGTTTACAAATCCCTTTTTCTCCAGGATACGTACTACGCTGGATACAGTGCTGTGCGGGGTGTCCGGCTCTGCCAGGTCCTGTATAATATCGCTGACCAGGCACTTTCCTAATTTCCAGATAATGTGCATGATCTCTTCTTCTGTTTTTGTAAGCTGTATCATAACTTGTTTTTGTATTTTATAACGTAAAAATACGTTATGTGTTGTATTTTACAAATAAATAGCGATTTTTTATTTATAGCACACGGTTAAGTCTTCCTGTGACCCTTACCTCCGTATGGCACACCTGCTGTTATTTTGACGGAATTACAACAAATATCTATAAGGATAACGCTTAACTTTGGAGCGTTTTATCAATAGTATCAGTTATGTACAATTATATTACCGCGGAAGAAGCTGCACTCTTTGTGCAGAGCGGTCAGCGGGTTTTCATACACGGAAGTGCCGCCACGCCTTTACATATCGTCAATGTATTGTTTGACAGGGCGGCCTCCCTGGAGCAGGTTGAGCTGGTTTCTATCTCTACCTTCGGGGACCTGCAATGGCATAAGCCCGGGGTAAAGGATGCCTTTTTTATGAATTCCCTGTTTGTCTCTGCCAATGTAAGGGAATGGGTGAACAGCGGCCGGGGCGATTATGTGCCTGTATTCCTGAGCGAGATCCCGCGCCTGTTCAGCAGCGGCGCCCTGCCGCTGGATGTGGCCATCCTGCAGGTGTCGCCGCCGGATGAGCATGGCTATTGCAGCCTGGGTACCTCTATAGACGCTGCCTGGGCTGCGGCCCGGTATGCGAAAGTGCTGCTGGCGCAGGTAAATCCTAAAATGCCGAGGACCTTTGGCGATGCCAATATCCATTACACCCGCTTTGCCGCGATGGTATGGCATGAATCGGAGTTGCCGTCCCTGGACTATAGCGCCAAATCCAATGACGTGATCCGGAAGATAGGCGCTAACGTAGCTTCGCTGATAGAGGATGGCTCTACGCTCCAGGCGGGTATCGGCGCTATTCCCGATGCGGTGCTGAGCTGCCTGGGAGACCACAGGGACCTGGGGCTGCATACCGAAATGTTCTCAGACGGTGTGATCACATTAATGGAGCAGGGAGTCATCAATAATAAGTATAAAAAAGTACGGCCAGGCAAGACGGTGACCTCCTTTGCTGCCGGTACCAGGAAGCTGTATGATTTCCTGAATAACAATACGTCCATTGAATTCCTGGATGTATCTTATGTCAATGATCCGACCGTTATCCTTAAGAACCCGAAGGTGGTAGCCATCAACAGCGCGCTGGAAGTGGACCTTACCGGCCAGATATGTGCGGATTCCATAGGCACTTACCAGTATTCAGGCATAGGAGGACAGATGGATTTTATGAGAGGGGCCGCGTTATCGGACGGAGGGAAGCCGATCATTGCCATACCGTCTGTTACTTCCAAAGGTGTTTCCCGTATCACACCGGTTCTGAACAACGGCGCAGGGGTGGTCACTACGAGGGGTCACGCGCATTATATCGTAACGGAATACGGTACGGTGAATCTTTTCGGTAAGAACCTGGAGCAGCGATCGGAATTGCTGATATCCATTGCGCACCCGGATCACAGGGAGCTGCTGGCCATCGCGCACTTTGAAAGATTCAAGCGGCAGGCAAAGATAAAAGCGCATTAAGACAGCAGTGACGCTTTAAAGGAGGCTGTCTGGAACGCCTTTCGTATGTCACATTGAGCCTGTCGAGTCACATTGAGCCTGTCGAAATGTGCTATGTATAAATAAACAACCCTGTTCATGTCCCGGCTTTGCTCCATATGACAGGGTTGTTTACTTTTCAGGCAGCCTCATTTTAATATTCGAGTATATCTTCTATGCCCAGGTTATTCTTGTAATACAGCATCACCTTATAGGTCATCATATTGTAGCTTTTCAGACCTTCGTTCTGGCCGAAGAACCGCAGGTAGCTGTCGTAAAATCCCATGGAATAGTTTCGTAGCGGGCTTCTGTACCTCCGGCGGTGCGCTTCCATCTCATCCATGACCTCCCTGATCTCATTGGCGATCTTATGCCCGGAGTAATCTTTGAAAGCGGCTGAGTCTACGCGTTTCAGGTCGCCCAGCACATACAGGAACAGGTCGAACCGGGCAGAAAGCCTGAATATTTCATTGTCCGACGCTGCACAGAGCACATACGCTACAAAATTCGCGTCCGTTTCAGAGGCGATCCCTTTCTGGTGGGCCATTTCATGCATAAAGACAAAAGGCCGGAAAATATAGAAGAGATCACCGGAATAATGCACCTCACCCGAAAAGGGAACGAAATAGCCCTGTATGCCCAGCTCCTGCAGGTACCTGCCCAGGGAGGATTTCTTCAGGGGGCTGATAATGGTGCTGCCGCCCAATATACGCTGGAAATAGCGGTAGGCCTGCTGGTTGATCTCCTGCTCGTCAAAGGCATCCCTGTCGTGGATGTGGTGAAGCGTTGTAAGCAGTTGCTGCTGTAAGGTATCCAGCACATTGATCAGCTCTTCCCCGTTCCAGTTATACACCACTCTTTTTCTGCCTGCCGCCTCATCATATACAATATAATTCTTGTACAGGTCATACAGGAGCGGCTGACGGGTATAATTCATTCCCCAGCTAAACACGAAAACGGCATAAATGACAACGCTCCATCGTAATACCCTGACCAGCTCCCTGGCAAGATACGTAAAGTCCCGGAAGCGGACGCTGAAGAGCGCCGACCGGCATAAGCGGGAAATGGCAATGATGCTTGTCAGCAACAGCATGATATACATCAGGTCGCCCACGCTGAAAGGAAGCTCGGAGAACAGGAAAACCCTCAGGCGCTGTATGGGATAATATACCAGGTTCATATAGCCTATACGGGCCCATTCCCAGTGCTTGATGAGCTTTTCCAGCCCGAATATGACCACAAAGGCCGCTACGGTTTTGACTAACCGTGAGATGATGATATTTTTTGTAGGTTCCGGCATAAAAAATGACTACTCAAATTTAAGTAGTCATTGCTAAGATAAGGCACGAAAGCGGTTATTTCTTTCTGAAAAATAAAGTAAACAGGTTATAAGTCTTTCATGCGTTGCCGGATATAGCCTATAATACTCACACCCTGCTTTTTTAAAATGGTCTGTTCTACTGCTTCATTATTGTTTGTCTGCATGGTATCAAGTATACAGGACGTATTGACTATTCTTACCTGATATTTTTCTAAAAGCTCCTGCGCAATGTTGGGGTTAAGGATAGCTATTCCGTAAAAGTAGTATTCGAGTGTATCTGCTGTTGCGGGTGCAGGATGAATAGCAGGCATACCCTGTGGCGGGGACTGCTTGCAGGAAAAAAGCAGGAAAAGTACCCCAGCGTATAAGAATGGTATCTTTTGCATAAGATTTTTAGTAAGGTAGCAAACAATATTATAATATAGGAATATTATAAATATAGCAGGCAGCCAAGTTTATTTTTTTGTTTTTTCTGATTATTTTCTTCATTTCATGTATATAAGTGTAAATCCCATGATATTGCAACGGTACGCCTCTTAGGTCAAGAACATTATCACTTCTTCTATAATTCTCCCATTGCATAACTAATTGGAATTCCGGGATGTCATCTAAAGGATATCCCATTATAAGCAATTCATCAACAATTAATAAATACTCTTCATAGGTCAAAAGAGAGTAATCTTCAATGATAGTTTCTTCGGTGTCATTATCAGATATTGTATTAGCAAAAACGGGATGTTAAGGCCTAATACGCTAACTAGTACAAAACTTCTTTTTAACATGATTAAGTGTTTTTTACAAAAAAATGACTACTTATAAGTAAGTAGCCATTTTTATATACTGAACGAAAGCGGTTATTTCTTTCTGAAGAAGATCTTAATAGGTACGCCGCTGAAATTGAAATGCTGGCGAAGCTTGTTTTCCAGGAAGTTCTTATACGGCTGCTTGATATCGTCCGGGTGATTGGAATAAAAAGCGAATACCGGCGTATGGGTAGGCAGCTGCATCACGAATTTTATCCTTACCGAATAGCCGCGTACGATAGGCGGGGTATAGCGTTCTATCTCTTTCAGCATGACCTCGTTGAGCTCGGAGGTAGGAATACGCAGTCTCCTGTTCTCATATACTTCCAGCGCCTTTTCCATTGCCTGGAAGATCCTGGTCTTCTCGGTAGCGGAGGTAAAGGTCACCGAAACGTCTGTAAAAGGCTTCAGCTTCTCTTTTAATTCTCTTTCATAATCCCTGGCGGAATTGGTGGTCTTGCCTTCTACCAGGTCCCATTTATTGACCAGGATCAGCAGACCCTTACCTTTCCTGGCAGCCAGGGAGAAGATATTGATGTCCTGCGCAGTCAGTCCTCTGGTGGCGTCCACGAGCAGCATACAGACGTCCGCGTCGTCCATCGCCTTGATGGCGCGGATGACGGAATAGAACTCCAGGTCTTCCGATACATTTTTCTTTTTACGCAGACCGGCGGTATCTATTAGGATGAACTCCTTGCCGAACTGCTTGTAATGGGTATGCACGCTATCCCTGGTCGTTCCCGCAATATCGGACACGATGCTTCTTTCTTCACCTATCATGGCATTCAGGAGCGTGGACTTCCCGGCGTTGGGCTGACCGATGATGGCAATTTTGGGGATCGGGTTTTTCTCCCGCTCCATTTCTATGATATTCCCGTCCTCGTCTTCCACTTTGATGATCTCCACATCCTGCGGCGGCAGGGACCTGCCTTCGGGGATCATAGAGGTGATCAGGTCCAGCATATCTCCGGTACCGGACCCGGAAATGGACGATACGAAAGCGTAATGTTCAAACCCGAAAATATAGAACTCGGTAGCATCCAGCATCCGGTCTCCGTTATCCACCTTATTCACCACTACGATGACAGGCTTTTTGCTGCGGCGCAATACCTGCGCCATAGCGTCATCCAGGTCTGTTACGCCCGCGGTCACATCCACGATGAACAGCAATACATCCGCTTCTTCAATAGCGATCATCACCTGCTTATTGATCTCTTTTTCAAAGATGTCATCGGACTGCGATACGAATCCTCCCGTATCTATAACGTTGAATGCTTTCCCGTTCCAGTCTGCAATACCATATTGCCTGTCCCTTGTCACTCCGCTGAAATCATCTACAATCGCTTTCTTTTCTTCAAGCAACCTATTGAACAGTGTAGATTTCCCTACGTTGGGTCTACCGACAATAGCAACTGTAAATCCGGCCATAAAAAATAATTTGTTTTGAGATGCAAAGTTAGACAATATAATTAGCTTTAGTACTAAAGAAATGCTATTAATCGGCACCGTTCCGTAATAGATATGTATATTTGGGAACCAAGTAAGGAGATATGGAGCATAAAAATACAGAGCGTATCAGGTGGAAAATATGGTATGTGGCGCTGCTGATCTGGCTGATCGTCATGATCATCTGCTCTTTCCTTTTTACACTTAAATGGAATGTGGCATTATGAGCATAGTGGACTGGGTAATAATGATAGCTACCCTCCTGGGTATTGTTATATACGGCGTTTATAAAAGCAGGAATAAAGATGCCGCGGCCTTCATAGGAGCGGACAGGCAACTGCCCTGGCACGTGGTGCTGCTGGGTATCATGGCCACCCAGGCAAGCGCCATCACGTTTATCTCGGGGCCGGGACAGGCTTTCTCCGACGGTATGCGCTTCCTGCAGTATTATTTCGGGCTGCCGCTGGCGATGATCGTTATTGCAGCAGTCTTTGTGCCCCTGTACCAGCGGCTGAAGGTCAGGACCGCTTATGAATTCCTGGACGAGCGATTTGACCGTCCTACCCGGATCTTTACCGGCATACTCTTCCTGCTCTCCAGGGGCATCAGCACCGGCATGTCGCTCTATGCGCCGGCTATCGTGCTGGCCACCATCTTCCACTGGAACATCTATTTCATCATCGTGATCATTACGCTGTTCATGCTCCTTTATACTTACCTGGGTGGGGCGGGAGCCATCGCGCATACCCAGAAGCTGCAATTTGTGATCATTCTTTCCGCTATGGCGCTGGCAGCCTATTTTATCATACAACTGTTGCCTGGCGATACACCCGTCCGGGATGCCCTGCACATTGCCGGGGCCAATAATAAGCTTAACATGATCACTACCGGGTTTGACTGGAAGGATAAATACAATATCTATTCCGGCATCATAGGGGGCTTCTTCCTGGCATTGTCCTACTTCGGTACGGATAACAGCCAGGTAGGCCGTTATATCGGGGGAAAGGGTGTGGGGGAAAGCCGCCTCGGCCTGCTGATGAACGGCATCGTGAAATTACCGATGCAGTTCCTGATCCTGATGATAGGCATTCTGCTGTTCTCATTCTACAGCCTTACCACCACGCCGCTGTTCTTTAACGAGCAGGCGGAGCATAAGGTGGCACAGCATTTCCCGGAGCAGTATGACCGGTTGTCCGCCACGCACCGGCAGCTTGCGGAACAGTTGAAGAGCAGGTATGCGGTGCTGAAAGATGCGGGGTAGGATCCCGGTGATGTATCGGTTTACAGGGGGATCAGGGGACTGGATTCGGCCCAGAAAGCCAATAAGAATGAATTTAAAAAGCTCATCCGGGAGCACAGCAGCCTGATAGGCGCTTCCGATGACGATACCAATTTCATATTCCTGCACTTTGTGAAGCGGTACCTGCCGGTCGGTACCGTGGGTATTATATTCTGTATCATCTTCCTGGCCAGCTGGGGATCCATATCGGCAGCACTGCATTCGCTGGCCACCTCCACGCTGCTTGATTTTCATATGCAGCTGAAGCGGCAGCCTTACAGCGATGAGCAGCAACTGCGATGGGGTCGTTTCTACACCCTGTTCTGGGGACTGTTCAGTATGGTGATCGCTTTTTTCGCTACTCGTATGAAATCGCTTATTGAGGCTGTAAATGAGCTGGGCAGCTTGTTTTACGGTCCTATCCTGGGTATCTTCCTGGTGGCCTTTTTTGCCAGGCGCGTGAAAGGCCGGGCTGTGCTGGCTGCGGGCCTGGTGAGCGAGATCGTGGTCCTGGTGGTTTACTGGAGCGATACGGTCGGTTTCCTGTGGCTGAACGTTATAGGCTCCCTGTGCGTGGTCCTGACCGGTTTGCTCTTCCAGGTATTGTTCGGGAAGCCGTCAGTCCTGCCAGATATTAAGCGCCTGGAATAAACGTTCATTGCCGGTCACTTTTATTTCAATACGCCTGTTCTGGAACCTGTTCTCCTCGCTGTCGTTCGGTACGAGGGCATTGGCATCCCCCCATCCCCTGACGTCCAGCTGGTCTTCTTCAAAACCCGCACTTAACAGCGCATCGGCGACCAGCCGCGCTCTCCTGAACGAATAGTCCTGGTTGATAAAAGGGGTGCCGGAATCATCGGTATAGCTGTATATCTGTATGGTGAAGCCGGGCTGCATGAACTCCCGGAGCTGTGCCAGCACGGGCGCGAGTATATCTTCGGAGATGTGGAGCTGGTTCTTCTGGAAATTGATCTTCGTAAGGTCGTATGTGATCTGTATATCTTTTTCTTCAGGATATTCAAAGCCCTCCGGTACCATAGGGATGTTACGGATATCGAACGCCGCCACCATCTGCCTGTCCAGCCTGAAGGTATCCAGCCACTCCCTGTAGCCGAAGCGGAATACTTTCTGGGCGATGGTGGTATGGATGGGCAGCGCCACCACGTAGGAGCCGTCCCCGCGGTTGGAGACCACGGTCTGCAATGTTTGCTGGCGTTCCGTGTCAAAAAACTCGATGATGGCATTGGATAGCTTGAAATTGCCGAAGGTATCTATTACTTTCCCGTACACTATGGACATAGGCTGCGGGCGTACCTGTTCCGGCAGCGTTACCTCGTACAGGTCATAGCCGCCATTCCCATCGGGCTTATCGGAAGCGAAATAGGCCTTTTCCCCGTTGGCATGCACCACCAGGCTCATTTCATTATAGGGCGTATTGATGGTATGGCCGAGATTCCGGGGAGGCGACCAGCTTCCGTCAGGATTTTTGTGGGAAACGAATATATCCATGCCGCCGAACCCGGGGTGGCCATTGGAGCTGAAATACAGGGTATGGTTGTCAATAGCCAGGAAGGGGGCCATTTCATCATAAGCGGTATTGATGACATTGCCCAGGTTTTCCGGCAACTGCCAGAGCCCGTCGGTATATCGGGTAACATAAATATCTTTCCCGCCAAAGCCGCCGGGCTTGTCGCTGACAAAATACAGGGTCCTGTTGTCGCTGGACAGGCAGGGCATACCCTCATAATGAGCGGTATTGATGGTAGGTCCGAAAGGTTCGCCTTCAGACCAGGCCGTATCTTTCCTATAAGCCATATACAGGTCGCAACCCCCCATGGTTATCTCGTTCGTCCGGGGATTGCCGCAGCGCATATAGAACATATAATTCCGATCAAAGGACATGAAATGGGCGCTTTCATGCCGGGAAGTGTTGAAGGGAATGCCCAGGTCTTCTATCCTGGTCCAGGCACAGAGCGTGTCCTTCCGGGCTATATAGAAGTCCTCATCCACACCGTTGGTCCGGCGGGTAAACACAAGCTCTTCATCATTTCCGTGAATAGAGGGAAAGTATTCATCATACTTCGTATTGACGTAGCTGCCTAATGGAACAGCAGGGGGCAGCAGCGTGTCCGCCTTATACCTGAAGTGGAAATTCACATCTTTCTGCAGCTTGGAATATTCCGGGTAGCGCGGATGGCGTGCTGTATAGACGGCCTGCTGCCTGTACAGCAGCGCATTGGCTTTGTCAGGCTGGTTATTGAGCACATAGGCCTTTGCCAGCTGAAGGGTGAAGTCCTGGGAAGCGGACGCTTTGAGCATGGCCTTTTCAAAGGTTTGAACGGCGTCGGGAAACTCATTCCTGTTCAGGAAATAATCGCCGGCCACGGCGTAGAGATAGGGATCATTCGTACCTGCCTGCACCGCTTTCCGGTATTCCCGGGAGGCTTTTTTGTAATTCCTGGCGATCTCCAGCTTCCGGGCAGCGTCAAAATGCCGGTTGGCGGGCTGGGCACGGCAGATATTCAGGCCGGAAAAAAGCATAAGCAGAAAAAACAGGTACCGGAACATATATCGGAAAAACGGCTGTTGTTTGTATGAAGTTAAAATTTATATTGTATGGGAATAGGAGGATAAAAATAGGAAAATTTATAAAAATATGTTACATTTGCATATTGAAACGGAGAAAAGGGCGCTGCTAAAGCACCCTTTCTTGTTTTTAATATATTGCGAACAACAGACAAGATGGAACAATACTTAGATCAGGTCAAAGCCAAACTGGAGGCTATCATCAGGGATTCAGATTTTTTTCTGGTGGATATGAAAGTAAAGCCTACCAACAATCTGAAAATATATTTGGATGGCGATAACGGCATTACGATCAGCGCTATATCCAATATCAACAGGGCATTGCGCAACCAGATGGACGAAGAGGGCTGGTTTCCTGAAGGGGACTACTCCATAGAGATCAGCAGCCCGGGAACGGATACGCCGCTGAAATTCGCCCGCCAGTACAATAAACATATTGGCAGGGATCTGGAAGTGGTGCTGGATGATGAGGCTGCTACCACTGTAGTAGGCAAGCTGGTCAGCATAGCGGAGGATATTATCACACTGGAGGAAACAGTAGGAAAGAAAAAGGAAATTAAAGTTCACGAATTCCCTCTTTCCGGCATTAAGAGCGCTATCGTCCAGATTAGTTTTAAATAATTTTATTAAATACATGTATACAAAATGGCAAATCGTATCAATTTAGTGGAATCCTTTCAGGATTTTAAAGAAGCTGAAAATATTGACCGTCCTACCTTAATGAAAGTGCTGGAAGATGTTTTCAAAACTTTATTGCGTAAAAAATATGGTTCGGACGAGAACTTTGATGTGATTGTAAATGATAAGACGGGTGACCTTGAAATTTTCCGGAGAAGAGAGATCGTGGAAGACGGCATGGTAGAGGACGAGCTGGCCCAGGTGGCATATTCCGAAGCCATTACCATAGAGCCGGATTATGCGGTGGGTGAGGAGCTGTACGAGGAAGTGGATGTGCTGAACTTCGGCAGAAGGGCGATACTGGCGGCCAAGCAAACGCTGGCGGCGCGTATCAGCGATCTGAAAAAGAATAATATTGTCAATAAATACGCGGACAGGGTAGGTGAGCTGCAGACCGCGGAGGTGTACCAGGTATGGCGGAAAGAGCTGATGCTGGTAGATGAGGAGAATAACGAGCTGCTGCTGCCTAAGGCAGACCAGATCCCGAGCGATTTCTTTAAAAAGGGAGAAACCTGCCGTGCCGTGGTGAGAAAGGTGGAAATGCGCAATAATAACCCGATCATTATCCTGAGCCGTACGCATACTTCTTTCCTGGAAAAACTGCTGGAGCTCGAAGTGCCGGAGATAGGAGAAGGTATCATCGCGGTCAAAAAGATCGTAAGGCAGCCGGGTGAGCGCGCCAAGGTAGCTGTGGAAAGCTATGATGAGCGCATCGATCCGGTGGGCGCCTGTGTGGGTATGAAAGGCAGCAGGATCCACGGTATTGTGAGAGAGCTGCGCAATGAGAATATAGATGTTATCAATTATACAACCAATACACAGCTTTATATCCAGCGGGCGCTGACACCTGCAAAGGTCAACCGTATCGGCATTAACGAGGAGACCAAGCACGCGGACGTGTTCATGGACACGGACCAGGTATCGCTGGCGATAGGCAAGAAAGGTGTAAATATCAAGCTGGCGCAGATGCTGACCGGCTATACTATAGACGTGTACAGGGATGTGAATGATTATGCGGACTTTGATATCGACCTGGAAGAATTTGCCGATGAAATAGATCAGTGGGTGATAGATGAGTTCAAGAAGATCGGTTGCGATACCGCGCTGAGCATACTGAACCTGTCTATTGATGAGCTGGTACGGAGGACAGACCTGGAGGTGGAAACTGTTAAGGAAGTCAGAAAAATATTAGAGGACGAGTTTGAGAATGAGCAGGACCAGGAAGACCTGGACGAGGAGGAAGAAGAGGTACAGGATGATGAAGTGGCGGAAACTGAGAGCGAAGAAAGTGAAGCTTCCGAAGAAAATTAAAAATGTCAGCGGGAATATATTAGGTTAATTCACTATTTTATGGGAAATTAATATTAATTTATTAGCTTAATTTATTACCTTTGCAAACTTAAGAATGTACATATTGCCGCGATTTTGCAACCTTGAACCGGCAGTATTCAAAAAGCTGATATCAGCACTTAAAAGGTTGACTGATTTAAATTAAAGAATGACGGCAGGAAATTTAAAAACACCACGTTTATTAGCTGCGGCTAAGGAATTCAATATTGGGAAGGACACCTTGTTAGACTTTCTCAAAGGTAAAGGTTTTGAAGTAAGCGACAAGCCTACCTCAAAGATCACTGAGGATATGTACGATGCTTTGCAGAAAGAATTTGCAAAGGATAAAGCCGTGAAGCTGAAAAGTGATGAGATCTCCTTACCTAAAGGTTCTGCATCCAATGTTGTAGAAAGCCTCACTAAAGACGAGACAGAACTGGAGACTGCAAAAGAGAAAAAGGCCAAGGATAAAGGCGCCAAGGCAGGGAAGAAAGCTGCTGCGGACGAACCCGAAGCTACAGTGGCGGAGTCCGCTCCTGTAGCTGAAAGAGAAGAAGCTCCCGCAGTGCCTGTTAAAGAACCGGAAGTACCCGTTAAGGAGGAAGCGCCGGAAGCGCCCGCCAAGCCGGAACCTGTGATCCCGTCCGTGGAGCAGGAGCCGGTGAAAGAAGCGCCCGTGCAGGAGGAAACACCCGTACAGGCAGCCCGGGAAAAAGAACGACAGCCCGCTGAAGAAGCAGCGCCGGTAAAAGCGCAACCTGAAGCTGCAGCGGAAGATACGGATCAGGCTGACGGCGATGATGACGGCAGACCGGAGCATATAGAAATGAACTCTCCCAAATTACAGGGACCTAAGGTGATCAATAAGATCGACCTGAGTGAGATCAATATGCAGACCCGTCCCAAGAAAGGTAAAGAAAAGGAGAAAAAGCGTATAGAGCTGCCTGCGAAGGAAGCACCCAAGCCGGCTCCGAAACCGGAGACCGGCAAAGAAGGCACCGCTGCATCAGCTCAGCCTGCGGCTCCTAAAAAAGAACAAAGGCCGGTAAGGGAAGAGCCGCGTCTGGCTCATAAAGAGCTGATCACGCAGATCACCTTTGACGCCCCCAAGCCGGAAGAGGAAAAAGAACATATAGATCTGAATGCCCCTAAGCTGGAAGGTCCTAAAATATTAGGCAAGATAGAGCTGCCGGTAGGTACGGTAGGCGGCAGACAGGAAAGAAAAGAAAAACGTAAGCGTAAGCGCATACCTGTGGATAAGAAGCCGGATGCCAAGCCCGGCACACCGGGTGCCGGCGGTAATGCGCAGGCCGGTGTGAACAGGAACGCGGACCGTAATAACCGTGGCGGCAAACCCGGTATGGGCAACCAGCACAGCCGCAATATGCCGGGCGGCGCAAGAGGCGGCAGTAACTTCAAAGGCGCGAACAACAGGCCGGGAAGGGATAGCAAGCCGTTGCTGCAGCAGGAGATCGACGCGAAAGAGATCCAGGAAAAGATCAGGGAAACACAGGCCAAGCTTTCCGGCGGTGGCGCCAAGGCTAAAAACCTGAAAGCCAAATACCGCAGGAACAAACGGGAAGAAATGGCAGAGAAACGCGCCGCTTCAGAAATGGAGAATGACGGCAGTGTACTGCAGGTGACCGAGTTTATCTCCGTGAGCGAATTCGCCAATTTGCTGGATGTGCCGTTTACGGAAGTCATCAGCAAATGTATGAGCCTGGGTATCATGGTGTCTATCAACCAGCGCCTGGATGCGGAAGTGATTGAGCTGGTGGCCAGTGAATTCGACCGTGAGGTGGAATTCATCAACCTGGATGCGGAAGCCAACGAAGATGAAGAGATCGTTGATAATCCGGAAGACCTGGTAGAAAGAGCGCCGGTAGTGACCATTATGGGACACGTGGACCACGGTAAGACATCCCTGCTCGATTATATACGTAATGCCAGCGTAGTGGCCGGTGAGGCGGGGGGGATCACCCAACATATCGGCGCCTATAAAGGGGAAACGGCCTCCGGCAAGGAGATCGCTTTCCTGGATACCCCGGGTCACGAAGCCTTT
>ERZ778021.2948-NODE-2948-length-13586-cov-6.118247_pt1 | contig 13586 bp, 10 predicted proteins | sample MGYA00375751_ERZ778021 | MGnify/ENA primary metagenome ERZ778021 (study PRJEB29350, sample SAMN05389814) | bioreactor metagenome | isolation source: Thiocyanate stock bioreactor | place: South Africa: University of Cape Town | collected 2013-08-29 ... | reverse complement strand
GCCCGGTGCGCGGCAACGGCAAGATCATCCAGGAGCTCGAGGCGTTCTTCCGCGGCGCGGGCTGGAACGTCATCAAGGTCGTCTGGGGCCGCGGGTGGGACGAGCTGTTGCAGGTGGACACCGATGGCGCGCTCGTTCGCCTCATGAACACCACCCCCGACGGTGACTTCCAGACCTACCGCGCCGAGGACGGCAAGTTCATCCGCGACCACTTCTTCGGTCGTGATGAGCGCACCGCGGCGATGGTCACCGACTGGTCCGACGAGGACATCTGGGGAAAGCTCCGCCGTGGCGGACTCGATTACCAGAAGCTCTATGCGGCCTACAAGGCGGCGACGGAGCACAAGGGCCAGCCGACGGTCATCCTCGCCAAGACCATCAAGGGCTACGGCCTCGGTCATCACTTCGAGGGGCGCAATGCGACGCACCAGATGAAGAAGATGACGCTCGACGACCTCAAGCACTTCCGTGACTCGATGCGCATCCCCGTCTCCGACGCCCAGCTCGAGGAGAACCCGTACGCCCCTCCCTACTTCCACCCCGGTATGGAAGACGAGACCATCCAGTACATGGTCGAGAAGCGGCGCGCGCTCGGCGGGTTCCTGCCCGAGCGTCGCCCCCACCACGTTCCGATCAGCCTCCCGGACGACAGCGCGTACGCACTGCCGAAGAAGGGATCCGGAACGCAGGAGGTCGCCACGACCATGGCGTTCGTGCGTCTGCTGAAGGACCTGCTGCGATCGAAGGACTTCGGCAACCGGATCGTGCCGATCATCCCCGACGAGGCGCGCACGTTCGGTTTGGACGCCTTCTTCCCGACCGCCAAGATCTACAACCCGAACGGCCAGAACTACACGTCGGTCGACCGGGAGCTGCTGCTCGCCTACAAGGAGAGCCCGCAGGGCCAGATCATGCACGTCGGCATCAACGAGGCCGGAGCGGTGGCGGCGTTCACCGGCACGGGCACCTCGTATGCCACGCACGGCGAGCCGTTGATCCCGGTCTACATCTTCTACTCGATGTTCGGCTTCCAGCGCACCGGCGACGCCCAGTGGGCCGCCGCCGACCAGATGGCGCGCGGATTCATCATGGGTGCCACCGCCGGCCGCACGACGCTGACCGGTGAGGGTCTTCAGCACGCCGACGGCCACTCCCACCTGCTCGCGTCGACGAACCCGGCAACGGTGTCGTACGACCCCGCGTACGGGTACGAGATCGCCCACATCGTCCGCTCCGGCCTGGACCGGATGTACGGCGGCAACCACCCCGACCCGAACGTCATGTACTACGTCACCCTCTACAACGAGCCGCTGGTGCAGCCGGCCGAGCCCGAGGGCGTCGACGTCGAGGGGATCGTCCGCGGCATCCACCGCATCTCGGAGGCCTCCGGCGACGGACACCGCGTGCAGCTGCTCGCGTCCGGCGTGGGCGTGCCGTGGGTGCTCGAGGCGCAGCAGCTGCTGCGCGAGGACTGGGGAGTGGCTGCCGATGTGTGGTCGGTCACGAGCTGGACGGAGCTGCGCCGCGACGGACTCGCCGCCGACGAGCACAACTTCCTGAACCCGCTCGCCGAGCCGCGCACGGCGTACCTCACGGAGAAGCTTCGCGACACCGCAGGCCCCGTCCTGGGCGTGAGCGACTACATGCACGCGGTCCAGGACCAGATTCGCGAGTGGGTTCCCCGCCGCTACGTCACGCTCGGTGCGGACGGCTTCGGCTTCTCCGACACCCGGGCCGCCGCGCGTCGGTTCTTCAAGATCGACGGACCGTCCATCGTCGTCCGCGCCCTGCAGGCGCTGGCCGACGAAGGGCTCGTCGACCGAGCACTGTCGGCACAGGCGATCGAGAAGTACCGCCTGCACGATGTGACGGCCGGAACGAGCGGGAACGCCGGCGGCGAAAGCTGATCGATTTGATGCCCGCCCGCCCCACCCCTCAGGAGAAGGCGGAGACACTCGCGTGGCTCCGCCGGATCTCCGGAGACCTGGCCACGGCGACCATCAAGCGGCTGGAAGAGTCGCTGCCCTGGTACGCCGACATGCCGCCGGCCCGCCGCTCGGCGGTGGGCCTGGTGGCGCAGGCGGGCATCGCGTCGTTCATCCAGTGGTACGAGGACCCGGGTTCGACGCCCTGGATCGCGGCGGACATCTTCGCCGCCGCTCCGCGTGAGCTGCTGCGCAGCGTCAGCCTCACTCAGACGCTCCAGCTCATCCGCGTGACCGTGGCCGTCACGGAAGAGCGTGTCGCCGGAAAGGCGGAGGACCTCCGCGAGAGCATCCTGCTCTTCTCGCGCGAGGTCGCCTTCGCATCGGCCGACGTGTACGCACGTGCAGCGGAGGCTCGCGGGCTCTGGGATGCGCGCCTGGAAGCTCTGGTCGTCGACTCCATCCTCACCGGCGAAGCGGACGAGGAGCTTCCCAGCCGCATCGCCGCCCTCGGGTGGCATGGTCACGGCGAGGTCGCCGTCCTCGTCGGCACCTCTCCGCCGCAGCTGGACGTCGATCATCTGCGTCGTGTGGCGCGCAAGCTGGGCGTCGATGTCCTGATCGGCGTGCAGGGATCTCGCCTCGTGCTCGTGATCGGACGCGCCGTGCTGCCCGGACGTGAGCCCGTCGCCGAAGAGCTGCCGTTCACCGAGATCGCCCTGCGCCTGGAGCCGGGCTTCGGTCCCGGCCATCTCGTGCTCGGGCCGACCGTGCCCGCATTGGTGGATGCCGGGCTGAGTGCCCGCGCCGCGTTGGCGGGCTTCGCCGTGGCCGGCGCCTGGCGCCACGCCCCCCGTCCGGTCGAAGCCGACGACCTTCTGCCCGAACGCGCCCTTGCCGGCGACGCGATGGCCAAGGCGACGCTCGTCGAGCGCATCTACCGACCTCTGCAGGCGCACTCGGCCGATCTGGTGGCCACCCTGTGGAGTTATCTCGACAACGGTCGCTCCCTCGAGGCGACCGCCCGTGAGCTGTTCGTCCATCCGAACACGGTGCGCTACCGGCTCAAGCGGGTCTCGGATGTCATCGGATGGGATGCGACAGGCCCGCGAGAGGCCCTCATTTTGCAGACGGCTCTCATCATCGGCTCGATCGGCACGGAGGCGACGCGACGGCGCGGTAGCGCCGCGCGACGGTCGGTGCGCGCCGATTGACACCGTCACGCTTGTCGATCTCAGACAAAGCACTTCGCGTTTGTTGTGACGTCGTCGCCAGCGCGGCGGCGAAGAACTTGGAAGGATAGGCACGTGATCATCACCGTCTTCCCCGGGCAGGGGTCGCAGACCCCGGGGTTCCTGACACCCTGGCTCGAGCTCGAGGGCGCCCGCGAGCGGCTCGAGCGCTACGCCGAGGCTGCGCAGGTGGACCTCGTGGCCGCCGGCACCGAGTGGGATGCCGAACGCATCCGTGACACGGCGGTCGCCCAGCCCTTGATCGTGGCGGCGAGCCTGCTTTCCTACGCTGCTCTCCAGGATGCCGCGGGCGCCGCGCCTGCCGGCGTCGCCGGTCATTCGGTCGGCGAGGTCGCTGCCCTGGTCGCCGCCGGCGTCGTCAGTGAGGACGACGGCATGCGTCTGGTCGGGCTGCGTGGTCGGACCATGGCCGATGCGGCCGCGCAGGAGCAGACCGGAATGAGTGCGATCCTCGGCGGCGACCGCGACGGCGTGCTCGCGCTTCTCGACGAGCTGGGGCTCACCCCCGCCAATCACAACGGCGCCGGCCAGATCGTCGCCGCAGGCGCGCAGGACGCCCTCGCAGAGCTCACCGCTCACCCCGTCGCGGGCAGCCGTGTGATTCCGCTGCAGGTAGCCGGCGCGTTCCACACCTCTTACATGGCACCGGCGGTGGCCACGCTGCGCACGGCGGCCGCGGAGGTCGCGGCATCCGACCCGGCGCTCGCCCTCTGGACGAACCGTGACGGTGCCCGTGTGGCCTCCGGTCGCGAGGCGCTCGACCTGCTCGTCGCGCAGGTCTCCTCTCCCGTCCGCTGGGATCTGTGCATGGAATCCTTCGCGGATGCGGGCGTCACCGGCATCATCGAGCTCGCGCCGGCCGGAACCCTGACCGGACTCGCCAAGCGCGCCCTGCGCGGTGTGCCCACGGTGGCCGTGAAGACACCCGACGACCTCGCGGCAGCCGCCGCCCTGCTGACAGGAGGCGACGCGTGACCGACGCGCCCACCCGACCCACTCTCGTCCAGTCGACGGGACCGGCTCACACCCGCATCTACGCGTACGGCGCGGCCCGCGGCGAGAACGCGGTTCCCAACGACGACCTCGTCGGCCCCATCGACTCCAGCGACGAGTGGATCCGCCAGCGCACCGGCATCATCACGCGGGTGCGAGCCGACGCGGCGACCACGGCGATCGATCTGGCCGCCGATGCCGCCGCCGAGGCGATCGCCGGCGCGGGAATCGACCCGTCGCTCGTCGACGCCGTGATCGTCGCCACGATCTCCAACCCGAAGCAGACACCCTCGGTATCGGCGATCGTCGCCGACCGCATCGGCGCCAACCCCGCGGCCGCGTACGACCTCAATGCCGCCTGCGCGGGCTTCGCGTACGGTGTCGCCCAGGCGGACGCTCTCATCCGTGCGGGCGCGGCGCACTATGCCGTCGTCGTGGGCGCTGAGAAGCTCAGCGACGTCGTGGACCCCACCGACCGCTCCATCTCCTTCCTGCTCGGTGACGGTGCCGGCGCCGTCGTCGTCGGCCCCAGCGATTTCCCGGGCATCGGACCCACGGTCTGGGGATCTGACGGGTCGAAGGCGGATGCCGTGGGGATGAACCACACGCTCACGGAGTTCCGCGACGGAAAGGCACCCTGGCCGACGCTGCGCCAGGAGGGGCCGACGGTCTTCCGATGGGCCGTGTGGGAAATGGTCAAGGTCGCGCGTCAAGCTCTCGAGGAAGCCGGTGTGCAGCCGTCGGATCTCGCGGCGTTCGTGCCCCACCAGGCCAACATGCGCATCATCGACGAGTTCGCCAAGCAGCTGAAGCTGCCCGAGAGCGTCGTCATCGGCCGCGACATCGAGACGACCGGCAACACGTCGGCCGCATCGATTCCGCTGGCCACGCACCGCCTGCTCGAAGAGCACCCCGAGCTCAGCGGCGGGCTGGCCCTGCAGATCGGGTTCGGCGCGGGACTCGTGTTCGGCGCCCAGGTCGTCGTCCTCCCGTGACCGGCGAAGGCCCGCACCTAGACTGATCACCGACCCTGTCGGGTCGTCACCACCCGAGAATCACTCTCAGAAAACAAGGAGAAACCCCATGGCTTTCAGCAACGACGAGGTCCTCGCCGGGCTTGCCGAGCTCATCACCGACGAGACCGGCATCTCGGCCGACGAGGTCGCGCTGGAGAAGTCGTTCACGGACGACCTCGACATCGACTCGATCTCGATGATGACGATCGTCGTCAACGCCGAGGAGAAGTTCGGCGTGACCATCCCCGACGAAGAGGTCAAGAACCTCAAGACCGTCGGCGACGCCGTCACCTTCATCACCACCAACCAGGCCTGACCTCAGGCCTCGCCACCTGCACCCCGGTGGGGGCCGTCGTGCCCCCACCGGAGCATCCGAGGAGACCATGAGCATTCCCCGAATCGTCGTCACCGGCATCGGCGCATCCAGTCCCATCGGCGGGACCGCGCCGGAGAGCTGGTCCGCGCTGCTGGGTGGCGCATCCGGCGCCCGCACCCTCGAGTACGACTGGGTCGAGCAGTACAACCTGCCCGTCACGTTCGCGGCCCAGGCTGCGGTGCGTCCCGACACCGTGCTCGAGCGTCCGATCGCCAAGCGCCTCGACCCGTCGTCGCAGTTCGCGCTCGTCGCGGCGATGGAAGCGTGGGCGGATGCCGGGAGTCCGGAGGTCGACCCGGAGCGGCTCGGCGTCGATTTCGCGACCGGCATCGGCGGCCTGTGGACCCTCCTGGACGCGTGGGACACCCTTCGCGAGAAGGGCCCGCGTCGGGTGCTCCCGATGACGGTTCCGATGCTCATGCCCAACGCTGCTGCGGGCAACCTGTCGCTGCACTTCGGTGCGCGCGCCTATGCGCGCACGGTCGCCAGTGCGTGTGCCTCCAGCACGGAGTCGATCGTCAACGCCATCGAGCACCTGCGTGACGGCCTCGCCGACGTGGTGATCGCGGGAGGCACCGAATCGGTGATCCATCCCGTCACCATCGCGTCCTTCTCCTCGATGCAGGCCTTGTCCAAGCGCAATGACTCCCCCGAGACGGCATCGCGTCCGGGCAGCATCGACCGCGACGGGTTCGTCATGGGCGAGGGCGCCGGTGTGCTGATCCTCGAGACCGAGGAGCACGCCAAGGCGCGCGGCGCGAAGATCTACGCGGTCGTCGTCGGCGGCGGTGTCACGGCCGACTCGTACCACATCACGGCGAACGACCCCGAGGGCACCGGTGCCGCGCGTGCGGTGAACCTCGCGCTGGCCATGGCCGATGCGTCCCCGGACGACGTGACCCACATCAACGCCCACGCCACGTCGACGCCGGTCGGAGACCCGAACGAGTACGTCGCGTTGAAGAGCGTGTTCGGAGACCGCATCGACGAGATCCCGGTCTCGGCGACGAAGGCCTCGACCGGTCATCTCCTCGGCGGCACCGGCGCTCTGGAGGCCATCTTCACGATTCTGGCCATCCGCGATCGCGTCGCGCCCCCGACGATCAACATGACCGAGCAGGACCCCGCTGTCCCGTTCCGTCTCTCGGGTGCGCCGACTCCCCTCGGCGACGGTCCGCAGCTCGCGATCAGCAACTCTTTCGGCTTCGGCGGACACAACGCCGTCGCCGCCTTCGCCTCGGTCTGAGCAACGCGCGCGTGAAGACGCCCCCGCATCCGTGAGGATGGCGGGGGCGTCTTTCGTGTCAGACGGGGATGCGCGGTCTCGGTCTCCGGGAAGCCGTCCGAAGCCGGTACTGGCGCCTCGACCCGTCTGAGGTCGAGGTGGTGGGCCTCAGCCCACCTTGTGCAGCCACACGACGGAAGCGTCGTCGCTGGCGTGGCGGAACGGCTCGAGCTCTTCGTCCCACGTGGAGCCCAGCGCGACCTGCAGCTCGCGCTGGAGGTCGTAGGGATCGCCGGCGGCGATCTCCATCGCGTAGCGGATGCGATCCTCTCCGATCACGACGTTTCCTGCCGCGTCGGTCTGGGCATAGTGGATGCCGAGGTCCGGCGTGTGCATCCACCGCCCGCCGTCCGAGCGCGGAGTGGGGTCTTCGCTCACCTCGAACCGCAGATGCTCCCATCCCCGGATCGCGGTCGCAAGGGCGGCGCCGGTGCCGGCGGGGCCCTCCCAATAGAACTCGGCGCGGCGGCTGCCGGCGAGAACGGGCTGGTCTGCCCATTCGAAGCTCACCGCGCGCCCGAGAGCGCGCCCCACTGCCCACTCGAGGTGGGGGCACAGCGCACGTGGCGCGGAGTGGATGTAGATCACTCCGCGCGCCTGTGGGGTCGACGTGGTCGCCATCGCGATTCTCCGTTTCTTCAGGTACGTCTTCCCCTACGACCTGAGTGTCGGATGCGTGGCGCCTATGTGGTTGTGGGCCCATTATGGCCGATAACGACGCGGAATCACAACCGTGTCATTGGTAGGGCGGGTGGGACTTGAACCCACGATCGTCGGGTTATGAGCCCGCTGCCTTGACCAGCTTGGCCACCGCCCCCTGTCCCGGGAAGTCTAGCGGGGGCGCGGGTCGTCCCGATCGCGCACGGGAGGCTCCGGCCACACCTTCGCGACGGCATCCGTCAGGCGCTGAGACCCGGGAGACAGCGCGTCGGTGCTGCCGCGGGTGATCGGAATCTCCTGGCTGTCGCTGATGACCTGAGGGTGGTGACGGGCCAGCTGGAAGACGCCGCTCACGGCCAGCGCGCCTGCGACGACGAAGCCGCCGTACGCCCAGAGGGGGGCACCGTCGGCCTCGCGCAGCACCGCCAGGCCGATGACGATGGCGACGATCGGGTCGATGACGGTCAGGCCGGCGATCACCAGGTCGGGCGGGCCGGACGCGTACGCGGTCTGCACGAAGTAGGCGCCGATCGCGGTGCCGGTCAGCAGTGCGGCGATGCAGACGATCGTGAGCCACTCGAAATCGCCGGTGCGGATGCGGCTGAGCACGACCTTCGCGAGCGTCGCGACGAAGCCGTACATGATGCCGGCGGCGACGATGTAGAACAGGGCGCCGATACGGGTGCGCAGCCACAGCCACAGCGCCGTCAGGACGATGGCGACGCCGGCGAGGATCAGAAGAACGGTGATCAGCTGCCCGTCGCTGATCGGCGTCTCGGTCGCATACAGGGCGGCGATGGTGACGAACACGAAGATGCCGGCGACGCAGAGGCCGATGGCGGTCAGTGAGCGCCGCGTCGGCTTGAGGCCGCTGATTCGGGCGTTGAGCAGCGTCGTGATGACCAACGAGACCGCGCCGAGAGGCTGCACCAGGATGAGGGGGGCGAACGACAGTGCCGTCAGCTGGCACACGATGGCCAGTCCCAGCATCACCGTGCCGGCCACCCATGACGGTCGGCGCAGCAGGTTCCAGATCTGTCCGCCGGTGAGACCGGTGCCGCCGGCGGTGGACGTGAGTCTCTCGACCTTCTGTACGCCGCGGTGCTGATACTGTGCGCCGAAGGACATGAAGACCGCGCCCAGCAGCGCGAGCGGAATGCCGATGAGGATGCCGGGGTCCGCGAAGACGCCGACGAGTTTGTCGGTCACGTCTCCGAGGTCGTTGAGGGCGGCATGCACCCCTCGACACTAACCGCCAGGTGTGCTCGATAGGCTCAGGACGTGGCTGTTCTTCCGATTCGCATCATGGGCGATCCCGTCCTGCACTCCCCCGCCGACCCGGTCTCCGAAATCACCGATGAGATCCGCACACTCGTCGCAGACATGTTCGAGACGATGGATGCCGCCCCCGGCGTCGGTCTCGCGGCCCCCCAGGTAGGGGTGGGCCTGCGCATCTACACGTACAGCTACCAAGACGATGACGGGCAGCCCTGGCGCGGAGTCATCCTCAACCCCGAACTGTGGATGCGTCCGTCGGTGCCCGGGGCACCCGACCCGGACGACGAGTCGGAGGGGTGCCTGTCGTTCCCGGGCGAGCGCTTCGCGTTGCGCCGCTCCGATGAGGTTCTGGTCACCGGCATCGATCTCGACGGTGAGCCGATCCGCATCCAGGTCGATGGCTGGCGCGCGCGCATCATGCAGCACGAGTTCGACCACCTCGACGGCATCCTGTATGTGGACCGCCTGGACGACGGTGACTGGAAGACCGTCCAGAAGATCGCCCGCAAGCGCGGCTGGGGTCGTCCTGGGGCGTCCTGGACGCCGGGAATCGACGATCTCGACGCCTGATCTTCGATCGACGCTGTACGAGCTGTCCAGTCTGAAGCCTCGCGCCGGGCAACGAAAACGGCCCCAGAGTGGAGTCTGGGGCCGTTCGCTCCCCGGCTTGGACTCGAACCAAGAACCTGCCGGTTAACAGCCGGCTGCTCTGCCAATTGAGCTACCGAGGATCAATCACCCGCGAGCGGGCAACCCGTCCATATTAGCAAACGTCGAGGTGTGCTCGTGACACGTGGCACGTTTTCACGAGACCATGCGGGTGCCGCCGTCGGGCGTCCACAGCAGATCGGTCGTGCCGTGCCCGTACCCCACGGGCAGGCCGGCCCGCAGCACCAGCACATCGCCGTCCAACTCCCGCACGGCCTCGGCGTCGTTGGTGACCATCAGGATCGCCATGCCGTCCTCGTCGCGCCGACGCAGCAGCGCATCGCGCGCGGCTTGTCTCACCTCGACGTCGAGGTTGGCGTACGGGTCGTCGCCGATGAAGACCCGTGGTTGCAGCACGAGTGCGCGCGCGATCGCGACGCGCTGTCGCATCCCTGAACTCAGCTCGTAGGGGTACCGGGTGGCCGCCCCGAGGGGAAGCTCGAACTCGTCCAGCAGCCCGGCGACCCGGACGGCCAAGGCTCGCTGATTGACGCGGCGATCTCGGCTCGTGATCGGCTCGCCGATGACGTCTCCGACGGTCAGCCGTGCCGGAAGCCCGGCTCCTGCGCGCTGCGGGACATACCCGGTGTAGTAGGCGCGCACGCGTGCAGCGCGTCCCCTGCGCCGGATGGCCGTGCCGTCGACCCAGGCGTCGCCGCCGACGACCGCGAGCGAGTCGTCGTCCGCGCCGGCGAGCAGGGCCGCAAGCGTGGACTTGCCTGATCCGGTCGTGCCCATCACCGCCAGCGCGCGGCCCGGGTCGACCCGGAAGCTGACTCCGTCGACGACGCGCACTCCGGCGCGCGCGATCGACAGGTCGTCGCAGCGAAGAGCGGCAGGATTGTCGGTGGGGGCACGACGCGGCATGCGCTCATCCTGCCTGCTCTCGCCCGCGCGCGCCACCGCGCCCGTGCGCGTGCGGCCGCGCCACCCGGTCAGAGCGGAGCCTCGGTCAGAGCGCGCCGGCGCGCATCCAGCTCGCGCAGCGCCAGCCGCACCGCCCGACCCTGCTCCGAATCGGGGGGAAGCCGCTGGATCGTGCCGAGCAACTCGTTCTTCTCCCGGTCGACCGCGCGCAGGCGCAGCTTGCGGGCCAGCCCGCGCGTATAGGCCGCTGCCTCCGCCTCGGTCAGTGCGGGGAAGTCCGCGGTCAGCAGTTCCACTGCGAGCGAGCGATACGGTTCGCGCACGGACTCCACCGCCGTCGACGCCCAGCCGATGCGTCTGCGGTCGCCCTGCGCCAGGAGGGACTGGCGCACCGCGTCGAGGGCGGGAATCTGCATGGGCAGCGCGAGGGCGGCATCCACCTCCTCGCCGTCGACGAGGTGACCGTACTGCAGCACACCCATGAGGGCGTCGCGCTCGAGCGTTGCGTCGGCGGTGCGTGGGAGTGTGCGCAGGTTCATCCGGAGTGCGGGTTCGTCGACCACGGGTGTGGGCGCGGTCCCGTCGGAGCTCGAGGAGTTCGCGGACGCGGTCGACGTGGGGCGGTGTGCGTCGCCCTCTCGGCGTGCGCTGTCTCGCGCGGCGCGGTCGACCTCACGGCGGACGCCCTCGGTGTCCATGCCGAGGCGGCGGGCCAGCACTCGCGTGTACTCCGGCTGCAGCAGCGGGTCGCGCAGCTCCCCCACGACGGGTGCAGCGGCCCGCAACGCCCCGACGCGACCCTCGACGCTCGCGAGGTCGAAGCCCGAAAGACGCTGATCGATGACGAACTCGAACATCGGCACCTTGGTGTCGAGCATGGCACGCACCGCCGCATCCCCGCGTTCCAACCGCAGATCGCACGGGTCCAATCCCTGGGGACCGGTGGCGACGTAGGTCTGCGCGTTGAAGCGCTTGGCATCGGCGAAGGCGCGCAGCGCCGCTTTCTGGCCCGCGGCATCCGGGTCGAAGGTGAACACGACCTCGCCCGCCGCCGTGTCGTCGCCCATGACGCGGCGCAGCACGGTGATGTGATCCGAGCCGAAGGCGGTGCCACAGGTGGCCACCGCCGTCGTGACGCCGGCGAGATGACACGCCATGACGTCGGTGTAGCCCTCGACGACGACGACGCGGTGCGAGCGCGACACGTCCTTCTTCGCGAGGTCCAGGCCGTAGAGCACCTGCGCCTTCTTGTAGATCGTGGTCTCGGGGGTGTTGAGGTACTTCGGGCCCTTGTCGTCCTCGTACAGGCGTCGTGCGCCGAAGCCGATGGTCTGTCCGGTGACGTCGCGGATGGGCCAGACGACGCGTCCCCGGAAGCGGTCGTAGACGCCGCGCTGACCCTGCGACACGAGTCCCGCGGCCGACAGCTCCTCATCGCTGAATCCCTGGGCGCGCATCGCGTCGCGCAGGTGGTCCCAGCCCTTCGGCGCGTACCCCACGCCGAAGTGCGCCGCGGCGCCGGCGTCGAATCCGCGCTCACCGAGGAAACGCCGCCCGGCGTCGGCCTCCGGCGATGAGAGCTGGCCGCGGAACCACTCGGCGGCGGCCGCGTTCGCCTGGTACAACCGCGTGCGCCCGCTCGTCTCGGGGGCCGCTCCGCCGTCCTCGTAGTGCAGCGTGTATCCGATGCGCGCCGCGAGGCGCTCGACCGCTTCGGTGAAGGAGAGATGGTCCATCGCCCGCAGGAACGAGTAGACGTCGCCCGACTCGCCGCACCCGAAGCAGTGGTAGTAGCCGACCTGCGGGCGCACGTGGAAGCTCGGGCTTCGTTCGTCATGGAACGGGCACAGGCCCTTCAGCGATCCGACGCCGGCTGACTTGAGGGCGACCCGCTCGCCGACGATGTCACCGATGTTGGTGCGGGCTTTCACCTCGTCGACGTCGGATTGCCGGATCCGTGCCATCAGTGACCCTCCGCCGGCCACAGCCCGGCGAGCGGCTCGGGAAGAGCGAAGCCGCTGGGGGCGATCGTGCGGCCGTCGCCGGAGCGCAAGCCGAGCTCGCGGAGATCGACGGGCCCGATCAGACGCGCGTGCCATTCGATCGCGAAGCGGTCGGTGAAACTCGCGACCTGGTCGACGATCACGCGCTTGCGCGCGGTGTCGGTGGATGCCGCGGCGAAATCCTCCGCGTGCAGGCGGTCGAGGTGCTCGGGGCGTTCCCACAGCGCCGTTGCGAGACGCTTGAGCACCCGACGCTGCTCCTTGTACAGGCCGCGCCGGCCGTCGATCGTCACGACGAACGCTCCGATGATGCCCTTGAGCACCGCCATCTCGGCCTCGATGACGCGCGGCACGATGACGCGTCCGTGATACCGGGTGAGGACGGGGGCCGAGTAGTGCTCCCGGGTCGCCGTCGTCGCCGCGCGTGCGAAGCGACCGATGAGGTCGGAGGTCAGGTTCTTGAGCCCCGCCAGCGCCGCGCGCGACCCGTCGAAGCCGGGCAGCCACTCGGGAATCCGCGTGAGTCGGTACAGCGCGTCCGCGAGCTCGTCGCGGGTGAATCCGAAGCCCACCCAGGCCTGGATGGCGGTCAGCAGCGCCTCGTGCTCCCGCACGTCCGCGAGCCGCGCGGGATCCAGGTAGCCGTTGAGCACGGCGTCCTCGAAGTCGTGCACCGAGTAGGCGATGTCATCGGAGAGGTCCATGACCTCCGCCTCGATGCAGCGGACGCGACCCGGCGCCCCCTGTCGCATCCAACGGAAGACGGCCTCGTCCTCGGGATAGACGCCGAACTTCTCGCGCCCGCCGGGGTCGGGAACGCCATGCTCGACGGTCCAGGGGTACTTGCACGTCGCGTCGAGGCTCGCACGGGTCAGGTTGAGCCCTGCGCTACGACCCTCGGCGTCGAGCACCTTCGGTTCGAGGCGGGAGAGGATCCGGAGGGTCTGGGCGTTGCCCTCGAACCCTCCGATGTCCTCAGCCCAATCGTTCAGTGCGCGTTCGCCGTTGTGGCCGAACGGCGGATGCCCGATGTCGTGGCTCAGACACGCGGTGTCGACCACGTCCGGCGACAGCTCGAGCGCGATCGCCAGCTCCCGACCGACCTGCGCGACCTCCAGCGAGTGCGTGAGACGGTTACGGGCGAAGTCGGCGGGGCTGGCGGGGCTGAGCACCTGCGTCTTCGCCGCGAGACGGCGCAGGGCCGCGGAATGCAGCACGCGGG
>ERZ778021.2945-NODE-2945-length-13606-cov-7.567781_pt1 | contig 13606 bp, 14 predicted proteins | sample MGYA00375751_ERZ778021 | MGnify/ENA primary metagenome ERZ778021 (study PRJEB29350, sample SAMN05389814) | bioreactor metagenome | isolation source: Thiocyanate stock bioreactor | place: South Africa: University of Cape Town | collected 2013-08-29 ... | reverse complement strand
CCTATGCCCAGGAGATAGCCTACAGCCGCTACATCAGCGAGGTAAACGGCGACAATCGCCAAAACTACAAGATGCTGCTGGTAAAGCTGTCCACCACCCTGAGTAAACTGATCGCACTACAGTTTCCGGAGTAAACACAAGAACTTTTATTAAACAAACGATTCTCAATACAAACCCCTTAAAACAAACAGAAAGATGAAACAAGTGAAACAGATCATTGAATTTATTTTGGTAGTGGCAAGCTGCTTTTTTCGGAAAAGGAAACAGCAAAAAGTCTACCCTCACGTTCCTGAAGATCCTTATCCTCCTGGCTCTTGTAATGGAAGAAAAGGAGATTGCCCTGGCTGCCCTGGGTGTAATTGTAACCCTCAGTCAGCGCCCGCCACCGGACAATCCGATCAAGGGTACCAGCCTGTCACCATCGGAAACGAAGGAGCCAACGAAACCACCGCCGCCACCGGAGCCGCCAACTTGCTTGGTTGGTGTTTGATAGCGGTAGCCGGAACCGGTTACCTGTATAAGTTGCTGGCTTGAGATTCATACAGTAAAAGTCCGGCTCGTGGGGGTCGGACTTTTTTATTAATAATTATGATTTCGATTGAAAAATATTCTGTCAAACTAGTAAATAGCAAAAAAATATAGTTATAAATTTGCATCAAATAAATTATGATTTAGAGAGCGCTTTTCATTGTTTAAATTATTGGATTTTTTTGCTGGGTTATTTATTTTACGAATGTATATTTTCTATTGAATACTTTGATTCTCAATTAATCAGATTATGAGTATAACATATCAGCATGGGTCATATAGAGAGAAGCTATTTGACGAAAGATGGAAGAGAAAGAGACAAGAAATATTAGAGCGTGATAATCATAAATGTGTTTTGTGTGGTTCTGCCGATGGTTTGGTTGTTCATCATAAACAGTATCATTTCGTATCTAGATTGGGGGTCTATAGAGATCCCTGGAATTACCAGAATAAATATCTTATAACCCTTTGTAGATCTTGTCATGAGCGGGGTCATTACAAATTTGAAGTGCCAACAAAACATGTATAAATAATATAATTCATAAACTATGGGATTTTTTAACAGACTATTTGGAAATAGTGAGCAAAAGAGTACGCCGGTAGAAGTACAAACTGAAGCAGCGCCGTTGAAGGAAATAAAAGAAAGTGACTTTATTGATAATTCGGACCCCAATGATGATTCAGCTAATACAACTACAATTACGTATGGATCGTCTATGCCGATCGATTTGATATATCAATTTTTAAAGGAAGACTACGAAACGAAAGGTTACGAAGATGCTCTTTGTAACCCGGATAATTCGTACAAGGAGATGAATAAAGTTATTATCAGAAATAATTTGGAGGTAAGATTTAAACAGGTAAAACTTAAATACATGGATGATGTACGAGAGATAGATTTTCATATTCAATCTCGTGCTCAAGCCGGTTTGGTTGATGTGGTAGAGCAACTTAAAACAAGAAAGCAAACCCTTACAGAGCATCAGCGACAACTGGAGGAAATGGAAAGAGACTTAAGAAACAATACCGGGTATATGATCGGAATGCTGCTTTCGTACGAAAGAGGATTTCTTAGGGGACTTGCGGCACTTTCGTTAGAAACGCTTAAATCTCAAAGATCATGAGTCCCTGGGTTAAATTTGGATGTTTCATTACCGGATGGAATCGTAATATTCTTGCCAACTGTACGGAGGCAAGTCATAAAGCATTAAAGAAATATACATCTTCGATGCTTATATTAATTCTTCTGTGGGCATTTACCGGATATTGTTTTGCAGATAGATATGTGGGGTTGCAATGGTGGGGTTGTATTATTGTTGCTCTTGTATTTGTAATAATAGTTGTGCAGATTGAAAGACAAATTATCCTTACAGTTGGCAAAAATAGAGGCGTAGGTGTTCTGCGAGTCTTCCTGGCGGTTATAATGGCAATTCTGGGCTCTACAATCATCGACCAGATCATTTTTGGAGATGACGTTGATAAGGAGATGATTGATATCAGAACGGAAGAGGTTAACCGAATTGCTCCTGCGAGGCAGATTGTAATTCAAGCCGAAATTGACAGATTGTCTTTTGCCATCGATTCATTGGATAAAGTGAATATGCAATTGAACGAAGAAATTGCGCAACGTCCAACAATAATGACTGTGCAATCGGTAACTACCGAGGTTCCTGTTGTGCAGAAAGATGGTAGCATAGTAAAAGAAAAATCGAATTCAATAACGCGTACGCCTATTGAAAATCCCAGACTAAAACAGGTGATTTCCAATGAGAAGAATTTGGAATATATGAGAAAGCTGCTGGATGAATACAATAATAAAAAACTTAATGTGGCAGCCGAGCTTAAAAAAGAATTGGAAGCTAAGACCGGTTTTTTGGAAGAGCTAAAGGCTTTAGTCCGAATTATGTCTAAAAGTAGTATTGCATTGGGTTTCTACATTTTGCTTTTCTCTTTTCTTCTGTTCCTTGAATTATTGGTTGTAATGAGTAAGTTTGGTGATAAACCCTGTGATTACGACTTGATAGTTCAGCATCAGCTCGCCGTGAAGGAGGAGTCTATAAGAGATCTGGTAAAAAGAGTATAATAAATATAGCGAAAGTCCGGCCCGTGAGAGTCGGACTTTTTAATTATAACAAAGCGATACCTAAAAGTTTTTTACCAGGCCAACGCCCAGCACAGAATTGTTGTAGATGGGGTATATTGTAGCTGTATTGGTCTTTTTCTTACCCCATCGTATTTTATCGTGCAACCAATATGCCATTGTTGTAGATGCTATTCCAATTCCTGCTCCGGCAGCGATGTCGCTAAACCAATGCTTGTTGTTGTACATTCTTAAGAAGCCTGTTCCCGAAGCGACTGCATAACCTGCTATGCCGTACCAGGGAGATATATCTTTATATTCTCTGCGTAAAAATTCGGCTGATGCAAACGAAATGGCTGTATGCCCCGAGGGAAAAGAGTTAGGAGCACTGTGGTCGGGCCTCCATTCTTTGGTGATCTTTTTTAAGGGATAAACTACTGCTGTTGTAATGCCTACAGACAATGCATAAATAATAAGTTCGTCTTTTACACTGTTTTTCCCCTTAATACCTAAGGCCTGCAAGCCAAATACTGCCACCGCAGGAGAGTACTGCGTATAGTCGTCTACGTGCAGAAAACCGTGTGGATGCTCTAAATAGACCTCTTCCTTCACTTCTTTATTGAAATCTAACAGACCATCGCATTCCAACGCATAAAATCCGTAGCCGATAAGTATTGCAGGAATAATAAATTGCTTGTACGATAACTTGTTGTCAGGCTTTATGCTCGGCACTTCTTGTGTTGTAGTTAAAGTGCTATCCTGAACGGTCAGGTTTTGGGAGGAAAGGATATTAATTTGGAATAGGAAGATGACCAAAGTAAGGATTTTTCTTTTTTCTTTCATAAAAAATGGCAATGTTATTGTTAAGAGATTGTATTGTCTTGCATAGTTAAAATTCTTATCCTGTTTGATGCAAATTTCCTTTTTATTTTTGAATAAAACCTAAAGAATGTGTTAAAAAAATAATAATACGAGCAAAGAGGCTTAATCGAAACAAATAAGGGTATATTTATTTGGTTTTTTTATATAAAATAGTCTGTAATAAATATTCTCAGTTTTTCTTTTCACAACACCTGTAATTTAATAATCAACCTCTTTTTGGACTATTTTTGAAGAGAAATAGAACTTTTTGCGTGTAGATGGGGTTCGTAACTTTGCATCGTCATCAAATGAGTGAATATGATAAAAAGAGGTATTTTAATAGGGTTGTGTTTAGGTTTTTTGCTTACAGGTTGTGATTTAATAGAATATCATCCATATGATGTACGTATCGACGGAGAAACAAATATCAATTTAAAGAATATTGAAAAGATACAGCAGCAATGCGCCGGAAAGGATACGATCCGTTTCGCTTTTATGGGCGATTCGCAACGATGGTACGACGAGACAGCCGATTTCGTGAAACATATTAACAAGCAGGATAGCATCGATTTTGTTATCCACGGAGGGGATATCTCCGATTTTGGAATTACAAAGGAGTTTCTCTGGATCAGGGATATCATGCAGGGGCTTCGTATTCCGTATGTTGCCCTGATTGGGAATCATGATATCCTGGGTAACGGAAAAGAGGTGTTCGAACAGGTGTACGGCGACGAGAACTTTGCCTTTATTGCCGGTAATACCAAGTTTGTGTGCATGAACACCAATGCGCTGGAATACGATTATTCGCATCCTGTACCCGATTTCGATTTTATAAGCCGTGAGGCGGCGGACTCGGCCCGGTATTCTAAAACAGTGGCTGTTATGCACGTAAAGCCTTACGACGATCAGTTTAATAACAACGTAGCCCGACTGTTTCATGCGGAAATAAAGAAGTTTCGTTCGTTGCAGTTTGCTTTGCATGCCCACAACCATAAGCTGCAGACAACCGATGTGTTTAAGGATGGCATCATCTATTACGGGTGTGCCTCGATGAAGCAGCGGAATTATATGGTATTTACCTTAACTACAAACGGTTATAGCTATGAAGTTGTCAATTATTAAGAAGATAATAGTTTTTGTGTTGTTGCTGATGGTGGCCTATTCGCTTACGGCTGCCGAGACGTATAGTCCGGGGGTGGAGAAGTACCATAGGGTATGGAATCACCTGATACCCCGGTACACCAAGTTACAGTATGCCGGATCGATGGGCTTCATGTCTGTGGGTACCGGATGGCAGTATGGATCGAATCATCAGTGGGAGACGGATTTGTTGCTGGGCATCGTGCCGCGGTATTCGTCTAAACGGGCCAAGGCTACACTTACCCTGAAGCAGAACTTTATGCCGTGGAATGTGGAGCTGAACGATCGCTGGAGTCTGGAGCCCCTGGCCTGCGGGTTGTATGTAACCACGCTGCTGGATAATGAGTTCTGGACCAAGGAGCCGGAGAAGTATCCGTCTGGTTACTACGGGTTTTCCACCAAGTTGCGTGCCAATATCTTTGTGGGACAGCGCCTCTCTTTTTCGTGCGATAAAAACAATCCAAATAAAAAAGTTACGCTGTTCTATGAACTAAGTACCTCCGATTTGTATTTTATTAGTGCGGCGACCAACAAATATATTAATCCACGCGATGTGCTTAGTCTTTCGTTTGGTGTTAAACTCCAATTATTTTAAAAGATGCCAACAAAATATATAGGCTACATAGCGCTGTTGCTTTTGATGCAGTTGATTCCGGCACGGGGGGTGGCTCAGACTACGGTGAAGGGGATGGTGCTCGATTCGATTACGGGCGAGGGACTTCCCTTCGTTTCGGTGTTGCTTAAGGGTACTAACCAGGGAACCACCACCGATGCCGATGGTTACTTTGCTCTGGCAAGTACTTCGCGTTCCACCATGCTTGTATTTTCGTATCTGGGGTACAATGAGAAGTTGATTACCTTGAAATCGAGACGCGAAAACAACCTGAAGGTCTCTATGGCGCCTACTTCCTATGCCCTCAATGAGGTGGTTATCAAACCCGGCAAGGAGCGTTATGTAAAGAAGGGCAATCCGGCCGTGGCCTTTGTAAAGCAGGTGATTGATGCCAAAGAGAAGAATGATCCCAGAAACAAAGACTACTATGGGTACGAGAAGTATGAGAAGATGACCTTTGCCCTGAATAACTTTAACGAGGAGAAGCAGAAGAAGGGGTTGTACAAGAAGTTCGATTTCCTGAAGGACTATGTGGATACCTCGGATGTTACGGGTCAGCCTATATTGAATGTCTCCGTAAAGGAATCGCTGGAGAATGTATACTACCGCAAAGATCCTAAGGAGGAGAAACGGGTGGTGAGCGGCATCAAGCGGTCGGGGATAGACGAGCTGTTCTCGCAAGAGGGGGTGCAGCAGTTCCTGAAGGAGGTGCTGAAGGATGTGGATCTTTTCAAGAATGATATTCCCCTTTTCCTGAACCGGTTTGTGAGTCCGCTTTCCACTATGGGGCCCTCATTCTATAAGTATTACCTGATGGATACGGTGCAGGTAAACGGCGAACCGTGCATGGATCTGGGGTTTGTTCCTTTCAACTCGGAATCGTTCGGCTTTACCGGGCATCTGTACATCACCCTCGATTCTACCCATTTTGTAAAGAAGGTGGCTTTGCAGATACCAAAGGATATCAACCTTAACTTTGTGGAGGGGATGCGGATCGACCAGGAGTACGACCGGGCTCCGGATGGTACCCGGCTGATCAGCCGCGACGATATATCTGTCTCTTTCAAGCTGACTGCCAAATCGGATGGGTTGCATGCGCGACGAACGGTTACCTATAAGAATCATACCTTTGATAAGCCGGCCGACGAATCGGTGTTTAACAGGCCCGGGGAGGTTATCGAGCTGGCCGAGGCTAAGTTTCACGACAACGAGTTCTGGAAGCAGAACAGGCATATCCCCATCGGACAGAAGGAGCAGACCGTGGATGCCATGCTGGCCCGCCTGAGGGAGGTTCCTCTTTTCTATTATACCGAACAGGTGGTGAAGGTGCTGGTTTCGGGTTACATTCCCACGGCTGCCAAAAAGAGCAAAGTGGATATCGGACCGATGAATACGTCCATCAGCGGAAATGCGGTGGAGGGACTGCGCTTCAGAGCCGGCGCCACAACCACGGCTTATCTTAATAACCGCCTGTTTGCCGACGGCTACATGGCCTACGGTACAAAAGACCGGAAACTAAAGTATTCGGGGGGTGTGGAGTATTCGCTGATAGATAAGAAGGAGCATCCCAACGAGTTTCCGGTGCATTCCATCCGGGCCGAATATCAGTATGATGTAAATCAGCTGGGACAGCATTACCTGTATACCAACATGGATAATATGTTTCTTTCCTTTAAACGGAAGAAAGACGACCGGGTTACTTACCTCCGTAAGGCGGAGCTGAGCTACAACCGCGAGCATTATTCGGGCTTCTCCTACGGTGCCACCCTGCGGCTTAAAACAGAGACTGCCACTGCCTATGTGCCGTTTCTGCAGAAGGAGGGCGACGGACTTACACGGGCTGTTAACGATTATTCCATGGGTGAAATGGAGTTCAGGTTGCGCTTTGCCCCGGGCGAAAAGTATTACCAGACCCGTAATCACCGTATCCCCATCACCTTCGATGCGCCTATCTTTACCCTTTCGCACATTGTGGCCCGTAAGGGGGTGCTGGGTGCCGATTACGATTACAACCGTACGGATCTGGGTTTCCAGAAGCGTTTCTGGTTCTCGGCCTTCGGGTATACGGATGTGATTCTGAAGGCGGGTAAGATATGGGATAAGGTGCCTTTCCCGTTGCTGATGATTCCCAATGCCAACCTGTCGTACACCATTCAGTACGAATCGTATGCGTTGATGAATGCCATGGAGTTTCTGAACGACCGGTATGCTTCGTGGGATCTTACCTATTTCGGAAACGGGGTGTTGTTTAACCGCCTGCCGCTGGTAAAAGAGCTGAAGTGGAGAGAGGTGCTTACCTTTAGAGGATTGTACGGCGACCTGAGCGATAAGAACAATCCGGCCAAGAGCGACGGTCTGTTCTTGTTTCCCGAAGGGTCTTACCAGATGGGTAAAAAACCGTATATGGAGGTTGGAGTAGGGGTGGAGAATATTTTGCGGTTTCTGCGCTTCGACTATGTATGGCGACTAACCTACAGGGAGTTACCGGATGTAGACACCAGCGGCCTGCGTGTTAGTCTGCATTTTACTTTTTGATTTGGGTGGTGCGCATCCGTTAAAGAGGAGTAATGCGTTACGTTTTGTCTAAAATAAACATGTAATACTGTTTTAATATTAAAATAAATTATAATTTTGTGGTGTATTCTTTATTATTCGTGCCAAATATAGATAACCGACAACGAATGAAAGGAATCGCTTATAACGACTTTTGGAACAGAAATGAAGAAAACCAGACCAATTTAGCGCAATGCTTTATTGTACATTTGTACCCGGTTTTCGGAGTTACCGGCAGTTCGCTGCCGTTTTTCGATCATTAAGATTTTTGGGATCTAATTTAATGAATAAATGAAAATGAAAGTAGAAGTTAAACCAGCCAGCGGGAAGCTGGGGGTTTTAGTTGTAGGTGTAGGAGGAGCCGTGTCGACTACCTTTATAGTAGGAACATTGGCAGTAAGAAAGGGATTAGCCACTCCAATCGGATCAATCACACAGTTGGCCACCATGCGATTGGGTAAAAGAAATGAGAATAACTTCCCTAAGATAAAAGATATCGTTCCATTGGCGACGTTGGATGATATCGTATTTGGCGGATGGGATATATTCCCGGAAGATGTGTATGCTGCTGCAAAGCATGCCGAGGTACTTACCGATAAGGATCTGGAAGGTGTTAAAGACGAATTGGTAGCCATCAAGCCGATGAAGGCCGCTTTCGATCAGAACTTTGTAAAACGTTTGAACGGTACACATGTGAAAGAGGCCTCCACCCGTTGGGAGCTGATGGAACAGGTGCGCGAGGATATCCGTAACTTCAAGGCTCAGAATAACTGCGATCGCGTGGTTGTAATTTGGGCTGCCAGCACGGAAATCTATTTGCCGTTGGCCGACGAACACCAGACGCTGGAAGGTTTCCGCAAAGCCATGAAGGAAAACAACGTGGAACAAATTGCTCCAAGTATGTGTTATGCCTATGCTGCCATCGCAGAAGGTGCTCCGTTTATTATGGGTGCTCCTAACTTGTGCGTGGACATGCCGGCTATGTGGGAATTCTCTAAAGAGATGAATGTACCCATCTGCGGAAAGGACTTCAAGACAGGTCAGACTATGCTTAAGACCGTATTGGCTCCGATGCTTAAAACGCGTATGTTAGGTCTGGACGGTTGGTTCTCTACCAACATCCTGGGTAACCGCGACGGCGAAGTGCTGGACGATCCGGATTCATTCAAGACTAAAGAGGTCAGCAAGCTTTCGGTTATCGATACCATCCTGCAGCCCGAGTTGTATCCGGAGTTGTACAAGAATATTTACCACAAGGTACGTATCAACTATTACCCACCGCGCAAAGACAACAAAGAGGGTTGGGATAATATCGACCTTGTAGGATGGATGGGTTATCCGATGCAGTTGAAGGTTGACTTCCTGTGCCGCGACTCGATCCTGGCTGCTCCGCTTTGTCTGGACTTGGTATTGTTTGCCGACCTGGCTTTGCGTTGTAATTTCTCGGGTATTCAGAGTTGGTTGTCGTTCTATTTCAAGAGTCCGATGCACGACTTCGAACATGTTCCCGAACACGATTTGTTTATACAGTATATCAAGCTGAAAAATACATTGCGCACCATCATCGGTGAAGAGACATTGGATTATATCGATTGATATAGTAACTATAGATTGAAGTAAAAAGAAACCCTGCGAAGGCATTGAATCCGGTTCAATGCCTTCCGGGTTTTGTTTGTATAAAATTTTGATAGGTATGAAATATGCAATTATAGCAGCAGGTCTCGGATCGCGTCTGCAATCAGAAGGGGTGTCGTTGCCCAAGCCGTTGGTAAAGCTTAATGGCGAGGCGATGATCGACCGGTTGATCCGGATATTCGTGGCCAACCATGCCGAGTCGGTGAGTGTAATTGTGAACGAAGAGATGAAAGAGGTGCAGGAACACCTCAAATCGCTCTCGTTGCCTGTGCCCTTACACCTTGTAATTAAGAGTACACCAAGCTCTATGCACAGCTTTTTTGAGCTTTCGCCTTCGCTGGAGGGTGGCAAGTTCTGTCTTACTACGGTAGACACCATCTTTAAGGAAGATGAGTTTGCCAGTTATATCAAGGCATTTGAACAGGATGATGTACACGACGGACTGATGGCGGTTACCGATTACATTGACGACGAAAAGCCGCTATACGTTGCAACGGACCCATCGCTTTCGGTTACCGGTTTTATGGATAGCGCGTATCCCGGTGCCCGGTATATCTCGGGGGGTATCTATTGCCTTAATCAGGCAGGAATACACACGCTGCACGGCTGTATGAACGACGGGGTGTCGCGCATGCGCAACTATCAGCGCAGGTTGGTAGAAGAGGGGGTGCAGCTTAAAGCCTATCCGTTTTCAAAGATTATTGATGTCGATCATGCGGAAGACATCCAAAAAGCAGAAAATTTTATTTATTAATAGTTTTCGGGTAAATGAAACAAAATAAAATCGCCGGCATTGTACGGGGCAACTGCTATTCACCCAATCATGTGGGAAACGATGCGGCTGTTTTTAATGAGACGATCCGCCACCTTGAGTTGGCCGGATACGAGGTTACTACTTATACAGAGGATGATGTATTGAACCAGGAAGTTTTAGAGCCGGTTATCTTCACCATGGCACGAAGTAAAGAGGTCGTGGAAAAATTAAAAGAATACGAAAACAGGGGAGCTGTGGTGGTGAATTCGGGTTATGGTATTTCCAATTGTACCCGCGAGCAGATGACGCGTCTGCTGGTAGACAATAACATACCTCATCCCAGAAGTATTATAACTCCCACCAAAGATCATCATATTGCCCAGCGTCTGAAAGAAGAGGGTATGGATAATTGCTGGATCAAACGGGGCGATTTCCATGCGATACACCGCGAAGATGTAACCTACGTACGACATATCGAAGAGGCCGAAGGTATCTTAAGCGAATATGCCCTGCGTGGTATTCCCAATGCAGTGATAAATGAGCACCTGGTGGGCGACCTGGTTAAGTTTTACGGTGTGGCCGGAAGTGATTTCTTCTATTGGTTTTATCCGTTTAATATGAATCACAGTAAATTCGGACACGAGCAGATTAACGGTAAAGCTACAGGGATTGCCTTTTCGGTGGAGGATATGCACGCTATATGCGAACGTTCTGCCCAGGTGCTGAAGGTTAAGATTTATGGCGGCGACTGTATCATTTCGCCCGAAGGCGAGATTCGTATCATCGATTTTAACGACTGGCCCAGTTTTGCCCCTTGCAGAGATCAGGCTGCACCTCATATAGCACGTTGTATTATTGAAAGTGGTAAGGATTTATTGGCATGAAAGAAGAAATTAAATCTACGCTGAAGTCGATGGACACCGAAGAGTTTATCGACTTGGCATTTTATCGGCCCATCGGTTATCTGTGGGCCAAATTATTTGAACGGTTACACATAACCCCCAACGCTGTTAGCGTGGCTTCCATCTTTTTGGGTGTGGCTGCCGGCGTATTGTTTTATTTTGATGATCTTGCCTACACCATTCCGGGCATCTTGTTGCTTATCTGGGCGAACTCTTTCGATAGCGCCGACGGACAGCTGGCTCGTATGACGGGGCAGTATTCGCGTCTGGGACGTGTACTGGATGGTGTTTGCGGCGATATCTGGTTTATCACCATTTATGCGGCTATCTGCTTTAGGCTTACCCCCGAGTTTGGTATCTGGATTTGGCTGATGGCTGCCGTAGCCGGATATTTTCATAGCATGCAAGCTTCCATGGCCGATTATTACAGAAACTTCCACCTCTATTTCCTGAAAGGGAAGAAGGGCAGCGAGCTTGAAGATTCGTCTATCCTGGTGGCACGAAACAAGGAGATTACCTGGAAATCGGATCCGGTGGAGAAGTTCTTCATGTTCTTTTATGTTCCTTATACCCAGAAACAGGAACAGCGGACGCCAGCCATGCAGAAGTTCCGTACCACACTTCGTAATGTGTACGGCGACCGCGAAATGCCCCAGTGGTTGCGCGAGCATTTCCGTACGCTGAGCAAGCCTTTGATGAAGTATACCAATATCCTGTCGTTCAATACGCGTGTAATTGTGCTTTTCGTATCTCTGCTGATCGATATGCCCTGGATATACTTCGTATTCGAACTTACGGTGCTGAACGGGTTGTTGCTGTATATGCGCACCACCCACGAACGGATCTGCAAAGAAACAGAACAACTTGTATTAAATAAAGAGAATAAAGCATGATTAAAGGTTTGATTTTTGACTATGGAGCCACCATCGATTCCAATGGTACGCATTGGGCGGAAGTTATCTGGAACCAATACCAGACGGCCGGTGTGCCTATCTCCAAAGCCAACTTTCGCGACGCGTATGTGTATGCCGAAAGAGCCCTGGCCGTAAATCCGTACATTAAACCGGAGGATAATTTCCTGCGGTTGATGCAGGTGAAGATCAGGATCGAGTTCGACTACCTGCTGGGCGAAGGGATCTTATCTAAGAACGATACAACCGATTCTGTGATCGATGCCATTGCCACCGGCTGCTACGAGGATGCCCGTAAGTCGGTAGAGGCTGCCAAGGCTACGCTGGATGTATTGTGTGCCCGTTATCCCATGGTGCTGGTATCCAATTTCTATGGTAATATTCAGGCTGTGCTGGATGACTTCAAACTAACATCCTATTTCCCGGTTGTGATTGAATCGGCCGTAGTGGGGGTGCGTAAACCGGATCCGGCTATTTTCCGTCTGGGAGTGGAGGCGCTTGCCCTGCAACCCGAAGAGGTGGTGGTGATAGGCGACTCGTACCGCAAAGATATTCAGCCTGCACAGTCGCTGGGATGCGACACAATCTGGATTAAAGGAGCCGGATGGGACGATTCCGAGGCGGCTGTTCAACACGATAAAATTATTACCGATATAGCGCAGCTACAGGAGCTTTTGTAAATTGCTCCGTAGCTGTAGATAGACTTTAGTCGGTTTCTACCGGCCTATTGCTTGCCTTTTCTGAACTCGGCAGGCGATTGGCCGGTATGTTTTTTAAAGAACTTACCGAAGGTGGACTGGTTGGAGAAGTTAAGCATGTCCGACACCTGTTGTACCGTCATATTGGGTGTTTTAAGTAATATCTTGGCATCCAGGATTAGCGAATGGTCGATCCAGTTGTTGGTGGTCTTGCCGGTGAGCTCCTTCAGGACGGCCGAGAGGTACTGGGGGGTGATGCACATCTTGCCGGCATAGAAGCTAACGGAGTGTTCTTCGCGGCTGTGCTTGAACATCAGTTTCAGAAATTGCTGGAACAGCTCTTCTTTACGTGATAGTTCGAAAGGTACAATGTCGTTCTTCTTAAAGATGATGTTTTTAAGTTCGAAGAACAGGTGGTACAACAGTGACTGTACTGCCTCTTTATGGAACAGATGCTCTTTGGCTTCGGCCCGCTTACGGATCAGTGTAAAGAGGGTGTCCAGCACGGATACCTCTTCGTCGGTAAGCTCTACGCTTGGATTCTTGCGTAAAAACATATACTGCATCGAATTATCACCTTCTTCATTCCTTTTAGGCATATTGCTTAGCATATCTTTCGATATCACCATAATTTTGCCTTCCAGATCTTCGGGTTTGCACTGTACTTCCAGAATATGGTCGGGCAGGATAAAAAACAGGGTGTTGGCCTGCAGAGGGAATTTAAGATAGTCAACGTTGATGGTAACTTCTCCTTTGGTAAGCAGAATCAGGCAAAGACCGTTGATTCGTACGCTCATGGGAGCTTCTTCAGCCAAAAACTCTTCGCACTGTTCTTGAGCCATGATTTTGGTTCGAAGCGATTCGATCACTAAATCATTGGAAAAAGAGTGGGGGTGACCGATATTTTCGTTAATCTGTATAATGTCTATCA
>ERZ778021.2937-NODE-2937-length-13642-cov-4.510709_pt1 | contig 13642 bp, 13 predicted proteins | sample MGYA00375751_ERZ778021 | MGnify/ENA primary metagenome ERZ778021 (study PRJEB29350, sample SAMN05389814) | bioreactor metagenome | isolation source: Thiocyanate stock bioreactor | place: South Africa: University of Cape Town | collected 2013-08-29 ... | reverse complement strand
TTCGAGACGCCGGGCCGCATCATCCGCCAGCTCGCCGAGACGCCGGACGGCGTGCGCTACCTGTGCGTGGCCACCGAGATCGCCAAGGGCGGCGGCGGCTTCAACGCCCCGCATCGCCGCTATGCCATCGCGCTGGGCTGCGAGGTGGCGCATGCCGGCGACTTCGTCTACGGCGACGGGCTGGACCTCACCAGCCGGGCCGCCTTCGATCCCATCGGCATCTCCTGCCGCATCTGCGAGCGGGTGGACTGCGTGCAGCGCGCGGTGCCGCCGCTCAAGCGCCGGCAGGCCGTCGACCACGACAGCCGCGCCATCCTGCCATATTCGATCCTCTAGGGCATCGGACCGAAAAGTGGGGGCCGGTTTTCGGAAAAATCCGATGCTCGAACAGAGAAATAGATCGCCAATATGCGTCCGTCAGGACGCACGGCGATCTGAACTCAGGCGGCCGGCTGGATGCCGAAGTCCTCGGGCGCCAGCAGAAGATCCGCCAGCGTGTAGCGGTCCAGCGTGCCGGAAAAGGCGGCCAGCGCCTCCCGCAGCACGCCGCGCAGGCGGCAGCGCGGCGTGATGAGGCATTTGTTGCCGCTGCGGAAGCACTCGACCAGGGCGAAGTCCGGCTCGGTGGCGCGCAGCACGTCGCCGAGGCGGATCGTCTCCGGTCGCCTGGCCAGCGAAAGTCCGCCCGAGCGGCCGCGCACCGCCTTCAGGAAACCGGCGCGGGTCAGCTGGTTCGCCACCTTCATCAGATGGGCGCGCGAAATGCCGTAGACCTCGGCGGTCTCCTCGATGGTGATGAGCCGGTCGGCCTGCGTCGCCGCATACATCAGAAGCCGCAGCGAATAGTCGGAGAAATCTGTCAGTCGCATTGGAAATCCCTCGGCGCCGGCGGCGGATCGTCACGGTTCGCCTGTAAACATGCCTATTGCAGGTATCTTTTGCAAGTTCCACGCCTTTTGTCGCGCATGAGGAGGGCTGCTTGCAATAAGATGTATTGACTATATATCTTTTTGGATCGACTATCCACGCGGCGGCGCAAGGCGCGGCTGCGCACAAGAGGAGAGCTGATGATGGCTGTCGAGGCGGCGACCGTTTCGGACGAAGAGGTCAAGGAAGCGCTGCGGCTCGTCATCGACCCGGAGCTTGGCTACAACATCGTCGACCTCGGCCTGGTCTACGAGGTCGCGGTCTCCGATGGCGGCGTCGTCCAGATCATGATGACGACGACGACGCGCGGCTGTCCCGCCACCAACTATCTGAAGGAAGGCGCTCGCGACGCCGCCTGGAGCGTGCCCGGCGTGGAATTCGTCGACGTCAGCCTCACCTACGAGCCGCCCTGGACGCCCCGCATGATGACCGACGAGGCCAAGCAGCATCTCGGCATTGGCGGCGACGGCGATTGGTGAGCGCCCCGGCGCGCAAAGCAGCGGAGACCAAAGACATGAACATCGCTGACCGAGACAGAAAGCAGGGCGCCGGCCATCCGGATGCCGCCGCCGACAGTTCCCTCCTGCCCATGCTGATCGGCGGCCTCGCGCTGATCGTCATCGGCATGATCGTGGTGGCCATGCTGGTTTGACCCGGCTGGCCGCGCGCGGGCGCCTGCCTGCGCGCCGCCGCCGTCAGCGCACGACCAGGACGGGAATCGTCGCGGTCGCCAGCACCTCGGCGGTCTGGCTGCCGAGCAGCAGGCGCTTGAAGCCGCGGCGCCCGTGCGAGGCCATGACGATGAGCCCGCTGCCGAGGCGCTGTGCGGTCTCCACGATCGTCGAGGCGGCCCAGGCGTCCGGCACGTGCAGCGTGTCGGCATCGATGCCTGCCTTCGCCGCCTCCGCCTTGGCCGTCGCCAATATCCCGTCGGCAAACGTCTTCTGGCCGGCCTCGTAGGTGGCGAAATCGTCGGGCGAGGCGACCCAGCCCGCCGCAGTGGCCGTCGCCCGGATCGGGAACGGCTCCGTCACGATGATGATGGTGACCTTGCTGCCGAGCGCCTTGGCCAGCGAGAGCCCCTGCTCGACGCCGTGATGCGCGAGTTCCGAGCCATCGGTCGGGATGAGGATATGGTCGTACATGATGTCCCTTTGTGTGCGGTTGCAGCTTTGCAACTATGCCTATCACCGCAACGGGCCGCAATATTTGTCACAGCGCAAAACGGGCCGGCGGAATCGCCGGCCGCACGGGCCCGGCATGTGCCGGCCCTGCCTTTGATTTGCAACAATTGCCTAGTAGACAGGGGCCATGTGCATGGAAACCTTCGTCAGGATGTCGAGGCTCGCCGGGGAAGCAGGATGCTTTCCCCGGAGCGGTTGCCTTGACCCTGGATCCCGCACCTGAACCCCCGCTCCGGGAGCATTTTTACAGACGTTGCGGTTCATTTTGAGACGGCGCCCGTGCGCCGCGTCGATGGAGCGTATTCGAGATGTCCTTTCCATCCCGCCTGTTCTGCAATTCCTGCCACCGCGCGCTCCCCCGCGCCGCGCCGCGCTGCCCGTGGTGCAAGACCCCCGTCGTCGTCCCGCCTTCGCTGGATTGGCCCGCAAGGCCCTCGCCGCGCCGCCGCTCCGGCAACGGGGGAGGGTGGTGATGAGCGGCCTTGAGACGCGCACCGCTGCGCGCACCGATGGCGATGAGGTGGGGCTGCAGCAATATGGCGCCTTGCCGTGGCGCCTCGGCCGCTGCGGCATCGAGGTGCTGCTCATCACCTCGCGGCGGCGCGGCCGCTGGATCGTGCCCAAGGGCTGGCTGGTGAAGGGCCGCTCGCCGGCGCAGTCGGCGGCGCGCGAGGCGTTCGAGGAGGCGGGCGTCATCGGCCGCGCCTATCCGGCGCCGGTCGGCGACTATGTCTACATGAAGTTCGACGCGGACGGGTTCGCCGAGCCGTGTCGCGTCACCCTGTTCAGCCTGCATGTGCAGGGCACGCTCATCAACTGGCGCGAGAAGGAGCAGCGCCAGCGGCGCTGGTATCCCGCAGCCGCAGCGCCGGAAATCATTGCCGAGCCGGACCTCGCGCGGCTGGTCCAGACTTGGCAGTCGCGGCTGGCCGCATCCGCCGGCAATGGCGGGTAGGCGCGGCGGCAGATAGGCAACACGGCGGGCGCCGAAGCCGGCGCCCGCCGCTCTTTCTTGTCCGGGTCAGGCTTGTCCGGGTCAGGCGCCCGAGGTTTCCATGACCTTGCCAGCCTGCGGCGCGGCACCCTGCCGGCTGCCGAAGTCGAGGCGTTCGTCGCGCTCGCCCTCGCGCACCCAGGTCGGCAGGCCGATGCGGTCCAGCACGGCCAGGAACGGGCGCGGCGGCAGTTCCTCCACATTGGCCATCTTCTTCACGTCCCACTCGCCGGTGGCGACCAGCATGGCCGCCGCCACCGCCGGTACGCCGGCCGTGTAGGAGATGCCCTGCGAGCCGACCTCCTCGAACGCTTCTTTGTGGTCGGCGACGTTGTAGATGAACACCTCGCGCGGCTTGCCGTCCTTCACGCCCTTCACCAGGTCGCCGATGCAGGTCTTGCCGGTATAATCGGGCGCCAGCGAGGCCGGGTCGGGCAGCACCGCCTTCACCACCTTGAGCGGCACCACCTCCAGCCCCTCGGCCGTCTTCACCGGCTTCTCGGACAGAAGGCCGAGATTCTTCAGCACCGTGAAGACGTTGATGTAGTGGTCGCCGAAGCCCATCCAGAAGCGGACGTTGGGAATGCCGAGATTCTGCGAGATGGAATGGATCTCGTCATGGCCGGTGAGGTAGCTCTGGCTCTTGCCGACCACGGGCAGGTCCCAGTCCTTGCGGACCTCGAACATCGTGTTCTCGACCCACTTGCTGTCCTGCCAGGTCCAGACGCGGCCGGTGAACTCGCGGAAGTTGATCTCCGGGTCGAAATTGGTGGCGAAATAGCGGCCGTGGCTGCCGGCATTGATGTCGATGATGTCGATCTCGTCGACGCGGTCGAAATAGTCGTCCACGGCGAGCCTGGCATAGGCGTTGACGACGCCCGGATCGAAGCCTGCGCCGAGCACGACGGTGACGCCGGCCTTCGCGGCCTCCTCGCGGCGCTTCCATTCGTAGTTGGCATACCATGGCGGCGCCTCGCAGACCTTCGCCTGGTCTTCGTGGATGGCGGTGTCGATATAGGCCGCTCCCGTCTCGATGCAGGCCGACATGACCGACATGTTGAGAAAGGCCGAGCCGACATTGATGACGATCGCAGCACCCGTCTTGCCGATCAGCGCCTTGGTCGCCGCCACGTCAAAAGCGTCGAGCTGGTGCGCCTCGATCCTGCCGGCGACCTTCAGGCTCTTCTTCTCCCGGACGGATTCCACCATCCTCTGGCACTTCGCAAGGGTGCGCGAGGCGATGTGGATGTCGCCGAGCACATCGTTGTTCTGCGCGCACTTATGCGCCACGACCTGCGCCACGCCACCGGCGCCGATAATGAGCACGTTCTTCTTCATTCCGGGGGATGTTTCCTTATAGGCTGGAGTGAACCAATGCGGACCTGTCCGGTTTCTCCGGAGCATGATCTTGTCCGAAAAGTCTGCAACTTTTCCGGATCATGCTCTATGATAGGCTCCGCTCGTAGTCCGCGAAGCCGAACTCGCGGACGACCCTGATCGATCCGTCGGTCTCGCGGATCGCGATGGCCGGCATCTTCACACCGTTGAACCAGTTCTTCTTGACCATCGTATAACCGGCCGCATCCTGGATGGAGATGCGGTCGCCGACCTTCAGCTCGGCCGGGAAATCGAACTCGCCGAACACGTCGCCGGCCAGGCAGGACTTGCCGCACACCATGTAGCGGTGCGGGCCCTTGTTCGGCTCCACCTTGGCGCTCTCGCGATAGATCAGCAGATCCAGCATGTGGGCCTCGATGGAGGAGTCCACGATGGCCAGTTGCTTGCCGTTGGTGAGCGTGTCGAGCACGGACACCTCCAGCGTCGTGCTTCTGGTGATCGAGGCCTCGCCCGGCTCCAGATAGACCTGCACGCCGAAGCGGCCGGAAAACGCCTTGAGGCGCTCGCAGAAGGCATGGACCGGATAGTTCTCGCCGGTGAAGTGGATGCCGCCGCCCAGGCTCACCCAGTCCGCACGCTTCAGAAGTGCGCCGAACTTCTCTTCGATCCGGGAAAGCATGCTGTCGAACAGGGAAAAATCGGCGTTCTCGCAATTGTTGTGGATCATGAAGCCGCCGATGCGGTCCATGACCTTTTCCACCTTCGCCGCGTCCCATTCGCCCAGCCGGCTGAACGGGCGGGCGGGGTCGGCGAGGTCGAAGGAGGAGGACGAGATGCCCGGGTTGAGGCGCAGGCCGCGCGCGATGCCGCCCGCGCGGTTCTCGAAGCGCTCGAGCTGGCCGATCGAGTTGAAGATGATCTTGTCGGCATGGGAGACGACCTCGTCGATCTCCTCGTCGGCATAGGCGACGGAGTAGGCATGCGTCTCGCCGCCGAACTTCTCGCGGCCGAGCCGCACCTCGTAGAGCGAGGACGAGGTGGTGCCGTCCATGTAATCGCGCATCAGGTCGAACACCGACCATGTGGCGAAGCACTTCAGCGCCAGCAGCGCCTTCGCCCCCGATTTCTCGCGCACAGCGGCGATCGTCTCCATGTTGCGGAGAAGCCTGGCCTTGTCGATGAGGTAATAGGGCGTGGAGATCATGCGCATGCCGTCGAAAAACGAGGGGATGGGATTTTGGGTGCGGAAATGTGACGAGGCCGCTTTTGCGGCTGCATCCGCCTTGCGGGAGATGCCGGGGCTTGCCCGGCAGCGACGCAATATCGATCCGGCCCGGCTGGAAGCCCGGTCAGAACGATTGCGGCCCGGAGCAGCGAGGCTCCAGCCGCCTGAGTGCGTACACCTTCATCATGCCCCTTAGAGTAGGGTCGATGCCGCGCAAGTCAAGAAGGGCGGGCAGCGACCGATCGCCTGCCCGTCCGGAAGTCGCGGGAAATGGGGCCCTGGGAACTGAGGCCCTGGGAACTGAGGCCCTGGGAACTGAGGCCTTGGGGAAATGAGGCCGTGGGGCCGGCGTCCCCGGAACGGGCGGGCTTACCTGCCCAGTTCGATCGAGCGCAGGCGCGCGGCCTCCACCGCTTCCGTCACCAGCGTCTTCAGCCGGTCCTCGCCCATCAGCACGGCAAGCGCCGCGGCCGTGGTGCCGTTGGGGCTGGTGACCTGACGGCGCAGCTCGCAGGGTTCCTCGCCGCTCTCGGCCGCCAGCGCCGCCGCGCCGTACACGGTCTGCATGGCCAGCAGCTTCGCGGTTTCGGCGGGCAGGCCCACCTTTTCCGCAGCAGCGGTCAGGCACTCGATGAAATGGAAGACATAGGCCGGCCCCGAGCCGGAAACGGCGGTGACCGCGTCCATCAGGCTCTCGTCGTCGATGGTCGCCACGGCGCCGCTGGCCGAAAGCAGGTCGAGCACGCGCCCGCGCGTCTGCGCCGAGACCAGCGGATTGGAAAACACCACCATCATGCCCTTGCCGATCGCGGCCGGCGTGTTGGGCATGCAGCGCAGGATGGGCGCGTGCGGCCCCAAAATCTCCTCGAAGGTCGCCACCGGCGTGCCGGCCGCGACGCTGACGAAGGCGGTGCGGCCGTCGCCGAAGCGCCTATATTGCTCCGTCACCTCGCGGATCACCTGCGGCTTGACCGCGATCACCGCCAGCTCCGGCGCGGCGTCGGCAGGAATGTCCGCCGCGGTCGCGGCGACGCGGCAGCCGAGCGCCTGCGCCCGCTCCCGCAGATCGGCGTTCGGCTCGACCACGAAGGCCGCGTCGGCCGCCAGCTTGCCGGATTTCAGCCAGCCGGCGAGCATGGCGCGGCCCATATTGCCGCAACCGACGAGGACGAGTTCGATCGACATGGGAAAGCCTCCGGGAAAAGCCCTTCCATAGACGCTTGCGACGCTGCGGGAAAGCCCGGTCGGTAGGGTCGAGGGCTGGCTCCATGGCTTTCCACCTCCATCTTCCTTCCGCTTCCTGTGCCGTCCGCCGCTCCGGTCGATTAAACTTTTGTTATCCATGGTTGTTTAGCCTGGATTAAGGAATGGACGCACGCCGTTCGCCCAGGCTGAAGAAGATCCGGACTTATGGCAGACAGGCACGACCGCGACGATTGGAGGCGTGAGCGCTCCCTGCACGCGCTCGGCCGGGCTTTGCGCGGCGACGATCGGCACACACGCTCGTGGCGCGAGGACGCCGTCGCCCGCCACCGCCAGGCACGCGCCCTGCGGACGGCTCCGCCCGTTCGTCCGCAGCCGGCAAAAACGAATGCTGGCACCAGGCCACCCGCCCGCGATGGCTCCGGGCTCTCGGCGAAGGTGCTAGCCGGCATCGTCCGCTCGAAATGGCTGATCCTCGGCACCACCCTTGCCGGTGCGGCGCTGGGCATCGCCGTGGCCCTGTCTACACCGGAGAAATACGAGGCCGTCACCGAGCTGATCGTCAGCCGGCGCGACTTCGGACCGGCCGGCCAGGACATGCTGATCTCACGCGCCGTTCTGGACCAGGTGGTCGAGAAGCTCGACCTCGCCGGCGATCCTGAATTCAACGGCGAGGCCGGCACCGGCCTGGCATCGCGCCTGCGCTCGCTGCTGGAGCGCCCCGGCACCTCGGCCGAAGCGGGCGAGGCCAGCCGCGGGGCGCTTGCCGCCGGCCGTCTGGCGGGGGCGCTGTCGGTCGGGCGAGCCGGCGGGGACCCTGCCATCAGAATCGGCGTAACAACCCGGGACGGCGAGAAGTCGGCGCTGATCGCCGACACGCTGGCCGAAGTCTTCCTCCAGGCCCATGGCGGGCCCCGGGCGGATATGGCGGCGATCGCAGACGAAGCATCGGCCGCGCGGCTGGCGGAACTGCGCAAGGGCGCCGAGGAGGCCGGGCGCAGGGCCGAGGAGTTCCGGGCCGCGCACGGCCTGACCGGCACGCAGGACCGTCCTGCCGCCGCCGATGAATCGGGCGGGCTCGAAGAGCAGCTTGCCGCCGCCCGGGCCCGCACGGAAGAGCTCGAGGCAAGGGCGGCCTCGGCGCGCTCGGCCCGCCTAGATGCCGCGCTGGGCGGCACGCTGGCGGACGAACTGAACACCGTCGCCATGGAGCAGCTTCGCGCCCGATATGCGGCGCTGAAGCAGGAGGCCGACCTTGCGGCGGAGCTTCGCCGCATGGCGGCTGCGCTGAAGGCTGAGGCCGGCCGGGCGGCAGCGCACGAGCAGGAGCTTTCCGCACGGCTCGAGCAGCTCAAGGCCGGCAGCGGCGGCGCCGACGACGCCCTTGCGGCGCTGCGCGAACTGGAACGTGACGCCGCCGCCAGGCGATCCGCCTATGAGACCGCCCTGGCGCAGGCGGCGGCGAGCAGCCAGATCGACACGAGCGGCGCCCGCGTCGTCTTGCGCGCGCAGGCGCCGCTTGCCGCGAAGAGGCCGTCGCGGGTCGCGGTATCGCTTGCCGCCTTGCTGCTGGGACTGTTCGCCGGGGTCTGCCTCGGCGCCGCGCGGGGCATGTTGGCAATGGCGCCGGCAGCGCCGCGGCGGCCCCGTCGGCCGGAACCGCGCGCGGCGATTGGAGACCGGCCCAAGGCGCCGCCGCAGCCTTCCATCGAGTCCGTCTGCGCCGAGCTGCGCGATTTCGGCGAGGCGGTGCGCAATCTTGCCGACAGCCGCGCCCGCAGCCGCTAGTTCTAGGCTCAAGGTTTCGGGTTTACGGCATCGGACGGCGCAATGGCGGGATTGCCTGTCGCCGTTTCGTGAAACAAATGCCGCTTCGAGGAAAACAGCTTTGCAAGGAGTGGCCGTGGCCGAAGTGATCGACGGAAAGAGCGTGGCGGCGGATGTGGTGGCAAGGGTCAAGAGCCTGGTGGCCGACCTTGCCGCGAATGGTGGGACGAAGCCGGGCCTTGCGGTGGTGATCGTGGGCGAGAATCCGGCCAGCCAGGTCTATGTCGCCTCCAAGTCGCGCACCGCCAAGGAATGCGGCTTCCTTTCCGTACAGCACACGCTGCCGGAAGAGACCGGCGAGGCCGACCTGCTCAGGCTGATCGGCGACCTCAACGCCGATCCGGCCATCCACGGCATATTGGTGCAGCTTCCCCTGCCCAGGCACATCGATTCCGGCAAGGTCATCCAGGCCATCGCGCCGGAGAAGGATGTCGACGGCTTCCACTTCGTCAATGTCGGCAAGCTCGGCACCGGCGAGACGGCAACCGCCTTCGTGCCGTGCACGCCGGCCGGCTCCATGCTCCTGATCGAGCGCGTGCGCGGCAAGGATCTGTCCGGCCTCAACGCCGTCGTGCTCGGCCGCTCCAATATCGTCGGCAAGCCGATGGCGAACCTGCTTCTGGCCGCCCACTGCACCGTCACCGTCGCCCATAGCCGCACGAAGGACCTGCCGGCGCTCGCCCGCACCGCCGACATACTGGTCGCTGCCGTCGGCCGGCCGGAAATGGTGCGGGGCGACTGGATAAAGCCCGGCGCCACCGTCATCGACGTCGGCATCAACCGCGTCCCCGCGCCCGAGAAGGGCGAGGGCAAGTCGCGCCTGGTCGGCGACGTCGCCTATGCCGAGGCCGAGAAGGTCGCCGGCGCCATCACCCCCGTGCCGGGCGGCGTCGGGCCGATGACGATCGCCATGCTGATGGCCAACACCGTGGCGTCGGCCTTCCTCGCCGCCGGGCTTCCGCGCCCGGCGTTCTGAAGGAGAGTCTCCGGCATCCGGCGGCCTGCGCTTGCGGGCGCAGGCCGTTCCTGTAGAACTGGCGCCCATGATGGATCCGGTTCAGGGCGGGCGCCAATTCGGCTTCCTGCTGGTCGACAAGTTTTCGATGTTCTCGCTGGCCGCGGCCATCGACACCGTGCGCTCGGCCAACCGCCTCGTCGGCCATGATTTCTACGGCTGGACCACGATTTCGGCCGACGGCGAGGCGGTGATCGCCTCCAACGGCCTGCCCATCCGCACCGACTATTCGGTGGTGGACATTCCGCCGGTGGACATATTGTTCGTGTCGGTGGGGCTGACCACCGAATTTCCCGGCAAGAGCAAGGTGCTTTCCGCCCTCCGGAACTGGGGGCGGCGGGGCGGCGCGCTGGGCGCGCTCTCGGTCGGCTCCTACCTGCTGGCCGAGGCCGGTCAGCTCGAAGGCCACCGCTGCACCATTCATTGGGAAAACCGCGCCGGCTTCATGGAGCGCTTCCCGCACATCGAATGCACCGGCAACGTCTTCGAGATCGACCGCAAGCGCTACACCTGCGCCGGCGGCACCACCTCCATCGATCTGATGCTGGAGATCGTGCGCGGCGATTTCGGCCCCAACATTGCCAATGCCGTGGCCAACCAGTTCCAGCACGAGCGCATCCGTTCCGCCGGCGACCGCCAGCGCGTCGGGCCCGAGCGCGACCTGACCGGCAAGTCGGAGAAGCTGCGCAGGATCGTCGAATTGATGGCCGACCATCTCGACGAGCCGCTCTCGGCCGTGCAGTTCGCCAGGTCGGCTGGCCTCTCTGTGCGCCAGGTGGAGCGGCTGTTCCTGCGGCATCTGGGCGTGACGCCGGGGCGCTACTACATGCGCCTGCGGCTGGAGCGCGCGAGAGAGTTGCTGCGCCAGACCAACATGCCGATCCTCGACGTGGCGATCGCCACCGGCTTCACCTCGCACTCCTATTTCGCGCAGAGCTACCGCCTGCAGTTCGGCCGCCCGCCCTCGGAGGAGCGGCGAACGACCTATTGAGGGGCTCAGCCGAACACGCTGGCGCCCTGGTCCGCGCGGCCGGCCATGCGGCGCAGGCCGGCGAAAAGCTCGCGGCCCATGCCGAATTCATTGGCCGAGAGGTTGGCCTCGGCCGGCGGCCGCAGCGCCAGCTCGCCGGCCGGCACCAGCACCTCCAGCGTGCCCGCTTCCGCGTCGAGCCGGATGACGTCGCCGTCGCGGATGCGGCCGATCGGCCCGTCCTCCAGCGCCTCCGGGGTGACATGGATCGCCGCCGGCACCTTGCCGGAGGCGCCCGACATGCGCCCGTCCGTCACCAGCGCCACGCGCTGGCCGCGATCCTGCAATATGCCGAGCACGGTGGTCAGCCTGTGCAACTCGGGCATGCCGTTGGCCCTCGGCCCCTGGAAGCGCACCACGGCGACGAAGTCGCCGGTCAGTCTGCCCGCCTTGAAGGCGTCGTTCAGCTCCTGCTGGCCGTGGAACACGCGCGCCGGCGCCTCGATGGTGCGGCGCTCGGGCTTCACCGCCGAGGTCTTGATGATGGCGTGGCCGAGATTGCCGGAAAGCACCTTCAGCCCGCCCGTCGGCTGGAACGCCCGGGCCACCGGCACCAGCACCTTCTCGTCGGCGCTTGCCGGCGCGGCGGCCTCGCGTACCACCGAGCCGTCCGGGCCCAGCTTCGCCTCGACGGCATAGGGCCGCAGCCCTTCGCCCCAGACGGTGCGCACGTCCTCGTGCAGCAGGCCGGCGTCCAGCAACTCGCGGATGAGGAAGCCCATGCCGCCCGCCGCCGCGAAATGGTTCACGTCGGCCAGCCCGTTGGGATAGACGCGCGCCAGCAGCGGCACCGCTTCCGACAGCTCGGAGATGTCCTGCCAGGTCAGCCTGATGCCGGCGGCGGCGGCCATGGCGATCAGGTGGATGGTGTGGTTGGTGGAGCCGCCGGTGGCGTGCAGGCCCACCACGCCGTTGACGACGGCGCGCTCGTCGATCATCGCGCCCACCGGCGTGTAGGCGTTGCCGAGGGCCGTGATGGCCAGCGCGCGCCTGGCCGCTTCCCTGGTCAGCGCGTCGCGCAGCCTGGTGCCCGGATTGACGAAGGAGGCGCCCGGCAGGTGCAGGCCCATGATCTCCATCAGCATCTGGTTGGAATTGGCCGTGCCGTAGAAGGTGCAGGTGCCCGGCCCGTGATAGGATTTGGCCTCCGCCTCCAGCAGCTCGGCGCGGCCGCATTTGCCCTCGGCATAGAGCTGGCGCACATGCGCCTTCTCGTCGTTGGGGATGCCGCTGGTCATCGGCCCTGCCGGGACGAATACCGCCGGCAGGTGGCCGAAGGTGAGCGCGGCGATCAGAAGCCCCGGCACGATCTTGTCGCAGACGCCGAGATAGACGGCGGCGTCGAACATGTTGTGCGACAGGCCGATGGCGGCGGCCATGGCGATCACGTCGCGCGAGAACAGCGAAAGCTCCATGCCCGGCTGGCCCTGGGTCACGCCGTCGCACATGGCCGGCACGCCGCCCGCCACCTGGGCGATGCCGCCGGCCTCGCGGGCGGCCTGCTTGATGAGCGCCGGGAAGGTCTCGAAGGGCTGATGCGCCGACAGCATGTCGTTATAGGCGGTGACGATGCCGAGGTTCGGCACCCGGTCGCCGCCGAGCGCGATTTTCTCCGAGGGGCTGCATACGGCAAAGCCGTGGGCGAGATTGCCGCAGGACAGCACGGCGCGGTTGGCCCTTTGGCCCGCGGCTTCGGCGATGCGGCCGAGATAGGCCTCGCGGCTGGCGCGGGAGCGCTCGCGGATGCGGTTGGTGATGGCTTCGATGTCGCGTCGGGCTGTCATCGCAAGATCCTTACGAGCGGGGTCTGGTATCTTTGCCGTGCCGGCATCACGGCGCCCAGAACACCTCGACCGGCTTCGGCGATTGCCGAATGACGGTGGCGATCGGCTTTTGCGCGCCCGCTCCCGGCTTCTGGCCCATGGCCGCCTCGAATGCGGCGCGCTTGTCCTCGCCCTCGATGTGCAGGGCCAGGAACCCCGCTTCGAGGATGCGCGCTGCGACGAGCGTCAGCCGCGGCTCGCCCGCGCTCGGCGCATGCACCGGCAGCACGGTGCGGTCGGAGCCCGGCTCGAGCAGGGCCTCGAGATTGTCGGCATCGGGGAAGAAGGAGGCGGTGTGGCCATCGGTGCCCATGCCGAGCAAGGCAACGTCCAGCGGCCAGGGCAGCAGCTTCATGTCGGCGCTGTCGGCCTGCGCCGTAGCCTCCAGCGTCGGGCCTTCCCGGTAGAGCGGCACCAAGCGGGCGGCAGCCGCTTCGTTTTGCAGCAGGTTCTCGGCCACCAGCGCGGCGTTGGAGCGCGGCGAGGAGGCCGGCACGAAGCGCTCGTCCACCAGCGTCACGACCACCTTGTCCCAGGCGAGCCTGTGCCGCGACAGCGCCTGGAACAGCATCTTCGGCGTGGTGCCGCCCGACACCGCCATCAGCGCCCGGCCGCGGCGGGCGATCGCGCCGGCCAGCGCCTCGGCGATGCGGCCGGCAAGGGCCGGGGCCAGCGCGCCGCGGTCGGCGAATTCGTTCCAGCGGTGGTTCGCGGCCATCGTCAGTTGCTCTCGTGCCAGGTGCGGCCGTCGCGCTCGATCAGCGCGATCGAGGCCGAGGGGCCCCAGGTGCCGGCCGTGTAGCCCTGCACCTCCTGCCGCGCGTTCTCCCAGGCGTGCTGGATGGGGTCGATCCATTCCCAGGCAGCCTCCACCTCGTCGCGGCGCATGAACAGCGTCTGGTTGCCGCGCACCACGTCCATGATGAGCCGCTCGTAGGCGTCGGGCGCGCGGCTGGCGAAGGATTGGGCGAAGCTCATGTCCAGCGAGATCTGGCGCAGCCGCATGCCGCCGGGCCCGGGGTCCTTGATCATGATGTACTGCTTGACGCCTTCGTCCGGCTGCAGGCGGATGACGA
>ERZ778021.2931-NODE-2931-length-13663-cov-4.980232_pt1 | contig 13663 bp, 13 predicted proteins | sample MGYA00375751_ERZ778021 | MGnify/ENA primary metagenome ERZ778021 (study PRJEB29350, sample SAMN05389814) | bioreactor metagenome | isolation source: Thiocyanate stock bioreactor | place: South Africa: University of Cape Town | collected 2013-08-29 ... | reverse complement strand
TCCTACTTGATCGCGTCCCAGGCCTTCTGGATCTCGGCGGCGACGTCCTGCGGAGACTTGCCGCCGACGAGGTCGACCATGCCGGTCCAGAACGCGCCGGCGCCGATCTTGCCGGGCATCAGGTCCGAGCCGTCGAAACGGAAGGTGGTGGCATCGGAGAGGATCTGGCCTTCCTTCTTCAGCGTGTCGTTGGCATAGGCGTCGACGTTCACCGTCTTCAGCGGCGTCAGGAAGCCCGACTGCGCCATCCACAGCTCATGCGCCAGCGGCAGCTTGAGGAAGTCGATGAAGGCGCGGGCGGCGGGCGAATCCCTGGTGATCATCGCCAGCGTGCCGGCGCCGAGCACCGGCTTGCCGAGATTGGCGCTGGCGATGGGCGGCAGGTAGAAGAAATCGGCGTCGGTGCCGAGCTCGGTGCCGTCCGGGAAGAAGGACGGGATGAACGAGGCCTGCCGGTGCATGTAGCACTTGGGCGGGATCTCGAAGAGGCCCTTCGGGCTGTCGCGGAAGTCGGTGGAAGCCACCGCCGCCGCGCCGCCGCTGACATATTTGTCGTTGGTGGCGATGTCGGCGAAGATCTTCAGCGCGTTGACGACGCGCTCGTCGGTGAAGGGGATCTCGTTGGTCGTCCACTTGTCGTAGACGTCGGGCGCCTGGGTCCTGAGCATGATGTCCTCGACCCAGTCGGTCGCCGGCCAGCCGGTGGCGCCGCCCGAGCCCAGCCCGATGCACCAGGGCGTGCCGCCGTCGGCGACGATCTTGTCCTGCAGCGCCGTCATCTCCTCCCAGGTGGTCGGCACCTTGTAGCCGGCCTCCTCGAAATTGTCCGGCACGTACCAGACGAGCGACTTCAGGTCGGCCTTGTAGGGGAAGGCGAAGAACTTCTCCGTGCCGTCCTTGTCCTTGTAGGTGCCGAGGTCGACCCAGCTCTCGCCGGCGCCGTAGTTCTCGGCGACGTATTTGGCGTCCTCGTCCTTCAGCGGCACCAGCAGGCCCTTGGAGGCAAGATCCTGGATCAGGCCCGGCTGCGGCAGGATGGCGACGTTGGGCGGGCTGCCGGCCTGCGTGTCGATGACGATCTGCTGCTCGTAGTTCTCGGACGAGGAGTAGTTGACGGTGGCGCCGGTGGCCTGGCGGAAATATTCCAGCACCGACTGGACGAGGTCCTCGTCGGCGCCGCGCCACGGGCCGAACACGGTGAGCGTCTGGCCCTTCAGGTCGACCTTCTGCAGCCCGTCATAGTCGGCCCAGTGGAAGCGGCTGTCCTCGCCCGGCTTGAACTTCAGGTCGGCGGCTGAGGCAGACGCGGCGAGGCCGAGCGCGCACAGGGCGACGCCGGCTGCGAGAAATTTCCTCATGGTTCTCCTCCCGGTCGGATCGTTGGATGCGGATGCCGGGAACCTCCTCCCCGGCCGCGCCTCGCGTCGAAAGCGGCCGGCACAATTTCCAGCGGGCTTCCAAAGCGCTTTGGCTACACTCAGTTCAGCCACCAAACGCCATGGCTGTCAAGAGCGCCGGTGATAAACCGATTTAAACGGAGCGTTTCTTGTGCAGCGCAGGGCAAAATTGTGGCAGCGCGGCATAAAAACTGCTTTTGCAGCGGACGCGACTGACCTAAGTTCAGCCGGCCTTGCGGCGAATTTTGCGCTGGTTATCCAAAGCGCTTTGGAGAACGCGGTGAACCTGAAGCAGCTCGCCGACATCCTGTCGCTGTCGCAGACGACGGTCAGCCGCGCGCTGAACGGCTATCCGGAGGTGGCGGAGGACACGCGCCGGCGCGTGGTCGAGGCGGCCAAGCGCCACGGCTACCGGCCCAATCCGAGCGCGCGCCGGCTGGCGACAGGCAAGGCCGGTATGATCGGCTACGTCATGCCGACGGGTGCGGCGGTCGACATCGACCCGCATTTCGTCGAGTTCCTGTCGGGGCTGGGCGACTATGCGCGCACGCACGAACTCGACCTCGTGCTGTCGCCCACGACCGTCGAGGAGGAGGAGACGACCTATCGCCGCGTCGTCGGCAACAAGCAGGTCGACGCCGTCTACGTTTCGGCGCCGCTGCCGCGCGACGGACGCATAAGGCTGCTCGACCAGCTCGGCTTCCCCTACATCGTGCACGGCCGCTCGGAGGGGCTGGGCTTCGACTATCCCTTCGTCGACATCGACAACGAAGGCGCCTTCCACGACGCCGCGCGGCTGCTTGCGCAGTTCGGCCACCGCAGGGTGGCGCTGGTCAACGGCAACCGGGCGCAGACCTTCGCCATCCACCGCGAGCGCGGCGCGCGGCGCGCGCTCGCCGAGTTCGGCCTGTCGCTCGCCGACGCCGACCTGCATTGCGTCGCCATGACCGAGGAGAACGGCTATCGCGCGGCGCGCGCCCTGCTCGACCGCGCCGACCGGCCGACGGCGATCCTGTCGTCCAGCCTGCTGTTGACGCTCGGTATCTTCCGGGCCGTCGGCGAGCTCGGCCTGTCGGTGCCGGGAGACCTGTCGCTGATCGCGCATGACGACGTCTTCCCCTTCCTGCGGCCGGAAGGCTTCCCGGTGGCGCTCACCACCACGCGCTCGCCGATCCGCGCCGCCGGCGCCCGCGTCGCCGAGCGCCTCGCCGCCCGCATCGCGGGCATCGAGAACACGCCGCGCGGCGAGATCTGGAAAGTCGACCTCGTCATGCGCGCCTCCGTCGCTCCCGCGCCGGCGATGGAGAAGGCGGGGTAAGGAGGGGAGCCGCCGTTCCTACGGCAGCACCGCGGTCGCCTCGATCTCGACCTTGGCGCGGTCCTCGACCAGCGCGACGACCTGGACCACGCTCATCGACGGGAAATGCTTGCCGAGCACGTCGCGATAGGCCTTGCCCACTTCGGGCAGGCGCGAGACGTAGGCCTGCTTGTCGGTGACGAACCAGGTCATGCGCACGATGTGCTCGGGCCGGCCGCCGGCTTCCGCGAGGATGGCGACGATGTTCTCCAGCGCCTGCCGCACCTGGCCGACGAAGTCGTCGGTCTCGAAGACCTGGTCGCCGTTCCAGCCGATCTGGCCGCCGAGCCAGACGGTGCGGCCCTCGGCGAGCATGCCGTTGGCATAGCCCTTCGCCGGCTTCCAGCCGGCGGGCTGCAGGGTTCGGATATGGGGGGTGCCGCTCATGTTTCTTCTCCGGATGTTCTGGCGGCGTCGTCAGACGCCGAGGTAGCGGTTCTGGATGTCGGTGCCGAGCTCGGCCGGCCGCCCGGTCCAGACGGTGCGGCCGTTCTCCAGCACGGTGCAGCGGTCGGCGACCGGCAGCAGCTCGGGCAGGGTCTTGTCGACGATGAGGATGGATTCGCCGCCCTGCTTCAGGTTGCGGATCGCGGCCCAGATGTCGTGGCGGATCACCGGGGCGAGGCCTTCCGTCGCCTCGTCGAGGATGAGCAGGCGCGGATTGGTCATCAGCGCGCGGCCGATCGCCAGCATCTGCTGCTCGCCGCCCGACAGCGTGTTGGCCATCTGGCCGCGCCGCTCGGCGAGCCGCGGAAACAGCGCCGTGACGGCGGCAAAATCCCACTTGCCCGGCCGCGCGGCGGCGACGAGGTTTTCCGCCACCGTCAGATTGGGGAAGCAGCGGCGGCCCTCGGGCACCAGCCCGATGCCGAGGCGGGCGACGCGATGGGCGGCCATGCCGCGCAGCGGCTCGCCGGCGAAGCGGACGGCCCCGCCATGCGGCGGGGTGAGGTTGCAGACGGCCCGGATGGTCGTGGTCTTGCCCATGCCGTTGCGGCCCATCAGCGCCACCACCTCGCCCTCGGAGACGGCCAGGTCGACGCCGAACAGCGCCTGGCTGGCGCCGTAGGATGCCTCGAGCCGTTCGACCTCGAGCAGCATCAGGCCCCCTCCCCCAGATAGGCCTTGCGGACGGCGGGGTCGCGGCGGATCTGCTCGACGCTGCCGGACGCGATGACCTTGCCGTAGACGAGCACGGTGATGCGGTCGGCGAGCGCGAAGACGGCGTTCATGTCGTGCTCGACCAGCAGGATCGGCGCCTCGGCGCGCAGGCCGTCGAGGAAGCCGGTCAGGCGCTTGGAGCCCTCCGGCCCCATGCCGGCCATCGGCTCGTCGAGCAGGAAGGCCTTCGAGCCGAGCGCCAGGGCGATGGCGATCTCGAGCTGGCGGCGCTCGCCATGCGACAGTTCGGCGGCCGGGATGCGGGCGCGCTCCGCCAGCCCGACGCGCTCCAGCGCGGCCATCGCCGGCCCGGTCAGGCGTGCGTCGCCCATCACCGGGCGGAAGAAGCGGAAGCTGGAGCCGGACACGGCCTGCACGGCCAGCATGACGTTGCGCAGCGCGGAGAACTCCGGCGCCAGCGACGAGACCTGGAAAGTACGGCCGAGCCCGCGCCGCGCCCGCTCGGCGACGCCGAGCTGGGTGATGTCCTCGCCGGCGAAGCGGATCGTGCCGGCATCCGGCCGCAGCGCGCCGGCGATCTGGTTGATCAGCGTCGATTTTCCTGCGCCGTTCGGGCCGATCAGGGCATGGATCTCGCCGGGCCTCAGGTCGAGGTCGACGGTGTCGGTCGCGCGCAGCGCGCCGAAGCTCTTGACGAGGCCGGAGACGGCCAGAACCGGCTCAGCCATGCCGCGCCCTCCCCGCCACGAGGCCGATCAGCCCGCCGCGCGCGAACAGCACGACGACGAGGAGCACGAGGCCGAGGAAGAGCTGCCAGCGCTCGGTGATGCCGCCGAGCACATATTCGAGCACGACGTAGACGATCGCGCCGACGACCGGCCCCGAAAGCCGCCCGACGCCGCCGAGGATGATGAGCACGATCAGCTCGCCCGACATCTGCCAGGACAGCATGGACGGGCTGACGAAGCGGTTGAGGTCGGCGAACAGCGCGCCGGCGAGCGCCGTGATCGCGCCGGAGATGACGAAGGCGGCGAGGCGCACGCGGTATGGCGCGATGCCGACGGCGGCGAGCCGCGTATCGTTCTGCCGGCTCGCCTGCAAGGCGGCGCCGAAGCGCGAGCCGCGCAGCAGGGCGAAGAAGGCGAGGCCGGCGGCGAGCAGCACGTAGCAGATCAGGAAGAAGGGCAGCGGCTTGAGCGTGTTGACGCCCGGGAACTGGTTGCGCAGCAGGATCGGCAGCCCGTCCTCGCCGCCATAGGCCGGCCAGGAGACCGCGAAATAGTAGACCATCTGGGCGAAGGCCAGCGTGATCATGATGAAGTAGACGCCGGTGGTGCGCAGGCTGATCGCGCCGATCGCCAGCGCCAGCAGGCCGCCGGCGGCGAGCGCGACGAGCCAGATGACGAGCATCTGCTTGGTGCCGGGGATGCCTAGGAGGATCGGCTCCATCGACATGGCGTGCGCGGCGAGGATGCCGGCGACATAGCCGCCGACGCCGAAGAAGGCGGCGTGGCCGAAGGAGACGAGGCCGCCCAGACCAAGCGCGATGTTGAGGCCGGTGGCGGCGAGCGCGAGGATGGCGATGCGGGTCGCCAGCGTCACGTAGAACGGCTCGCCCGCCTGGCTGGCGACGGCCGGCACGACGAGCAGCAGCGCCATGAGCGCGATGCCGATGATGGTCTCGCGGCCGCGCATGGCTCAGACCTCGCCCGCGAACAGGCCGCGCGGGCGGAACGCGAGGATCAGCGCCATCACGACGTAGATGAGCATGGAGGCGAGCGCGCCGCCGACAAGTCCCGCCTGCGACGGTGCCATGAACAGGCCGAAGAGCTGCGGCAGCAGGAAGCGGCCGAGCGTGTCGACCACGCCGACCAGCAGCGCCCCGACCAGCGCGCCGCGGATCGAGCCGATGCCGCCGATGACGATGACGACGAAGGCGAGGATGAGCACCGGCTCGCCCATGCCGACCTGCACGGACTGGATCGCGCCGACCATGGCGCCGGCCAGCCCCGCGAGCGCGGCTCCCAGCGCGAAGACCAGCGTGTAGAGCGTGGCGACGTCGACGCCGAGCGCGGCGATCATCTCGCGGTCGCTTTCGCCGGCGCGGATGCGCATGCCGAGCCGGGTGCGCGAGATCAGCAGATAGAGGCCGACGGCGACGAGGATGCCAACGCCGATGATGGCGAGGCGATAGAGCGGGTATTGCGAGCCGCCGGGCAGCGAAACGGCGCCCGACAGCAGCGGCGGAATGTCGAGATAGAGCGGGAAGGAGCCGAACAGCCAGCGCGTGCCTTCCGAGAAGACGAGGATCAGCGCGAAGGTGGCGAGCACCTGGTCGAGATGGTCGCGGCCGTAGAGCCGGCGCACGACCAGGAGCTCGACGACGGCGCCGGCGGCGGCCGCCGCCGCGAGGCTGGCGACCAGCCCCAGCCAGAAGGAGCCGGTCCAGGCGGCAACCGCCGCGCAGGCGAAGGCGCCGACCATGTAGAGCGAGCCGTGGGCGAGGTTGATCAGGCCCATGACGCCGAAGATCAGCGTCAGCCCCGCCGCCATCAGGAACAGCATGACGCCGAGCTGAAGCCCGTTCAGAAGCTGTTCGATGACGAGGGCGAGTTGCAAAGGTCAGGCCTGCGAAATTGCTGGGTGCAGAGGCAAGAGGTCGTCGAAATCGAGCGCCCCCTCCACCGCCTCCCGCGGTCCCCCTCCCCCGCTTCGCAGAGGAGGAGCCAGGCCGCGGACGGCCGCGGACCGGATCTTCCCCCGTTCACGGGGGAAGGGGACCACGCGAAGCGTGGTGATGGGGGCGTCGCAACCCCTACATCTTGCACTGCTCGGCGTAGGCGTCGCCGTGGTCGGTGAAGGCGGTGGAGACGATCTTGTTGGTCAGCGCGCCGTCCTCGGCCTTCACCACCTCGCGGATGTAGATGTCCTGGATCGGGTGCTGGTTGGTGTTGAACTTGAACTTGCCGCGCACCGACTTGAAGTCGGCCGCCTTGAGCGCGGCGCGGAAGGCGTCCTTGTCCTTGACGCTCGCCTTGGCCAGCGCCGACAGGATCAGGTTGGCCGTGTCGTAGGACTGCGCCGCGTAGACCGACGGGATGCGCTTGAACTCGGCCTTGAACGCCTCGACGAAGGCCTTGTTCTCAGCATTGTCGAGGTCCGGCGACCAGGAGGCGGAGTTCTTGACGCCGAGCGCGGCATCGCCGATCGCCGGCAGCACGTCCTGGCTGAAGGAGAAGGCCGGGCCGGTCCGCGGAGAATTCACGCCCGACTGCACGTACTGCTTGGTGAAGGCGATGCCCATGCCGCCGGGCAGGAAGAAGAACACCGAATCGGCGCCCGAATCGCGAATCTGGGCGATTTCGGCGGCATAGTCGGTCTGGCCGACCTGGGTGTAGATCTCGCCCGCCAGTTCGCCCTTGTAGTAGCGCTTGAAGCCGGTGAGCGCATCCTTGCCGGCCGGATAGTTCGGGGCGAGGATGAAGGTCTTCTTGTAGTTGTCGTTGTCGTACTGGCCCATCGCCTCGTGGAAGTTGTCGTTCTGGTAGGCGACGTTGAAGTAATTCTTGTTGCACTGGGCGCCGGCGAGCGGCGACGGCCCGGCGTTCGGCGACAGATAGATGATGTCCTGCGCGGTGACGGCCGGCACGACGGCCATTGCGAGGTTCGACCAGATGATGCCGGTCATCAGGTCGACATGGTCGGACTGGACCATCTTGTCGGCGAGCTGGACGGCGAGCTCGGGCTTCTGGGCGTCGTCCTCGACGATCACCTCGATGTCCTTGTTGCCGGACTGCTTGACGGCGAGCTGGAAGGCGTCGCGCACGTCGACGCCGAGGCCGGCGCCGCCACCCGAGGTGGTGGTGATCATGCCGATCTTGACCGGCTCGGCGAAGGCGAGGCCGCAGACCCCCATCGACAGGCCGAACACGGCGGCCGCAATCAGTTTGTTCATTTTGACTACTCCCATTCTTTTCTTTGACCTATCCGGAAGCTTCCCCTCCGGCATTCCCGCTCCTGCCCGGCCCGCGCAGCCGTCTCAAAGCTCGGTGCGAAGCTTCCACAGTTCCGGGAAAAGTTCCACCTCCAGCATGCGCCGAAGACAGGAAACACCCATCGTGGCGGTCCCGTGAAGCGCTGGCGGCGATTCCTCTTCGGCTCCGCGGCGAAGGAAGCCGTCGGGTGCGTCAGACCTTCGCCTCTTCCCGCAGCCGGAAGCGCTGGACCTTGCCGGTCTGGGTCTTGGGCAGGGCCGCGACGAACTTCACCGAGCGGGGATATTTGTAGGGCGCGATCGTCGCCTTCACGTGCTCCTGCAGACGCTTCACCGTCTCGGCGTCGGCCGCCACGCCCTGCATCAGCACGACATGCGCCTCGACGACCTGGCCGCGCGCCTCGTCGGGCGCGCCGATGACGGCGCATTCGAGCACGTCGGCATGGGCAAGCAGCGCCGCCTCCACCTCCGGCCCGGCGATGTTGTAGCCGCCCGAGACGATCATGTCGTCGGAGCGGGCGGCGAAGTGGAAGCGGCCCTCGGCGTCCTGCACGAAGCTGTCGCCGGTCAGGTTCCAGCCGTCGCGCACATATTCGGCCTGGCGCGCATCGGCGAGGTAGCGGCAGCCGGTGGGGCCGCGCACGGCCAGCCGTCCGACCTCGCCGCGCGGCACTTCGTTCATGTCCTCGTCGACGATCCGCGCCTCGTAGCCAGAGACCGGCCGGCCGGTGGTGGCCGGGTGCATGTCGTCGAAGCGGTTGGTGATGAAGATGTGCAGCATCTCGGTGGCGCCGATGCCGTCGAGGATCGGCTTGCCAGTCTTCTGCACCCACTCCTCGAAGACCGGGCCAGGCAGCGTCTCGCCGGCCGAGACGGCGACGCGCAGCGACGACAGGTCCGCGCCCTCGTCCATCGCCTTCATCATGGCGCGGTAGGCGGTCGGCGCGGTGAAGGAGATCGTCGCCCGGTACTTCTCGATGATCTCGATCATGTTGGGCGGGCTGGCGTTCTCCAGCAGCGTCGCGGCGGCGCCGAAGCGCAGCGGGAACACGGCGAGGCCGCCCAGGCCGAAGGTGAAGGCGAGCGGCGGCGAGCCGACGAACACGTCGTCGGGCGTCACGCCGAGGACCTCGTTCGCATAGCCGTCGGCGATGATCAGGATGTCGCGGTGGTAGTGCATGGTCGCCTTGGGCACGCCGGTGGTGCCCGAGGTGAAGCCGAGCAGGGCGACGTCGTCGCGGCCGGTCCTGACGGACTCGAAGCGAACCGGCTTGTCGAGGGCGGCGCGGTCGAGCTCGGCGTCGTGGTTGGCGGTGCCGTCGAAGCCGACGACCTTCTTGAGAAAGCGGCTGTCCTTGGCGCAGGCGACGATCTCGTCCATCAGCCGCGTGTCGCACAGCGCGAGCGAGATCTCGGCCTTGTCGACGATCTTGGCGAGCTCGACGGCGCGCAGCATCGGCATGGTGTTGACCACCACCGCACCGGCCTTGGTGGCGGCCAGCCAGCAGGCGACGACGGCCGGGTTGTTGGGCCCGCGGATCAGGATGCGGTTGCCGGGCTTCACTCCGTAGTTCTCGACCAGCGCACGCGCGAGCCGGTTGGTCCAGTCGGAAAGCTCCTTGTAGGTGCGGCGGCGGCCGTTGCCGATCAGCGCGGTGTGGTCGCCGAAGCCCTTCTCGACCATGCGGTCGGTGAGCTCGACGCCGATGTTCAGCCATTCGGGATAGTCGAACCCGTCCAGCAGGAAATCCGGCCACTGGGCGGGCGGCGGCAGGTTGTCGCGCGTGAAGGTGTCGGTGTGGCCAGTCGGTCCGAGGGTCATGAGGCGGCTCCCATTGTCTGCCGCGCGATGACCACCTTCTGGACGTCTGATGCGCCCTCGTAGATGCGCAGCGCGCGGATTTCCCTGTAAAGGCTTTCGACGATATGGCCCTTGCGGACGCCGTCGCCGCCGTGGAGCTGCACGGCGCGGTCGATCACGTCCTGGGCGCGGTCGGTGGCGAAGAGCTTGGCCATCGCCGCCTCGCGGGTGATGCGGGCGGCACCCGAATCCTTCGCCCACGCTGCGCGGTAGACGAGCAGCGCCGCTGCATCGACGTCGAGCGCCATGTCGGCGAGGTGGCCCTGCACCATCTGCAGGTCGAACAGCGGCGCGCCGAACAGCTCGCGGTCGCGCGTGCGCGCGATGCTCTCGTCCAGCGCCCGGCGGGCGAAGCCGAGGGCTGCGGAGCCGACTGTCGGGCGGAACGTGTCGAGCACCGACATGGCAACGCGAAAACCGCCGCCCGGCGCGCCGATCATGGCGGCGGCCGGTACGCGCACGCGATCGAAGGCGAGCCGCGCCAGCGGGTGCGGGGCGACCACCTCCAGCCGCTCGGCGACGCTCAGGCCCGGCGCGTCGGCCGGCACGAGGAAGCAGGAGATGCCCTTGGCGCCCGGCGCCTCGCCGGTGCGGGCGAAGACGCAGTAGAGGTCGGCGATGCCGCCGTTGGAAATCCAGGTCTTCTCGCCGGAGAGCACGTAGCCGTCGCCGTCCCGGCGGGCTTCCATCTCCATGTTGGCGACGTCGGAGCCGGAGCGCGGCTCCGACAGCGCGAAGGCCGAGAGCGCGGCGCCGCGCCGGGTCCTTGCCAGCCATTCCTGCTGCGCATGGGTGCCGAACAGGCTGATCGCGCCGGTGCCGAGGCCCTGCATGGCGAAGGCGAAATCGGCGAGCCCGTCATGGCGGGCCAGCGTCTCGCGGGTGATGCACAGCGTGCGCACGTCGAGTGGGCGTGGGTCGGCCGGATCGACGGCGGTCGGCAGCAGCCAGCCGCCCTCGCCCAGCCGGCGCACCAGCTCGCGGCAGGCGGCGTCGACGTCACCGATGCCGTGGCCGTGCGCGACCGGCAGATTCTTCGCGCACCAGTCCTCCAGCCGCGCCGCGTGGTCGCGGTGGCGGTCCTCGAAGAACGGCCAGGAGAGGAAGGAACGATCGGGCATCAGTTCCCCTCGAACACCGGCTTCTTCTTGTCGACGAAGGCGCGGTAGGCGCGCTCGAAATCCTTCGTCTGCATGCATATCGCCTGCGCCTGCGCCTCGGCCTCGATGGCCTGGTCGAGGCCCATCGACCACTCCTGGTTCAACTGCGTCTTGGTGATGCCGTGGGCGAAGGTGGGACCCGACACGATGCGGGCGGCGATGTCGAGCGCGTCGGCCTCCAGCGCGTCGGCCGCCACCAGACGGTTGTAGAAGCCCCAGCGCTCGCCTTCCTCGGCGCTCATGCTGCGGCTGGTGTAGAGCAGCTCGGCGGCGCGGCCCTGGCCGATGATGCGCGGCAGCATCGCGCAGGCGCCCATGTCGCAGCCGGCGAGCCCGACGCGGGTGAACAGGAAGGCGGTCTTGGCCTCCGGCGTGGCGATGCGGATGTCGGAGGCCATCGCGACGATCGCCCCGGCGCCGACGGCGACGCCGTCGACGGCGGTGACGATCGGCTTGCTGCAGTTCAGCATCGCCTTGACGAGGTCGCCGGTCATACGGGTGAAGGCGAGCAGGCCCTTCATGTCCATGTCGACCAGCGGGCCGATGATGTCGTGGACGTCGCCGCCCGAGCAGAAATTGCCGCCGTTCGGCAGGAAGACGACGGCGTCGACGTCATCGGCGTAGACGAGGTCGCGGAAGGTGTCGCGCAGCTCGGCGTAGGACTCGAAGGTGAGCGGGTTCTTGCGCTCTGGCCGGTCGAGCTGGATCACCGCGACGGTGCCCTCGACGCGCCAGAGGAAATGCTTCGGCTTCAGCCCCGCCATCTTCACCGGCTTCAATGCTCACCCTCCCATTCGCTGCGGAACGCCCGCAGCATGCCCGACAGACGGCGCGCGTCGTCGTCGCCGACGCTGCCCAGAAGCTCGGCGATCCAGCCCTCGTGGGCACGCGCCATGCGCTCGAAGAAATCGATGCCGACCTCGGTCAGCCGCACGATCGAGGTGCGGCGGTCGCCGTCGCGGCGGGCCCGCACCACGAAGCCGTCGACCACCAGCCGGTCGACGATGCCGGTGACGTTGCCGTTGGAGACGAGCAGGAAGCGCGACAGGTCGCTCATCAGCATGCCGCCCGGCTCGCGGTAGAGCGCGGCCATCACGTCGAAGCGCGGCAGGGTCGTGCCGAAATCGCGCTTGAGGCGCTCGCGCAGCTCGCCCTCGATGGTGTGGGCGGCGCGCAGCAGCCTGATCCACAGGCGCAGCTTCTCCTTGGTGCCGCTGTGCGGCGCGATGGCGGAAAGCGGCGCGGAGACCATCAGCCGCCCCCGGAAATCGCGATCGGCTGGCCGGTGACGGAAGCCGCCGCGTCGCTCACCAGCCACATGACGGCGGCGGCGACCTCCTCGGGCTGGATCAGCCGGTGGTTGGGGTTGATCTCGGCGAAGCCGCGGCGCGCTTCCTCCGCCGAGCGGCCGGTCTTTTCCACGACGCGGCGGATCGACTGCTCCAGCATCTCGGTCTCGACATAGCCGGGGCAGACCGCGTTGACGGTGACGCCGGTCATCAGCAACTCGGCGGCGAGCGCGCGCATCAGCCCGACGACGCCGTGCTTGGAGGCGACGTAGGGCGCGACATAGGCCGAGCCGCGCAGGCCGGCGACGGAGGCGACGAAGACGATGCGGCCGCGCTTGCGGTCGGCCATGCCCTTCAGCGCCGGGCGCACGGTGAGGAAGGAGCCGGTCAGGTTGACGTCGAGGATGCGCTTCCAGTCGTCGAGCGTGGTCTTCCAGGCCGGCGCGCTGGAGGCGACGCCGGCATTGGCCACGACGATATCGAACGGGCCGCGGGCGGCCTCGGCCTGCGCGTAGAGCGCCTCGACCGAGGTCTCGTCGGTCACGTCGGCCACCACGGCGTGGATGCCGGGCGCCTCGGCCGCGACGGCTTCGAGCAGCTCGGCGCGGCGGCCGCAGATGGTGACGGCGACGCCGTCGGCGGCCAGCGCCAGCGCGATGGCGCGGCCGATGCCGGTGTTGCCGCCGGTGACGAGCGCGTGGCGGGCGGCCATCACACCTTCCCCGTCATCTGCTCCTGCCGCTCGGCCAGCCGGTAGAGCTGGTTGCGGCCGGGCCAGTAGGGGCTCGGCCAGGCGACGCCGCGATCGCCGAGCCTGGCAGCCGCATGCAGCGTCCAGTAGGGATCGGTCAGGTGCGGACGGGCGAGCGCGACGAGGTCGGCGCGGCCGGCCATCAGGATCGAGTTGACGTGGTCGGGCTCGTAGATGTTGCCCACCGCGATGGTGGCCATGCCCGTCTCGTTGCGGATGCGGTCCGAGAACGGCGTCTGGAACATGCGGCCGTAGACCGGCTTCGCCCGCGTCGAGGTCTGGCCGGCCGAGACGTCGCAGATGTCGACGCCGGCGGCCTGCAGCATGCGTGCGATCTCGACGGCCTCAGCCGGGGTCACGCCCTCGTCGCCCACCCAGTCATTGGCCGAGATGCGTACCGAGATCGGCTTGTCGGCCGGCCACACGGCGCGCACCGCATGGAACACCTCCAGCGGCCAGCGCATGCGGTTTTCCAGGCTGCCGCCATATTCGTCGGTGCGGCGGTTGGTCAGCGGCGAGATGAAGGCAGACAGCAGGTAGCCGTGCGCCATGTGCAGCTCGAGCATGTCGAATCCGCAGCGGTCGGCCATCTTCGCCGAGGCGACGACCTCGTCGCGCACGCGGTCCATGTCGGCGCGGTCCATCGCCTTCGGCGTCTGGTGTTCCGGCGACCACGGCACGGCCGACGGGCCGATGATCGGCCAGTTGCCCTCCTTCAGCGGCATACCGTCA
>ERZ778021.2923-NODE-2923-length-13703-cov-6.908338_pt1 | contig 13703 bp, 11 predicted proteins | sample MGYA00375751_ERZ778021 | MGnify/ENA primary metagenome ERZ778021 (study PRJEB29350, sample SAMN05389814) | bioreactor metagenome | isolation source: Thiocyanate stock bioreactor | place: South Africa: University of Cape Town | collected 2013-08-29 ... | reverse complement strand
GTTGCAAAACATCATATTCAATATAGAACCGGAAATGTTCACCTAAATATAAATAGTATGTTATCAAAGTTCAACTCAATACTACTGGTAATTATAACGAGCCTGTTTGGGGCCGTGTCTTGTGATAAAAATGACAGCGGCGTGCGTGCGGGAGATTTGCCCGATCCCATCAACATAGTACTGCGTTCGGCGGAGCAGGAAATGGTACGTGCAGACCAGGGTTTCGCGTTTGAGTTCTTTGAACAGTTATTTCAGGAAGAGGCGCTCGATGAGGATAAGAATTTTATGGTGTCGCCACTGAGCCTGAGTATGGCGTTGTCGATGACCTGGAACGGCGCGGCCGGTGAGACGAAGGCGTCCATGCAACAGACGCTGAAGATGGAGGATTTTTCGGATGACGATCTCAACAACTACTACAAAAAACTGAAAGAGGCGCTGTTGAAAACGGATCCTTCCACTAAATTGTCGATCGCCAATGCCATCTTTACCAATCAGTTCATTCCCATCAAGCCCGATTTTATAGCTACTAACCAGTCTTTTTATAGCGCGACGGTGAAGCCGGTCGATTTTGGCCTGCCGCAGACAGTAAATGTCATCAATAATTGGGCTTCTGACAATACCAACGGACTGATAAAAAAAGTGATAGATCAAACTAAAGAGAGAGACCTGATGTATCTGCTTAACGCCATCTACTTCAAGGGAATCTGGACATCGGAATTCAATAAGAAAAATACAGATCAACGGCCATTTACCTATGAAAACGGTACCCTTCAGCATGTGGATATGATGAAACAGACTGCGAAATTCAACTATACCGTAGATGAAAATATGCAGTTAGTGCAACTCCCTTATGGTAATCAGGCTTTCAGCATGATGGTATTGTTGCCCTTGGAAGGGAAAAAGTTGCAGGATGTAGTGACTGCGACCCGCCGGGAAGGATATTGGGAAGGGGTGAAATCTGCTTTGCGCGAAGCTGAAGTCGAACTCTCCCTACCTAAATTCAAGACCGAGTACAGTAAGAGGTTGAATGAAGTGCTCTCGAAGATGGGGATGGAAATCGCCTTTTCCGATGCTGCCGATTTTTCGCGGATGAGTGATGTGGCTGCTAAAATCGATTTTGTGAAGCAGGATACTTATATCAGCACGGATGAAGCCGGTACTGAAGCAGCGGCTGTTACGACGGTAGGTATGGAATTTACTTCTGCCAATCCGGGGAAACCACAGAAGGTGATATTTAACGCCAACCGTCCTTTCCTTTATGTGATTCAGGAAAATTCCACTGGCGCCATTCTTTTTATGGGGGCAGTGAAAAACTTCGACGAGAGTTTCTGATCTGTCCCGGATTTATTGATGGTAACGGTCAACGAATTTAACACATTCTTCCTTATACTTATCACTCAGTGGGTTTTGCCCGTTGAGTGATTTTTTTATTTATATCTTGTCTCCTTTTTGTACTCTTTCCTTTACCTGTTTATTTATTTGAATTTCAATGAAGTTGTACTAAATGGGGAACTTTTCCTCATCATTAAAAAATTAATCATTTAATAATTAATTATTTACAAAATTATATGGAAAACTTTGTCATTTTGTTGATAAAAAAATAGATAAAAATTTTGCATTCTTGGAAACTTTCTATAAACTTGCAAAACCAAAAAACTTTGCTTGAAAAGATTGAATGATCTATTTTGGAGAATAAAAGTCTATTTTGGAAATAAGGATCTATTCTAAAGAACAGAAATCTATTTTAGCGAATAAGAATCTATTTTGGGAGAATAAAGGTCATCTTACAGTTTTTTATTTATTTACTATATAATTTTTTCCTGATGAAGAAGAAAACATATACTTTCGACGAAGCCTATAAAGCCTCCTTGGGATATTTCCAGGGCGATGAACTGGCCGCCAAGGTATGGGTAAGCAAGTATGCCCTTAAAGATAGTCAGGGTGATATCTATGAAAAGACACCCGAAGATATGCATTGGCGTCTGGCCAAAGAGGTGGCGCGGATAGAAAAGAAATATACCAATCCATTGAGTGAGAAAGAGTTGTTCGACCTGTTCGACCGTTTCCGTTATATTATCCCGCAGGGAAGTCCCATGACCGGTATCGGAAATGATTACCAGGTGGCATCCCTGTCGAACTGCTTTGTGATCGGGATGGATGGCGATGCCGATTCGTATGGCGCCATTATCCGTATCGACGAGGAGCAGGTGCAACTGATGAAACGCCGCGGCGGGGTAGGACACGACCTCTCCCATATCCGGCCGAAAGGGTCGCCGGTGAAAAACTCCGCGCTCACCTCTACGGGTTTGGTTCCTTTTATGGAGCGTTATTCCAATTCCACGCGAGAAGTAGCGCAGGACGGCCGTCGTGGCGCCCTGATGTTGAGCGTGTCTATCAAACATCCCGACTCGGAAGATTTTATCAATGCCAAGTTGGAGCAGGGTAAAGTAACCGGGGCCAATATCTCTGTGAAAATCGACGATGGATTTATGGAAGCGGCTTCAGAAGGAAAACCTTATGTGCAGAAGTTTCCTATTGATTCCGACAAACCGAAATATGAAAAGGCGATCAACGCCGAGAAATTATGGAAAAAGATCGTGCATAACGCGTGGCAGTCAGCCGAACCCGGTGTGTTGTTCTGGGATACCATTATCCGGGAATCGATCCCCGACTGCTATGCCGACCTGGGCTTCCGGACCGTGTCGACCAACCCATGTGGTGAAATCCCGTTATGCCCGTACGACAGCTGCCGCCTGCTGGCTATCAACCTCTATTCCTACGTGGTGAATCCGTTTAAGGAAGATGCTTATTTCGATTTTGAGTTGTTTGGCAAACATGTACGGTTGGCGCAACGTATCATGGATGATATTGTGGACCTGGAATCGGAAAAGATCGATATGATCCTTGAAAAAATAGAAGCCGATCCCGAGTTGGAAGAGGTAAAATCATCTGAACGTAACCTCTGGAAGAAGATCCAGCGCAAGACATTGCAAGGACGTCGTACCGGCGTGGGCATCACTGCCGAGGGCGATATGCTGGCGGCGCTGGGTATCCGCTACGGCACGGACGAAGGCAACGATTTCTCCGAAAAAGTACACCGTACCGTAGCACTCAATGCCTATGCTTCGTCGGTACAGATGGCAAAAGAGCGGGGTGCGTTCGAGATCTTCGATTTTGAAAGAGAAAAAAATAATCCCTTTATAAATCGCCTTAAAGAGGCTGATCCTCAGCTTTGTGAAGATATGGAAAAATATGGGAGGCGTAATATAGCCCTGCTTACTATCGCTCCCACCGGAACAACCAGTCTTATGTCCCAAACCACTTCGGGAATAGAGCCTGTCTTCCTGCCTGTTTATACCCGTCGTCGTAAGGTGAACCCCAACGACAAGGAGGTAAAGATCGATTTCGTGGATGAGAACGGTGATTCATGGGAAGAGTATACCGTGTTCCATCATAAGTTTGTCACCTGGATGGAAGCCAACGGTTATTCCACCACCAAGCGCTACACCAACGAAGAGATCGAAGAATTGGTGGCTAAGTCCCCCTATTATAAAGCTACGTCCAACGATGTGGACTGGCTGCAGAAGGTGAGAATGCAGGGCCGGGTACAGCAATGGGTGGACCACTCTATCAGTGTGACCATCAACCTGCCGAACGATGTGGATGAAGAGCTGGTGGGAGAATTGTACATGGAAGCCTGGAAGAGTGGCTGTAAAGGGTGTACGGTCTATCGCGACGGATCCCGTGCCGGGGTACTGATTGCCAATGGCGACAAGGATGAGAAGGAAAAGGATGATTGTTATGAATTACCGCCCATTGTCACTTCCCGTCCCGTTGAACTGGAAGCCGATGTGATCAAGTTCCAGAACAACAAGGAAAAATGGATCGCTTTTATCGGGTTGCATAACGGTAGGCCGTATGAGATTTTCACCGGTATCAATGACGAAGATGATGGTATTATGTTGCCCAAGACGGTCACTTCCGGAAAGATTATCAAGGCATACGACAGTGACGGGCGGAAGCATTACGACTTCCAGTTCCAGAACAGGCGTGGTTACAAGGTGACCATAGAAGGGTTAGATGGAAAGTTTAATCCCGAGTACTGGAACTATGCCAAATTGATTTCCGGCGTATTGCGTTATGGTATGCCCATCGACCAGGTGATCAAGCTGGTATCGGGGCTGGAGCTCGACCGTGAGACCATCAATACTTGGAAGAACGGTGTGGAGAGGGCGCTGAAAAAATACCTGCCCAACGAAACCGAAGCCAAAGGACAGAAATGCCCCGTCTGCGGCCAGGAAACATTGGTCTATCAGGAAGGATGCCTCAAATGCCGCAACTGCGGTGCTTCCAAGTGTTAATTTTTTACCCGCCCTTCCGGTTTAACCACCGGTTTGGCGGGTAAGTTTAATTTAAAGATGAAACGATACAGTTATTGGTTACTGATCCTGCTCACTTTTCTCCTGTTGGAGTGTGGCGCAAACAATGGAAATTCAGCAAACAGGCATCATTACGATTATCAGGTCAAGGTCGTCAGTATTACAGATGGCGATACGTTTAGGGGCCTAACAGAGGATAGAAAGGAAATCCGATACCGGATCCACGGTATTGACGCCCCGGAAAGGGGACAACCTTTCAGCCGGAAATCGAAGCAGTATCTCTCCGATTTGATTTACAACAAGACGGTCGGTATTATCGTCGAGAAAGAAGGAGACAGGTATGGCCGTCCTGTCGTGTGGGTTTATACGCCGGATGGCAAGGATGTTTCCGCCGAGATGATAAGGGCAGGCATGGCGTGGCATTATAAAGATTATTCCGATGATGAAAAGTACGCCTCGTTAGAGAAAGAGGCCAAAAACAGCAGGATAGGGCTTTGGAGTGATCCCCATCCTGTGATGCCTTCGGAGTTAAGAAAAAATCAAAGGCAAAACTAAAAATAGTACCCGATGCTTGCAAAGGGATAAAGTGTTTTGGAAAGGGTGGAGTATCCCAGTTCGAGGGAGAGTGGCCCCAGCCTGGTGCTGTTGGAATAGCCGATGCTTCCGCCAAAGAAATATTTTCCGTTCAATAATTTCAGCGGCTTGTCGTGATGTACAACCCCATTCAGGTGCAAGAACAGTTGCTGTTTTGATGTGAAATGATAACGGATTTTCGTATAGATCACACCTACCGCGTCTTTCATTAACTCCATGCCGCGCGATCCCTGTAGCGCTATCTGTTGCGGAACGTAATGCCCCTTATATTGACCTCCTACAAAGTTGCCATATACCAACGGGATGCTGTCATTAGCGTTGAAAATAGCCCTTCCCGACACTTCAGGGGTGATGGTAATTTTATTGGATAATCTGATAGGCTTGAAAAAGTTTATATCCAATATATTGAGGGGAGCCTTGCCGTACATCTGATAGAGATTATCGGTGTGCAGGGCGTATTGAAAAGAAAAATACTGCCCCGAAGTGGGAAGATAGCTTCGGTTGAGATTGTCGTAAACTCCTTTGATAAAATAATTTATATACAACTTGTCTTTTAACCTCAAGCCGGGGGTTTGAAAATTAGGTTCACTCCGGAGTCTGGACTGGAAATGGAAATTATCGAGATAGGCGCCCAGGTGCAGCCGTATGTTGTATAAATAAAATTCCGAAAAATTGATTTGAAAGGTACTTCTTGTAAAATCGAGTTTATAAGCGGATTCACCTCTCTCATAGATGTCTATTTCGTTATGGCTTACCTTGCCGGAAATGCCGCCTTTATAAAGCGGGCCGCTGTTGAGGGAGTAATTAACTTCCAGATAAGGATTACGGCTTAAACGCGCAGTGATATCAACAACGGAGTTCAGCGAGGAATTGATCCGTACGGAACTATGTGCAAGGATGGCAGCCATATCCTTTGTGTCGAAACGCAGGCCGATATCGAGCGTGTTGAGCGTCTTTTCCTGTACCGTGAATACCAGGTCGAAAGGTGATTGGCCGTCCAGCCGGTAATAGACCCTGGTAAACAGGCCGCTCCCGTATATGCGTGAGGTGAAAGTCGCCAGTTCCTCACGTGCGATCCTGTTATTTTTGAGGTTTATCCTTTTGATCATGTCCTTTTCTTCGACTTTAGAAAGTCCTTCGAAACGGATACTGCTTATTTCCAGTGTATCCATCCTTATATAGGGGTTCTCGGTCTTTTGCATCTCCTCCATGGAGTCTGGTCTGGTCAGCGATTCCTTCAGTGCCATGAGTTCGTTTAACTTTACCCTGGCCGCTTGTTCACCCCGGTTTATGATGGAATCGATACCCGGACTTTCAAAATCCAACATGCCGTACGGATGAATGTTGGGAGTGATAAGTATGTCGGTATTATCGATGTTACGGCTTCGTTTTTCCTGTCCTGTAAAATTCATCAGTTGGCTAATTACTTCGGTAAGTGTGCCGCGGTCCTTTTCAGCGTCTTTCTGGTCGCGGGGCATCATTACGCCGATCACGATATCGGCACCCATCTCCCGTACCACGTCTACCGGATAATTGTTGATGAGCCCTCCGTCTATAAGCAGCATGGAGTCTTTTTCCACAGGTGCGAACATGCCTGGGATAGCCATACTGGCGCGTATTGCTTCGGGCAGGATCCCTTTCCGGAGAACTACCTCATTTCCGGTACGGGTATCGGCAGCCACACAGGCGAACGGGATCGGGAGATCATTGAAATCCAAGGAGTCCTGATAGCCGATTGTCAGGTTCGAGAACAAGCTATAAAGATTTTGACCGATGATCACACCCGGCGGCAGGCGTACTTGTCCCTTTCTTTCTTTTATATTCACATCGTAGGGTAGGGAAAAGATAAATTCCGGATTTTCTTTCAATGAAGCCGGAAGATGCTCCCTGTATGTTTCGTCGCTTAACAAGTGTGACCAGTCCTGTCGCTTGATAAGCGAGTCAATCGTATGCGTGTCGTATCCTATAGCGTAAAGCCCACCCACAATGGCGCCCATACTGGTTCCAGCAATGTAATCGATGGGCATGCCTATTTCTTCCAGCACTTTAAGTGTGCCTATATGGGCAAAACCTTTGGCGCCCCCGCCACTGAGTACTACCCCCACTTTCGGGCGATCTTTTTTTGTTCCCGGCACAGCATTAAGTCCCGAACCTGAAATGGTGTCCTGTTCCAAAATTGTGTCTTGTTCCGAAGTTGTACCCTGTTTCAAAATTGCGATCCTTTCCGGAGTGTTTTCCTGACCCATAACCGTTGCTACAAAAAGGAACTGGACAAAAAATAAAAAGAATGACTTGCTCATATCAATCTTCATAGATAACATCTTTATAATTTAAACAAAAAATGTTATTCTTATGTTTTCGACGGATCATTTATCCGACAAATTTTTTTACGACATCTCCTTACATTAGCTGTTAAAGAGGTTTATTTGCATATAAATATTGATAAATAAAAGGCTGGGTGAGAAACCTTTATTTGTGGTGATGCGTTTTATAAATGTCATATATAAAAAAGAAAGGAGCTGACAATGGCTAAGTATTCAAAAAAAGCACAGGAAAAGATTGGTGAGGTCATGCATGAATTTAAAAAAGGAGAATTGGAGACTTCATCCGGCAAGAAAGTAACCGACAGGGACCAGGCTGTCGCCATAGGTATTTCTGAAGCCCATCAGGCAGGATATAAGGCGCCGAAAAAGGCGGATCAAAAAGGAGCTTCTTCGAAGAAATCCGATAAGAAAACCTCTAAAAAGCACTGATTGGAAATAAAGACTACCCGCCGGATTATTTCCGTTCATCTACTTTTACTATTTTTGTAGTATGGACGATACCTACAAGACTGTAACGGAACCTGCCGAAGGGTATGTCACCGAAAAGAAGAGCAAATTCATCTCGCATATCTTCCCTGTAAAGAATGCCGATGAGGTAAAGGATATATTGGAAGAGCATCGGAAGAAATATTACGACGCCCGCCATGTATGTTGGGCTTATATGCTGGGATGGGAGAGGAATGACTTTCGTTTAAATGATGATGGTGAGCCTTCGGGAACGGCCGGGAGGCCTATCCTGGGGCAAATCAATTCGGCAGAACTGACTGATGTGTTGATTACGGTAGTGCGTTATTTCGGAGGAACACTCCTGGGAACGGGGGGACTGATCAAAGCCTATAAAGAGGCGGCAGCCGATGCCATTGCCAATGCAGAGATCGTGGAGAAAACAGTTGATGATGTCATCGAAATAGCTTTTGACTATACCTTGCTTAATGAGGTAATGCGTGTGTTAAAACAATTCGACGGGGTGAAATGGACGCAGGATTTCACTGAGAGTTGCCGTATGTGCCTGGAGATACGCCGTGCATTATCCCTGCAACTCACAAATATGCTCACGTCCATTTATGGGGTGGAAGTCAACCATCCATAAGATAAAAAACTATTAGTGAATATCACCATCAAATCCTGTCTGAGAACCGAGCACAAATATAAAATCAAATGCTGTTTTAGACATAAAAACACCTTAATAAATAAGGAATTTCAAAAAAAAGTGGTGTACCTTGCACAAAATTAGTACTTTTGCACCCGAAAATAAGAAAAAGAGCATTTGAATGGATAAAAACCTGGTTATCGTTGAGTCGCCTGCGAAAGCAAAGACTATTGAGAGGTTTCTCGGAAAGGATTTTCATGTCATGTCCAGCTACGGGCATATCCGCGATCTGAAGAAAAAAGATTTCAGTATCGATATCGAAAATGGCTTTATGCCAATCTATGAGATCCCTTCCGATAAGAAGAAGGTTGTCACCGAACTGAAAGCGGCGGCGAAAAAAGCCGAAACGGTCTGGCTCGCTTCCGATGAGGACCGCGAGGGGGAAGCCATCTCATGGCATCTCTATGATGCGCTGGACCTGAAGGAGGATAAGACCAAACGTATTGTATTTCACGAGATCACCAGGGATGCCATTCAGCAAGCTATTAAGAACCCCCGTAGGATCGACCAGAATTTAGTGGATGCGCAGCAGGCAAGAAGGGTACTCGACCGTATCGTGGGTTTTGAACTCTCGCCGGTGCTGTGGAGAAAAATAAAGCCTGCCCTGTCCGCCGGACGTGTGCAATCGGTGGCGGTACGGCTCATTGTGGAACGGGAACGGGAGATACAGAATTTTAAATCGGAAGCGGCTTACCGTATTGTAGCCCATTTCACGAAAGAGGAAAACGGGCACCAGTATGAGATCAAAGCCGAATATAACAAGCGGCTGAAGACCAAGGCTGAAGCACTGGCACTGTTGGAGAAACTCAAATCATCGACTTTTACCGTAGGTGATGTGCATGTCCGCCCGGGCAGGAAGTCGCCTGCCCCCCCCTTCACTACCTCCACCCTGCAGCAGGAAGCATCCCGTAAGCTGGGTTTCTCGGTGGGACAGACCATGATGGTGGCGCAGCGGTTGTATGAGTCGGGGCAGATCACCTATATGCGTACTGACTCTGTACACTTGTCCGCCTTGGCAATTGGAACTGCTAAGACCGAGATTAGCGGACAATATGGAAATGAATACATCAAAAGCCGACAATATGCCACCCAATCCAAAGGGGCGCAGGAGGCGCACGAAGCCATCCGCCCGACTTATATCAGCACGCATGAAGTAGAGGGTTCAGCACAGGAAAAGCGGCTTTATGAACTGATCTGGAAACGCACTGTCGCTTCGCAGATGGCTGATGCCGAACTGGAACGCACCACTGTCGATATCACCATTTCCAATAACGACGGCAAATTTATAGCCAATGGTGAGGTGATCAAATTCGACGGTTTTCTTAGGGTTTATCTTGAAGGTACCGACGAAGAGAACGGTGAGAGTGAAGAAGGAATGCTGCCTGCCATGCAAAAAGGCGAACAGCTTGTCATGCTCGAAACGAATGCTACAGAACGTTTTACCCAGCGCCCTCCAAGATATACCGAAGCGGCGTTGGTGAGGAAAATGGAAGAACTGGGTATCGGACGTCCATCCACCTATGCACCTACCATCTCCACTATCATCAACCGGGAGTATGTAGAAAAAGGAAACGTGGAAGGAGAGGAAAGAGCCTATAATATCCTTACCCTCAAAAAAGGTGTTATCAAAGACACGGACAAGAAAGAGATTGCCGGTGCCGATAAGAATAAATTGATACCTACCGATATAGGCATGGTGGTAAACGATTTCCTGGTGGAATATTTCCCTTCGGTTGTCGATTACAACTTCACAGCGAATGTGGAGAAGGATTTCGACAAGATTGCCGAAGGAAAAGCAAAGTGGAACAAGTCGATTGCCGACTTTTATAAGATGTTTCACCCTATTGTGGAAGAGACATCACAGATGCGTACCGAACACAAGGCCGGCGAACGGGTATTGGGAACAGACCCAAAAACGGGGCGCCAGGTATCGGTGAAGATCGGACGTTATGGCGCCATGGTACAGATCGGTACCCAGGAAGAGGAGGAGAAGCCGCTTTTTGCTTCGCTGCAGAAATCGCAATCCCTCGAAACCATAACCCTTGAGGAGACGTTGAAACTGTTCGAATTGCCCCGGACACTTGGTGAGTTCAGGGGAAAAGAAGTAGTGATCGGAGTAGGCCGGTTCGGACCCTATATCCGCCACAACAGTAAATTTGTTTCCCTGCCCAAAGGAGTTGATCCGTTAGAGATACAACTCGATGAGGCTATCGAACTGATAGAAGCGAAAGAGAAGAAAGATAAGGAAAAGATTATCACAACCTTCAATGAAGAGCCCGATCTGCAGGTGTTGAACGGACGTTATGGCCCTTATATCGCTTATAAAAAATCGAATTATAAGATCCCGAAGGGGCAGAAACCGGAGGAACTCTCATTAGAAGATTGCAGGAAAATCATTGCCGATACCGATAAGGGAAAAAAAACCAAAACAGTAAAGGAAACGGCAAAGGGAACACCGGCAAAAACGACGACAAAGAAAGCAGCTTCCGGAAAATCGACAACGGAGAAGACAGTAAAAAAGAATAAAGAATAAAGAATAAAGAATAAAGAGTCAAGAACCAAGATCCAAGACTCAAAACGATTCAGCGAATGATTACCAGGATACGACCTACAACCCGGGGCGATCTGTCCGAAGTGATGGAGATGTACGCCATCGCGCGTGATTTTATGTGTCGTACCGGAAATGCTTCGCAATGGATAGATGGCTATCCCCCGGCAGCCTATATAACGGCTGAGATTGATGCGGGACACAGTTTTATATGTGAGAATGAGACCGGAGAGCTGGTCGGTACTTTCTGTTTTATTATGGGTGATGATCCCACTTATGAGAACATTTACGGGGGACAATGGCTCAATGATGATCTTTATGGGACGGTGCATCGTATAGCATCGTCAGGGAAAGAAAAAGGCGTTGCTGAAGCTTGTTTCCGGTGGTGTTTCGCCCAATGTCGCAATATTCGTGTAGATACGCATCGTGATAATCGGGTGATGCGGCAGATACTGGGAAAACTCGGATTTACTTACTGCGGTATCATCTATGTATCCAACGGGACAGAACGGCTCGCTTACCAGAGAACAGATAAATTGAATAAGATTGAATAAGATTTGATGGAAATGGAAGAGATAAACCTTGATATAGGTATTGACTATAGTAACAACCCATTCTATACTGAAACATGGTTTTTAATCCTGATCGCGCTATTACTCCTGTTTTTACTGATACAACTTATCCGAGGTGGAAAGAGAAGCCGGCGCAGGCAAAAGGCTGAGAAGGCTTTGAAAGAAGCACTCAAAGAGTCAGAAGAATTCCAGGAGGAAGCGTCAACTGAGACCAGACCGATGGATAGGGGGATGCCGGAGAATCCCGTTCAGTAAAGGACCAAACCGATTATACCGGAGAGAAAAATAAGCAGGATCGGATCTACCTTTTTGATAGATGCTATCAATACCGCCCCGAAAATAATCCAGCTTTTATAATCGATAAAATTATAGGGCGTGATCAATATAAGTGCAGCAGAGGCAATCAGCCCGATAATGGCCGGTTTCAGTACCGAGAGGGCCGATTGCATCCAGGGATTATTCTTGAGCCTGAAGAAGAAAGCAGAGACAAGTGTCATCAAAATGAGTGAGGGAATACTTACTGCAAAAGTACAGATAGCCGAACCGATCACCCCGTAACCCGACGCAAACCCCATGTCAGTAACGGTTGCGTAACCCACATAAGTAGCCGAATTGAAGGCGATTGGCCCCGGTGTGGTCTGCGAAATAGCCACAATGTCGGTAAAATCACTTACCGTCATCCATTGATGCGTGTCCACTATCTCGTGCTGTATGAGGGGCAGCATGGCATAACCCCCACCAAAACCGAACAGTCCGATTTTGAAGAACGATACAAATAATGCCAGATAGAGTTCTAATAGTTCCATGCTACTTTTTTATTCTCGTCCTCATAAAAATAAAATGGGCTATTCCCAGCATAATGGCTGCAAGAACAATATACATGGGAGATATATTCAGTTGCCAGACCGCAAGGGCTACTACGACCGGAATCCACAGGTTTTTCCATTTCACTCCGGCTGATTTACCCAGACTGAATAGGGGAGAAACAATCAATGCTACCACTGCGGGACGGATACCTTTGAAAATACGCTCTACCACCGGGTTATCCTTAAACTGGGTGAATACCATGGCGATAAGCAGGATTGCGATAAAGGAGGGTAAAATAACGCCTGCTGCTGAAAAAAGACTCCCTTTAAACCCCAGTCGTTTATTTCCTGCAAATAAGGCTGTATTCAATGCAATAGGCCCGGGCATGGACTGGGCAATGGCAAGCATATCCATAAACTCGTCGTCCTGTATCCACCCCTTTTTGTTGACTACTTCGTTACGAATAAGAGGAATCATAGCGTAACCACCTCCAAAAGTGAAGGCGCCGATCTTGAAGAAAACAAGAAAAATTTCCCAGTATTGTTTCATTCTGCAAGAAGTCTTGGTTGTTGGTTGACTTCGTCCATTTTCTGTCGTCACTCGGCAAAGAACAAGTAAACTTGACTCTGCACTCGTTCCTAAGAAAATTCTTGAATCTTGGCTCTGATAATAAAGTGAAAAGCAGATTGCAATCGGATAAGATCTTCTTGCTAATCTGCTTTTTATAAAAAGCCGCACCGGTGGAATAAGACGAAACTCCTTATGACAGGATTTGAGTGTCCGGGTATCTTTGTAATCCGCTGTTCCGGTAAACCGGAATCCCGAGGGCTGCGGCCCGCCATTGATACCAAAAACGAGTCTCGGTTCATAAAATGTAATTGATGAGTTTCCCAATCGACCAATGCGGCAATAACTCATTCAATAAATTTAGACTATTTGAGTCGCCTTCGCTCCTCGATTTTCAATTCTCGCAACGACATAATTCAAGCAAGCTTGTCTTCTGTTCGTATTGCTTAACGAAAATGTTCACTAAAGTTAGTCGTTTTCTACGCTCGGCAAAACAAATAAATTTGTTCTGCTCTCGCTTAACGAAAACGTTCATTAAAATTAGACTATTTCTTTCCGAAATAGTTTTTTCACCATCTCGATTTCACAGCAATATGAAGAATGAACAAAAAAACAGCGTATTACTCTCTCTCGGACAGCTATTGGAGTTAAACAGAGAGATGATTATGAAGGCCAACGAAGCCGATATAAGTGCATTTCCCGGTATGGACGACTCCATGCTGGACCGGCTTAAAGTAGATGAAAAAAAGATCGACGGTATGA
>ERZ778021.2922-NODE-2922-length-13706-cov-4.615047_pt1 | contig 13706 bp, 13 predicted proteins | sample MGYA00375751_ERZ778021 | MGnify/ENA primary metagenome ERZ778021 (study PRJEB29350, sample SAMN05389814) | bioreactor metagenome | isolation source: Thiocyanate stock bioreactor | place: South Africa: University of Cape Town | collected 2013-08-29 ... | reverse complement strand
CGGCGGCGGTCTGCGTGAACCAGCTGTCGGGCAGGCGCGGGCCGATGAAGGGCTTGCCCACCGGCCGCGCCGACAGCGCCAGCGTCAGCCGCTGGGGTGGCGGCGGCACCTGGCCCCCGCCCGCCAGATCCCACCGGGTGACGACCGGCGCGGGCTTGCCGTGGATGCGGGCGCGATAGACGGGCAGCGCCTCGGCCACGCGCATCACATAGTTGCGCGTCTCGTCAAAGGGGATCAGCTCGACCCAGTCCACGGGGTCGGCGTCGCGGCGCAGGTCGCCGAAATCGCCCAGCCAGCGCGCCGACCGCCCCGGCCCGGCATTGTATCCCGCCGCGATCAGCGCCACCGACGGGCCGAACCGGTCGGCCAGATCGATCAGGTATTGCGACCCGATCCGCGCGTTATAGGCCGCATCGCTGGACAGGCGGCCCAGGTCATAGGGCAGGCCGATCTGGCGCGTGACCTGTTCGGCGGTGCCGGGCATCACCTGCATCAGCCCCTGCGCGCCCACCGGGCTGGAGGCCAGGTGGTTGAATTCCGATTCCTGGCGCGCGATGGCCATGACCAGTTCCGGGGGCGGGCCCAGATCCTCGCGCTCCAGCCCCGTCAGGGGGAAATGCGCGACGGGCCAGATGACGCCCTGATTGGCCGATTGCTTGGCCAGGCGCAGGCCGTGCCAGGGGGTCCCGGCCTCGTACATCAGGCGCGACATGCGGGCGATATCCTCGGGTGTGGATCGCTGCGCCAGATGCAGCAGGAACCGCTGGGCATCGTCGCGCCGCCCGCTGGCCACCATCCACAGGGCGGCGCGGAACAGCCCCTCCTCGCGCAGCGCGCTGCCGCGCCAGTCGGGCAGGGTGTCGATGGCCCGGTCGGCCACGGCGTAATCGTCGGGCAGGGGGCGGCCCACCTTTTCCATCGCTAGCTGGCCGTAATAGGTGCCCGGCAGGTCGGCGGCGGCCTGCCATGCCGCCTGCGCCGCATCCGTATCGCCAAGCGCGTCATGCGCCCGCCCCTGCCAATAGAGCGCGCGCGAGGTGCTGATGGCCGCGCCGACCACGGTTTCCAGATGGTCGAAATGGGTCAGCGCGCGGGCCGGATCACCGGTCTTCAGCGCGGCATAGCCCGCCAGCCATTCCAGATCGGCGTAATGGCGGTTGTCGGGCGTCAGGAAATGCGGCGAGGCCAGGCGCAGCGCGCGGTCCCAATCGCCGTTCCGCATCGCCAGCCGCGCGTAATCGACCCGCATCGAGGCCCAACGGCCCGGGTCGCGCAAGCCTTCGGCGCTGGTCGAGGCCTCCAGCAGCAGCGCCTGCGCGCCATCATGGGCCCGCGCGCCCACGCGCCAGTCGAACCGGTCCAGCGTCAGGCCCGGATCGGCGCGCTGATCCTCTGGCAGGGCCAGGATCAGGTCGTCCACGCCCTCGCGGCCCGCCTGCAGGGCGATGCGGGCGCGGGGCAGGGCGCGGTCGGGCTCGGCCAGGCGGGGCAGCAGACGTTCGGCCTGCGCCCATTCACGCGCATCCAGCATCGCGGTGACGCGGGCGGGGACCAACGCCTCCAGCGCGGGATAGGCGGCCAGCAGGGCGGTCTCGTCGGCCTCGGGCAGGGGCTGGCGGACAAAGAACGCGGCGCGGGCATCAGCGGCCTCGGCCTCGGGCAGGATGGCGGTCAGCGCGTTCAGCCCGGCCCGCGTGGTGGGGCTGCGGGTGTCGAACCACAGGCGGATGTCGTCGGGGTCGGCGCCGGGGCGCAGCTTGGCCTCGCCGCGCTGGATCAGCAGGTCCAAGCCGGGCCAGTCGGGATGGTTGCGCAGGAACGCGGCATAGTCGGAAAACTCGCCATATCCGGCGCGAAGCGCGTGCCAGCCGACCAGCGCCTCGGCCAGGGGACCGGCCAGGCGGGCGGCGTCGCGGGCGGTCACCCAATCGCGCGCCTCGGTCGCGGCCAGGGCCAGGGCCATGGCGCCCGGCTCCTCGGCCTGCGCGGGGGCGGCAAGGGGAAGGGCCAGCAGGCCCGCAATCAACATGTCACGCAGAAGTCGCATCACCACCCTGTGTCACCGTCATGGCCCTCCGACGCAATTCACAACCTTGGCAAGATCGCGGCCCTTGGATAGGGAGGACCGCGGATTTGCCTGCATTCACCAAGGATCATCATGGAGCGTGTCATGTTCAAAGGGTCGATGCCAGCCCTGGTCACGCCGTTCACCCCGGACGGCGACCTGGATCTGGACACGCTGCAAAAGCTGGTCGAGTGGCACATCGCCGAGGGCAGCCACGGCATCGTGCCCGTCGGCACCACCGGCGAAAGCCCGACCCTGACCCATGACGAGCACCGGCTGGTCATTGAGGAGGTCGTGCTTGCGGTGAATGGTCGCGTTCCGGTGATCGCCGGCGCGGGGTCGAATTCGACGCGCGAGGGCATCGGCCTGCTGCAGCATGCGGCCAGCGTGGGCGCGGATGCGGGTCTGGTCGTCACGCCCTATTACAACAAGCCGACGCAGGCGGGGCTGATCGCGCATTACACCGCGCTGACGGATGCCTGTGACCTGCCGATCATCATCTACAACATTCCGGGGCGGTCGGTCGTCGACATGATGCCCGAGACGATGGGCGTGCTGGCGCGCATCCCGTCGATCATCGGCGTCAAGGACGCGACCGGCAAGCTGGAGCGGGTCAGCTGTCAGCGCATGACCTGCGGGGCCGATTTCATCCAGCTGTCCGGAGAGGATGCGACGGCCCTGGGCTTTAACGCGCATGGCGGGGTGGGCTGCATCAGCGTGACCGCGAATGTGGCGCCGCGCCTATGCGCGCAGTTTCAGGAGGCGACGCTGCGCGGCGATTACGCGGCGGCGCTGGAGATCCAGGACCGGCTGATGCCGCTGCACCTGGCGATCTTTGTCGAGCCGGGGCTGGTCGGGGCGAAATACGCGCTGTCGCGCCTGGGCCTGTGCGACGAGCGCGTGCGCCTGCCGCTGACGCCGCTGACCGAGCCGACCCGCCGTCTGATCGACGCGGCGCTGGAGCATGCAGGCCTGACCTGAATTGCGTCCCGCGACGGCGGGGGGCCAGCCCCCCGCACCCCCCGGTGTCGCGCGGTGCCGGGGCCTTAGCTGAGACCCAGACCGGCCCGCATCATCATGCGCCGCACGGGTGCGATCCCGTACAGCCCGCCCAAAGCCGCGGCGCGCAGGTCGCGCAGCGGGCGCATCTGCGCCTGGCTGGCGCGGTTCAGCGCGTCAATGGCCAGGATGCGCGCATAGGCATCGGGGCGGCGCGTGCGGTTGTAGCGCGCAAGGCTGTCCGTGCTGCCCGGTTCCGCGCGGCTGAGGTCCAGCAGGGCCGAGAGGTCGGCCAAGCTCATGTTCAGGCCCTGCGCGCCGATGGGGGGCAGGACATGGGCGGCCTCGGCGATGAGCGCCGTGCGGGGGCCTGCGAAGCGGTCCGCGATCTGGCTGATGATCGGCCAGGTGGTCAGGGCCGTGGCCGGGCGCAGGGGACCCAGCACCCCGGCAGAGCGGTCGTTCAGCGCGGCGTCGAATGCGGGCGCGGGCAAGGCCGCCAGCGCGTCGATGGCGGCGGCGTCGTCCATCCACACCACCGCCGATCCGGGCTGTCCGTCGCGATCGGGCAGGGGGACCAGCGTGAAGGGCCCGCCCGAGCGGTGCACCTCGGTCGAGACATTGTGATGGGGTTGGACATGCGTAACGGCAAAGGCCAGCGCCTTTTGCCCATAGCGCCAGGTGCGCGTGCCGATGCCAAGGGCACGGCGGACGGTCGAATCGCGCCCGTCCGCGCCGATCAGCAGGCGCGCGCGTAGGCGGCGGCCATCGGTGAGGGTCACGACCGCACCTTCGGAGCGGGGCAGGACCGTCGCCGTGCCGGTGCCGTGGATCACCCGGACCGAGGGCAGGGCGTCGATGCGCGCCATCAACTCGCGCCGCATCAGCCAGTTGGGCAGGTTCCAGCCGAAGGGCTGGTCGCCAATCTCGGCCGCGTCGAAGTCGCGGGTCAGGCGGGGCGTTGCCGTGGCCCCGCCCGCATCGACGATACGCATGACCTGCAGCGCGGTGGCATGGGGGGCCAGGCTTTCCCACAGCCCGATGCGTTCGAAAAGCGCAACGGATGGCATCAGGAAGGCGGTGGAGCGCAGGTCGGCGCCCGCCGCGTCCTCCTCCGTCACGGGCGGGGCGGGGTCGACGCAGAGGACCGAGAACCCCTCGGCCCCGAAGGCGCAGGCGGCGATCAGCCCGGCCAGCCCGCCGCCCGAGATCAGGATGTCGATGTCGTCGATGCGCGTGTCGGTCATGGCAGGCCCTTTCGGTTCCGGGTCAGACTGCCCCGCCGCGCGGGCCGGGGAAAGGGGCGGCGCTGTCGCAGTCAGACCAGTGCGCGCAGAAAACCGGTCAGGTCATGGGTGCGGTACTGGACATGGGGGCCGACCCCGCCTGTCAGCGCGTCGGGGCCGTGGCGGCCGTCGCCCACCAGCACGGTGCGCATGCCCAGGTCATGCGGCACGATCAGGTTGCGCGGGTCATCCTCGAAGAACGCGGCCCGTGCAGGGTCGATGCCGGATGCGGCCAGGATCGGCGCATAGGCGCGGGGGTCGGGCTTGGGGTGAAAGCCCGATTCCTCGATGCCATAGACGGCGTCGAACAGATCGTCGGGCAGGGCGCGGGCGGCCAGCACGCGGCGGGCGTAACCCGCATCGCCGTTGGTGTGGATGATCCGCCGCCCCGGCAGGGCCGCGATGGCCGCGGCCAGGTCCGGGTCAGGCTCCAGCACGGAAAAGTCGATGTCATGCACATCGGCCAGATAGGGCACCGGATCGACCTGATGTTCGGCCATCAGCCCGGCCAGCGTGGTGCCGTGCAGCCGCCAGTATTCGGCGCGCAGGCGGTTCGCGTGATCCTGCGGCACGTCCAGCGCGCGCATCATCCAGGCGGTCATCCGCACCTCGATCTGCGCGAACAATTGCGCCTCGGGCGGGTAGAGGGTGTTGTCCAGATCGAAGATCCAGGCGGTGACATGCGAAAAATCCATGTCGAGGGCATAGCTTGGCGCGCGCCGGCTTGCAATTCGCGCCCGTAGCGCCAATCGTTCGCGGATGAAAGATGCCTATTCCCTGATCCTGACCGCCATCGAGGGCGGCACCTATCGCCCCGGCGACCGGCTGGTCGAATCCGAGCTGGCCGAGCGCTTTGGCGTCAGCCGCACGCCCGTGCGCGAGGCCCTGCAGCGGCTGGAGACGCAGGCCATGCTGGTGCGCGACGGGCGCAGCCTGATCGTGGCATCGCTGGACCACAACCAGCTGGCCGAGCTGTACACCGTGCGGGCGGAACTGGAGGCACTGGCCGCCCGCCTGGCCGCGCGCCACGCGACGCCCGAGGAGGTGCGCGTGCTGGCCCAGATGGTCGAGGAGGACCGCCGCGCCAAGGGCGACCCCGAGGCGCTGGCGCGTGCCAACAAGCGGTTCCACCGCCAGATCCACCTGGCCTCCCACAACCGCTATCTGGTCCAGCAGCTGGACCTGGTGCACCGGACGATGGCGCTGATGGCGCGGACCTCGCTGGCCGCCGAGGGGCGGGGAGAGACCGCGCTGGCGGAACATGCCCGCATCGTGGATGCGATCGCGGCGGGGGACGGCGCGGCGGCGGACCGCGCGCTGCGCCAGCACATCTCGATGGCGTGGGAGACGCGGCTGAAGCTGGAGGCGCAGGCGGGTGGCTGAGCCGCGCCTGATCCTGACGCAGGACGATATCGACGAGGGCTGCGCGCATCTTGCGGCCGTCTGTCCGGTCTGGGCGCGGGTGCTGCCCGAGCTGGGCCCGCTGCCGCTGCGCCGCCAGCCGGACGGGTTCGCGGCGATGGCGCAGGCGATCGTGGGCCAGCAGGTCTCGGTCGCGGCGGCGGCGGCGATCTGGGGACGGCTGCATGCCGCGGGGCTGGACCGGCAGCAGACTCTGCGCGACGCCGATGACGACACGCTGCGCGCGGCGGGCCTGTCGCGGCCCAAGGTGCGCTATCTGCGCAGCATCGCCGCGGCGGGGCTGGACTGGGAAGGCCTGCGTGCCCTGCCCGACGACAAGGCCATCGCGGAACTGGTGGCCCTGCCGGGCATCGGGGTCTGGACCGCCGAGATCTATCTGAAATTCGCGCTGGGCCGGGCCGATGTTTTCGCGGCGGGCGATCTGGCCCTGCAGGAGGCCGCGCGCGGCATGTATGGGCTGGCCGACCGGCCCGGGCCTGCGGCGCTGCGCGCGATGGCCGAGCCGTGGCAGCCGTGGCGCGCGGTTGCGGCGCGGGGGCTGTGGGCCTATTACCGCTGGGCCAAAGGACGCGAGGGAATATCATGATCGAACCGCTGCAATCCGCCCGCCGGGGCCCCGAAAAGGCCGGATCGGTCGTCGTGTTCCTGCACGGCTACGGGGCCGACGGCACCGACCTGCTGGGCCTGTCCGAGCCGCTGGCCCAGCACCTGCCCACGACCGCCTTCTATGCGCCCGATGCGCCCGAGCCCTGCCGGAACAACCCGATGGGGTATCAGTGGTTTCCGATCCCCTGGCTGGACGGTTCGTCCGAGGTCGACGCGCGCATCAGCATGAGCCAGTCGGTCTCGGCGCTGAACGAGTTTCTGGACACCGTGCTGGCCGCCGAGGAACTGACCGCTGACCGGATGGTGCTGGTGGGCTTTTCGCAGGGCACATTGATGGCCCTGCAGGTCGCGCCCCGCCGCGACGATGCGGTGGCGGGCGTGGTCGGGTTTTCGGGGCGGCTGTTGTCCCCCGAAACCCTGGCGACCGAGGCCCGCGTCCACCCGCCGGTCCTGCTGATCCATGGCGACCAGGACGAGGTCGTGCCCTTTGACGACATGGCGGTGGCGGGCCAGGCGCTGCAGGGGGCGGGGTTCACCGTCTATGGCCATGTGATGGAGGGGACCGGCCACGGCATCTCTCCGGACGGGCTGTCGGTGGCGCTGGCCTTCCTCAAGGAACACCTGCGCGACTGAGCTGTCACGCTGCCGTCATTTCGGGCGGATACAAGTCCCCGTATCGGTTATAGATGCGGGGGCTTGCCAGATGGTCGCCGCCAGATATAGTCGGGTCAACGGATCTGACGGGCGCCCCGGTCAACCCCACGGGGCAGACGGGAAGGCGCTATGCTGGACGACCATCATCACCCCGACTTTCGAACGCAATTCGTGCGTGAACCGGCGAACCTGCGCCATTATCCGGCGCTTGTGCTGAATGCCGACTATCGCCCTCTGAGCTATTATCCACTGTCGCTGTGGCCCTGGCAGGAGGCGATCAAGGCGGTGTTCCTGGACAGGGTGACCATCATCGCCGAATACGACCACGAGGTGCGAAGCCAGCGACAGGCGTTCCGCATCCCCTCTGTGGTGGTGCTCAAGGATTTCGTTCGACCCCAGAAGCGCGTGGCATTCACGCGCTTCAATCTTTTTCTGAGGGACGAATTCTGCTGTCAGTATTGCGGGGCCAAGGGCGATCTGACCTTTGACCATGTCGTGCCGCGGTCGCGCGGCGGGATCACCAGCTGGGAGAACGTGGTCGCGGCCTGTTCGCCCTGCAACCTGAAAAAGGCCAATCGCAGCCTGCGCCACTCCGGGATGCACCTGCGCCGCCCGCCGCGCCAGCCTTCGGCGGACGAGATGCATGCCGTGGGACGGCGCTTTCCGCCCAACCACCTGCATGACAGCTGGATGGATTTCCTGTACTGGGACGCGGAACTGGACAGCTGAGCCTCAGCCGTCGTGATCGTGCCGCCCGCGCTGGTTCAGATGCACCAGCAGCGCGCCGCTGAGCGCGATCAGCAGGAATGCCACCGGCGGCACGCCCGCGGACAGGCCTGCCCAGATCGTCGCGCCAGCGGCCAGGACCACGGCGGCGATCATCACGAGGAAATGGGTCAGCGGCATGGGTCACTCCTTCTCCTTTGGGGAATATGGGCCGGGCGGCGCGGGTTGAAAAGGCCATCCGATCAAATGCACGGCGTTTTGCGGGTCCGTCCGGCGGATTCGCGCGGATTTGACGCAATCCGGGCGCATGTCTTGACCCCCGGTCGGGGCGACCCTAGATCAGCGGCCGAGGACGACCTCCCCGCATCGGGTGTCATCTTCGGGACGGCCCGGACCCGCGTGAGGTACCCCATGCCCTGGATCCTTCTGTTCGCCGCCGGTCTGCTGGAAATCATCTGGGCGACCGCCATGAAATATTCCCAGGGCTTCACCCGCCCGCTGCCGACGGCGGTGATGGTCGTGGGGATGGTCGCGTCCTTCTGGCTGCTGGCAACGGCCATGCGGTCGCTGCCCCTGGGGACGGCCTATATGATCTGGACCGGGATCGGTGCGGTGGGCAGCTTTGTCGTGGGCGTGGTCTTTCTGGCGGAGCCGGTGACGGCGATGCGCATGGCGGCGGCGGGTCTGATCGTCGCGGGCATCGTGACCATGAAGCTGGCGTCGTAAGGGCGCGGGGGCTGGGCGCGGGTTGCGTCCCGCGACGGCCGGGGGCGCTCGCGCCCCCCGGACCCCCCGCCCCGCGCGACTTTGTGAGGGGGTGCGGACAGAAAAGCGCGCCCGGCGGCGTGCGGGGGTAATTTCCTTCCGCCGCGCGGGGTGATAGACGCAATCGCAGCCAAAGGAGATCAGCCCATGCCCGCCTATCGTTCCCGCACCACCACTCATGGCCGCAACATGGCAGGCGCGCGTGGCCTGTGGCGCGCGACGGGCGTGAAGGAGGGCGATTTCGGCAAGCCGATCATCGCCATCGTCAACAGCTTTACCCAGTTCGTGCCGGGCCATGTCCATCTGAAGGATCTGGGCCAGCTGGTCGCCCGCGAGGTCGAGGCAGCGGGCGGCATCGCCAAGGAATTCAACACCATCGCCGTCGATGACGGCATCGCGATGGGCCATGACGGCATGCTGTATTCGCTGCCCTCGCGCGAGATCATCGCCGATTCGGTCGAATACATGGTCAACGCCCATTGCGCCGACGCGATGGTCTGCATCAGCAATTGTGACAAGATCACGCCGGGCATGCTGATGGCGTCGCTGCGCCTGAACATCCCCACCGTCTTCGTCTCCGGCGGCCCGATGGAGGCCGGCAAGGTCGTGTTGCAGGACGGGCGCGTCAAGGCGCTGGACTTGGTCGACGCGATGGTCGCGGCGGCCGATGATTCGGTGTCCGACAGCGACTTGGCCGCGATCGAACAGGCGGCCTGCCCGACCTGCGGGTCCTGTTCGGGGATGTTCACGGCGAATTCGATGAACTGCCTGACCGAGGCCTTGGGCCTGTCCCTGCCCGGCAACGGATCGACCTTGGCGACCCATGCCGACCGCAAGCGTTTGTTCGTCGAGGCGGGCCACCTGATCGTCGATCTGGCCAAGCGCCATTATGACGGCGACGATTACAGCGTGCTGCCCCGCAACGTGGCCAGCTTTGCCGCCTTTGAAAACGCGATGACGCTGGACATCGCCATGGGCGGGTCGACCAACACCGTCCTGCACCTGCTGGCGGCGGCGCATGAGGCGGGCATCGACTTCACCATGTCCGACATCGACCGCCTGTCGCGCAAGGTGCCGGTCCTGTGCAAGGTCGCGCCCGCCAAGGACGATGTGCACATGGAGGACGTCCACCGCGCCGGCGGCATCATGGCGATCCTGGGTCAGCTGGACCGGGCGGGTCTGCTGGACACGTCCGTGGGCAGCGTCCATTCCGGCACGCTGGCGCAGGCGCTGGACCGGTGGGACGTGTCGCGCACGGAGGCGGCCTCGGTCCACGACTTCTTCCGCGCGGCGCCGGGCGGGGTGGCCACGCAGACCGCGTTCTCGCAGGCGAACCGCTATGACGATGTCGATCTGGACCGCGAAAAGGGCGTGATCCGGTCGGCAGAGCATGCCTTTTCGCGCGATGGCGGGCTGGCGGTGCTGTATGGCAACCTGGCCGAGGATGGCTGCATCGTGAAGACGGCGGGCGTGGACGATTCGAACCTGACCTTCGAGGGGCCGGCCCATATCTTCGAAAGCCAGGATGACAGCGTCAGCGCGATCCTGACCGGCAAGGTCAAGGCCGGAGAGGTCGTTCTGATCCGCTATGAAGGCCCGCGCGGCGGTCCCGGCATGCAGGAGATGCTGTATCCGACCAGCTATCTGAAATCCAAGGGCCTGGGCAAGGAATGCGCGCTGGTCACCGATGGCCGCTTTTCGGGCGGATCGTCGGGGCTGTCGATCGGCCATGTCTCGCCCGAGGCGGCCGAGGGCGGCACGATCGGCCTGGTCGAACAGGGCGACCTGATCCGCATCGACATCCCCAACCGGCGGATCGAGCTGGTGGTCGATGAAGCGACCCTGGCCGCCCGCCGCGCCGCGCGCGAGGCCGAAGGCTGGAAGCCCGCCAAGCCGCGCAAGCGCAAGATCACCACGGCGCTGCGCGCCTATGCCGCGATGACCACCAGCGCCGCCAAGGGTGCGGTCCGGGTCGTCCCGGAGTGATCCACGCGCCGGGGCCGGGGGTTATCCCAAGGGCCCCGGCCGCCACTCCTCCGACAACATCACGTTCGCCTCGACCTGGCCGACGCCGGGCAGGGTCATGATGCGACGCCGCAGGATACGCTCGAAATCGCTGATGTCGCGGGCGGTGATCCGCAGGCGGTAATCGAACTGGCCCAGGACATGCTGGACCAGCTGGACCTCGGGGATGGCGGTGACGGCGCGCTCGAAATCCTCCAGGCCGGTGCGGCCCTTGGCGGCCAGCTTGATCCCCAGAAAGACCGTCACGCCAAAGCCCAAGGCCGCCGGGTCCAGCACCACCCGCCGACCGGCGATCACCCCCTGCTCGGTCAGCCGCCGGATGCGCCGCCAGGCGGCGGGCTGGCCGATGCCAACGGAGCGTCCCACATCGGCGGCGCTGGTCGTGGCGTCATGGGCCAGCACCCGCAGAATCGCCAGATCGGTCGTGTCCAGCCCGCTCACAACGCCAACTCTCCGCTGTCCTTGATGGTCGCGACCAGCATCAGTGCATCCAGTTCCGCGATATGGGGCAAGGTCAGGATGCGGTCGCGATAGACCTGCTGCCAATGCGCCATGTCGCGCGCGATCACCGATGCCCGCCAGTCGACGCTGCCCAGAAAGGACTGGATCTCGATCACCTCGGGCACCTCCCGCAGGGCCGCCAGAAACTGGTCAAAGGCGCGCGGGTCGGTCTTGTCCAGCGTGAAGCGCAAGGACACCTCGACCTCCCAGCCCATGGCGCGCCAGTCGATGCGGGCCTGGATGCCCCGCAGGACGCCCGCCTCGCGCATCCTCTCCAGCCGCCGCCACAGGCTGGCGGGGGTCACGCCCGCCCGCTCCGCCAAGGCCGCATTGGGGGCGGAGGGATCGGCCAGAAGCTGGCGAAGAATGCGCCGATCCGTCGTATCAAGCATGAATTTCATGAATGTCGTTTATCAAAGCATGATCTTTTCACAAGACCGCATCTTTTCGGTCAGATCGAACGATGGCTGCACGGAAAGCGCGCTAGAACCGGGGCAGCATATCGAAAGGACTTTCCCATGCGCGTTTACTATGACCGCGAATGCGACGTGAACCTGATCAAGGATGCCAAGGTCGCGATCCTGGGCTATGGCAGCCAGGGCCATGCCCATGCCCTGAACCTGCGCGACAGCGGCGCCAAGAACGTCGTCGTCGCCCTGCGCGACGGCAGCCCCTCGGCGCAGAAGGCCGAGGCCGAGGGCCTCAAGGTCATGGGCATCGCCGAAGCCGCCGCCTGGTGCGACGTCATCATGTTCACCATGCCCGACGAGCTGCAGGCCGAGACCTACAAGAAATACGTCCATGACAATCTGCGCGACGGCGCGGCGATCGCCTTTGCGCACGGCCTGAACGTGCATTTCGGCCTGATCCAGCCCAAGCCCGGCGTCGATGTCATCATGATGGCGCCCAAGGGCCCCGGCCACACGGTCCGCGGCGAATACACCAAGGGCGGCGGCGTGCCCTGCCTGGTCGCGGTGCATCAGGACGCCTCGGGCAAGGCGATGGATATCGGCCTGTCCTATTGCTCGGCCATCGGCGGCGGCCGGTCGGGCGTCATCGAGACCAATTTCCGCGAGGAATGCGAGACCGACCTGTTCGGCGAGCAGGTGGTGCTGTGCGGCGGCCTGGTCGAGCTGATCCGCGCCGGCTTCGAGACGCTGGTGGAAGCCGGCTATGCGCCCGAGATGGCCTATTTCGAGTGCCTGCACGAGGTGAAGCTGATCGTCGACCTGATCTATGAGGGCGGCATCGCCAACATGGACTACTCGATCTCGAACACGGCGGAATACGGCCAGTATGTCACCGGCCCGCGCATCCTGCCCTATGAGGAGACCAAGGCCCGCATGAAGGCCGTGCTGACCGACATCCAGCAGGGCAAGTTCGTCCGCGACTTCATGCTGGAGAACGCGGTCGGCCAGCCAACGCTGAAGGCCTCGCGCCGCGCCAATGACGAGCACCAGATCGAACAGGTCGGCGCCAAGCTGCGCGAGATGATGCCCTGGATCTCCAAGGGCAAGATGGTCGACCGCGCGCGCAACTGATCGACCGCGACCGGGGGTTTCACACCCGATGCCCGGTGCAAACGCACCGGGCGTTCGCCTTGGAAAAGGTCCCCCGGACCTTTTCCGGACGCGGCTCACCCCCGTGGGATATTTCTTTGAAGAAGAAGCAGTCTTTCTTCTTCACTCAAATATCCTGGGGGGAGTCCGAAGGACGGGGGGCAACGCCCCCCTTTCTCATGCCTGCCGCTTGTCCTCCGACCGCGTCTTGAAATCCGACGCGTCGTGGCGCTCATGCAGCTGCTTGGAGGGATCGCCCGAGACGTTGTTCACCATGATCCCGCGCTGCACGGCCGGGCGTGCCGCGATCTCGGCCTGCCAGCGGTGCAGGTTGCGATAGCTCTCCGCGTCCAGGAAGGTCGCCGCATCGCCATAGGCGCCGCCGGTGATCAGCCGCCCGTACCAGGGCCAAATCGCCATGTCGGCGATGGTATAGTCGGCGCCCGCGATGAACCGCTTGTCGGCCAGACCCTTGTCCAGAAGGTCCAGCTGGCGCTTGACCTCCATCGTGAATCGGTCGATCGCATATTCAATCTTGACCGGCGCATAGGCGTAGAAATGGCCGAAGCCGCCGCCCAGATAGGGGCCCGCGCCCATCTGCCAGAACAGCCAGTTCAGCGTCTCGGTCCGCGCCGCGGGGTCGGTGGGCAGAAAGGCGCCGTATTTCTCGGCCAGGTACAGCAGGATCGACCCCGATTCAAAGACCCGCTGCGGCGGGGTGACGGAATGGTCCATCAGCGCCGGGATCTTGCTGTTGGGGTTGGCTGCGACGAAGCCGCTGCCGAACTGGTCGCCATCGCCGATCTTGATCAGCCAGGCGTCGTATTCGGCGGCATGGCCCGCCTCCAACAACTCCTCCAACAGGATCGTGACCTTCTGCCCGTTGGGCGTCGCCAGCGAATACAGCTGCAGCGGATGCCGGCCCACGGGCAGGTCGCGGTCGAACTGCGCGCCGGCGGTGGGCTTGTTGATGCTGGCGAACTGGCCGCCATTCTCCTTGCCGGGGGTCCAGACCTTGGGCGGGGTATAGTCGTCGCTCATCGGGATATCCTGTGATTGCGTCGGGCCAAAGATGTGGGCGGGGCGGGGGAACATCAA
>ERZ778021.2918-NODE-2918-length-13727-cov-4.208455_pt1 | contig 13727 bp, 12 predicted proteins | sample MGYA00375751_ERZ778021 | MGnify/ENA primary metagenome ERZ778021 (study PRJEB29350, sample SAMN05389814) | bioreactor metagenome | isolation source: Thiocyanate stock bioreactor | place: South Africa: University of Cape Town | collected 2013-08-29 ... | reverse complement strand
AGCGCGAAGAGGAAGTAGATCGGGAACGTGGAGGCGATGGGCGCCAGCATGAACTCGGTCATGGCAAAGATCTTGTCGCCGTTGGCCGCGTCGAAGATGACACCGTTCGCGCCGCCGTTCAGCTCCAGGTCGATGGCCGTGCCGCCCGTCCAGGAGAACCAGACAAAGCACATCAGCGCCGGCACGATCAGCGCGCCCAGCACGAATTCCCGCACCGTCCGCCCGCGCGAGATGCGCGCCAGGAACAGCCCCACGAAGGGCGCGAATGCGATCCACCACGCCCAGTAGAAGACCGGCCACCAGCCCTGCCACTGCGCCAGCAGAAAGGCCTCGGACCCCTCGACCCCGTCGGAGCGGAAGACGGCGACGCTCATCTGCGGCAGGCTGATGACATAGTGCCACAGCCCCGTGACCATCGCGTTCAGCCCGAACCATGTCGCGCCAAAGATCATCAGAAAGCCCAGCAGCAGGATGGACAGGCCCATGTTCAGGTTCGACAGCCACTTGATACCGCGACCCACGCCCGACAGCGCCGACAGCGTGGACAGGCCCATGATGACCGCCAGCGCCACGATGATGCCGGTCGTGGTTGCCCCCCCATCGGTGTCGACCAGGCCGCCAAAGCCGATCCGCGTCAGGCCCGCCACCAGCTGATCGACCCCAAAGCCAAGCGTCTGCGCCACGCCCAGGATGGTGGCCACCACCGCCACGATGTCGATGACATGGCCCAAGGGCCCCGCCAGCCTTTGGCCGAACAGCGGCGTCAGCCCCGACCGGATGGTCAGCGGCAGCCCCCGGCGATAGCTGAAATAGGCCAGCGACAGCCCGCAGATCGCATAGCAGGCCCATGCGCTGAACCCCCAATGCAGGAACGACCACTTAAAGGCCATCGCCACGTTGTCGGCGCCGCCCCCGGTGGTCAGGCCCATGATCGTCTCGGGGCTGGTGCCCAGATGCGTGACGGGTTCGGCCACGGCCCAGGTCAGCATGCCCACGCCGATCCCCGCCCCGAACATCATCGAGAACCAGGAAAACCGCGTGAATTCGGGCTGTTCGCCCTCCACCCCCAGGTTCAGCCGCGCCGATGCGGGCCAGACCGCCAGCACAAAGCACACGACGATGAAGAACGCGACCACCCAGATGTACCAGGCGGCAAAGTTCTGCAGGATCAGCCCGTTCAGCCCGTTCAGGATCGCGCCCGACTGGATCGGCCAGAAGATCGCCCAGACCACGATGACCGAGATGATGATCTTGGCCGGGACGGTCACGGCGATCGAGAACCCGTCATAGAACCCGCCCGTGGTGGTATTGATGTCCAGTTCCGTCAGGGGAGGACCGATTTTATCATCACTTGGCACCATGTGCTCCTTTGCGCCTCCGCGGTCGCGCCCGTCATCCGGCCTCGCCTGCGCGGGCCGGTCTGCTGTGGCGACGACAGGAAAGGTCCTGACGGACGCCCGGTTCCCTTTTGTCAGCGCCTATCTTGGCATTGCAGGGGGATGGGCGGTATCTCTTTTGCGACCGGTTCGCGCGTCGGGACGCCACCGCGCGCGCAACGCGGCGATCGGAGAGCCTGCGGGGGCAGCAGGCCCGCCCGCAGCAGTGGCCCCTTGGCGACAGGGGCATCGGCAAGATCCGCCCGGGGGGCCGTCAACCGGCAGCAGGCTCCTCTCCGCGGAGGGGCGGCACGGGCAGGCGCTGGCGCTGGCCGCCGCCGCACAGCAGATCGACCGCCTGGTCGGCGGCATCCTGGAACGGCTCCAGCACCAGATCGGCACCGGCGGCCAGGATCAGGCGCGTCTCGGAGGCGTCATGCGCGGTCGCCGCGATCCGCCCCGTGAAGCCCGCCGCCTGCGCCAGCTGGATGACGGTCGTGCGGATATCCTCGTGGCTCAGACCGGTGGGGTGAACCGGGATGGTCGCGACGATCCAGCGCGTTCCCGCCAGATCAAGGCCCGCCATGTATTCGGGGTCGCTGGCATCGCCGAACTCGGCCCGCAGGCCCAGATCCTGCCAGCGGCGCACGGCCTAGGGGTTGAAATCGACGCCCAGCACGGACAGGCCGCGCCGCTGCAGGCGCATCCCCAAAGCGGTGCCAAAGCGGCCCAGGCCCAGGATGACCACGTCGACGGCGGGCGCCCGACGGTCATCGCCGCGGGTGGCCTCGCGCGGGGTTCCGCGACGCTCGAACACGCCCAGCAGCGGCTCGCACAGTGCATAGAGGTGGTGCGAAAAGGTGATCATGTAGGTCGAGGCCGCGATGGTCACGATGCCGACCATGGTGACCAGCCCCAGGGCATCGGGGCCGACATGCCCCAGGTTGACCCCCATCGCGACGAAGATCAGAGAGAACTCGCTGATCTGGGCGACGGTCAGCCCGGCCAGAAACCCCGTCCGCTTGCGATAGCCAAGCGCGCCCATGATGATCAGCACGATCAGGGGGTTGCCGATCAGCACGAACAGCGACAGGACCGCCGCGCCCAGCAGATGCCCACCCAGCAGCGACAGATCCAGCGTCGCCCCAAGCGCGATGAAGAAGAACAGCAGCAGAAAGTCCCGCAGCGGCACCAGCCGCGCCGAGATGGTCTCGCGGAAGGGGGTCGATGCCAGCGCGATGCCCGCCATCAGGCCGCCGACCTCCTTGCCCAGGCCCACCGCGTCGCCCAGTGCCGCAAACATCGCCGCCAGGGCGATCGAGCAGATGACCAGCAGTTCGGGCGTCCGCGCCAGGCGGGCCGTCAGCGGATCGGCCAGATAGCGCACGAACAGGATGACGACCAGCAGCAGCCCCACCCCCGATGCCAGGACCGTCAGCACGGTTCCGCCCCCGCCGCCCGCACCGATGCCGATGGCGGACAGCACGATCATCGCCAGAACGACCACCAGATCCTGCACGATCAGGAATCCCAGGGCGATCTGGCCGTGCAGCGAGTCGATCTCGCGCTTGTCCGACAGCAGCTTGACGATGATGATCGTCGACGAAAACGTCAGCGCCACCGCGACATACAGGCTGGTGACATGGTCCAGCCCCAGGCCCAGCCCGATCAGATAGCCGAAGAAGGCCGTGAACGCGACCTGTCCCAGACCGGTCACCACGGCCACCGCCCCAAGCGACCGGATCAGCGTCACGTCCAGCTTGATGCCGACCAGAAACAGCAGCACCGCGATGCCCAGTTCGGCCAAGAGCTCGATCTGGGCCTCGGAATGCACCAGATCCAGGGCCGAGGGACCGGCCAGCAGCCCGACCGCGATGAAGCCCACAATCAGCGGCTGGCGCAGCAGCACCCCCAGCAGACCCACCCCCGAGGCCAGGACCAGCAACAGCGCGATTTGGGTGAAAGGGGTCATGGGCCATACCTTGTGTCGTGCGGCCCGCGACGATGCGGGCAGGGTCACCCCCCGTCATAAGGGCGCGGGCACGGCGCCGACATGACCTGCATCAAGAACTGCCGCCCCCGATGCGGCACGGACCGCACTGTCAAATGCGCGGGCCTCCAGCGGGGCCTGGCCCAGGCTGCGCGCACGGATCAGCGCGGGCCAGTCGGGGCCGGGCCATGCCCCGCGCGCCAGTTCGGTCAGGTCGCGCCCCTCCCGCAGGGCCTGCGCGCAGAGGTCGGCGACCCGTGCTGCCGCCGTGGCCCGGTCCAGCGCCGTGTGTTCGGTCAGGGCAAAGGTCAGCGCCTCGGCATGGATGGTGCCGTGGCCGGTCTGCAGGTCGCGCGCCATCGCGGTGGCATCGGGGGTCAGCCGCGCCAGCACATCGTCTGCGGTTCGCAGCAAGGTGCCCCCCGCCACGCAGAGCGGCGGCAGGGTCGGCCATTCGGTGCTCGAGGCGGCTCCGTCGCGCTGCCGGCGGCGCAGGCCGGCGGCGCGGACGGTCGCCGCCAGCCCCATCGCGGGCCGCGCCAGCGCCACCATCGCCGACGGCCCGACCGGGTTCCGCTTTTGCGGCATGGTGGACGAAGCCCCGCCCCCCGCGATCACCACGGTGCCGATGCCCGATTGGGTCATCATCAGCAGATCCTCGGCCAGCTTGCCTAAGGCCGCCGCCAGACCCGCGATCCAGTCGGCCAGATGCCCCGGGCCCGACCGGTCGCTGTGCCAGCTGCGCCCCGGATCACACAGGTGCAGCGCCCGGGCCATCGCCTGCCGCACCGCCGGACCCTGAGGCCCCATCGCCGACAGGGTGCCTGCAGCGCCCGACAGCGACACCCGCAGCACACGGTCGCGCAGGGCGGGCATGGCCTGCTCCTGATCCAGCAGCCGCCAGCCCCAGCCTGCGACGACCGCGCCAAAGCCGGTGGGCGTCGCCGCCTGGCCATAGGTCCGCGCGGCCATCAGCAGATCGGCATGATCGGCCGCAAGTCCCGCCAACCGCGTCAGGACGGCGTGCAGCCGCCCCTCCCACAGGGCCAGCATCGGCCCGATCCGCAGAGCCAGCGCGCTGTCCATGATGTCCTGGCTGGTCGCGCCCCAGTGCAGATGGGCGGCGTGCGGCGTGCGGCCCATCTGGTCGCGGATCGCGGCGATCAGGCCGGGCACCGGCACGCCGTTCCGCGCCGTGGCCTGCGCCAGATCCTGCGGGTCAATCCGCAGCGCGGTGCAGGCCGCCGCGATGGCCGGACCCGCATCGGCGGGAATGACGCCCAGCTGCGATTGCGCGATGGCCAGGGCGGCCTCGACCCGGGCCATGGCGGCCAGCTCTGCCTCGGCCGAGAACAGCGCCTCGGTCTGAGGGTCGCCGAACAGCGCGGCATAGAGGGCGTTCTGCGCCGGGCCGGTCATCGGGCCACCCCCTGAGCGGCCACGCCGGTGCCGGGGGCCTTTTGCGGCAGGCCCAGGATGGCGCGGGCCTGCTGCCATGTGGCGACGGGCCGCCCGTGACGGTCGCACAGCGCCGCCGCGCGCCGCACCAGCGCCGCGTTCGAGGGCGCCAGCCGGTCGCGGTCCAGCCGCACGTTGTCCTCCAGCCCGGTCCGTGCGTGACCCCCCGCAGCGATCGCCCATTCGTTCAGCACGATCTGGTTCGGGCCGATCCCGGCCGCGCACCAGGGCGCATCTTCCCCGAACAGCCGCCGCACGGTATGGACATAGTAATCGAACACGTCGCGATCGACCGGCATCGCGTTGCGCACCCCCATCACGAATTGCATATAGGGGCGGGTCGTCAGGCGCCCGTCGCGCCACATCGCATGGGCCTGCAGGATATGGGACAGATCAAAGGCCTCGATCTCGGGCATGACGCCATGGGCGGCCATTTCGGCGGCCAGCCAGTCAACCAGATCGGGGCTGTTCTCATAAACGCGGGTCGGAAAGTTGTTCGACCCGACGGCCAGGCTGGCCATGTCGGGCGACAGGCGCAGCATGCCGCCCCGGTCGCGGCCCGCCCCCGACCGGCCGCCGGTCGACAGCTGCACGATCATGCCGGGACAGTGGCGGCGGATGCCCTCCAGCAGGCGGGCAAAGCGGTCCGAGTCGCTGGTCGGGCGGCCCTGGTCGTCGCGGACATGGGCATGCACGATGCTGGCCCCGGCCTCGAAGGCCTCATGGGTGGATTCCACCTGCTCGGCGATGGTGATGGGCACGGCGGGGTTGTTGGCCTTGGTCGGCAGGCTGCCGGTGATGGCCACGCAGAGGATGCAGGGATTGTCAGACATCGATGAACACCGTTTCCCTGTTGCCCTGAAGGTGGATGTCAAAGCGATAGATCGCGCCCTCGCACCGCGCGATCAGGGTGTCGCGGCGGTCGGGCTGTTCGATCAGCGCCAGCAGCGGATCGGCGGCATTGTCCAGGTTGTCGAAATACATCCGCGTCTGCAGCCCGGTATTGATGCCCCGCGCCACCAGCCACAGCGACAGATGCGGCGCCTGCGGGCGGCCGTTCGGGCCGGGGACGGAACCGGGGCGGATGGTGTCGATGACGAACAGGCCGGTGTCGAAATCGGGCACGATCCGCGCCCATCCGCGAAAGCCGGGCGCGCAATCGGCATGGCGTGGGTCTTCGGGATGGGGGTGGATGCCCTGCCCGTCGGCCTGCCACAGCTCGATCAGCACGTCGCGGACGGGGGCGCCGGTGCCATCGAAGACGCAGCCCTCGATGCGGATGCGCTCGCCGGGGGTGTCGAGGGCGATGATGCGGTGGCCCAGCTCCTCGCGATAGATGTCGAACCCCGCGGCGCCGGGGGCCAGGCCGATATGGACATAGGGTCCGGCGGTCTGCGAGGGCGTCTCCCTCAGATAGGGCAAGGCTTGCGGCATGTCAGTTCCCCTCGGGCCGGTTCTCGAAAAAGGTTGACCGGCGCCCCCGCAGGACGATGTCGAAGCGATAGGCCAGGCGGTCCAGCGGCAGCGTGGCGTTCAGGTCCAGCGGCGCGATCAGCGGGTCGCCCTCGAAATACATCTGGGTGATCAGGCCCTGCGAAAAGGCCCGGCCAAAGACCGACAGGTGGATATGCGCGGGCCGCCAGTTGTTGACCCAGTTGCGCCCGGGATAGGCCCCCGGCTTGATCGTGCGGAAGGCATAGCGCCCCTGATCGTCGGTCAATACCCGCCCGCAGCCGCTGAAATTCGGGTCAATCGGCGCCAGATAGCTGTCCTTTTTATGGCGATAGCGGCCGCCGACATTGGCCTGCCAGATCTCGACCAGGGTGCCGGGCACGGGGCGGGCGTTCTCGTCCAGGACGCGGCCATGGACGATGATGCGCTCTCCCACCGGATCGCCGGTGCGGGCGTGGTTGCGGATCAGGTCGGCGTCGATCGGGTCGATGTCGGAATGGCCAAAGGTCGGGCCGGTGATCTCGGACAGGGTGCCCTCCAGCGACAGCATAGGCAGGCGCGGGCTGCGCGCGACCGAGGTCTTGTAATCGGGCGTCAGCGCCGGGGGATGCCAGCGGCGGTCGCGCTGGTAATAGGGGGCGGGGGTCATGCGGGGCCTCCTGCGGTGGGGGCGTCGGCCTCCGAAAATATCTCCTTGGCCAGGCGGATGGCGTGATTGGCGCGGGGCACGCCCGCATAGATGGCGACATGCAGCAGCGCCTCGATCACGTCGTCGCGGCTGGTGCCCGTATTGGGGATGGCGCGCAGATGCAGGGCCAGTTCGCCGTCATTGCCCAGACCCGCCAGCAGGGCGATGGTCATCATCGACCGCTCGCGTAGGGTGATCGTGTCGCGCGACCAGACACGGCCCCAGGCCGCGTCGGTGATCAGCGCCTGGAACGGCGCGTCAAAGGGGGTGGTCTGCGCCTCGGCGCGGGCGACATGGGCGGTGCCCAGAACCCGCCTGCGGGTCGCCAGGCCGGTGTCGGACAGCTCAGTCATGGGCGTGCCTCTCAATGAAGGGAGCCAGGATCGCCGCATGGGCGGCGGGGGTCTCGACGCAGGGCAGATGCCCGGCGTCGGGGATCAGGTGAAATGCCGCACCCGGGATTAGCCGCGCCGTCGCCTGCACCAGATCGGGGGGCGAGGCACCGTCCGCACCCCCCGCCACGACCAGCGCGGACAGGCGCAGCGCGGCGGTGGCCTGCGTCTGGTCGGCCCCGGCCAGCGCGCGGCAGGCGGCGACATATCCGGGCGTGCCGGTCCGGGCCAGCATGGCGCGCCACAGCGCCCGTTCGGGCGTGGCGCGGAAGGGGGCGGCGAACCACCGCTCCATCACCGCATCCGCGATGGCATCCGTGCCGCCCGCCTGGACCGCCGCGATGCGATCCTGCCAACCGGCGGGCGTGCCCAGCCTGGCGGCGGTGTTCGACAGGACCAGCGCGCGCACCAGATCGGGTCGCGTGCTGGCCAGGCGCTGCGCGATCAGCCCGCCGATGGACAGGCCCACCATCACCACCGGGCCGCGCACCACCTGTTCGATCAGGGCCACCACGTCATCGACGTGATCCTGCAACCGCTCGCCCCGGCCCAGGTCGGACAGCCCGTGGCCCTGCTTGTCATAGCGCAGATACCGCAGCCCCGCGGGCAGCAACGGCACGACTGCATCCCACAGCCGCAGATCGGTCCCAAGCGAATTGGCCATCACCACAACCGGCGCGTCCGCAGGCCCGTTCAGACGGTAATGCAGCACGCCATAGGGGCGGGTCAAAGCCTGCATTGAATGTCCTCCTATCCATAACGTAACATGCCGAAAACAGCCGCGATAATGCAAAACGGGACAGCGTTGATGCCGATATGATCATGCATCCGGGGATCAAGCTGCGCCACATCCGGGTATTCCTGGATATCGCCGCGCGCGGGAACCTGTCGGCGGCGGCCCGCGCGCAGGGCATCACCCAGCCCGCCCTGAGCCGCACCCTGGCCGAGCTGGAGACCCTGTTGGACGCCCAGCTGTTTCGCCGCGAACGCCGCCGCCTGATCCTGACCGAGGCCGGGGCCCTGCTGCGCGCCCATGCCGCGACCGCGCTGCAGATGCTGGAGGCCGGGGTCGCGGCGCTGCATCCCGACCGGGCGGCGGGCCGCATCGGCGTGGGCGTCCTGCCGACTGCGGCCACGCGCCTCTTCCCGCGCGTCGCGCTGCGGTTCCACGAGGCCGCGCCCCACATGACCCTGGCGGTCGAGACCGGCCCCCATTCCCATCTTGTCCGCCTGCTGCGCGAGGGGCGGATCGACCTGATGATCGGGCGGATGCCCGTCGCTGCGGATATGGCCGGGCTGCGGTTCGACCACCTGTACGAGGACCCCGTGGCGCTGGTATCGCGGGCGGGCCACCCGATGCAGGGCGGCGCCACGGAGGCCGCGCTGGCGGCCTGTCCGCTGATCCTGCCGCCGCGCGACGCACTGATCCGCCCGGGGGTCGAGGCCTATCTGCTGGCGCGCAACCTGTCGCCCCGCCAGCCCGCCTTCGAGACAGCGGCCCTGGCGGTCGGGCGCGGCATTGTGGCGGGGTCGGACGCGCTGTGGTTCATTTCCCAGGGTGTCGTCGCGGATGAGGTTGACCAGGGGCGCATGACCCTCTGGCCCACGGGCAGCGCGGCGCTGGCCGGAGCGGTGGGGCTGACCCGCCGCCAGGGCGCGGCACCCGACCGGATGCTGGATCTGCTGGCCCGGCTGACGCTGGACCAGGCCCACCCCTAGCGCCGCGGCATGCCGGAGGGGCGGGCGGCACGCTTTTGCGCGGCGATGCGGAAGGGGGCGTTGGGCGCGCCGTATCCGGCATAGCCGCCCTGGCGCTGCACGATCTCGAAGAAGAACCCGTCGGCGCGGGGCTCGCTGTAAAGCTGAAAGAACTGGCCCTGCGCATCCTCGTCATACATCACGTTGGCCGCCTGCATCCGCGCGACCAGCCCGCCGTCCAGGCCAAAGCGCGCCTGCACGTCCTGATAATAGTTCGCCCCGATCCGCAGCGGCGCAAAGCCCAGGGCCGCCAGCGCCGCCGCCGTGGCAAAGATGTCGGCGCAGGCAAAGGCCACATGCTGGACGGATGCCCCAAAGCTGTCCTCGATGAAGCGCCCGGCCAGGGTGTGGCGCGCCTCGGCCCCGTTCAGCGTGACGCGCAGGCCGCCCAGGTCGATCGCCTGGCTGCGCACCAGCCCGTCGGGATCGACCACGTCGATCATCGGTGCCTTTTGCCCGTCCAGGATCGACGTGTAGAACAGCGTCCAGCTGAGCATCTCGTCATAGGCCATGGTCTGGCCGATATGGTCGATGCCGGTGATGCCCGCCCCCGCCGGTGCCGGGTCCGCACTGAAATCGACGCTCCAGATGTCGGCCAGGTCCGAGGCGCTGTCCAGAAACCGCAGCACGCTGCCGCCGACGCCGCGGATGGCGGGAATGGCCAGCTGGCCGGTGGGGGCCTCCTGCCGGTGGGGCTGCGCCAAAAGCGCGCGGGCCCGCGCAAAGGCCGCGCGCGCGTCCGCCACCAGCAGCCCCACCTCGGCCACCGTGGTGCCGTGGGTCAGGTATGTGGTATGGGCGAAGCCCGAGGGATCGGTGTTGACCAGCAAGTTCGTGCCCCCCTGACGCCACAGGGTCACCGGTTTCGACACGTGCTGGCCCGACTGGACAAAGCCCGCGCTGGCCAGCAGCGCCTCCAGCGCCGGGGCCTCGGCGGTGCTGGTGGCGAATTCGATGAACTCGACCCGGTCGACGGGCTGGGGGGGCGGGAAATCGGGCAGATCCGGCACCGCCAGGGGGCCCGCGCGCCGGATGCCGTCCATCAGCGCGATCAGGCTGCGATGGCCGTCCTGCGCCACCAGGCGCGGCAGGCCCGCGCGGAACTGGTCGTTGAAGATCTCCAGGCTCAGCGGGCCGTCATAGCCCGTCGCGCTGACCGCGCGCATGAAGCCCGCGACGTCCAGATCGCCCTCTCCGGGCATGTTGCGGAAATGGCGCGACCAGTACAGCAGGTCCATGTCGATGGCGGGCGCATCCGCCAGCTGCACGAAAAAGATTCGGTCGCCCGGAATGGCCCGGATCGAGGCCGGGTCGATCCGGCGCGCCAGGGTGTGAAAGCTGTCCAGGATCAGGCCTACGCGGGGGTGATCGGCGCGGCGCACGACCTCCCAGGCATCGCGATGGTCGTTGACCAGGCGGCCCCAGCACAGCGCCTCGAACCCCACGCGGACGCCGTGGCGCGCGGCCAGATCGCCCAGGTCGCGGAAATCCTGCGCCATGCGGTCGATGCCGCCGATGACCGCCGGATGCACGGTCGAACAGACCAGCATCAGGTCGGTGCCCAGCTGGTTCATCAGCTCGAACTTGCGCTCGGCGCGGGCGAAGGCGCGGCTGCGATGCGGTTCGGGCAGGCCCTCGAAATCGCGGAAGGGCTGGAACAGCGTGATCTCCAACCCATGGTCGCGGACCATGCGGCCCACCTCCTCGGGGGCGAAATCCGAGGCCAGGAAATCCTGCTCGAAGATCTCGATGCCGTCGAAACCGGCGGCGGCGATGGCCGCCAGCTTGGTCGTCAGGCTGCCCGACAGCGATACGGTGGCGATCGAGGTCTTCATGACGCGTCCCGCCCCGCCGCCAGATCGGCGCGCAGACGGTCCTGATCCAGGGGCAGGCCGGTAAAGATTGCCCAGGCATCCACGCCCTGCCCGATGAACAGCTCATACCCCGAGATGATGTCCAGCCCCGCCACCTGCGCGTCGCGCAGGAACTGCGTGTCAACCGGCGTATAGACCGCGTCAAAGGCCCAGTCCGCCCCAGCCATCAGCGCACCGTCCAGCGGCGTGCCGTCATGGCCGACCATGCCGACGGGGGTGCAGTTGATCATGCCCGCCACCCCGACCGCCAGCGCCGCCGCGTCCGTGCCGGTGACGACCGACAATCCGGGGCGCGCGGCGCGCAGCGCCATGGCCAGCGCATCGGCGCGGGCCGGGTCGCGGTCGGCCAGACGGATCTGGGTGGCGCCAAGCGCGATCAGCCCAAAGGCCACCGCGCGTCCCACGCCGCCCGCCCCGATCATCAGGACCGGCCCCGGCGCGGCATCGCCCCGCACCCGGCGATAGGCGGCGACGAAGCCCGAATAATCGGTGTTGAACCCGCGCGGCGGACCGTCCCGGAACAGAACCGTGTTGCAGGCCCCGATGGCCGCGACCAGCGGATCGTCGATGCGCAGCCGGCCCGCCACGACCTCCTTGTAGGGATAGGTGACGTTGATGCCCCGGTATCCGCCCGCGGCGCAGCGCGCGAAAAGCGCGCAGAAGTCCAACCCCTCAAGCCGCGGGATCAGGCTGTCATAGCGCACGCGGCGCCCGTTCTGCGCCCCCGCCAGCCGATGCAGGCGCGGGGATTGCGAGGCCGCGATATTGTCGCCGATCAGGCCCAGCAGGATCGTGTCGGTCATGGTCTGGTCCCTCATTGCCCGGCCTTGCGCGCGCGCCAGCGCGTCCACCAGGGGGTGTTCGTGACAAGGATGCCCACCACCGCCAGGAACAGGCACAGCGACAGCGGGCTGGTCAGCACGCCCATCATCATGGCGCCGAAATCCTCGCGTTCGCTGATGATGGCGCGGCGCCAGTTGTCATCCAGCAGCCGCGACAGGATCACCCCCAGGATCACCGGCGCCAGCGGATAGCCGTAAAGCCGCATGAAATAGCCCAGCACCCCGAACCCCAGCATCCAGTAGACATCCGTCAGGCTGTTGTTGATGGCATAGGCGCCGACGATGGACAGGACCATGATCACGGGCAGCAGGACCGTGCGCGGCAGCTCGACGATCTTGACGAACAGGCGGATGCCGGTCAGCCCGAAGATCAGCATGAAGCAGTTGGCCAGCGCCAGCGACCCGACGATGAACCAGAACATGTTGGGCTGTTCGATCATCAGCATCGGACCGGGGTTCAGCCCGTGGATGAACAGTGCGCCGATCATGATGGCGGTCACCGCATCGCCCGGAATCCCAAGCGTCATCATGGGGATGAAGGCCCCGCCGACGGCGGCGTTGTTGGCGGTCTCGGGCGCGACCAGCCCCTCGATCGCGCCCTGGCCAAAGGGGGTTTCCGGGTTGCGGGTCACGCGTTTGGCGTGGTCATAGGCCATCAGCGCCGCGATATCGCCGCCGGTCCCGGGCAGCGCGCCCACCACCGTGCCGATGGTCGATGTCTGCAGGCCAAGCGGCAGATGCTTGCGCACCTTGGACCAGCTGGGAATGATGCCGGTAACGCGCTGGCGCAGGGCGGGGGTGTTGATGTTGTGCATCTGGGTCAGCGCCTCGGACACGCCGAACAGGCCGATCATCACCGCCACGAACGAGATTCCGCCGCGCAATTCGTCGATGCCAAAGACAAAGCGGTCCTGGATGGTCAGCGGGTCCATGCCCACCGCGCCGATGCCGATGCCGAAGGCCCCGGCAAAGACGCCCTTGACCAGGCTGTCGCCCGACAGCGATCCGACCAGCAGGATGCCCATGATCGCCAGCAGCATGAAGTCACGCGGCTGGAACCCGAGGGCGAAATCGGACAGCACCGGCGCAAAGGCGCCAAGCGCGAAGATGCCGATGAAGCCGCCGATGAAGGACACCACCGTGACGATGCCGATCGCCTCTCCGGCGCGGCCCTGCTGGGCCAGGGGAAAGCCGTCCAGCGCGGTGGCGATGGCCGATGGCGCGCCGGGGATGTTCAGCAGGATCGCCGTGCGCGACCCGCCATAGACCCCGCCCATATAGATGCCGATCATCAGCGCCAGCGCCGGATAGACCTCCCATGAAAAGGTGAACGAGATCAGGATCGACACCGCCATGGTGACCGACAGCCCCGGAATGGCGCCCACATAGATACCGGCAAAGGTGCCCGCCCCGATCAGGAACAGCAGCTCCAGGTTCATCAGCGGCATCAGCAGGTTCGGCAGGATGTCCATGGCGCCCTCAGAACAGCGAGGTGATGAAGGCGACGATGCGCCCTTCGGGAACGATCCCCTGCGGCATCAGCACCGAGAAGATCAGGCGGAAGATGGCCCAGATGACGATCACCGTGCCCACCGACACCGCCAGGCAGAACGCCCAGGATCGCCGCGACAGGAACCGCACCATCACCACCAGGAACAGCGCCGATGTCGGCAGAAACCCCAGGGGCCGCAGCAGCAGCGCATAGCCCGCGATCATTGCGATGGGCACCACCACGACCGCGGGCAGCACGTTGCGGCGCAGGGTCTGGGTGGTGCCGCGCTCCTTGCGCAGGGTGTCGCGCAGGATGACCAGACCGGTGATGACCATCACCGCCGTGGTGGCCATCGGCACCGCCCCCGGCGCGGACAGCGCCTCGAACCCCGAGATGCCATAGGCC
>ERZ778021.2916-NODE-2916-length-13734-cov-3.441187_pt1 | contig 13734 bp, 12 predicted proteins | sample MGYA00375751_ERZ778021 | MGnify/ENA primary metagenome ERZ778021 (study PRJEB29350, sample SAMN05389814) | bioreactor metagenome | isolation source: Thiocyanate stock bioreactor | place: South Africa: University of Cape Town | collected 2013-08-29 ... | reverse complement strand
AACATGCGCGCGGGACTGATGATGCGATGGCCGCTGCCTTGGCGGCTGTCGATCAATCCGGCGTCGCGAACATGCGCATAGGCGGCCGTGACGGTTCCGCGGCTGATCCCGAGCGCGTTGGCCAGCGCACGCTCCGCAGGCAGGTAGCTGCCGAGAGGCAGCGTATTCTCACCAATGAGCTGGGACAGCGCGTCCCCCAGCCTTTCCGCTCGTGCACTCTGCCCGGCCGACCATTCGCCGAGAAGCCGACTGAGGCGATAGGCAGTGATCTTGCTCAAATGTCCTCCCTTGGGCCACTTCGGGAAGATTGGACTTTGTCATTGGCGGTTCCAATGCGCAATTCTGCATCTTGACATTTGACAACGGAAAGGAGGTGCGGCGCCCATGTCGCGGGAATGTGCAACCAGCATCGCCTGGGACAGCGTTTTCGACAGCATCGCCGGTGCAGGCGGCAAGCCCACCCACGCCAGCCTTGCGAGGGGTCTGAGCGAGTGGATCGATGATGGGAGACTGCCCGGTGGTGCAAGGCTGCCATCGACGCGAACCATAGCGCAGAAGCTCGGGATCGGCCGCAACACGGTGCTCTTTGCGCTGGCCAACCTGATCGACAATGGCTACCTCGACTCGAAGGAACGCTCCGGGATCTTCGTCGGACTGAACCGTCCCGTCCGCACGGATGACCGGGCGGCGTCGGCACCTGCCATGGGGCCGGATTGGCGCCGGCGGCTGCCTTGGAGCCATCTCACGATCCCCGCTGCCCAGGCTTCGTCCAGAAGCAGTCCAGGCAATATTTCGTTCCGGTTCGGCGAATTCGACCTCGGGCTTTTCCCGACCAGCCAGTGGCGCGAATGCGAGCGCGCGGCCTCCGGCCTCCGCGAAATCGCCCGATGGGGTCGCGACATGGTGGATGGCGACGATCTCGGGCTCATCGAGCAGATCCGGATGCATATCCTCCCGCAATGCGGCATCTGGGCCCGCCCGGATGAAATCCTGATCACCGTCGGGGCGCAGGAGGGGCGCTATCTCGTCGCCCGGATGCTTGCCCAGCCCGGCGCGCGAATCGGGATCGAAAGCCCGTGCAGCCTCGACCTTCTGCGCACGGTGCAAATCGCAGGAGCAGAAACGATCGGCCTGGCCGTCGACGAAAACGGCGTTGTCCCTTCGGATGATATGGACAGTTGCGATGCCGTCATCGTCACGCCGGGCCATCAGAATCCAACGACTGTCGCTCTCACGCCGGAACGGCGCCAACAGATACTTCGACGCGCGGATGTGAACGATCTCATCGTCGTCGAAGACACTTTCGAGACGGAGTTCCTGCACGAACGGGGCGGCATGCCGGCGCTCAAAAGCGAGGACCGCAGCGGCAGGGTGATTTATATCGGAACGCTATCGCGCCTGATGGCGCCGGGGCTGCGCATCGGCTTCGTGGTCGCGCCCGCCGTGGTCGTCGACCATCTGCGTATGCTGCGCCGTCTGATCCACCGTCATCCCCCCGCCAACAACCAGCGTTCCCTGGCGATCTTTATCGAGCGCGGCTACTATCGGCGGTTCGTGCGGCAGACGACCCGGACGCTCGAGGAGCGGGGGGCGGTTCTGATGGCGGCATCCCGCCGCCATCTTCCCGGGTTCCAGTGGCGTCACCAACTCGGCACCTCATGCTTCTGGTGCGAAATGCCGGCGGATGTCGACGCGGCGGCATTGGCCCATGCGGCGCGGGAAAGGGGCGTGATCGTCGAACCGGGAACGGGCTTCTTCCAAACTGGCGACCGGGCGGCAAATTGCCTGCGGCTGACGGTTTCAGGCGTGCAGGACAGCCAGATAGAAAAAGGCATCCGCCTGCTCGCCGAGGCCCGCCTCCAGGTTGCGCGTTCAAGAACCCGTCCGGCATGAATTGGTTTCGAACATTTTCTCCGGCTGGTTCTTAGCAGAGCACCTTGGCGACCCTACTGTTGCGGCGATCTCGTCCTGCCTATCTGAAAGGATTCGTCCATGGCTGAATACTGGGTTACAGCGCCTCATGGTCCGCTGCCGACAAGACCGAAGACCCGCTTCTTCCCGGTTCACGAGGGGCGCTCCTTCATTGTCACCGGCGCCGCCGGGGGCATCGGCAGCGCGCTGGTGGAACTGCTGGTGGCCGAGGGCGCGCGTGTCGCAGCCTGGGATCTGCGCGAAGATGCGCTGGCAGCGGTCGCTGCCAGGTTCCCCGATGGCGTCGTGCAGCCCGTCACATGCGATCTTGGGCAGCAGTCATCGATCGAACAAGCCTTTGGCACCTCCCTCGAGAAGCTCGGTCAGGTCGACGGCGTGGTCAACAACGCCGCACTGGTGCGCCGCGGCGACGCCATCGATGCGTCCTGGGATGATTGGCAATCGTCGATGGCCGTCAATGTTTACGGCCCCTTCGAGCTTTCACGGCTCGCTGCCCGTTCCATGATCGAGAAAGGTATCCGCGGAGCGATCGTCAGCGTGGCGTCGGAAGCGGGCAAGAAGGGGCACACCCAATCCCTGACCTATGGCGCCAGCAAGGCGGCCCTCATCAGTATGACGCGTATATTGGCGGCCTCTTTCGCGCCGTACGACATCAACGTCAATTGCGTCTGTCCCGGAGGCGTCGGCACGGACATGCTGCGGGCCGCGGCTGCGAACTATGCGCGGTTGAGCGGCGAGAACACCGACAATGTCTTTCCACGTCTGGTGAGCTCGCAGCTCAAGCGGCACATCACGCCGGAGGAGGTGGCACGCACGGTTTCATTCCTGCTCTCCGACGATGCGTTGGTCATTCGTGGCCAGGCGGTCAACACGGACGGCGGCGACACCCCTTACTGAGTTCCCGCGATTGGCAGAGGACCGCAAGATGAACGAGAAGGCGCCGATCCACGCATGGAGCGATCTTCCCGCCGGCATGCAGGTGCCCCGGTTGCGGCCGCTCTTCCTGATCCGGTTGCAGGTGGCTCCCGCCGTCTCGGTCGGGAATACGCCCACCGGAACAAGGCGGGTCGCCGTGGTGGAGGGCGGGACGTTCGAGGGGGAGATCGAGGGTCTCTCCGGGTCCGTCCATGCCGGCGGCAACGACTGGCTCACGGAGAGGGCCGACGGGTCCCTGCATCTCGATGCCAGGATCGTTCTTCAGGCGGGCAATGGCGACCTTGTGATGATGGAATATGCCGGCATCCGGCATGGAGCGCCGGAGATCATGCGGAAGGTGGCTGCCGGCGAGGATGTTCCGCCGGAGGAGTACTACTTCCGTATTGCGCCGCGCTTCGAGACGGCTTCGAAGTCTCTGGATTGGCTGAATCGGGTCGTGGCCGTCGGCATCGGCCAAAGGCTGCGGGACGGCGTCCGATACAGCGTTTTCGAGCTGGCTTAGGGCCGGTGGCGCCCGGAGGTGAAGCCGGGAGGGAGGAAGAAACCTTGGCGGCCAACTTGCAAGACGTCCCCCAGGCGGGGGACGACTACATTTTCGTCGGTAAAATCCACTATGGCCGCTATCTGGCGGTCGGGACGATCCTGCTGCTTCTCGTGCTTCTTGTCCGGGCGTTCGCGGTCGGCAAGATCGCATGGCCGGTGGTCGGGGAATATCTTTTCGATCCCGACATCATGGCCGGGATCGTCAACTCCATCTTTTTGACCATTCTCGTGATGGCTGTCGGCATCACGCTGGCTGTCGGGACTGCACTGATGGTGGCTTCCACCAATCCGGTTCTGCGCTACACGGCCCGGACCTACATGTTCGTGTTCCGCTCGATCCCGATCCTGCTGCAGTTGCTGATCTGGTACAATCTCGCGCTGATCTTCCCGCGCATGACGATACCGTTCGTCCTCTCCGTGCCGACCACCGAGGTGCTGACGCCCTTCGTCGCGGCGTTGCTGGCCTTCGGCATCGCCCAGGGAGCCTATACCGCCGAGGTAATCCGAAGCGGATTGCTGTCGGTCGGGCAGGGGCAGACGGAGGCGGCGGTCTCCATCGGAATGACCTATTGGCAGTCCTTGCGCCGCGTGATCATGCCGCAAGCCATGCGTGTCATTGTGCCGCCGCTCGGCAACGAGACCATCGGCATGATCAAGTACACGTCTCTGGCGAGCATCATACAGTATCGGGAAATCATCTACTCCGCCCAATCCATCTACTTCGCCAACGGTCGTGTGATAGAGCTGCTGATGGTTTGCGCCTTCTGGTATGCGATCGTTATCGGGTTGCTTTCGATCGGGCAGGGTTACGTTGAAAGACACTACAACAGATCGAGCCGCGGCAGCGCAGCGCAGAGGAACGACCAATGACGCCCATTGTCCAGGTGTCGAACGTCTCCAAGTCGTTCGGGGCGTTGGAGGCGCTCAAGAATGTTTCCTGCGATGTGATGGAAGGCGAGGTGGTCTGCATCATCGGCCCTTCCGGTTCCGGCAAGAGCACGCTCCTGCGTTGCATCAATCACCTTGAACGTCCGAGTTCGGGCATTGTCCGGGTAGGTGGAGAGATCATCGGCTATCGTGCCGAGGGCAGGCGGCTCCACGGCCTGTCCGACCGCCAGCTCGCCGCGCAGCGGTCGCGGATCGGCATGGTGTTTCAGCAGTTCAATCTCTTCCCCCATATGACCGTGCTCGAGAATGTTGTCGAAGGACCGATCCGGGTGAGGAAGGAGGCGAGGGAGATCGCTCACGAGCGCGCCATGCAGTTCCTCGGGCGCGTCGGCCTCGCGCACAAGACGGATGCTTACCCGTCCCAACTGTCCGGCGGCCAGCAGCAGCGGGTGGCAATCGCCCGCGCCCTTGCCATGAACCCGTCCGTCATGCTTTTCGACGAGCCGACGTCGGCGCTCGATCCCGAACTTGTCGGCGAAGTCCTGCTTGTCATGAAGGAGCTGGCGCGATCCGGCCTGACGATGATCATCGTCACGCACGAAATCGCGTTCGCGCGCGACGCGGCTGACCGCATCATCTTCATGGATGCGGGGCAGATCGTCGAATCCGGTCCGGCATCCAGCATCCTTTCCGGCGCGCAGCACGAGCGTACACGCAGCTTTCTGGCGGCGGTCAGGCACTGAGCCCTTGGGTTCCAGCCGACGGTCAATGGTTCCGCGATTTCAAACCGTCTGGTTCTTCCGTCCGGTCCGTCGCGGCTCGATAGTGCCTGGACTGCTTCGCCTTCTCCTTTGCCGGTGAGCGAGCGGAGCCGGATGAAAAACACCAATATGGGGAGCAAACGATGGGGAGTATGGCTGAGTCTTTCCTGGGCAGCGCGGCGCGGGCCGGATTGATCTGTATCGCGGCCCTCACGGCAGGTGCCTCCCTCGCGCAGGAAGCGCCGCTCCCGGAAAAGTACAAAACCGCCGGCGTGGTCAGGGTGGGCATCCAGAACCAGTATCCGCCTTTCAACTACATCGATCCCAAGACCAAGGACGTGATCGGTCTCAACGTCGACCTGTTCGCCGCGCTGGCCGAGAAGATGGGCGTGCGGATGGAGATCGTGATCGCTTCGTTCCCCGACCTGTTTCCGGGGCTGGCGTCGGATCGCTTCGACCTCATCGGAGCCGGCATCACCGACAATGCCACCCGCCGCGAGACCCTGACATTCGCCGACTACCTGAAGTCGGGACCCGTCGTGATGACCTCGGCGGCCAAGGCAGACCAGTTCAAATCGCTCGACGATCTCTGCGGGCACAGTTCGGCCCACGTCCGCTTCGTCGCCCTCTTTGGACAGGTCTTGAAGGGCCTCAGCGATCAGACCTGCGTGGCAAACGGAAAGCCGCCCATCGACGTCGTGACGGATGATCTGCCGGTCCAACTGGGTCTGGCGCAGGATCGCTACGAAACCGCGATGGTCGCCCAGGAACTGTTCCTGTACCTGCGCAGCACCGAGCCGGATTCCTATGTCCAGATCGGGGAGGTCGTCATGCCGTCCCTGTTCGGGATCGCCTTCCGAAAGGAGGACACGGATCTCCGCAACGCGATCGGCGCCGGCATTCAGGCTCTGATCGACGACGGCACCTATAGAAAGATCCTCAATAAATACGGACTGGCGGATATGGCGCTGGACAAGGTTGTGTATGACGCCGGCCCCAACTAGCTGCGACGACATCGCTGCGAACGCGGCCAGGAAAAGCAGGCTGACGCCGCGGGCAGCCGAACAGAATGCCTGCGGTCCAGAGTGAACATGCCCCAGCTTTCCGCGGCCTTCCTGTAACCAGAACCAGCCAGAGTTATCATGTCATATTCAGGTGTTGTTCCGCCTCTCGCCACCCCTCTGAAGGAATCGGGCGATCTGGATCTCGATTCCTTGACGAGGCTGATCGAGTTTATGATCGACGCCGGAGTCCATGGCTTGTTCCTTCTGGGCACCAGCGGCGAGGCGGTCTTCCATGACAGCGCTTCGCGGACCCGCGTCCTGGAGCACGCCGTAAAGACTATCAATGGCCGCCTGCCTGTCTTCGCGGGCGTGATCGATACCGCGACCGATCGGGTGACCGACCATGCGCGTGCCGCCAAGGCGATCGGGGTCGACGCCGTCGTGGCGACGGCGCCGTTTTACGCCCAGACCGATCAGGCCGAGATCCGGGACCACTACCGCTACATCAGAGAAAAGGCGGACATTCCGGTCGTGGCCTACGACATCCCGTTCTGCACGCATGTCAAATTGCGGCGCGACACGATCGTGGAACTCGCTCAGGAAGGGACGATCATCGGCCTGAAGGACTCCAGCGGCGAGGATCGTGAGTTCCGGCAGGTGCTTTTGGACCTTGCAGGCCACCCCGATTTCTTCGGTTTCACAGGCGCTGAACTTGTGGTCGATAGTGCACTTGCCATGGGCGCGCACGGCGTCGTGCCCGGCCTGGGCAACGTTGATCCGGCAGGCTATGTGCGGCTGTGGAACGCCTTCAAGCGAGGCGATCTGGCGGAAGCGCGCCGCGAGCAGGAACGCCTTTGCATCCTGTCCGAAATCAACGGCGTCGCCATCGGTCGTGTCGGATTGAGTTCCGCGCTTTCCGGCGCCACGAAAACGGCGCTTCGCGAGCGGGGCATCATTGCCACGAACATGGTGGCCCGGCCACAGCAAGTGCTGAACGACAACGAGGCCGCCCAAATCCGCAAGATACTCGCCGATGTCGGATTGATCTAAATCCCGGAGATGTCCGCTTCGCCAGGCTGAAGCGGCACTCCACCGGCGATGGGCCTGTTCCATATTTTCCCGGCGTATCCGTCGAGTACCGAGCCGACAACCTCGATGAGACGCCGTTCGATGGCGTCCAGGTGTCGACTGGTTGGGATGAACACGCCGAGCCGATGCGCTGAGAGACCGGAATGGCTGATCGGCACGAAGGCCGCGCGAGCCTGCTCCAGCTCGTCGATGAAGCCGTAGCAAGATGAGATTGCGATGGCTCGGCCCGACAGGATGACCGTCTTCGCGAACCGAAGCGAGTTGGTGTAGGCGAAGAGCCTTGCCGTTTCGCCCTGACGCTCAAGCTGCTCGTCGAGCAGCACGTCGCGCCCACCGGGTGGGCAATAGCGAACGATCGGGCTCTCCAGGCACTCGGCCAGCGTGACGGTTGTCCTTGCGGCGAGCGGATGACCTGCAGGCACGATGGCGCCGAAAGGTGCGGGATAGTCGCTGGCCTTTCTCGCATTGTGGCGCGCGAAGTGCGTGAAGGTTATGCCGACCTCGGCATGCCCGTCCTCCATGGCCTGCATGACCTCTTCCGGCCCTCCCTGGAACACGCTGAGCGTGACCTTCGGATGCGCCCGGATGAAGCTTTCAAAGATGTCGGCGAACACGCGTTCGTGGATTGAAGCCTCGCATGCGATACGGACATGCCCGGCTTTGAGATCGCGGACATCCGTGATGAGCGGACGCAGCGTGTTGAACTCGTTCAATGTCCGCTCGGCATGCGCGAGGAGCAGGCGACCGGCTGTCGTCGGCTCCATGCCGTTTGGCGAGCGGACGAAGAGCTGAACGCCGAGTTCGTTCTCCAGGCTCAATATGCGCTGATTGATGCCCGATGAGGCCACGTTGAGCGCGGTCCCGGCCTTGCGTACCGATCCATGCCGCGCGACCTCGACGATGTATTTCAGAACGGAACCGTGCATCCGTGTCCTCGAATTGCGTTCCGATAGCGAGGCCAGTGTAGCGCAAAAGGTGCTCACAATAAGTGCGCGCACTATTCAGTCCTGCGATGCATGAAGACATCTCGTGGTGTGCAAGTAGTTTCACAAAAGGCCGCACGCTCACCACGCCGTGAAGCGATGTCGGATGCTCGGGCCGGCGATTTCGACAACGCGGCCATGATTGGGAGGACTTCCTTGCATAGTGCGAGTCAAAACATCGCAAGCCCACCACTTTCGAGCGTTATGGCGAGCAGCCAGCGCTTTCGCATAGTGCCCGTGCGCAGTCCCTGGCGGCGCCTGGGTGCCGCTGTGGCGGTTTTGCTCATTGCCGGCTGTCTCTATTCGCTGATGCTCAACCCGCGCTGGGGCTGGAGCGTCATGGCCCAGTACTTCTTCTCGGCGCCCGTACTGGCGGCACTTTGGCGTACGCTGTGGTTGACGGCGCTTTCTGCGACGTTGGGATTTTTGTTGGGGGGTGTGCTGGCATTCGCCAGGCTATCGGAATCGAAGCTCCTGTCGGGTCTGTCCTGGGTATATATCTGGCTGCTGCGCTCCATACCGCTGATCGTGCTGCTGCTGGTGCTGAACAACCTCGGATATCTCTATCCGACGGTGAATATCGGCGTTCCCTTCACCGATCTATTGATCGCCCAGTACCGCACCACCGATCTCATCGATATCTACACGGTTGCGATCATAGGCTTGAGCCTCAACCAGGCGGCGTTCTCGGCCGAGATCATTCGCGGCGGCATCCTCTCGGTCGACCACGGCCAGCGGGAAGCGGCCGCGGCCCTGGGTCTGTCGCGCAGGCGCGAGGCATTGCGGATCGTGCTGCCGCAGGCGATGCGAGCGATCGTACCTCCTGCTTTCAACGAAGTCATCAATATGGCGAAGTCGACTTCGGTTCTCTACATCCTCGCCTTGCCGGAGTTGTTCTACACCGTTCAGGTCATCTACCGGCGTAACCTTGAAGTTATTCCGCTGCTGATGGTGGCGACGGTCTGGTATCTCATCATCCTGACGGTTCTTTCTGCCTTGCAATCCCAGATCGAACGCTACTTCGCGCGCGGAACAACGCGGGGGCGGCAGCTATCGCTGTTCTCGTCCATGTTTCGGCGCAACGGTGTACCGGAGGCGTCGGCAGCGTCCAGCGACCGGAAGCTGGCTTTCCTCTCCAAACGGAAACCCCAGATTTCGAGTGCAATCACCCGCTCGGGCGAGGGCGCGGTTTCCATACAAGGAATATCGCGTCGGTTTGGGGGTTTCGTCGCTATCGATGATGTGAACCTTGAGATCGTGCCGGGCGACGTGGTCGCGATCATTGGTCCGTCGGGAGCGGGCAAGTCCACCTTGCTCAGGATGATCAATCATCTCGAGCGGCCCGACCAGGGGCTCATCACCATCGATGGGGAGGCTATCGGCTACCGCCAGCAGGGCGATGTTCTTTACGAGCTGCCGGAGCCGCAGGTGCGCGAGCGTCGGTCCGCGGTCGGCATGGTCTTCCAAAGCTTCAACCTTTTTCCCCATCTCACCGTGCGCCAGAACATCATTGAAGCGCCCATGGCCGTGCAGAAGCTCGACCGCCAGGCCGCCGACGCGCGGGCGATGGATCTGCTCGAACGCATAGGTCTCGCCGCGAAGGCCGAAGCCTATCCCCGGCAGCTTTCCGGAGGCCAGCAGCAGCGCGTCGCGATCGCGCGGGCCCTGGCTCTTCGGCCCAAGGTCCTGCTCTTCGACGAGCCGACCTCGGCGCTCGATCCCGAACTGGTGGGCGAGGTTCTCGACGTCATGCGCGAACTGGCCTCCTCGGGCACTACGATGGTCGTGGTGACGCATGAGATCGGCTTTGCGCGCGAAGTCGCGACAAAGGTCGTTTTCATGGAACACGGAAAGGTTCTCGAGGTCGGCTCGCCCGAGCAGATTTTCAGGACGCCCGGGCATCCCCGCACGGCGGCGTTTCTGGCGAAGGTCTTGTAGTGGCGATCCTTCGCACGACCTCGGGCTCCGTTGAGCCGCCAGTCGACAATCCGGAAGCACAAAAGGGAGGAAGCATGATGGGAATATTCGGACGGGCGGCGACAGCCGGCGCGATCGGGGTGGCCATCCTGGCCGCCATCGCCAATGCCGCTGTTGCAGGCAAGGCCTTCGACATGGGGCCGGACCAGAAGGAGCGTGTCCACACGACGGCAGGAGAGGCGGCGAAAGCCATTCCGGCGAACTATGCCTATGTCAAACCCGGCACGTTCGTCATGGCCATGGCGCCTTTCCTGCCGCCCACTTCTTACTTCGCCACGGACGAGAAGACGGTTATCGGAGCCAATGCGGATCTGGCATCCCTGATTGCGGAGAAGCTGGGCCTGAAACTGGAGATCCAGGTGGTTGCCTGGCCGGACTGGCCATTGGGCGTGAGCTCGGGAAAATACGACGCCTTCATCTCCGACGTGACCGTGACCGAAGAGCGCAAGGAGAAATTCGATTTCTCGACCTATGGCAATGATGTCATCGGTTTCTACGTCGGCGCCGATAGTGCCATCGCCGCGATCGACGAGCCAAAGGATATCTCCGGACTCCGTGTCATTGTTGCATCGGGCACCAATCATGAGCGCATTCTTCTTGACTGGAACGCGAAGAACGAAGCCGCAGGTCTGAAGCCTGCGGAACTGCTCTACTTCGATGATCCAACCGCGGCTCATCTCGCGCTCCTGTCGGGACGGGCCGATGCAACATTCGTCAACAACAGCGAGGGCGCATACAGCGCAGCCGTCAACGGCGAAACCAGGCTGGTCGGGATCGTCTCGGGAGGGTGGCCGCTGACCGCCGAACTCGGAGTCGTGACCCGCAAGGGCAGCGGACTCGACGAAGCCGTGACCACGGCAATCAACGAGCTGATCGCGGAGGGATCATACGTGGCCACGCTCAAGCGCTGGAGCATCGAAGGCCAGGCCGTGGATAGGGCCAGGACCAACCCGCCGGGGTTGCCGAAGTCCTGATTTCAAGAGCCGTGCCGTCCGGCTTGCGGACGGCACCTGCAGGCCGCACGCGACCCGTGCGGATGGATAACGATTATTGGGTGATAAAAAATGAGTCAGTCCGCTGGCCGCAACTATCTCGCCATTCCCGGCCCCTCGGTCGTGCCGGACCGTGTCCTGCTGGCGATGCACAGGGCTTCGCCCAACATCTACGAGGGACCGATCGTCGACATGGCCGAGTCGGTAAAACGCGACTTGCGGCGGTTCGCGGCGACGCGCCACGACATCGCCGTCTACATCTCCAATGGCCATGGTGCGTGGGAGGCCGCGACCTCGAACCTGTTTTCCCGGGGCGACCGGGCGCTGGTTCTGGTGACCGGTCAGTTCGGTGCATTCTGGGCGGATGCCATGCGCCGGCAGGGGGTGAATGTCGACGTGATCGACTTCGGCAGATCGGCTCCCGCCGATCCCGCCCGTGTGGCAGATGCCCTTGCCGCGGATGCCGCGCAGGAAATTCGCGCGGTCTGTCTCACTCATGTCGATACTTCCACCTCGATACGGAGCGACATTCTCGCAATCCGCAAGGCGATCGAGGCCGCCGGGCATCCCGCTCTGCTGGTGGTCGATGCGATTGCTTCCCTGGGCAGCGACGAACTGCTGATGGACGATTGGGGCGTCGACGTCCTGATCGGTGCGAGCCAGAAGGGGGCCATGCTGCCTCCGGGGCTGGGATTCGTTTGGTTTTCCGGGAAGGCGCGCGCAGCATCCGACAAGGCAGATCTCGCAACGCCGTACTGGGATTGGAAGCCCAGGGCAGACGGTGAGTTCTACCTGCGCTTCGGCGGCACCCCTCCGACCCAGCTTTTGTTCGGCCTGCGCGAGTCGCTGACCATGATCCTCGAGGAGGAGGGCCTTGCCGAAGCCTGGAAACGTCACGCCGCCTTGGCGCGGACCGTGTGGGCCGCCTTCGACGCATGGTCGGCAGGCGGGGATATCGGTCTGAACGTGCCGGATCCGGCTGCGCGTGCGCATGCGGTTACGACTGCGCGGATCGCGGGCGGACAGGCGACCGCATTGCGCAATTGGTTGGAGGCGAATACCGGCGTGACGCTGAGCTTCGGGCTTGGCATGGCCGCTCCGGGGTCGGCCGCGGTCGACGACTATCTGCGCATGGCGCATATGGGGCATGTGAACGGCCACATGACGCTTGGCGTGCTTGCGGCCATGGAAGCCGGAATGCAGGCGCTCGGGATTCCCCATGGCCACGGCGCTGTCGAGGCGGCGGCGCAGACTTTCGCCAACGCGTGGAAGCAGGGCCATACAGAAGAGGCCCATGCCAGGCAGGCATTCGCTCAGGCAAGGTGAGACCGCGTTCAGGGCAGCGCCACGTCTCTGGTTCCGGATTCTCCAGGGACTGGTGCTTGCTCCCGCAATCGCCGGGGCGGTAGCTGGCCGCCTCGGTCGACCGTGATCCTTCCGGATTTAACCTGGCTTTCAGAGGCGATGATGAAGTTCCTGCCGTTCGGCTCGCATACGGGGCTACGCGTCTCCGAACTCGTTCTCGGAACGGCCATGTTCGGCACGCGCTGGGGCTATGGGGCGGAGCCGGCCGAATGTCGTGACATGGTCAAGACGTATCTCGATGCCGGCGGCAACTTCATAGACACCGCCGACACCTATCAGTCCGGGGAAGCCGAGGAATTGATCGGCGCTGCCTTGGGCAGCCTCCGCGACGAGGTGGTGATCGCCTCCAAATATACGGAGAACGACCAGCCGGGCGGCGGCGTGATGCTGACCGGGAACAGCCGCAAGACCATGCTCCGGTCGGTCGAGCGCAGCCTCAAGCGGCTCGGCACCGACCGTATCGATCTGCTGTGGGTGCACGAACCGGACCATGTCACCTCCACCGATGAAATACTGCGGGGATTCGACGATCTCGCGCGCGCCGGAAAGATCATCTATGCCGGTTTTTCCAATTTTCCCGCATGGCGAGTATCCCGGGCTGCCCTTCTCGCCGAACTGCGCGGAATCCTGCCGGTGGCAGGGGTCCAGCTTGAATACAGTCTGGTCGAGAGGACCGCAGACCGCGAGGTCATACCGATGTCGCGGGCACTGGGGCTGGGCATGGTCGGCTGGTCGCCACTTGGCGGCGGTGTTCTGACGGGGAAATATCGCAGGGGTGCGAAAGGCCGCAAGGAGGCGATGGGTGGCGGCTTGTTTCACGCGGAGAGCGATGCTCGGCAGACGGCGACGATCGATCTTCTGGAGGCCATCGCGGCCGAGACCGGCAGCAGCCCCGGAAATGTCGCCCTGGCCTGGGTGCGGGCGAGGGGGGTTCTACCCATTGTCGGCCCGAGAAGCCGTGCACAGCTCGAAGACTCCCTGAAGGCGGTGAGCCTGCAGCTCTCCGGCGACCAGGTAGCCAGATTGAACGAGGTCAGCGCGGTGGAACCGGGGTATCCCCATGCGATGGCGGCCAACGAGTTCGTGCGCAACGGCGTGGCCGGTGGCAAGTTCGAATCCGTGATCCTTCCGGAAAGACCGGTGGCCTGACGGCATGGCCCGCGCCGGGTGGCGGCCGGCGGAATCCTCGATCGCAGGTCACCGAGCTTCAGGCCGGCACGACCGCTACCCGTCCAGCCGCTCGGCAAGTCGCTTGCGTGTCGGC